>Ga0187827_10000277_pt1 | contig 81235 bp, 81 predicted proteins | sample ETNtaG_39_FD_167969 | JGI IMG/M metagenome (GOLD analysis project Ga0187827, IMG submission 167969) | Marine microbial and viral communities from oxygen minimum zone, Eastern Pacific Ocean - ETNP2014_SV_150_PacBio MetaG (Illumina Assembly) | ecosystem: Environmental > Aquatic > Marine > Hypoxic... | reverse complement strand
ACAGCGAGACACCGCCGCCGGCGCTGATGCTGACCAAGGTCAAGACGCCCGATGAAGTGCGCCTGCTCGACGAGCTGCTGACTGGCTCACATGGGCATATCCGCTTCCATGTCATCATCGAGACCAACGATGGGCTCGATGCGGCATACGAGATAGCGCGTGCCTCGCCACGTATCGACTCGTTGCTCTTCGGTGCCGTCGACATGGCGGCGGAGCTGCGTACGGAAGTTAACTGGGAGACGCTGCTGTACACGCGCTCACGTCTCGTTCATGCGGCCGCTGGTGCAGATGTCGACCTGATCGATGTGCCTTTTCTCGATCTCGAGGACCAGGCCGGTCTTGAGGCCGAGGCGAAGGCCTGCGCGGCGCTCGGCTTCACCGGTAAGGCCGCGATCCATCCCAAGCAAATCCCCGTCGTCAACGCGGTGTTCAGCCCAAGTGCCGAAGATCTTGATAGGGCGCGGCGCATCATCGACGCCTTCGAGACAGGCAACAGCGGCCTCGTCGTGATAGACGGAAAGCTGATTGAGAAACCGGTCTTGCGTTCGATGCACCGCATGGTCGCCATCGCCGAGCGCATCGCATGAGGTTCTAGCCCATGGCAACGGACTTCCGAACTGATCGACAGGTGAGGCAAAGCTCGACTTGTTTCGGTGATAATACGAAGTCCGGCTAGTGCCACATTCTGGACAAGTGCTGCGGGCATGACATTTGGCTGCAACGGGGGATGTACAGCCTGAGTACTTGGCGCTAAGGCTGGCGTAGCGTCGATTGAGATCGGCCAAGCGTGCTCCGGGCTACGAAACCCTTGGCCTTGGTACATTCCCGGGTGTATACGCCCCATTCCACAACTTGTCTCGATGGAGGATGACATGTCGGGACCCTGGTCACCCGCGAGCTGGCGCGACTACGAGATACGGCAACAGCCGGTCTACAAGGACGACGCTGCCAAGGCTGCGGCGGAGGCCAAGCTTGCCAAGTCACCGCCGTTGGTATTTGCCGGCGAAGCGCGTGAACTCGAGGCGCGGCTTGGCGAGGTGGCGGAAGGCCGGGCCTTTTTGCTGCAGGGTGGCGATTGCGCAGAGGCCTTTGCCGAGTTTCACCCAGATCATATCCGCGACACCTTCCGGGTGTTGCTGCAAATGGCGGTGGTGCTGACCTTTGGCGCTGCGCTTCCTGTGGTCAAGGTCGGGCGCATGGCCGGTCAGTTCGCTAAGCCACGCTCGACGCCGACCGAGACCCAAGACGGCGTTGAGCTGCCGAGCTATCGCGGCGATATCATTAATGGCATCGATTTTGAGGCCGGCGCGCGCGAGCCCGATCCCGAACGCATGATCCAGGCCTATGCCCAGGCCGCCGCCAGCCTTAACCTGCTGCGTGCGCTGGCCCAGGGCGGCTATGCCGATCTGCACCAAGTGCACCGCTGGAACCTCGGCTTCGTTGCCGACAGCGCCCAGGCCGAGCGTTACCGTGATCTTGCCGAGCGCATCAGCGAAAGTCTGTCCTTCATGGAAGCCTGTGGCATCAATGCTGAGAAGGTGCCACAGATCCAGCAGACCAGTGTCTTTACCAGTCACGAGGCGTTGCTGCTCGGATACGAGCAGGCCCTGACGCGTATCGATAGCACCACGGGCGAGTGGTACGATTGCTCCGCCCACATGCTCTGGATAGGCGATCGCACGCGCGATCCCGACCATGCTCATGTCGCCTTTCTCAAAGGCGTCGGTAATCCGGTCGGTATTAAGGTAGGCCCGACCAGTGATTCCGATACGGTGATACGGCTGATCGAAGCGCTCAATCCGGACAACCGTCGGGGCCGCCTGACCCTGATCTCGCGCATGGGGTCGGACAAGGTACAGGAGCTGCTGTCGCCTATGCTGCGGCGGGTGAAAAGCGAGGGTCGCTCCGTGGTCTGGTCATGCGATCCCATGCATGCCAACACCATCAAGTCGTCGTCGGGCCACAAGACGCGCCCCTTCGATCGGGTGCTGGCCGAAGTCAAGGGTTTCTTCGCCGCCCACGATGCCGAGGGCACCTATGCGGGCGGCGTCCATTTTGAGATGACCGGGCGTGACGTGACCGAATGTATAGGTGGTGCCCAGGCGATTAGCGACGAGGATCTGTCCGACCGCTACCACACTCACTGCGACCCGCGTCTCAATGCCTCGCAGAGCCTGGAGTTGGCTTTTCTGATCGCCGAGGCGCTGAAAGGGCGGCGGCTCGACAAAGCCGCCGAAGCGGCGGAGTAGGGCGCATGGATCTTGGGCTGACAGGCCGCAAGGCGATCGTCTGTGCCTCCAGTCGCGGCCTCGGCCGGGCATGCGCGCGGGCCTTGGCTGAGGATGGAGTCGATGTGGCGATCAACGGCCGCGATGCTGCGGTTGTGGAGAGCACGGCCATGGCCATCGCCGCTAAAACTGGAGTTGAGGCAACCCCCGTGGTCGCCGACCTCGATACGGAAGATGGTCGGGCAAGGTTGCTCGAAGCTTGTCCCGAGCCTGACATCCTAGTCAACAATAATGGCGGCCCCCCTCCCGGTAGCTTCCGCGACTGGCGGCGTGAAGATTGGGATGCCGGCATCAGCGCCAACATGATGACGCCGATTGAACTCATCAAAGCCACGATAGACGGCATGGTCGAGCGCTGCTTCGGGCGCATTGTCAATGTCACATCTGTGGCGGTGCGTATGCCGTTTCCGGGCCTTGCGATGTCGAGCGCGGCACGCTCCGGCTTGACCGGGTTCATCGCCTCGATCTCGCGCGAGGTGGCGCCCCATAACGTCGCCATCAACAATCTGCAACCCGGCTTGTTTGAGACGGACCGCCTGACTGTGGGCATTGCGGGCGCGGCCGAGGCCCGCCAGCAGAGTGTCGATACCGTGCGCGGCAGCATGCTCGCCAATATCCCTGCCGGACGTTTTGGCGATCCGGAAGAGTTCGGGCGCGCCTGCGCCTTCCTGTGCAGCGCACATAGCGGTTTCATCACTGGCCAAAACCTGTTGCTAGACGGTGGATACTTCCCCGGAGCATTCTAAATCCGGCGCCGGTCTCGGCGGCGGCGAGGGCTCGGAGCGCGAGGGCTTTGAGGTCGCTGTAGCGCGCCGCACCGACCATTATTTCAAGCGCACGCGCGAAATCGTGCGTGCCCATGGTGACATGCACGTCACCTATGCCGTATTCATGCGCCGCCCGGTTGTCTTCTGTCCGCGTCTGGCCGTGGAATGGCTGGAGGAGGCGGCGCGTCAGCGCGACTGCACACTCGACATCGATCCATGCTTCGAGGAAGGTGCCTGGGTCGGCGCGGGCGAGCCCTTGTTGTACATCTCCGGCCCTCTGAGCGCTCTGGTCGACTTGGAGACACTCTATCTGCAACGGCTTGGCCCGCCCAGCGTTGCCGCTTACAACGCCTTTACCATGTGCGCCGACCTGCCGAAAGTGCACTTTTTGGCAATGGATGCGCGCCATAGCGCTGGTGATGAGATGGCCGGCATGATGGCCTATGCCGCAAGCGTCGGCTCACGCAAGGCGCAGGCTGAGGCTGGCGCCGTAGGTTTTATCGGCAATGCTAACGATGCGACGGCACACTATTTTGGCAATGAGCGCGGTCTCGGAACCATGCCTCATGCGCTAATTGGCTATGCTGGCTCGACAGTGCGAGCGGCGGAGATGTTCCGCGCCACCTATCCCGACGAGTCAATCACGGCTCTGGTCGATTATTTCGGGCGAGAGGTGACGGATTCGATCGCCGTGGCCAAACGTTTTTCGAAGCTTGCGGCGGATGGCGGCTTGCGGGTGCGCATCGACACTCACGGTGGGCGCTTTGCCGAAGGGCTCGACACGGCCAAGTCCTACATCGCTCTTGAGCGGCACGTGCCGCAAGCCACGCGCACGTATCGCAGCGAAGAGGAATTGCGCTGGCTCGTCGGCGCTGGCGTTAGTGCGGCAGCGGTCTACCACTTGCGCGACGCTCTCGACGAGGCGGGCTTCCCGGCCGTGCAAATCATCGCCAGTTCCGGCTTTAATCCTGGCAAGTGCAAGGTGTTTGCCAGCGTCGAGGCGCCGGTGGATATTATCGGCACAGGCTCGTTCTTACCCGAAACTTGGCCAGAGACCTACGCCACGGCGGATATTGTCGAATATGATGGCACGCCGTTGACGAAGGTAGGGCGCGAGTTCCTGTTGAGGCAGCGCAAGTCGTGAGCGAGAGCCTGTCGATAGCGCTGGCGCAGATCAATCCCACCGTGGGCGCGATCGAGCACAATGCCGAGTTGATTCGCGAAAGCCGCGCCGAGGCGGCGCGCCTCGGCGCCGATCTCGTAGTTTATCCCGAGCTTGTCATCACAGGCTACCCGCCGGAGGACCTGGTGCTGCGGCCCGCTTTTCAGCAGGCGGCAGAGGAGATGGTGCAGGAGCTGGCGGCCGAGACGGCCGATGGCGGGCCCGGCTTGCTCCTGGGTACGCCATGGCGCGAGGAAGGCAAGCTCTACAACGCGGCGGCCCTGCTCGATGGCGGCAAGATAGTGGCGCGGCGTTACAAGCACGACCTGCCGAATTACGGTGTCTTCGACGAGATGCGCGTATTTGAAGCTGGACCGCTCACCGGCCCCATCGCCTTCCGCGGCGTCCGTCTCGGCGTACTACTCTGCGAGGACATGTGGTTCCCGGATGTAGCCGAGATTCTGGCTGAATCCGGTGCCCAGATTCTTGTCACCCTGAACGGCTCGCCCTACGAGCATGGCAAAGAAGATACACGTCTCTCCTATGCGGTTGCACGAATCACCGAGACCGGACTTGGCTTGGTCTATGTCAATCAAGTCGGGGGCCAGGATGAATTGGTATTTGACGGCGCATCATTCGTACTCGATGGCAAGCGCAAGCTTTGCCTGCAGGCACCATGGTGGCAGGAATGCGTCAACGTGTCGCGTTGGCAGATCGATGGTGACGGCGCGCACTGCGAGGAAGGTGAGCGGGCGCCGGTACCGGAGCAAATGGCGCAGATCTATGCGGCGCTGGTTACGGGGCTGCGCGACTACGTCGACAAGAATCACTTTCCGGGTGTGGCCGTCGGCCTCTCGGGCGGTATTGATTCGGCGTTGACCACGGCCGTCGCAGTAGATGCGCTCGGCCCGGAGCGGGTGCGCACCATCCGGATGCCGTCGCGCTATTCATCTGATCACAGCCTCGACGATGCCGCCGAGTGCGCGCGCCTACTCGGGATCCGCTGCGACACCGTAGCGATCGAGCTGGCACATAGGGCCTTCGAAGGAATGCTTGCGCCGCTCTTCCAAGGTACCCAGCCCGATGCCACGGAAGAGAACGTACAGGCGCGCGTGCGTGGCATCATCATGATGGCGCTGTCCAACAAGACCGGTGACATGCTGGTGACTACGGGTAACAAGAGCGAGATGTCGGTTGGCTATGCCACGCTCTACGGTGATATGTGCGGCGGCTATTCCGTGCTCAAGGACGTATATAAGACGACGGTTTTTGAATTGTCTCGCTGGCGCAACGAGAACAGGCTGCAGGGTACACTCGGACCGGACGGTCCGGCTATGCCGGACAATATTATTACCAAGCCACCCTCGGCAGAGCTGAAACCAGACCAGCTCGACGAGGACAGCTTGCCGCCCTATTCGGTGCTAGACGATATTCTCGAAGGGTTGGTTGAGGACGAACACACGGTGGAGGAAATCGTCATCCGCGGCCATCCGCGGGCACTGGTACGCCGCATTCGCCGACTGCTCTATATAGCGGAATACAAGCGCCGCCAGGCTCCGCCCGGCGTCAAGATCACCCGCCGCGCCTTCGGCCGCGACCGCCGCTACCCCATCGTCAACGGGTTCCTCAACCACGAATAGAACGGGCCGGGGAGTAGACCGAACCCGAGGCATCTGCTACCTCTCGGCTGAAACGAGCCACGGTGCGGCATGATGACCCTGCATCTCTACAATACCGCGAGCCGCCGAAAAGAAGCGTTCGAGCCTTTGGACCCAACGCATGTGCGCATGTATGTCTGCGGGCCAACGGTCTATGACCGGGCGCATATCGGCAATGCGCGCCCCGTGGTGGTGTTCGACGTTTTGTTCAAGCTGCTCAAGCGGCACTATCCGAAGGTCACCTATGTCCGAAATATCACCGATATCGACGATAAGATCATCGCTGCGGCCGCTGACAACAGCGAAGAAATCTACGCGCTGACCAAGCGCACGACGGACTTCTTTCACGCTGATATGGGCGCCTTGGGTGCAGAGGAGCCGACTGTCGAGCCGCGCGCGACAGCGCATGTGCCCGAGATGTTGGCGCTTATCGAGACTTTGTTGGCCTCAGACCATGCCTATGAAGCGGAAGGGCACGTGCTGTTCCACGTGCCGGCCATGGACGGCTATGGCGGGCTTTCCAACCGCAAGCCAGAAGAGCTGGTGGCGGGTTCGCGGGTCGAGGTAGCCCCCTACAAGAAGGATGCTGGCGACTTCATCTTGTGGAAACCTTCGACACCCGACCAGCCCGGCTGGGACTCACCCTGGGGGCGAGGACGCCCGGGCTGGCATTTGGAATGCTCGGCCATGAGCGAGCGTTATCTCGGCGAAACCTTCGACATCCACGGCGGTGGCCGCGATCTCATCTTTCCCCACCACGAAAACGAACGCGCTCAGAGCATGTGTGCCCACGGCGGCAAGACCTTTGCGCGCTACTGGATGCATAACGGCTATGTCGTGGTCGAGGGAGAAAAGATGTCGAAGAGCCTAGGCAATTTCTTCACTGTCGAGGAACTGCTGGCGCGCGCACCGGGCGAGGCACTGCGCTTCAATATGCTCAAGACTCACTACCGCCACCCGCTCGACTGGACGCTGGAAGGCATGGCCGAAAGCAAAGCGGATCTCGATCGACTTTATCTTGCCCTGCGCAATGTCGCCGATATCGAGGCCGAGGCCAGAGACAGCGCCCCGGGGGCAGTGGAGGCCGCGCTGCTCGACGATCTAAACACGCCAAAGGCTATCGCCGAGCTGCATGCAGTCGCCGGCGATCTCAACAAGACACGTTCGGTTGCCGCCAAGTCGGCCTTGCTGGCATCGGGTAAAGCACTCGGGATCTTTAATTTTCCATCTAACGAGTGGTTCCAGGGCGAGGCGTCTGACGATGTCGGTGAGCTCGTTGCGGCACGCCTCGAAGCGCGCTCAAAACGGAATTTTGCCGAGGCCGACCGCATACGCGATAAGCTCGTTGCGGCGGGGATCATCCTCGAGGATAAGCCCGACGGCACTACCGACTGGCGACGGGCGTGATGGGCGAGAGGGTCTGGATTTACGATACCACGCTGCGCGACGGTGGCCAGGCCCAGGGCGTTAATTTTGGTAGCGCCGACAAGGCGGCGATTGCGCGCGAGCTCGATGCGCTCGGCGTCGATTACATAGAGGCCGGCTGGCCCGGTGCCAATCCCACCGACGACGCAATTTTTTCTTCGCCGCCCAAGCTTTCTCACGCCCGGCTTGCCACCTTCGGCATGACCCGCCGCTTACGCTGCAGCGCCGCCAACGATCCAGGACTTGCCGGCGTGGTCAATGCCGGTGCGCCCGTCACTTGTCTTGTCGCTAAGGCCTGGGACTTTCACGTTACCACTGCGCTCGGCACGGAGCTTGGCGAGAATATTGAGATGATCGCCGATTCCATCGCCTACGCAGCGACCCGCGCCGAAGAGGTCCTACTCGACGCGGAGCATTTCTTCGACGGCTATCGCGCCAATTCGGACTATGCGCTGGCCTGCCTTAAGGCCGGGTTCAATGCCGGCGCGCGCTGGATCGTGCTTTGCGATACCAATGGTGGCCGACTGCCCCATGAGATTGAAGAGGCCGTCACCGCGGTCGCCGAGGTCATCCCCGGTGATCATCTCGGCATCCATTGCCACAACGACAGCGGTACCGCCATTGCGTCTAGCCTGGCTGCAGTTCGGGCGGGCGTGCGTCAGGTTCAGGGCACGTTGAACGGTCTCGGTGAGCGCTGCGGCAATGCGGATCTCACCGCAGTTATCCCCAATCTCGTGCTCAAGATGGGCTTTGAGACAAGCATCGATGCCGCTGGCCTTGAGCGGTTGACCCATGTCTCTCACATGCTCGACGAGCGCCTGAATCGGGCTAATGACCCGATGCGTCCCTATGTTGGGGTTTCGGCTTTCGCCCATAAGGGCGGCCTGCATGTCTCTGCCGTGGCCAAGGATCCGACGACCTATGAACACATCGCACCGGAGCTGGTCGGCAACCGTCGCCAGGTCGTCGTCTCGGACCAGGCGGGGCGGTCGAACATCCTGCATCGCTTCGAGGAGCTGGGTATCGAGATCGATGCCAAGTCGCCGAAGCTCGGTCGGCTCATGGAATTGGTCAAGGAGCGCGAAGCGCAAGGCTTTGCCTATGACGGCGCGACAGCGAGCTTCGAGTTGCTGGCGCGACGCACGATCGGCACTGTGCCGGAGTTCTTCGACCTAACCAGCTTTCGCGTTATCGATGAGCAGCGCATCGACGCCCGCGGCCAGCGCGTCACGCTCTCGGAAGCGACTATGAAGGTGGTTGTCAACGACGAGCAAATCATGACTGTGGCCGAGGGCAACGGGCCGGTCGATGCCTTGGCGAACGGCTTGACCAAGGTGCTGAGCGGCGTCTTTCCGGCGCTCACCGAGATGCGGCTGGTCGATTATAAGGTGCGCATCCTAACGCCGGAAGCGGGCACTGCTGCCGTCACCCGTGTCATGATTGAGAGCGAAGGCGCCGAGGGTGTACGTTGGGCGACGGTGGGCGTGTCGCCCAATGTTATTGCTGCATCCTATGACGCGCTCAAGGACGCCATCACCTATCGTCTTCTGGGCAGCCATGGCGGGCACGGACCGTAGCCGGGAGCTACCCGCGGCCGCGGCACCGGCGGTGATTCTCGTGGCCCCGCAGCTTGGCGAGAACATCGGCTCCGCGGTGCGTGCCATGTTCAACTTCGGCCTTACCGATCTGCGCCTAGTGGCACCGCGCGATGGCTGGCCGAACGACGCCGCGCGCGCCAATGCCTCTGGCGCCGACACGGTCATAGACGATGCGCGGGTCTACGGTGATGTCGAAAGCGCTCTTGCCGATCTCACTTTTGTCGTGGCTGCGACAGCGCGCCCTCGCGACATGCGGACCTTGGTTCTGACCCCGGCGACGGCCGCGACCCGTTTGCGCACAGCGGCTGCGGCCGGGGAGCGCTGCGGCATGATGCTGGGGCGTGAAAGTACTGGCCTCGACAACGATTCTGTGGTGCTGGCGGATGCCGTCGTTACCGTTCCCACCAATCCCGGTTTTGCGTCCCTAAATCTGGCCATGACAGTGCTTCTGCTGGCGCATCAATGGTTCATAGTAGCCGACGATACGCCCGCGGAAGATCTGTCTGAGCGAGCCTCGCGGACTGCCAGCAAGGCCGAGTTGCAGGGCCTGTTCCAGCACCTGGAGGGTGAGCTCGACGCCTGCGGCTTTTTGCGCGTGGCGGAGAAGCGTCCAAGCATGGTGCGGAACCTGCGCAACATCTTCCAACGCGCGCGGCTCAGCGAGCAGGAAGTGCGCACTTTACGCGGCGTAATTGCTGGTCTGGTGGAGCATGGCAGGCGCCGCCGCGATTAGGGGAGGTATTCCTTTGAGTTAGTACTGGTTAACTCGTTTCGGGGTGATTCTTCTGGGTAGCGGTCAGGCCACCGCAAAGCCGTTTGATGCAGATGCCTCTCAGAGGGTTCCCAGCCATGGTCTGCCCAGCTCCGGCGGTGGTTCACCCCCCCCGTTCAAACGCGGCGTGTCGGACAGCAGCTGCAACGGCTTACCTAAAAACCTGAGAGCGAACATCGACCAGGCCCTGTACACCACCAAGTACGAAGGGCGTAACCAAGTGCCGCGCGCCAACTGATCCACCTCTATTTCATTTGTCGACAACTTTCCGTAACGTCTCGGGCATGTCCGATCTCACCGAAGCTTTTGGCTTGGCGCTGGGCCTGGTCGTTTCCCTGGATGCCGCGCTGCTGGAGATAGTTTGCCGCTCGCTGGCGATCAGTCTCACCGCCGTCGTGGTGGCCTCGGCGATCGGTCTGCCGCTCGGCGCCGCAATCGCTGTCTGGCGCTTTCCCGGGCGCCGCGTCGTCGTGGTGATGTTGAACGCGCTGATGGCGCTGCCGCCGGTCTTTATCGGTCTCATGCTCTACGTGATTCTATCACGCGCCGGTCCGCTCGGCTTTCTCGGTCTCTTGTTCACGCCGACGGCGATGATCCTGGCCCAGTGCGTGCTTGTGCTGCCTATCGTCGCGGCGCTCTCGCATCGCCTGCTGCGCGACCTTTACCAAAGCTATCGGGAACAGCTCTGTTCGCTCGGTGCTAGCCTGTCGCAAGTGGCGGCGACGCTGCTCTGGGATGCGCGTGCGAGTTTGGTAACCGTGGTCATGGCGGGCTTTGGGCGCGCCATCGCCGAGGTTGGTGCGGTGCTCATCGTCGGCGGCAACATCGCCCATGCGACCCGCGTTATGACCACCACAATCGCGCTCGAGACTAGCAAGGGAAACCTGGCGCTGGCGCTGGCGCTCGGTATGGTGCTGGTGCTGGTGGCGATCGGGGTCAGTGCCACGGCAGCCATAATGGTTGGCGCTGCGCGCCCGCGCGCCCGCGCGCTCCGCTGGGGTTAGGCATGGCGATTCTGCCTTTGGAGTTGAGCGAGGTCAGCCTGCACGCTAACGGTAGGGCCTTGCTTGATGCCATATCTCTGCGCATCGAGGCCGGGCCAAAAACCATCATCCTCGGGGCCAACGGGGCGGGCAAGAGCCTGCTGCTGCGCGTTTGCCATGGCCTTCTCTCGCCGCACCGGGGCCGTGTGCAATGGCAGGGCCCCGACGCTGGCGAGCAACGCAAGCGGCAGGCCATGGTATTTCAGGATCCGGTCATGCTGCGGCGCTCGGTCTATGCCAATGTCGCCTACGGGCTTGTCATCCACCGCGTGCCGCGGTCCGAGCGCGGGCAGCGCATCGCAGAGGTTCTGGAGTGCACGGGCCTTGCCGACTTCGCCATGCGAGCGGCTCCCACACTCTCGGGCGGCGAGCAGCAGCGGCTGGCCCTGGCCAGGGTCTGGGCCTTGCAGCCCGAGGTTTTGTTCCTTGATGAGCCAACGGCTAGCCTTGACCCGGGCGCGACAGCGGCCGTGGAAGCCATCGTAGAGGACATGCACGCGCAAGGCTGCAAGCTGGTGATGACGACACACGATATGGGGCAAGCGAGGCGTCTGGCGGACGAAGTGATTTTCCTGCATCAAGGCCGGGTGGACGAGCATGTTGCGGCCGAAGACTTCTTCGCCAGCCCGCAAAGTGAGACGGCAAATGCATTTTTAGAGGGCAAGCTTTTATGGTGATGCGACTGTTTGCGGCTGCACTGTTGCTGTCGTCCGGAGCCGCGGCCGAGACGATCACGCTGGCCTCGACCACATCAACTGAGAACTCGGGCCTTTTCGCTCATCTGCTGCCACAGTTCGAACGCGATACCGGGATTGCCGTACAGGTGATTGCGGTTGGCACCGGCCAGGCTATTCGCTTAGCGCGCAACGGTGATGCCGACGTGGTGCTGGTGCATCATCGGGCCTCGGAGGAAGCCCTGGTGGTGGACGGCCACGGTCTTGCGCGCCATGACGTAATGGTCAACGACTTCGTCATCGTCGGTCCGGCCAACGACCCAGCGGAAGTTGGGGCGGCGGATAGCGCTGCGGACGCCTTCGCCCGTATCGCCGGCACAGCGGTGCCCTTCGCCTCGCGCGGCGACGACAGTGGTACCCACAAGGCCGAGCGTGCCCTCTGGCAGGAGGCAGCTATCGATCCGCTACCGGCCAGAGACGGCTGGTATCGCGAGCTAGGTGCCGGCATGGGCGCTACCCTCAATACTGCCGCGGCCATGGCCGCGTATGTGTTCTCGGACCGCGCCACCTGGGCCACATTCGCCAACAAGGGCTCGCTGGAGTTGCTCTTCGAGGGCGATGCTGCGCTGGTAAACGCTTACGGCGTCATCGCCATCAATCCGGCACGCCATCCGCACGTTAAAGCCGCCGCTGCCCGAGCCTTTGTCGATTGGCTGCTCTCGCCGGTCGGGCAGGGAGCCATCGCTAGTTTCGAGGTCGATGGCGAGCAGCTGTTTTTTCCGGCTGATCTGGCGGCAACGGATTGACATCCGGCCCCTGCGCTGTATAGGAAGAGCCCGGATTTCCGAGGCGGCCGCGCACGCGTGCCGCCCGTTACTTACCACGGCTAGAGCATGAGCAGGCGGAACGCATCGAAGTACAAGCTGGACCGACGTCTTGGCGTCAATCTCTGGGGTCGGGCCAAGAGCCCTGTGAACCTGCGCGAATATCCCCCGGGCGAGCACGGCCAGCGCCGCCGCAAGGTGTCGGATTATGGCACCCAGCTTAAGGCGAAGCAGAAGCTGCGCGGCTATTATGGCGAGATCACCGAAAAGCAATTCCGCCGCATTTACCGCGAGGCGGTGCGCCTGCGCGGTGACACCGGTGAGAACATGGTTGGCTTACTCGAGCGCCGCCTCGACATGGTGGCCTATCGTATGCTCTTCGCGCCTACCATCTTCGCCGCGCGACAAATCGTTAACCACGGCCATCTCCACGTCAATGGCCGCCGGGTGACCATTCCGAGCTATCGCGTGAGCGTGGGCGACGTCATTGAGGTGCGCCAGAAGTCCCGCCAGCACCCGCTGATCCTCGAGACCGTGCAACAGCCCGACCGCGAACTGCCGGACTATGTTGAGGTCGACCACGATAAGCTCAAAGGCACCTTCCTGCGTCAGCCCCTCTTCGCCGAGATCCCCTACCCAGTACAAATGCAGCCGAACCTGGTAATCGAGTACTACTCGCGTTAAGCCAAGCGGGAGTTCGGAGCTGCGCGGGCCGCCCAGTTGGGCAGCCTATATGCGTTTTGGGGGTATTTGTTGCTGCGTGTACACAGCTAACTACTCTGCCGGCACCGTCTCTGCCCGTGCCCGCTGGCGCCTCGGTTCCGTCGGCAGGCGCGTGGCGATGAGGGCGGCGATGAGGGCGAAGGCGATCATGACGGGAAACAGGGCGTCGAGGCTGCCGGTTAGGCGATAGACCAGCGGTACTAGGGCGACGCCGAGAGACGAGGCACCTAAGGTAATGACGAACTTGGCGCCGTAGACGCGACCACGCCATTCGGGTGGGGTGTGGCGAGCGAGCAGTGCGTTCTCGGCCGGTTGGCCGGCAACGTTGAGGCTGATCATCATGGCGGCGGCAGGGATCAGGGCTGGATGGATCAGCACGAAAGCGGCTGCTATGAACGGAATTTGCAGGAATTGGGCACTGATGTAGATGCTGCGCAGGCGGAAGCGGTCGGCCATCTCGCCGCCAATCACCTGGGCTATGGCGCTGGCTAGGTAGACCGCCGTCACGGCGCCGCCGATACCCAATACCCTGTCACCGAACATGTGGGGTAGGCGCTGGTCGAACAGCTTGGGCAGGGCAAACGACGTGATTTGGTAGATCATGCCCGTGCACATCACGGTCAGGGCGAGGACGATGAAGACACGTTTGCGTTCGCCCGGTGCGTTGGCGTTCGGCTGGGAGGGTGGCTCCGGCAGGCGCGGGCCGAAAATGTTACGTCGCCAGGCAACGATGAAGATGGCACCTGCCAGAACGCAGGCCGCGCCGGGTACGACGAAGGCGGCGCGCCAACTGATCAGGCTCGCCAAGGCGCCAGCAACCAGTGCTGCAGCGGCGGTTCCGGCACTGCCGAAAACGCCGTTTATGCCAAAGGCGCGGCCCCGATTGGGCGCGTGGTGCACCAGCCAAGGAATGCCGACGGGATGGAAAATAGCCGCAAACAGCCCAACCAATGTCAATGTGGCGCCCAGCGTCAGCGGCCCTTGGGCCAGGCCGCAAAGCATCAGCGATGTGCCAAGCCCGACCAGATAGATTGCCAGCATACCGGCCTCGGACCAGCGGTCGCCAAGCCAACCGGCGGGAAGTGCGCCCAAGCCAAACATTATCATCATGGGGATTGACAGCGCGAGCAGTTCGTCATAGCCCATGCCCCACTCGTCCTCGAGCACCAGCACCACGGTGGCATAAAGGAGCACCGAGAGATGGGCGAAGGCGTGGGCGACGCCGGCGAAGCCGGAGACGACATAAGGGCGTGACTGAGGCACAAGGCTTTCTATCAGTCCACCCGGTACTTCTCCACCACGTCGCGGTTGATCTCGATGCCGAGTCCGGGGCCGTCTGGAACGGTCAGGTGGCCATCTATGCAAGCGATAGGCGTGACCAGCAGGTCGCTGCGTAGCGCGTTGGTGCCGCGATCGTATTCCAACATAACCGGATGCGGGATGCGGTCCGTGTGCGGCGAGGGTGACAAGGCAGCGAGGAAATGCACGGCCGCGGCCAAACCCACGCCGCCGCCCCAGACATGCAGTGAGAGCCGCAGGTTGGCGAGTCGGATCATCTGCCAGATGGCGCGTGTCTCATCAAGCCCTCCGCACAAGGTTATGTCAGGTTGCACGATATCGGCGCAGCGCTCGTCAATGAGGCGCTTGAAGTCCCAAGCTGTATAAAGCGCCTCGCCGGCGGCGATCGGCATAGGCGCCCGTGCGCGTAGTTCAGTATAGCCGGCAAAGTCGGTCGGCGGCAGCGGCTCCTCGTAGAAATGGATGTTGTAATCGGCGATCCGCCGCATGCTCTCCAGCGCCTCGTCCACTGTGTAGTTACCATTAGCATCCACCATCAACAATATGTCCGGACCGAGCACTTCTCGCCCCATCGCTACGCGCTCGACATCGTTGCCCGGGGAATGGCCGATCTTTATTTTGACGCCAGGGAAATGGTCGTCACGGAATCCGAGCATCTGGTCGCCGAGCTGATAGGCGGGATTAGCTGCAAAATAGCCGCTCGAGGCATAGGCCGGAACGCGGTCGATACCTTGCCCCCCGAGTAACTTGCATAACGGTAGGTCGTACAGTTTGCCCATGGCGTCATACAGCGCCATGTTGATGCCGCCTACCGTCGACGTGATAGTATTTTGGATTCCCAAATGGTAACGTTGATTGTAGAAATAGTGTACGATTTGTTCGCGATCAAATATCTCACGACCGAGAAAATAAGGGCGAACCACATCGAGCGAAGAAGCAACCATGGGACAGGGACCCCAAGATTCTCCTATGCCTGTGATGCCAGCATCTGTCTCGATCTCTATCAGGGTCATGTTGCGCACAGGCGTCATGCCTCGCGCCATGCCATAGGCGTTGTCGATGCCGAGATGGTGCTCGAGTCCGATTGCCGTGATGTTTGTTATTCTTGTCATGCGATGGGGGCTCCGATCAGGTGGGCGGCGAAGCGCAGCCGCACATAGTCGACATCCAAGCTGCCGTCAGCGTCCCGCAGTTGCGATGCAAGGGCGCGTTCTGCCGCGCCGGCGCCGGAATGGCCGCATTACCACGGTATCGGTCAGAACTTTCCTGCGGTTCGGCATTGTCGTTTCCTCCCCGATAAAATGGTGTTATTGCGGCGAGTATATCAGCCGAGGCTCGCTCTCGCGAGCAACGCCCGCTTGACCTGGTGCGCCATCCAGCCAATGGTGCGGTCGGGCGAATGGAAGGGAATGATCTGCGCCGATGAAATTCACCGGAACCGATACCTACGTTGCCACCGAGGATCTGATGGTGGCGGTAAATGCCGCGATCACGCTAGAGCGTCCACTGCTGGTCAAGGGGGAGCCTGGCACGGGCAAGACCATGCTGGCCGAGGAGGTGGCTCGAGCGCTCGGTAGGAACATCATTCCCTGGTACATCAAATCGACCACGACAGCTCAGCAGGGGCTATACGAGTACGATGCGGTGGCGCGGCTGCGCGATGGTCAGCTCGGCGACGACCGGGTCAAGGACATCAGCAACTATATCGAACGCGGCAAGCTGTGGGACGCCTTCGAGGCTGAAGATATCCCGGTGTTGCTGATCGACGAGATCGACAAGGCGGATATCGAGTTCCCCAACGACCTGCTTCTCGAACTCGATCGCATGGAGTTCTTCGTTTACGAGACCAAGCAGACGGTGAAGGCGGCTAAGCGGCCAATCGTGGTCATCACCTCGAACAATGAGAAGGAGTTGCCGGATGCTTTCCTGCGCCGTTGTTTTTTCCATTACATCGCCTTTCCCGATGCCGAGACCATGGGGCAGATCGTCGACGTGCATTACCCGGGCATCAAGAAGACCCTGCTCAAGGCGGCGCTGGAGGCGTTCTATGAAGTACGCGAGGTGCCCGGGCTGAAGAAGAAGCCATCGACCTCGGAGCTACTCGACTGGTTCAAGCTGCTGCTTGCCGAAGATATCGACCCAGCAGTGTTGCGCGAGAAGGACGGGGGCAAGGCCATCCCGCCGCTCTATGGCGCGCTGCTCAAAAACGAGCAAGATGTGCACCTCTTCGAGCGCTTGGCCTTTCTCGCCCGCCGCCAGGGGGGATGATTACGTTCCGCGCCGCACTGCCTGACGAGTCGGTGCTGCTCAGTGATTTAGCACTGCGCTCCAAAGCGCACTGGGGCTTCTATCGACCTACGGGCTGCGGGCCGGTAGGGCGCGTGGTCTAAGCCAGTGCCCAGGGGCGCACGTTGCCCCGGCCATCCCAGAACCTGGCATAAGGGGGCAGGGCATGTTCGTCGACTTTTTCCTCAAGCTGCGTGAGGCCAAGGTGCCGGTGACATTGCGCGAATATCTGACCCTGCTTGAGGGGGTCCAGGCCGGTCTTGCCAATTATAGTGTCGAGGACTTCTACTGCCTCTCGCGTGCGACGCTGGTGAAGGACGAGCGCCATTACGACAGGTTTGATCAGGCCTTCGGCGAGTTCTTTCAGGGCGTCGAGACACTTACGGATGGCATGTTGGCCGATATTCCTGAGGAGTGGCTGCGGCGCGAGATCGAGAAGCTTCTGAGCCCGGAGGAACGCGCGGAGTTGGAAAAGCTTGGTTGGGACAAGCTCATGGAGACCCTCAAGGAGCGTTTGGCCGAGCAGCAGGGGCGCCACCAAGGCGGTAGCAAGTGGATAGGCACCGGCGGGACCTCTCCATTCGGCGCTTATGGCGATCACCCGGAAGGCATCCGCATCGGCCAGGAAGAGGGCCGACGACGCAGCGCCGTCAAGGTCTGGGATAAGCGCGAATACAAGAACCTCGACGACTCGGTTGTCATCGGTACGCGCAACATCAAGGTGGCGCTGCGGCGCTTGCGCCAGTTCGTACGCGAAGGTGCCAATACCGAACTTGATTTGAACGGCACTATCAAGGCCACCGCCGACAACGGCGGCTGGCTCGATCTCAAGATGCGCCCCGAGCGCCACAACAAGGTCAAGGTGCTGTTGTTTCTCGACGTCGGTGGCTCCATGAACGTGCATGCGCGTACTTGCGAGGAGCTGTTCTCGGCCGCCAGCAGCGAGTTCAAGAACCTGGAATATTTCTACTTTCACAACTGCCCCTACGAGAGCGTCTGGCGCGACAATATGCGCCGCCACGCGCAACGCACGCCGACCTGGGAGGTGCTCCATACCTATCCCGCCGACTACAAGCTTATCTTCGTCGGAGATGCCAGCATGTCGCCTTACGAGATCACTTATCCCGGCGGCAGTGTCGAGCACTGGAATGAGGAAGCAGGCGGTATTTGGCTGCAGCGCATGCTCGAGATCTATTCGTCCGCCATTTGGCTGAATCCAGAGCCCCGCGAGCATTGGGAATATACCCACTCGATCCAGATGATCCGCCAGCTGATGGGAGAGCGCATGTTCCCGCTCACCATCAAGGGTCTGGAAGAAGGCATGCGGCTGCTGGGACGGGGCTGATATGGGTTAAGGCTTTTCTGTGACTGACGCGACACCGTCACCGGAGGAGATTGCCATGAAATACGAGGAACCGGGGTGCGCCTATTGTCCGCCCAACGTTCGTGCCTGCCGGGTTGGCGCGTCGGACGAGCGCGGGCCGGGATTTTGCCCAAGCAAGGTCGATGGCAAGGCGCTCGATGACGCTTGGTCGCGCTACGACGATCCCGAGCTGCGGCACATAGCCCAGGTCTCGGCTGAGGTCGAATCACAGGGTTATTGCAAATGGACGCGGGTCGAAGAGATTTGTCATTTCGCGCGCAACATGGGCTTCAAGCGCATCGGCATCGCCACCTGCATTAGCTTCGTCGACCATGCGAAGACCTTGAGCGGCATCCTCGAGAGCCACGGCTTCGAAGTCGCGTCCGTAGCCTGCAAGAGCGGCGGCGTGGACAAGCAGGATCTCGGTTTGCGTGAAGATCAGAAGATATTTCCTGGCGGCCACGAGTCCATATGCAATCCGGTAGCCCAAGCAGAATTTCTCAACCGTGCCGGCTGCCAGTTAAACGTAGTGTTGGGCCTTTGTGTTGGCCATGACGGTCTATTCTTTCGCCATGCTGAGGGGCTGACCACGGTTCTCGTCGCCAAGGACCGGGTGCTAGCCCACAATCCCATCGGTGCGCTCAATCTCGCCGATACCTATTACGACAAGGTATGGGGACCGGAACGCCCCGATAAGCCGCCCAAGCTGCCGGCTGCGGGACGCAGGCAGGACTGATCAATCGCCACAGCCGGAAGCGGCGGGCTCCTCGGGTACGCCATCGTCACCGAAGACCTCGATCGGGCCATGGCTGTGAAAAGTCTCCCAGGGGATGCCGCTGGGGTCGGTGACCCAGGCCTTGTCGGACTTGGCGTAGCAGCAGGCGGCGTCGGTTTGGTCCGTGACGGCGTTGCCGGCCGCTGCCAGACGGCCGCGAATTTCGTCGAGTTCGTCATTTTCGTCGACTTGGAAGCCGAGGTGGCTGAGGGCGCCGCTGCCGCCGCTGCGCGAGGAGATTGCAAAGTTGATAGCAGGATCGTCGAGCATCCACTTGGCGTAGTCGGACTTGATCACTACCGGATCGTTGCCGAATAGGGTGGCATAGAACTTCGTTGATTTCTCGAGGTCAGCGACCAAGACATGGACATGCAGGCGTTTCATAAGGCGAGAGTCTCCTCCTCCTGGGCTGCGGGCGCAGGGCGCCGGCAGCAGTTTTTCGTCATATAGTCGATCGGAAACGCTGCGGCATCATAGTCGGCAGCGTAGAACAACGAGCGCTTGTTCTTGCGCAGCAACACCAGTACAGCGCCATGTAACTCCTTAAAATAGAAAGAGAGCGTGGTAGCCGATACGAAAAATGCGTCGACGATATGCCCCGGCGACAGGTGGGCGGGTCCCAACCCCACCAGATGCCGAAACACAGCAAGGCGGTTCTCCTGCGCTAGTGCTGACAAGGAGATAACCACAGTTTTTTCATAGTTCTGGAAAGATAGAATTATGTAACCCTTGTCAGCCCCAGACCGCCAGTCCATCACCGATAAGCTTGACGCCTAGGATGACCATGAAGCCGTGGCACAGTCGATAAAACAACAGCGTATCGAGGTTACGGTGGACTTTGAGCCCGAGCCAGATGGCGATCGGCACCAACCAAATCAGTGCCAGCGCGGTGGTCATGTTCTCGGTCGAGAACTGGCCGAGCCAGGCGTAGGGCAGCAACTTCATGTAGTTGATGGCGGCGAACAGCACCGCGGTGGTGCCCACGAACAAGGACTTTTCTAGCGCTTGGGGCAGCAAGTAGACATTGATAGGCGGGCTGCCAGCGTGGGCGAGGAAGCTGGTGAAGCCGGAGACACCGCTCCAGAACGTGCCTTTACCGCGGTTTGCGGTCGCCGGCTCGTTACGGCTCGGAGTTAGAAAGTAGCGCGTGCCGAAAACCACGGCGATGACGCCCACCAGTAGTTCCACGTGGCGTTCTTCGAGGTGACTGACAGATGCCGTGCCGATAGCGATGCCGAGTGCCGCCCCGGGGATCATGATTGCCAGGTTGCGGGCGTCCCAACTGCGCCGAAAGGCCCAACAGGTCATCAGGTCCATTAGGCAGAGGATGGGCAGGAGGATTGCCGCCGCCTGAAAGACAGGCATGCCAAGCGCCATCAGGGGCACAGCCATACCGCCGAGCCCGGTACCGAAGCCGGCTTTCGATATGCCCAGCAACAGAACGGCCGGGATGGCGACCACATAGAATATCGGGTCGGTGATAATTGGCGGTAGACTATCCAGCATCTAGGGCAGGGCGATTGATGCCAACGAGGTCTGCGGTCTCTAGCAGCGAGCGCCAGGTTGTGTCCTCGAGCGGAATACCGTTGGCCTCGTAGGCGCGGCGTTTTCTGCGCTCCGGATCGCCTGGCATCATTAACGGCGCGCCGGAATTGATAGGCTTGGCGCTGCGGGCGAAGTCGAGATAGCGCTTGACCTCTTCGGCAAAACCACCCCCCGCATCAAAAGTCGCCACGTCCATGTAAATGGATAGCATGCCGTTCGAGAGTTGCTCGATACCAGGCCTGGCGGCGCCGCTGGTGGATAGTGCACCGGCCAGCAACTCGCACATGATGGACAGTCCGGAGCCTTTATGCTCACCCATGGCACGGATGGCGCCGGTGCCACCGCGGCTGTTCAAGGGGCGCTCCTCGGTGATCGGCCCGTAGATCACCGACTGGTCGGTAGTTAGATTGCCTTCCTCGTCGACCAGGGCGTCTTTCGGGAGCGGTTTGCCGCCGTCGACAGAGACCATGACCTTGCCCTCGGCGACGATCGAGGTAGCGAAGTCGAGGATCACCGGCTCTTCGCCTTGTACCGGCACGCCGACGGCAAAGGGATTGGTGGACATGCGCCGCTCGGCTGCACCGAAGGGCGCCACCAGTAGGCCGATGCCGGAGGTGTTGACGAAATGGATCGAGACCATGCCTGCATTCGCCGCGCGGATGGGCCAATCACCTATGCGTCCGAGATGGCTGACATTGGTGATGCCGACAACTGACACACCATGCTTTCTGGCCTTCTCGATGCCCAAATCCACGGCTTGTTCGCCGATGGTCTGTCCAAAACCGAAATGGCCGTCGACGATGGCGATGGCGTCAGTATCGTTGACCACGGTGATCTTCTGTCCGGGATTCACCTTGCCAGCTCGTATTGCGCCGACGTAGCGCGGCACGCGGATCACGCCGTGGCTCGGATGGCCAGCAAGATTGGCACCGACGAGATAATCGGCGATGCGCTCGCCTTCCTCACGGTTGCAACCGGCGGCGGTGAAGATGTCTGCGGTAAAACCGCGCAGCTGATCGGCAGTGATATCCATGGTCCAGGAACCCTTTACACGTTTCGCCCGGCGAGGCGGGCGATTTCGGCATTGTTGATGCCGACCTTGGCGGCGGTCTCGGAAAGTTGCGCCCAGGTATTATCATCGAGTGGGATGCCGCCCGCTATACGCTCGGCCTTGGTGCGTAGCTCGGGATCTCCAGGCATGAGAATTTCACCGCCTTCCTCAGTCTTAGGTGAGCTCTTTACCCAATCGGTTAAACCTTTCACTTCGTCAGCAAAATTGTCGTTCGCTATCGTATTTGGGTCAATGTAGATAGAGCACATGCCGTTGACAATCTTCTTGGCGGTCGGATTGTCAGGATTCGAGCAGCCACTGCCTGTAATTGCACCTGCCATCACTTCGCAGAGTATGGAAAGCACATAGCCCTTGTGCGCACCGATAGTGAGAATGGCACCGGGGGGATCGGCATAAAAGGCTTCCGGGTCTGTGGTTGGCTCGCCGTTGCCGTCGAGAATGGCGTTATCCGGTACGGGCACGCCCTTGTTGCGCGCAACACGGATCTTGCCCTCCGCAATGACGCAAGTTGAGAGGTCGGCGATAATCGGCTCACCACCTGCAACAGGAATGCCGGCGGCGATGGGGTTGGCCGATAGCCGGCGTTCGATGCCGCCGAACGGCGCCACCAGTATACCGCCCCCGGAGGTATTGACGAAATGTATAGACACTAGACCCTGCGCCGCGGCGCGGATGGCCCAATCGCCGACGCGCCCAACATGACCCGCATTGCGCAGACCCACCAGCGCCAGCCCCGACTTACGGCATTTCTCTATGCCAAGGTCCACCGACTGCTCGCCGATGCTCTGGCCAAAGCCGAAATTACCGTCGACGATCGCCATGGAGTCGTTCTCAAAAACGGCTGTGATTGTCTGGTTGGGTACCAATTTACCTTCCTGTACCCACTGTATGTAGGCGGGTGCGCGGATAACGCCGTGGCTGTCATGGCCAACTAGATTCGCTTCGATGAGGTGGCGCGCGATGATGTTAGCCTCGTCGTCAGAGCTTCCTGCGTGGCGAAATATTGCCGCGGTCAGCGCGGCTAGTTTATCATGTTGTACGCTCACGAATCCCCCTTTATTCGATACCGTCGCGGCCGGAACCGCAGATTAGGCTGCAGACATGCTTGCCGACGATGTTGCTGATCTTGCCGTTGAGGAGCGCGGCTGTTGCGGCGGCGCCGCCGAGCTCGGCTGCGACTCCGAACTCGCGCCACAGCCAGCGCGAGGCAGCCAGCATGTCGTCGTCGCTCACCAACACGATGTCCTCGACGCAATCTGTAACGATATCAAGCACAGTTTGGTCCGTGGTTAAGGCTGCCAGCACACCGACTTGCGTTGAGATCTTGTCGATGGAGACGAGCCCACCAGCCTTGACGCACGCTTGCAAGGTTGGTGCGCCTGTCGGCTCCACGCCGATGATGCGCGTCTCCGGGCTCAGCGCCTTGACCGCTACCGCAACGCCGGCGATGAGGCCGCCGCCGCCGATGGCTACCACCAGTACGTCGAGATGAGGCAGCTGTCCGAAGATCTCCAAGCCGAGGGTACCTTGTCCGGCCACGACGAGATCGTCGGCAAAGGGATGCACATAGGTGAGCCCGTCTGCTTCTGCGGCGGCGAGTGCGGCGGCGTTGGCGTCGTCCCAGACCTTGCCATGCGTCACGACCTCGGCGTCCCAGGCGGCGAGCAGATCGTACTTGGCTTGTGGTGTGCCCTCCGGGAGAAAAACACGCACGGGCGCGCCGGCCCGCCAGCCGGCGTAGGCGACGCCGCTGCCGTGGTTGCCCCCTGATGCCGTGACTAGGCCCTTCGCAAACTTCGCCTCGTCGAGGCAAGTGACCATGTTGGTGGCGCCGCGCGCCTTGAAGGAGCCGGAAATCTGCTGGCATTCGAGCTTCAACCAGAGCTCGGCATCAGCGACGGCGGGCTCACGCATAGGCCCAGCTTGCATGATGGGAGTGCGCCGTACCTTGCCCTCGATGCGTTGCTGCGCAGCCTCGATATCGGAAAGGTCTATCATGCCATGGCTTTTCGGGTGCGGCTGGCGATCCGTTTGGCTATGGCCCAGCGGTGCACTTCCGAAGGACCATCATAAATGCGGAAGGGGCGGATCTCGCGCCACAGTCGCTCGACCAGCGTGTCATCAGTGACTCCCATGCCACCAAGAATCTGCATGCAGCGGTCGACAACGCGGAACAGGGCCTCTGAGCTAATAACTTTGGCCATAGAGGATTCGGAGCGTGCCTCGCCGTCATTGTCCATCACCCAGCAAGCCCGCCAGGTGGCGAGACGGGTAATATGCATGTCCATCTCATTGTCTGCGAGCTTGAAGCCGACCCCTTCGTGCTCGGCCAGTGGTTTGCCGAACGCCTGGCGCTTCACCGCATAGCGGCTAGCGATGTCGTGCGCACGCTGTGCGGCACCGAGCCAACGCATGCAGTGGGTAAGGCGGGCAGGGGCAAGCCGCACTTGGGCATAGCGGTAGCCTTCGCCAATCTCGCCAAGCACTTGGTCGGGTGTCACTTTGAGGCCGTGAAAGCGAATCTCACAATGTCCGCCCGCGAAGCTCGTTTCCATGGTGTCCTGCACGCGCACACGCTCGATCGCCGGATCATCGTTTTCGATCAGGAACATGGTCGCACCTTTGCCGCGCTCGATAGCATCCGCGGTGCGCGCCATGATGATGTTGAGCTTGGCACCATCAAAGCCAGTGATGAACCATTTATGGCCATCAATCACCCAATGATTTCCGTCCTGGCGCGCGGTGGTTGCCAGCATGTTGGGATCGGAGCCTGCCCCGCCTTGTGGCTCGGTCATCGAGAAGCAGGAGCGGATCTCACCAGACGCAAGTGGACGCAGCCATTGCTCCTTCTGTGTCTCGGTTGCGACCTCCTCTAGCAGATGCATGTTGCCTTCGTCTGGCGCCGAACAATTGAGTGCCTGCGGCCCTAGGAGAGAATACCCGGCCGCTTCGAATACCACTGCCATCTCGCGCATGTTGAGTCCGAGGCCGCCGTAGTCCTTTCCGACATGGGGACTGAGCAGGCTGGCTTCGCGCGCCTTCTTGATGAGTTCTCTGCGTAAGGGGTCTTCCGGGCCGTGCGCAGCTTCTCGCGGGTCTCCCTCGTACGGAATCACCACGTCACGGATAAAGGCTTCCGTGCGCGCCTTTAGATCTTCGAGCTCTGGGCTCAGGGAAAAGTCAATCATCGATACCTCATCACTCGGCGTGGCCGCGCGCCACCTGGTGGGCCATTTCCATGATTCCCCAACCCGCGTCAGCAAAGGGTGCATAGCGCGGATTGTCGACCGTGCCGCGGCGATATTGCGCATGTAGCTGCACGAATACCACCGCCAGCTTGAACATGGCCAATACGCGGTAAAAGCGGAACTTGGACAGGTCGCGGCCACTGATGCTAGCATAAAGGTCGCGCCCCTCACCTCGGGTCATGGAACCCACCGCCCCAGTCGGCATCTGGTCGATGATGGTCATGCAGTCCGGGTCGCCCGGCTCGACCCAGTAGCTGAGCAGGGTGGCTAGGTCGAAAAGCGGATCGCCGCGCGTCGCCTGGTCCCAGTCGATCATGGCCACGGCTTTTGTGCGATCCGAGGGGTCTAGCAGCAGGTTGTCGAGCTTGAAGTCGTTGTGCAGCAAGGTGGCGTTGTCCGTGCTCGGCACGTTCGTGGCAAGCCAATCCGAAACCTCACGCGACGGGGCAGGCGGCTCGCTATCGCTGGCCACCTTGAGGCGCTTGTCCCAGCCCCGGATGGCACGGTCGAGAAAGCCATCCGGCTTGCCAAAGTTGCCGAGATCGACGGCAGCCGGATTGACAGCATGTAACTCGGCGAGGCTATTCACCAGCAGGGCGCATACAGCGTGGCGGTCGGCGTTGCTCATATCTGGCGGCCAAGTGCCGCCCTGAATAGCAGTGCCGTTGCGGTATTCCATGATCAGGAAGTGGGCACCGAGCACGGACTCGTCCTCACAATAGAGCAGGCTTTGTGGGGCCAGCGAAAAGGAACGCCAAAGAGAGCTAAGCACGCGGTGCTCGCGCGCCATGTCGTTGGCGCCGGGGGGGATGGGCCCGAGCGGTGGGCGGCGTAGCACACAGGGCTTGCTGTCGAATTGGATGAGATAGTTGAGATTGCCCATGCCGCCAGCGAACTGGCGTGGTGGCAGGCGCAGATCTAGCTCATGGCCCGCATCAGCCAAATAGGCTTCCAGCTGCTTCCAGGGCAGTGGTGTGATGTCGTCCGTACTTCGAAAATTCTGCCTCATCGCCGGGCCGGTGTACGGCGCCTTAGACAGGATTGCAATTTTCCTCGGCTTCGGCGAGGGTGCCCGCGCCACTTCACTGGGGGGATAGCATGGCCGGACGGTTGCAGGATAAGGTTGCCTTGGTCACGGGCGCGGGCTCGGGCTTCGGCGAGGGAATTGCCAAGTGTTTCGCGGCCGAGGGCGCCAAGACCGTCGTCGCTGATATCGATGCGGAGAACGGTCAGCGTGTCACAGATGAGATCGTGACGGCAAACGGCATTGCCACTTTTGTTGCGGCCGATGTTGCCAACAGTGCTGCCTCGCGAGCTATGTTTGACGCCACGCGTGACGCTTACGGCAATCTCGACATCTCTGTCCTTAACGCCGCCATAGGCATGAACCCGTGTCCTCTGGCAGAGACCGAGGATGAGTTTTTCGATCACATTTTTCACATTAACGTGCGCAGCGTTTTTCTGGGCCTTAAGCACTCGGTGCACGCCATGGAGGGGAAGGGTGGCTCCATTATTGTCACCGTCTCCACCGCGGCCATTCGGCCGCGGCCTAATCTGGCGGTCTACAATTCGACGAAGGGTGCCCTCGTGCCCATGTGCAAGGCCTTGGCGCTCGAGGTCGCCGACCAGGGAATCCGCGTCAACGGAATCTGTCCGGTGGCCGGAGAGACGCCAATGCTGGAGGTCTTTCTAGGCGATGCCGACCCCGTCGATGGCCGCACCACCTTCAAGAACACGGTGCCACTTGGGCGCCTGAGCACGCCGGTGGATATCGCCAACGCGGCGCTGTTCTTCGCCGAGGACGAAAGCTCGTTGGTCACCGGCGCCATGCTCGAAATCGACGGCGGGCGCTGCATCTAACCATATGAGCATGGTTTCCCCCTGCGTCGGGGTCTGCATTATTGATTCCCGCAGCGGTTATTGCCGAGGCTGTAAGCGTACGCTGACGGAGGTGGCCGAGTGGCGGCTCTACACCGACGACGAGAAGCGCGCGGTCCAGGCCGAGTTGAAAAAGCGCTATGTCAGCGCCGCATGACCGCCAGCGTTAGAGCGTCGCCCATGGGCAGCAGGCACCATGGCATTCAAGTCCTGCAACATCACGGTGTTTTGGCTGGTCTTCTCCAGGATAGTTAGTAAGGCGCCCCAAAGCACATTGTTCACCACCACCAAGCCGCTGGGCCCATGCGAGATCAGCGTTTGCTCGTAATAGTCGGCGTAGGGTGATTTACCGGTATTGATAGAGGCAAAGTCGAAGAGGCTGAGGTCGCTCCGTCGTGGCCTCGTCGAGACGGCACCGGATCTCGGTCATGGGCACGGAATGCCGGCACAGATAACAGTAAAGCTCTGTATATTTTACGCTCAAACCTCCTTCCGAAGGGGTGAATGTTAGCACCTTCTCAGGTTTGGTGTAGGCCTGATACTCTGTGCCTCGGCTTCATGAAAGGTGGCGGCAATGGACGACGGCAAGAAACCCGCCAGCGGCATGCGCAGCGGACTTACCCAATACGGGGACACGGACTTTTCCTTCTTTCTGCGCAAAAGCTTCGCTAAGGCAATGGGCTATTCCGATTCGGATCTAGATCGCCCCATCATCGGCATTGCAGACACCGGCTCTGGGTTCAACAATTGCCACCAAACCGTGCCGCAGCTTGTCGATGCCGTGAGCCGCGGCGTGATGCTGGCGGGCGGCTTGCCGGTGACCTTTCCCACCATATCGCTCGGCGAGCCCTATCTAACGCCGACCAGCATGCTGTTCCGCAACCTCATGGCCATCGATACTGAAGAGATGGTCCGTGCCCAGCCGATGGATGCAGTGGTTCTGATCGGCGGTTGTGACAAGACCGTGCCGGCACAGCTGATGGCCGCGGCGAGCGCAGGCATACCAGCTATACAGCTTGTCACGGGGCCGATGCTCACCGGTTCATGGCGTGGCGAGCGCCTCGGCGCCTGCACCGACTGCAGACGCCAATGGGCACGCTACCGCGCCGGGGAACTCGACGACGCGCAGATTAAGGAAGTGAGTAACGAACTCTCGACCACTGGCGGGACCTGCATGGTCATGGGCACTGCCAGTACCATGGCACTGATGACCGAGACCCTCGGCATGATGTTGCCGGGCAGCGCCACGGTGCCAGCTGTGCATGCCGAGCGTAGGCGAATTGCCGAAGCCACGGGTGCGCGCGCGGTTGTCATGGCTGCCGAAAGTCTGACACCCGACCGGATCATGACACCCGCCGCCTTCGCCAACGCGTTGCGCTTGCTTCTGGCGGTCGGGGGCTCGACCAACGGGCTTGTGCATATGGCCGCTATCGCCGGGCGCTGCGGCATTACTGTCGACCTTGAAGCCTTTGACCGCATAAGTCGCGAGACACCGGTGCTGGTCGACCTCAAGCCGTCTGGCGCTCACTATATGGAAGACCTGTTCAAGGCGGGCGGATTAGCACCGGTCCTACGCGAGTTAAGTCCTTTGCTCGACCTGGATTGTCTCACGGTCACCGGCCGCACCTTGGGTGAAGAGCTGAAAGCTGGGCCTTCGCCGTGGGAGCAAGCCGTAGTGCGGCCGTTCTCGGACCCCTTGTCCGCGGAGGGTGGCATCGCCGTCTTGCGCGGCAATCTTGCACCTGATGGTGCCATCATCAAGCAATCGGCGGCAACACCCGAGCTGATGTGTCACGAGGGTAGGGCGGTGGTATTCGATGGCCTGGAGGACATGGCAAACCGCATCGATTCTCCCGATCTCGATGTTGCTGCCGACGATGTACTAGTATTGCGCAATGCTGGGCCCAAGGGCGCACCGGGTATGCCCGAGTCCGGCTACATTCCGATCCCGCGCAAGCTGGCGCAAGCCGGCATCAAGGACATGCTGCGCGTATCGGACGCGCGCATGAGCGGGACGGCCTTCGGCGCTATCGTCCTGCACGCGACACCGGAAGCCGCGATCGGCGGGCCGCTGGCGTTGGTCGAGACCGGCGACCGCATCAGGCTTGATGTTGATGCCCGTAGCCTGGAATTGTTAGTCGACGATGCTACGTTAGCGGACCGGCGTGAAGTCTGGGTTCCGCCATCGGCGCATCCTGGCGCCGAGCGCGGTTGGCTAAAGCTATATCTTGCCGAGGTAGAGCAGGCCGATAAGGGGTGCGACCTCGCCTTTCTGAAGCCCAAACAGACGGCAAGCACGCCATGAGCAAACGCATTGTCACCGGCCACAATGCTGTTGGCCGCTCCATCATCGAGATTCAGGACGGCGGCGCCCGTGGCCTCGGTAATCTCTCTGAGCTTTGGGTGACTGACGCAACACCCTTTGACAACACGGTTGCAGGCGATGCGACTGATCGGCCCGTGAGCCTGACACCACCAGATTGCGGCACCGTGTTCCGCACTTTCCGTGTGCTGCCCGAAAGCGCATCAGACGGTGTGGACCCTGGAGCGCGCGCGGCGCTGGTGCGCGAGCGTTTCGCCGCCACGAACGCGTCCGATGCACTGGTGGACACGACACGCCATCCAGCCATGCATAAGACCCGTACGGTCGACTACATAATTCTGCTCTCCGGGCGCGTTACGCTGCTGCTTGACGATGACGAGGCAGACCTTGAACCCTTCGACGTGGTTGTGCAACGTGGCACCAATCACGCCTGGGTCAATCACGGTGAAGAGACAGCGCTGCTCATCGCCGTCCTGATTGATGCGAAAGAGTTGTAGCACATTGTTCCCAAGGCGAGGGTGCCCTATGGTTCGCCACCTAAACTGCCAGCGGTAACGTCATCATGAATTTTGACCTCAAGTCCCACGAGGCTATCCAGGACCCCTACGTTCTTTTCGCGAAGATGCGCGAGACTGCGCCGGTGCATTGGAATCCCTCTGTTAAGGCCTGGGTAGTGACGCGCCACATGGATGCCAAGACCGTGCTCACCGATACACGGTTTTCGGTCGAGAAGCTCAATCCGCTAGTAGATCACCTGTCGGGTAAGAGCAAAAGCAAGGTGGGTGAGATAGCACGGGTACTCGGTGACTGGATGGTCTTTCGTGACCCGCCGTCACACACGCGCCTACGCCGTGTGCTGCAAGGTGCCTTCAAGCCGCGCGAGTTGCGGAAGCAACGGCGCATGGTCGAGCGTGTTGCCGAGGAATTGCTCGATACGCTGGAAGACCGTGGACAGATTGACTTCTTGCACGACTTCGCTTGGCCGTTTCCTGCTTTCGTCATCGCCGACCTCATGGGTATCGACCGCGTACACGTGCCCAAGCTCAAGGAATGGGCGGTGGAAATTGGCAAGTTCGTACTTATCGCACGCTCGACTCCTGACAAGTATGACCGCGCGGCCAAGGCCATTCGCGAGATCACTGTTTTCTATCAAGAGGTCGTGGATGACCATCGGAAAAATCCGCGCGACGACCTAATTGGTTTGATGATCAGGGGCGGGGATGACGGTAGCGATGTCATGAGCGACGACGAGATCGTCTCGACCATGGTGCTGATGCTCTTTGCGGGTCATGAAACGACTACTAATTTGATTGCTAATGGTATGCTAAACTTACTGCGCCATCCAAGGCAGATGACACTGATCGGACAGAAGTCGGCGCTGATCCCGTTGGCGGTAGAGGAGTTTCTACGCTACGAGAGCTCGGTGCAGATGGTGGCGCGCATCGCCGCTGACGAGATCGAGCTTGGTGGTGAGACCATCGCTAAGGGCGACCGCGTCTACGCTCTCACTGCCGCTGCTAACCGTGACCCCGAGTATTTTGAGAACGCCGAACACTTCAATATTACACGTAGCCAGAACCCGCACTACGCCTTCGGTCTCGGCATCCATCTCTGCCTCGGCGCACCGCTCGCGCGTATCGAGGCACAGGTTGCCTTCGCCGCACTGTTTCGCCGCTTCAGCGACTTCAAGCTCGAGACCGATACCGTGGAGTGGTCCGATGAATTTGTGACTCGGGCCCTAAAGGCATTGCCCATCTCCTTCCACAAGCGGCGCTGACGCCGATGCAGAAGTGGGTCTGTCTGTCCTGCGAATGGGTGTATGACCCGGCTGAAGGCTGCCCAGAGGATGATATTTCTCCCGGCACCTCCTTCGAAGATCTTCCCGACAATTGGACCTGCTCCGAATGCGGTACGCCGAAGAGCAACTTTTCGTCACTAGAGGTAGATCAAGTGCAACGCCTCCCTTGACGGTGTACTGAGAACGGAAACACGAAATATGACTGATACTATTGACTCCGCGACGGTCGCCACCTCTGAGGCGTCCTACACCCGCCGTGCGCGCTATTTCGATTCGGGAAATGCCTTCAACGTGGTCAATCCACCGGTGCCAGGGAGGGTGTTCGACAGCGAGCGGAATCAGGCGCTGGATGCGGAGACGGCGACGGGGTTCATCCTGCTTGATCAGAGTGATGCGTTGGCGCTGCCTTTTCCGGCTACCACGCCGTTGGTGTTGGTGGCCTATGGACGCATTCGGGCTGGTGAGGCCCTTGAGCACAACGCCGGCGCGAGCACAGTGCTGACTTTCGTTATTGCCGGCGGAGGGTGTAGCACACAAGGTAACGATGTCATTGATTGGGCGGCGGGGGATGTGGTCTGCCAGCCGGGCGATACGCCGATCCGGCACCAGGCGGGTGATGCTGATTGCCTGCTTTGGCTGGTGACCAACGCGCCGCAGCTGGCGCAGGAGAATTTTCGGCCGCCCGCCGCCGAGGCCGCCTTGGTACAGGCTGCGTATTTTCCAGCCACCGAGATCGCACGCCAACTAGATATTGCGGAGGCCAAGCTATCGGGAAAGCTTGTCGCCGGGCTTGCTGTGGTGCTAGCGACCGAGCGGCTCGAAGCTATCAAGAATATCTCGCCCACGCTGACGCTGGCCATGAACCAGCTGGCGCCGGGAGGCGCACAACCGGCGCATCGGCACAACTCGGTAGCCGTGTCCTTGATCGTCGACGGCGAGGGCGGTTATTCCCTAGTTGACGGCGAACGCAAGAACTGGTCGCCCTGGCTCACCACCGTGACGCCACCCGAGAGCGTGCATTCGCACCACAACGAGAGCAGCCGGCGCGTCAATTGGCTTATCGTGCAGGATGGGGGGCTTTATTACCACTGCCGCACCATGGGTTTTCACTTCGAATAGGAGATGAACGATGGCCGTAATCGGCTTTATCGGCATTGGCCGCATGGGTGGCCCGATGGTGCGCAATGTGTTAGCCGCTGGCCATGACGTGACGGCTTACGACCTGTCAGCCGATGCACTTAGTTTCGCGGTGCAGGCGGGGGCCCGGGCGGCCAGCTCAGCGGCCGGGGCGGCGCGCGGCGCGGAAGTCTGCTTGACCATGCTACCAACGGGAGCTGAAGTTGGTCAGGCGCTACTCGATGACGGCGCCATGGCCGCGGCCGCGGCGGGCACGCTATTTATCGATTCCTCGACTATCGACGTCGAGACGGCACAGGCGCTGCATGCTGGGGCGACCAAGGCCGGCTTGGCTATGTTGGACGCGCCGGTCTCCGGCGGTACTGTGGGCGCGGAGTCGAGTACGCTCACCTTTATGTGCGGCGGCGAGGCGGCTGTCTTCGCCCGTGCCCGGCCCATCCTCGAGGCCATGGGGGAGACCTTAGTCCACTGTGGCGGGCCCGGCATGGGCCAGGCGGCCAAGCTTTGCAATAACATGGTTGCTGCCATCGGCACCTTGGCGATCTCGGAGAGCTTCGTTATGGGCCAGCGGCTCGGCCTCGATGTGCAGACGCTCTACGACGTGATGTCGAGCTCGACGGCGACTTCCTGGGTGCTGGAGCATATGTGCCCGGTGCCAGGGCCGGTACCAACTTCGCCGGCTAATCGGGAATTTGCGCCTGGTTTCGCTGCTTCGCTCATGCTCAAGGACTTGAAGCTGTCTCAGGCCGCAGCCCGCAGCGTAGAGGCACCGTCGCCGTTGGGCGCCCTAACCCATGCCCTATACGCGGCCTATGTGAATGCCGGCAACGGCCATCTCGACACTTCCAGCATCATCCGTCTGCTCGAAGGCAAGGCGGACTGATCAGACCCAACCCTCGGCGTGTTCCTGGTCGGTATTGAAGTTGAGTTCGACCGTGACGCCGTCGGGGTCATCGACAAAGATCTGGTGGATGTGTGAGGCTGGATCTGCCTCGCGATAGCTCAAGCCTGCCTCATCGAGCACGCGGCGCGTGTTGTTGATGTTCTCAACCTTGAGCGCGAAATGATCGAAGGGCTGGGTGTTGCCGTCGCCAATATCGCGGTTTGCCACCATCAGATGGACGACAGCGTTAGGGCCTACCTTGAGCCAGGCGCCGTCGAATGGAAAATCGGGACGCCAGGCCACCTCCTCCAATCCTAAGAGGCCGATATAGAAGGCACGCGAGGCGTCGAGGTTCTTGGTGACGATGGTGACGTGGTCGAGGGCTGTCACGGGCATGCCTCTACTCCCCAGATTTTGGCCCCGGCTTGAGCAAGCCGCGGCCGGCCAAGTTTCGCATCAATTCGCCGATGCCGAACTCCCATGGCGGCGCCTCGTGGCAATGGGCGACGCGGTTGTACAGGGCGCCGAGCAGTGGGGTCTCGATCACTACCAGGTCACCGAGTTCGTGCGTAAACCCTCGCCCTGGCTCGCCGCGATCCTGGGTTGGCGCGAACATGGTGCCAGTCATAAGTACCAGGCCGTCAGGATATTGATGGGTATCATTGAGGGTCTGCGCCACTAAGTCAGCCGGGTCGCGACTTATCAGGCCCATCGATGAGGTTCCCTGTAGCGAGAATTCATCGTCGCCGCCGACGACCAGGCTAATGTCGATGCTCTTGAGGTCGTCGAGGCTGAAGGTGCGATCGAAAAGGCGGATGAAGGGTCCGATGGCGCAGGAGGCATTGTTGTCCTTAGCGCGCCCCAGCAAGAGCGCACTGCGGCCCTCGACGTCGCGCAGGTTGACATCGTTGCCGAGGGTGGCACCAACAATCTCGCCGCGCGCGTTGATCACCAACACGGCCTCCGGCTCCGGATTGTTCCAGGTTGAGAACTCGGGAATACCAATATCGGCGCCCAAGCCCACTGACGACATGGGTTGGGCCTTGGTGAAAATTTCTGCATCGGGCCCAATGCCAACCTCGAGATAGGGCGACCAGAGGTCGCGTTTCTGTAGGGATTTCTTGAGTTTCATGGCCTCGTTCGAGCCCGGGCGGATGCCTTGCAGGCTGGCGCCTATTTCGGCGGCGATGGAGTTCCGCACCTCTTCGGCACGCTCGGGATCACCTTCTGCCAGTTCCTCGATCACTCGCTCCATGAGGCTGTCGAGGAAGGTTACTCCCGCCGCCTTGATGGCTTGTAGGTCGATCGGGCTGAGGAACCACGGCTTTGTCGGGTCGCGTTGTGCAGGCACCGAGTTGTTAAGAATCTCGTCGACGCTACCAAGCCGCTCCGCACTGCCCGTATTGGCAATCGCGAAGGGCGGATTGGCCGCGTTCATGACATCGGCGGAAGTGGAGAAGGCGGCGGTAATGTCGTAGACCCCCGTTTCGCCGAGCACCACGACGCTGGGCCCTCCCTCAGGCCCTGCACCGGGCACCCAGCAACGCCCCACCAAAGCGCCGTTGAGCCCGTCGTAAGGCAGCACGATCTCCGAATCTAACGCAAAATCCATCCAACTTCCCCAATTGTGCGAGAGCGTAGGTATAGCGGACCAAGCGCGCCCGCGACAACGCACTCGTTGTAGGATAAGACCTGGCCACCCCGATCTTGGCCACAAACAGTATGAACCGCTACCGTTTCCAGCTTCGATATCGTTGCCTGGCCGCTCAATCGCACCCATCACGAGCGCCAACCGACGGCACCGCCAAGCTCATTACCGTGACCCACAGAGCCGGGTATACCGGCCAGGCGGGGCCGCTAAAGAGCGCCCCTCGCTATCACCTTAGCAAGGCGGTCAACCGCTGGGTTTTCGAACAGAGACCGCGCAAGAGATTAAGAGCAAGCGGGGTAGCGTGCTGCAGCTAATTACCTTACCCTTAACCAGGGAAGCGAGGTTGCCGGAGGCTGAGACGGTCATGGAAGTTAGACAGGCGAAGTTTCAGATCGGCGCTATCGTCAAGCACCGGATCTACCCGTTTCGTGGGGTAATCTTCGATGTTGATCCGGAATTCGCGAATACCGAGGAATGGTATCAGGCGATCCCGCGCGAAGCCCGTCCGCGCAAGGACCAACCCTATTATCACCTGCTCGCCGAAAACGAGGACACGAGCTACATCGCTTACGTTTCAGAGCAGAATCTGCTGCCAGATGAGACCGGTGAGCCTATCGCTCATCCGGAGGCGAGCGCTATGTTCGATGGCATCCGAGACGGCCGCTATATAGTTCGCCCAGGTAGCGCCAACTAATCACTGAATGTGACCTCTAGGAAGCCGGCGCCGCTGCTCAAGGCAACATGATTATACGTAGTTGATCAGCAGGTATACTACGAGAAGGACACCAATCCACATGACCGTAGCGCCGGTCGGCCAGGTACGCGAAAAAATGCCGCGCGGGCCGTGGCTGTGCCAGAGGTAGCCGCCGACACCGCCCGCGCCGGCTCGTAGCACAGACACCAGGTTCGACCAAGCCAGCATCACCGAGCCGCCGACGCCTAGAATCAATGCTTTGCCTAGGCGACGGATAAACCAATCCGCATCCAGGTTCACCAGCTTTAGCTCCGGCGGATAGAGGTCGGCGATCATTAGCAGGGTGAATGCAAGTGCCGAGAAAAACAGCAACTGTGTCTGGGTAATTATATGGGTCAGCGTATAGGGTTGGTAATCCACCTGCCATGGCAGGAGGTCGTACAGGATCCACGGATAGACGCCATTGAAAACGCAAATGAAGGCGGCCAAGCCCATCGCCACTAACATGTTGCGTGGCGCTTCGCTTGGGCGCAGACCGGAGTCGTGGGCGAAGAAGGCGAAAAACGGAATCTTAATACCGGCATGATGGAAGACACCGGCCGAGGCGAATAGCAGTAGCAGGAAGACCACGACGTAGCCTTCTTGCGCGGCTGCCGCCATCACCATCGACTTTGAAACGAAGCCAGAGAACAACGGGAAGGCCGATATCGAAGCGGCGCCGACGATGCAAAAGGTCGTGGTCCAGGGCATGCTCTTGTAGAGACCGCCGAGGTCCGTGCCATCGATGCGTCCTGTCATATGCAATACGGCACCCATGCTCATGAACAACAGGCCTTTGAAGACCACGTCGTTAAAGGCGTGACTGACAGCGCCGTTCAGCGCAAGCTCGGTGCCTAGTCCGATGCCCACCACCATGAAGCCGACCTGGTTGATCAGGCTGTAGGAGAGCACGCGGCGCAGATCGTTCTCGATAACGGCGAAGAAGATCGGGAACATCGCCATTGCCGTACCCACCCAAATCAGCATCTCGGTGCCCGGGAAGGAGCGAACAAGGGCGTAAACCGCGACCTTGGTGGTGAAGGCGCTCAGGAAAACGGTGCCGGTTGGTGTTGCTTCCGGATAGGCGTCGGTGAGCCAATTGTGCAGGAAGGGCCAGGCGCATTTAATGCCGAAGGCAAGCAGAATCATCTTAGCGCCGAGGGTCTCCAGTGATAGCGCTTCGAAGGCGAGACTCCCAGTCTCGCCGTAATAAATAATAGCGCCTGCCAGCAGGATCACGCCGGAGAGAACCTGGGTGATGAGATAGCGCTGACCGGCGCTCTCGGCGCGCGGCGTGCGCCGGGCCCAGATCAGAAAGCCCGAGGAGACCGCCATGATCTCCCAAAAGATGAACAACGTTAGCAGATCTCCCGCCATCACCGCCCCGAGCGCAGCACCGGAATAGAGTAGGGCGCAGACCTGCTGGATGGGATCGCGGACGTGCAGGGCGAAGATGCTCGCCAACACCGTGGCGATGTGAAAGAGCAGGGCGAAGAAAAACGATAGTCCGTCCACACGCCCGAGGGTGAGTGTGTAATCCAGGATCCCCGTCTGCCAGTAGACGCCGTGCTCGATGCCCATCAGATTGATCAGCCCGGTCAGCGGCACGAACAGCGACCAGGCGGGGCGGAAGCGCTCGTGTAAGAAGGGGATCAGCAGGGCGCCAACAAAAAAGATCAGGAAGGGCGGAAAGGCGGCCAGGCTATGCGTCATCCCCGTCCTCCGCGTCGTAATAGTTCTTGGGTCGCGAAATCAGCTTGCGTAATTCTTTTGCTGCCAGCACTAGCAGCACGCAACAGACGAAACCGTAGACGCCGAAGAAACCGAACCAGCCTTCGAAGGCGAACTCGGAATGCCTATCGTAAAACAGATCGAGGGTGGCCAGCACGGCGCAGGTGATGTAGAGCGCCCACAACACCTTGCGTACATTGCCGAGATCGTCCAACCAGTATCTCTTTTCGTGCGGCGGCGGTGTCATCACGGTCCTCGCTCAGGGCACAAGTTGTGAGAGCAAGCGATAGGCCGGGTCCGGGAAAACGAACAGGACCAGGCACATGGCGGCGGTAAAGACGATCGGCACGAGACAGGCGAGCGGCGCTTCCTTTACGCCGTTATCAAAGGTCGTCGGGCGCTCACCGGGGAAGAAGCCGCGCACCACGACAGGTATGAAATAGGCCACGTTCAACAGGCTCGAGACCATCAGTACGACGACGAAGATCAGTTGCTCGGCCTCTACCGCGCCGAGCGCGATGTACCACTTACTCCAGGCGCCGCCGAAAGGCGGTAGGCCGATGACGCTGAGGGCGCCGATGAAGAAGGCGAAAAGCGTCACCGGCATGGCACGGCCCAGTCCACGCATGTCGGAGATGTCTTCCTTGTGTGCTGTGATGATGATGGCGCCGGCACAAAAGAACAGCGTGATCTTACCGAAGGCGTGCATCAACATGTGCATGCCGCCGCCGACGATAGCCGCCGGCGTCGCCAGCGCCGCCGCAAGCACGATATAGGCGAGCTGGCTGATCGTGGAATAGGCTAGCCGTGCCTTGAGATTATTCTTTGTCATGGCCACCAGCGAGGCAGTCAGCAGCGTGAAAGCGGCAAGCCAGGTCAGCCATTGGCCGGGGTGCGCGCCTGTCATCAGGTCAAGGCCAAACACGTAGATGACGATCTTGAGCACCGTAAAAACACCCGCTTTGACCACGGCGACCGCATGCAGCAGGGCGCTGACCGGTGTCGGTGCTACCATGGCGGCGGGCAGCCAGCGATGGAAGGGCATGGTTGCAGCCTTGCCGACGCCAAACATGTATAGCGCGAACAAGATGCCGATGGTCGCGGGTTCTGCATTGCCGGCGAGAATGCCGCCGACCGTGAACTCCATGGTCCCGGCTACCGCCCATGTGATCATGATGGCGAGTAACTGGAAAGCGATCGAGGTGCCGATCAAGACGCCGAGATAGACTCGACCCGAGCGCCGCGCCTTGTCCGTTCCTGCGTGTGTGACGAGCGGATATGTCGAGATGGTGAGTAGCTCGTAGAACAAGAACAGCGTGAACAGATTTGCGGCGAAGGCGACACCGACCGCACTGGACAGGGCGATGGCGAAGCAGACATAGAAACGGGTCTGGTTCTGCTCGTGATGCGCCCGCATGTAGCCGATTGCGTAAAGCGAGTTTGGTAGCCAGAGAAACGAGGCGATCAACGCGAATAGCATGCCGAGCGGCTCGACCTCGAAGGCCAGCCGAACGCCGGGCAGAACTTCAAAAAGCTCGGCTGCCGGTCGCTCCCCCGCCATCACCGCCGGTGCCAGCGAGGCGACCAGCAACAGCAGCACTACCGCCGTCACCAGGGTCACACCTTCGCGTACATTGGGCAGCGAGCCGGAGAGCCAGATCATCACTGCGCCGACGAGCGGCCACAGTGGCGCCAAGCCGACCACGAAGGAGCCGCTCATGAACCCGCCCCCAGCATCATCCTGGCGGCCTCGTTGGCCGTGCCGACGGTAAGATCCGTGGCCAAACCGAAGAGCACACAGGCCGCCGCCAGCACCCAGGCTGCGCTGACCATGGGCCACGGGGCCTCTTTGATTTCGATGCTCGTATCGGGTTCCCCAAAGTAGGCTGCCTCGAGCACCCGCCAGATATAGACCGCGGCCATTAGTGAGGTGATCATGATGATCACCGCGATCGGCCAGAGGTCGCGCTCCAGCGCCGCTAGAACCAGATACCACTTGCTAACGAAGCCGACCGTGCCAGGTATGCCAATCAGGCTCAGACCGGCCAGCACGAAAGCTACCATGGTCAAGGGCATGCGCTTGCCGAGGCCCTTGATGTGCTCAAAGTCGGTACCGCCGACGCGCAGCATTATGCAGCCCAGCGCGATGAACATGGCACCCTTCATCAGGGCGTGGTTGAACAGATGGACCACCGCGCCGGTGAGCCCGGTCTCGTTAGCCAAGCTGATGCCGAGCACGATGTAGCCGATTTGCGCTAGCGACGAATAGGCCAGCAAGCGCTTAACATTCACCTGGGTGATAGCAACCAGAGAGCATGAGACGGCAGCCACCATGGCAAGCGGCATTAGCAGTCCGGCTACGGGATGTTCACCGATTGAAAAATCGACGCCAAACACCCCAAACATGAAGCGCAGCAACAGATACACACCTACCTTGGTCGCTGTTCCGGCAAGCAGAGCGGAAACCACAGATGGTGCGAAGGTGTACGCATTCGGTAGCCAGAGATGCAGCGGGAACAGGGCCAGCTTGAGGCTCAGGCCGACGATCAGGAAGGCATAGGCGGCGATCACCACCGTGTTACTCGAGAGCGCTGGCAAGCGCTCGGCCAGATCCGCCATGTTAAGCGTGCCAGTGGCGATATAGAGCAGGCCGATGGCGATAACAAAAAATGTTGCACCGATGGTGCCAAGCACAAGATATTGATAGCTCGCGAACAGGGCGCGCCGGTCGCGACCAAGGCTAATCAGTACATAGCTCGAGAGCGACGAGATCTCCATGAACACGAAGGCGTTGAAGGCATCGCCGGTAATCGTCATGCCCAAGAGGCCGGCGAAGGTCAGCAGATAGGCGGTGTAGAATAGGCGGTGCTTGTCAGCGCTAATCTCTGCCTTGACGCTGTGATAGGCGAAAGGCATGACGGCAGACGCCACGCCCGTGACCAACAGTAACACGAACGCGTTGAAGATATCGACGCGATATTCGATGCCCCACGGCGCCGGCCAGTCGCCCATCATGTAGCTGATGGACCCGTCCGACGCGACTTGCACCATGAGGCCGATAGCCATGGCGAAGGCCGCCCAGGTGATGATCAGGCTAAGCGCCCAGGCCCGGGCACCACGGCCGACCAGCGTGCACAAAGGCGCACCGATCAGCGGCACCGCAACCTGCAGCGCTGCCAGGTTAGCGGCGATCACGCGCTATTCTCCTCGCGATTTTCGATCGCCTGAATTTCGTCTTCTTCTACTGTGCCGTAGGCCTCCTTGATGCGCACCACTAAGGCCAGGCCGAGCGCCAAGGTTGCCACGCCAACCACGATGGCGGTAAGAATTAGAACGTGCGGCAGGGGATTAGAATAGAGCTCGGCGTCATCGTCGATGATCGGGGCGGTACCGCCGAAGATCTTTCCGGCCGAGATGTAAAGCAGAAATACGGCGGTTTGGAAGATGTTGAGCCCGATCAGCTTCTTTACCAGATTGCCGCGATCGATGACGATGTAGAAGCCGATCATCATCACCAACACAACGACCCAATAGGCGTAGCGACTGAAGATTTCCATCAGCCGCCTGCGTTTTCTTCGCCGCGTCCGGCGAACCCATAAAAGATAGTCAGCATGACGGCACTAACGGTGATGCCGACACCGAGCTCGACGATGAGAATGCCGTAATGATGGCCGTGTTGTGTGTCATGGGCGAGGCGGGCGTAGTCGAGGAAGTGCCCGCCCATCAGCACTGTGATGAATCCGGTGCCGGCATAGATAGTCAGCCCGATCGCCACCAAGCCTTGCACGATGCCCGGCGGGATAGCCCGGCGCAACGTCTCGAGCCCGAAGACGAGGCCATAGAGAATGCAGCCAGCGCCAATAATCACGCCCGCCTGAAAGCCGCCGCCCGGGCCATAATCGCCATGGAATTGTACGTAAAGCCCGAACAAGAGAATAAAGGGGATGAGGAACTTGGTGATGACGCGCAGGATCAGGTGCTCTCTCATTTGTCACCCTCCTCTTCGCGCCGCCGTGAGCGGCGTCCGAGCAGCAGCATGATGCCAACACCGGCCGTGAAGATCACGCCGACCTCGCCAAGGGTGTCATAGCCTCGATAGTCCGCTAGCACCGAGGTGACGATATTGGGAATGCCGATGGCGTGTGGCGTCTCCTTGATGTAACGCGGGGCAACATGGCCGTGAACCGGGGCGTCGGGGTCGCCGATCGCCGGCATGTCCGTTACGGCATAGAGTAGAAGCGCGCCCGTAATCGAGACCACGGCGAGTGGCAAGATCGGCCGGTGTACAGGTATTTTTTCTCGATCCTCGGTCAACGATAGAGCCATCAAACCCAACACGGTGGTAATGCCGGCGCCGACGGCCGCCTCCGTGAAAGCGACGTCGACGGCATCGAGCACCAGAAAGATGATCGCCATGACGAAGCTGTAAATGCCGCTTAGCATGACTACGGCGAGAATACTGCGCATGCGCACGATCAGTAGAGCCGTCGCGACCAATAGGGCAAGCAGAGCGACGTGGACAACCTGTTCCATCACTCGCTTTCCGCCTTGTCGGCAGGATCGAGTTTCGACCAGGGCTTGAGGCCGCTGACCAGGGCCGAGTGCGCCAGCGCATGGCTGGCCGTCGGGCTGGTAAAGAGTAGGAAGATGAGGATGAAGGCAAGTCGTCCCAGGTTCAACGACCAGCCGGCTTCGATCATCATGCCGACGATGACCAGCGCCGCTCCCAGCGTATCTGTCATGCTGGCCGCGTGGGCACGGCTGTAGAAATCCGGCAGGCGCAACAGGCCAATGCCGCCGACCAGAATAATTGCCGATCCTGAGAGCAGGCAGACCCAGCCCAGAATGTCCAGGACTAGGCTCATCGCTTCGCGTCCCAAGGCCGGCGGTCGTAGAAGCCACCGAACTTGAAATACTTCATTGCCGCGATGACACCGATGAAGTTGATCAGCGCGTAAACCAGCCCGAGATCGAGGAAATCTGGCCGCCCGGTGAGGAACCCGAGCACCGCGATCAACAGCACGGTCTTGGTGCCGAAAGCATTCGCCGCTAGGATGCGATCGAAGACCGTCGGCCCGGCGACGGCGCGGGCGATCGCAAGCGCCATTGTCACGAGCAACGCTATGGTCGCGACGGCGAAAGCCCCGGTCATGGGTCGCTTCCCTCCAAAGCCGTCACCTTAGAGTTCATGGTGCCGCGACGTAGATTCTCGGCGCCTTCGGCGCTGAGCGCGTGCACCAGGATTTTGTCCTTGCGCACGTCAACTGAGATCGTTCCTGGCGTCAGCGTGATCGAGTTCGCGAATACGACCAGCCCAAGATCGGTCTTCTGACTGGCATCGACCTCGAACAGCCTGGGATCGATTGGCAAGCTCGGGTGAATGATGCAGCGGCCGACATCGATGTTGCTCTTGATGATTTCGACCAGCAACCAAACCCAATAGCCGGGCAGGCGCCACCACATGTGTAGTGGGTGGCTTTCATGGTCGACCACATCGAATCGTTGAGCCAGATAAGTCACGAAGGCGCAGGATAGGGCACCGAAAACCAGCAGCAGAGGCGTGTAATGTCCCGAAAGGAGCAGCCATACCGCCGCCAGCATCACGAAAAGCGAGAGCCGATATCGCACCCCTTGCCCCCGGACCTTAGGACTGTCGTGCGCGCTCAGTCGAGCGCCACAGCATAGGCGTCGGCCGGAAGGGCTTCGTCGATAAGGCCTTGTTCGGCAAGAAAGCGGCTAAATCGATCATATCGTCCCTTATCGAGTGCCGCCGGACGCAGCGCGAAACGAGGAAGCGTATCGCGCCAGGCCCGCCGATTGAGTTCGTCGTCCAACTCCGGACGGTCCTTGATGAACAGTGCCCAACTCTCCTCCGGGTGATTTACCAGAAATTGCACACCAGCTTCGAGCGCCTGCAGAAAAGCAGCCAGTTTAGGATCATCCACACTATCCCTGCGCGCGACCAGAATCAGTTCGTCATAGGCTGGCACCCCATGCTCTTCCACATAGAACGCGCGCCCGGGTTTGCCAGCAATATCCATCTGATTAAGTTCGAAATTTCGAAACGCGCCTATCACTGCGTCGACCTGACCGGAGATCAGCGAAGGCGAGAGAGAAAAGTTGACGTTGATTAATGTGATGCTATCGAGGCCGAGACCCGCCTGTGAGAGCATTGCGCTGAGCAGGGCGTCTTCGAAGCCGCCGACGGAAAAGCCCACCTTTCGTCCGTCCAGATCGGCTATCGAGCGGATCGGGCTACCCGCCAACACCACAAGGGCATTGAGCGGTGTTGCGACGAGGGTAGCAAAGCGGGTCAGCGGCAGGCCCTTGGCCACCTGGATATGAAGCTGCGGTTGGTACGACACTGCGATAAAGGCCTGACCGGCGGCCACCAGCTTGGGCGGTGCAGAGGGGTCAGCCGGTGCCACCAACTCCACCGATAAGCCCTGATCGGCAAAAAACCCCTTTTCCTGGGCGACAATCAGCGGCGCATGGTCCGGATTGACAAACCAATCCAGCAAAACGGTCAACTCTTCGTTCGCGCTCGCCAAGCCGGGCACGGCACAGAGGATCGTGAGCAGAAGGGCGGGAGCATGTTTCATTGTGGGTTGGGTTGCATTTCGAGTCGGGATTTGCGGGATACTAGGATTTGCACGGGCGCGCCAGCACAAGTAAGAAGGCTTCATCTTCCTGAGTGAAGTGAAACTCCGTCTCGAATTTGCTTTCCTCTCGCATGGTCTCAGGTGTCACTTCGGGGAACTTGCGGCCGGGTCGGCAAGCCCTGGCGCAGATCGTCTTCCAGCGTGGCCATGGCCCGGGTCCCGGCAACAAAGTAGCACTCCAGCGTTTCAACATCACTAAGGGCAGGCGCGGGAATGTCCATCCCAAACTCCTTCGCCCGGGCCTTGTTTGCCGAGCCGCACGCTAGGCTAACATCTGGCGGACGCGAAACAACCCCGGGTCCTGTGGTGCGGAATCTGCTGCCCTGTCAGGCGACCTATGTTGACCTGGGATATTCCTCAGCCGTTTTCTGAAGTAACCCCAGACCACAACCTAGTCACCCAGTCCTACAAATCTAGAGAGATGCTGTCGGTTTTGCTCAATGCCAACGGCTTTGGGGCAGGTTAACGGAGGACGGGCGCTCCTGGACGAGCAGTATGAGGCGCCGCTTCGCCGCACCACCGATTCGAAACACCTATTCGCAGTCTTACGTCAGTAGCCCGACGGAAGCAGCGTCTTGCGCCGGCCTCAGACAAGCTTTCAGCTGACCGTTTCGGATTGCCAGGGCATCAACGCGCGCATGCCGCGGTCGACGGTGGAATAGAGTGCTACGGCAATGACGGCCAGGACTAATAGGGCGGCGAAAACTAAATCAATCTGCATACGTCCATTGGCATGCAACATCAGGTAGCCGAGCCCGGCGCTCGATCCCACCCATTCGCCGACGATGGCGCCGATGGGCGCCACCGACGCCGCAACCCGCATGCCAGAAGCAAGTGCCGGCAACGCCGCCGGCAGGCGGATGCGGAAGAGGATGGTGAGCGGAGAGGCGCCCATGGTGGTGGCGAGGTTGAGCCAGTCGGTGTCAGTGCGCCTCAGACCGTCGTAGAAGGTGGCGGTGACCGGGAAATAGATAATCAGTACTGCCATAGCCACCTTCGAGCCGAGGCCGTAGCCGAGCCACAACACCAACAGCGGTGCCAGCGCGAAGACGGGCAACGCCTGACTCACCACTAGCACCGGCAACAGCCAGGCACGAGCGGTGCCGAAACGGGCGAGGGCCAGCGCGCTGGCAGCGCCGCAAGCAGTGCCGATGATCATACCGAGTACGATCTCCAACAGGGTGATCGCGGCATGCTCGATGATAAGGATGCGATGCTCGATAAGCGCCAAAAGTGCAAGGTTCGGCCCAGGTAGGATGTAGGGCGGTGTCGCCGCGAGCCAGACCACAGCCTGCCAGAGCGCGAGCAGCCCGAGGGCGACGGCGAGGCGACGCAGGACAGTCATTATGATCCGGCCGCCGTGAGGCGCCGCATGAGGTCGCCATAGAGTGCCGCTAGGTCCGGCGTCGAGCTGTCGCGCGGCGGCCTGCCTGGTGGCGTTAGGGGCGCGCCGAGGCTGGCCGGGCGGCCGGCCATCACCTCAATACGCTCGGCGATGCGAATCGCTTCCAGAGGATCGTGCGTAACCAGTAGAACTGTACGCCCCGCTAGCGTGCTCACGGCGAGCTCCTGCAGGCGGGCGCGGGTGATCGCGTCAAGACCGGAGAAGGGCTCGTCCATGAGAACGATAGGCCGGTCCTCCATGAGGGTGCGGGCAAGCGCCGCGCGTTGGCGCATTCCGACCGAAAGGCTCTGTGGCAAGGCGCCCTCGTAACCCTCAAGACCAAGCTCTGAAAGCAGGGTGCAGGCGCGCGTCATATCGGCGGGCTGGCCGCGCAGGCGGGCGCCAAGGGCAACGTTGTCAACCACGCTGAGCCAAGGCAGCAGGAGATCGGACTGCGCCATATAGGCGACCCGTCCGGCCAACGAGCCACCGTCGCTGCAGGCAACCTGCCCTTTTTCGCTCGGTTGTGCCAGGCCGGCGATGAGGCGCAATAGGCTAGTCTTGCCGATGCCGCTCGGGCCGAGCAGCGCTGTCAGTCGCCCCGCCTCCAAGGTCATGGACAGGCCGTCAAACAGCACGACCCCGTCATAACCGAGCTGTGCGTCCGTGATCGACACCGCCGGTGCCATGGCGGTTGGTGGGATCAGCCTATGCTCGCTAGTGTCCCGGCACCGCTGCCGGCTTTGGCCACCGTCTTTGCCGTTGGTCTCGGCGCCTGCCTCGGCTTTGACCGAGCCATGTCTGGTTGCGGCTTAGGTACGGCTTCGGACATCGCTCTCTCACAGGCCCGATTCATCTCCTCGTTATCGTTATAAGTCCCAGCATATTGCCGCTTGGCATAGTAGGTCGCCTCTTCCTTGGCATTGCCGGGAAAGGTCTGGTTGTTAGCCCAGTGTTTCTTCGATTTCACATGCAGCCCGAAATTGACACTCATTGACCTGCCCCATTCTGGCTTGTTTAAGACGCTGACACTATCATATAGGAGTGGGGTTGCTGCTGGCGGCGCAAATACCTACATTTCTTGACCATCGGGACGTGGCGCAGTCTGGTAGCGCACCTGCTTTGGGAGCAGGGGGCCGCCGGTTCAAATCCGGCCGTCCCGACCAAGAATACCGTGAACCGGAGCACGACAAGGACGCGGATATGACGGCAAGTATCTATCGGCTGGCCAAGACTGCGATGCAGTTCGGACTGGGCAATGTGTGGCGCTGGCTGGATGAACCCAGTCGATTCCGGCGGCTAGCTCGCATTGCTTTCCAAGCCGTGGGGCGGGGGCCGCTTTTGGCGAGCGCAATGGTCACACGTACGAGATCAGCGAGCCAGGTGAGCACAGGCTCAATATCGAGACCTACGCTGACAACTTCCGTTACGATAGGGTCAAAATAATCTCGCGCGCCCGTAGCTCAGCCGGATAGAGCGGTGGACTTCTAATCCACAGGTCGCAGGTTCGAGTCCTGCCGGGCGCGCCAATAATTTCAATAGGTTAAAATAGAGACTGCTATAAGTTTGCTCATATGGAAAAATATTGGGTAAGCGTGCAGAAGATTTCGTTTGGGGGGTGACAGCCCTCAAGGTGAGGCCGGGTCGTTAAGGAGGCTCGTTACTTCACCGGTGCCGGGCTGACCGCAATCGGACCTTCCTCGCCACGCGCCTCGCGATCGACGTATTCTGATTCTAGGTTTCGCAAACGGTCGGCAATATGGCTAGATGGCCTCGTGAAGCGTGCAAGAATTGAATATAGTACGGGCACTATAAATAAAGATAAAATAGTAGAAAAACTTACACCACCAATAATAACCCAGCCAATAGACGATCTACTTTCAGCACCTGCTCCATCGGCGAATGCAAGAGGCATGGCGCCGCAAACTGTTGCGATCGTAGTCATCAAAATTGGTCGGAAGCGAGCAAGCGAGGAGCGTATTATTGCTTCACGTACCTCAGCGCCTTGTTCTCTTAATTGGTTCGCAAATTCGACAATAAGAATAGCATTCTTAGCCACCAGTCCTATTAGCATCACCATTCCGATCTGCGAATAGACATTCAAGGTGATGCCAGTGAGCAACAATGTGCCTAATGCTCCGGTTACCGCTAGCGGAACCGATAGAAGAATGATGAATGGATGGATAAAGCTCTCGAATTGCGCTCCAAGAACCAAATAAATAATAATGATCGCAAGAATGAATGTGAGCAAAAGCGATGAGGAGGAGTCACGAAATTCACGAGATTGCCCACCATAGGTAATTCTTGCTTCTCCCGGCAAGCGGTCTCGGGCAAGGGCATCGAGATAGCTCAGGGCTTCGCCAAGAGTGTAGCCCGGCGCGAGTGAGGTAGAAATCGTGACCGCGCGCATGCGATCCACTCGATTGAGTTCTTTTGGACCCGCTGCTTCACTTACGGTAACCAAGCTTGATAACGATATCAGTTTTCCCGTCGTACTTGATCTTACATTTATGTTTGTTAGATCACTTGGCGTCACACGGTCATCGTCGTGCGCTTGCATGACGACATTGTACTGAACGCCCCTGTCATTGAATGTGCTGACAAACCGTGACCCGAGCATCGTCTCAAGTGTTCGCCCAATCGCTTGAATTGAGACCCCTAAATCTGCGGCCCGATCGCGGTGAATATCCACACGAAGCTCTGGTTTTGTCTCTTTGAAATCACTTTGTATGCTTAATAAATTAGGGTTCTCCGCGGCCCCTTCCAAAATTACACTGCTCCACTCGCGCAGCATATCATAGGACGGGCCGCCGATAACAAATTGAACAGGAGTTTTTCGGCCAGGTTGATTTAAGCTTGGGGGATTGATAGCGAATACCATTGCACCGGGAATGCCCAACAGTTTGGGAAACATCTCGGCAACGATTTCCTGTTGCTTACGTTCACGCTTCGCCCATGGCTCCAGAACAACGAAAGCAATCGCGAAATTAACAGGGCTCGGGCGGCTCAGACCAGGCGCGACAACTCCAAATATTGTATCCGCTTCACCGTTCTCAAAGAGAGATTCCAGCTTTTGTTCGGCCTCTTCCAGATAGGCCCTGGTATAGTTGATTGTGGCGCCCTCCGGAGCATTTAAGACGACTAAAAAGACGCCACGATCTTCAGTGGGGGCAAATTCCTGGTTTATGTGATCGTAGAATCCCTTAGCGACCAAAGAGATAACCAGACCGATGAAAATCATTACCACGGGTAGTGCCAGGGTACCGCGCAGGAGCAGCTCGTAGCTCTTGTTTAGGAGGTGAAATAGAAATTCTGTCGCTTTATACAGAAAGCTTTCATGCTCTTTGGAAACTAGCAATTTTGAACACATCATGGGTGTTAGTGTCAGGGCTACAAGACCAGAAAACAGCACGGTGGCCGCGACGGTTACGCCGAATTCGCTGAATAGGCGCCCGGTGTTTCCCGTCATCAACGATATCGGAATAAAGACCGCGACCAGCGCAAGCGTAGTGGCAATTACAGCAAAGCTAATTTGACGAGCGCCACGATAACTCGCAAGCAAGACTGGCTCACCTCGTTCTATACGACGGTGAATGTTCTCAAGAACAACGATTGCATCATCGACAACCAGCCCAACTGCAAGGACGTAGGCCAGTAGGGTAAGCACATTGATGGAATATCCAAGTGCAGCAAGGACCATAAAAGATGCTGTTAGCGACACAGGAATTGCCACCGCCGGTATAATTGTGGCGCGGAGACTGCGCAGAAAGACGAATATCACGCCAACAACAAGGGCGAGTGCTACGAAGAGGGCATGGAATACCCCGTCAATTGATGCATCGACAAAACGAGACTTGTCGTAGGCGACTTTCATCTTAACTTGGCGCGCCAAACTAGGTCGGATTTTCTCTATCTCCTCCAGAATTCCCTCTGCGATCGCCAACTCATTAGCTTTTGACTGTTTGACTACACCAAGGCCAATTGCTGCTTCACCGTTAGCGCGCACCTCGTACCGCAGTTCTTCCGTGCCAAGTTCAACTTCGGCGATCTCGTGCAGCCGTACTAAGTATCCATCCTTCGCCAGTAGCACGAGGTCGCGAAACTCATCCGGTGTGACCAATGCTGACTCAGTGCGCACCGTAAATTCGCGTAAGTTGGATTCGATTCGCCCAGAAGGGAGTTCCACGTTCTGTGCCAGCAACGCCGCCTCTACGTCTTGAACCGTAAGCCCGCGTGCTGCCATAGCCCTGCGGTCGAGCCATATTCTGATGGCTGGCTTTCTTTCGCCGCCGATCATGACCTTAGCGACGCCGGGCACAACAGAGAGACGGTCAACAAGGTGCCGGTCGGCGTAGTCACTTAGCTGGATGGCATCCCACTCATCGCTTGTTAGCGCGATCCAAAGCATGGGGCGCGCGTCCGCCTCAACTTTTGAGACGATCGGGGCTTCTACGTCGAGTGGTAGGTTACCTATCGAGCGTGCTACTTTGTCACGAACGTCGTTGGCAGCCGTATCGACGTTCCGTCCCAGAACGAACTCGATGTCGACTTGACTTCTCTCCTCCCGACTTTTCGACGTGATCAGCTTTATGCCTTCAATGCCGGCAATCGCTTCCTCAATGATCTGGGTGACTTGTGTCTCCATAATCTGTGCCGAAGCACCCTTATAGAGCGTGACGATGGATACGGTTGGTGGATCGATGTCCGGGTACTCACGGACAGCCAAGCGATCAAAGGCAAATAGGCCGAATATGATGAGAATCAGGCTTACGACAGACGCGAAAACCGGGCGTTTTATGGAAGTATCGGAAAGAACCATTGCTTATTGTGCCGCAACAGCCTCTGCAGCAGGAGGTCGCGGAGCCACACTTGCACCGTCTCTTACTTTTTGTACGCCCCCAACGATGATCGCTTCGCCCGCCAACACGCCGCTGACCACTTCAACCTCTCCTACCATTCTTTGTCCGAGTTCCACCGAGGACTGGCGAGCTTGACCTTCATCGACAATAAAGACGTATTGCTGTGTACCATTAGCAACGACGGCCTCCTCGGGAATAATCACTGCTTGATGGCGGATGGAAACTCCCAGTTCAACAAGCAGGAACATCCCAGGCTTGAGAGCCTCGTCCGCGTTGTCGATGAGGGCGCGTACGCTCACAGCTCTGGTGACAGCGTCGATCCGGCTGCCAATGGCTGCCACGCGTCCAAAAAAGATACGTCCTGGATAAGCGTCAGTTTCCGCTGTGACTTCCTGACTGGGCTGAAGATGGGCGAGATTACGTTCGGGCACCTGAAAATCGAGTTTTATGGTGGTGATGTCGTCAAGTGTCACGATTGGATCACCAGGTTCCACAAGCGCACCAACGGAAATGTTTCGCATCCCTAGGCGGCCCGAAAACGGCGCGCGGACTTCGCGTTTTGAAAGGCGAACCCGTGTGGCTGTAAGTGCAGCCTCCCAACGCTTGACCTCCGCCTCCGCCGCTTTGAGGTTCGCAGCAAGTTCGTCCACTCGTGCTTCAGGCACGTTTTGGCTCTGTCTTAGGCGCTCAGCCCGCGCGTAGAGTTGGCGCGCATTCTCCAACCGAGCTTGATGGACCGCGATTTCTGCCCGGTTGATCTCAATTTCCGCCTGCTGAATACCACTGTCAAGGCTGACAAGAATGTCTCCTTCATTTACTTGAGCGCCCTCAGAAAAATGAATCTTTGACACCAAACCCATCTCGTCTGACATCATCGTAATGGACTCGTTCGCACGAGCAGTGCCAATCGCCTCAAGTGTGACAAGTACGGAGTCGAGCCTTGCACCGGCAATATCCACAGGGGTCGGTGGACGCTCATTTTTTGCATCCGTTTCACCGCCGGCACCATCAATGAAGGGAAGCGATTCCCGATTCTGATAGGTCCACCAACCGCCGGCCCCCAGGGCGACGACGACGATGAGTTGGATGAACAAAGAGCCTATGGTTTTGCCGAGGCCTAGCACAAAGTTTTTCCCTCACCCAATATTGGTACGGAATATTTCTGCAAAAGGCTTTGCACACAAGTGGCGTACACGCAATGCTGACCTGCTGTTTGAACATCCACGTTTGCGTTTTGGAGCGTGTTCGAATTGTTGGAATGTTACTTTAGCCTTTAGCGTAGCTATGGCCGTGCAGCTTTATTATCACCCGATTTTCCTTGAACACGATCCCGGACCGAATCATCCGGAGCGTGCGGATCGGTTGCGTGCAATAGTCGACATTCTAGAGACCCATCATTTTGATGGTCTGGTGCGGTGTGAGGCGCCAGAAGTGTCACTCAAGCAGGTGTGTCGCGTGCATCCGCAGTATTATGTGGATCAATTGTTGGCGGCCAGTCCCGCGGTGGGAAGGGTCGTGATTGACGCGGACACCGTTATGTCGCCGGGATCAGGAGAGGCAGCTTTGCGGGCTGCCGGGGCAGTGTGTGCGGCGGTTGATGCCGTAATGGAGGGCGATGCGAAACGTGCTTTTTGTGCGGTTCGCCCACCTGGACACCATGCGGAACCGACCCGCTCCATGGGGTTTTGCCTTTTCAACAATGTTGCAGTGGGGGCTCGACATGCGCTTGGCGAGCATGGGCTTGAGCGGGTAGCTATTGTTGATTTTGACGTGCACCATGGTAACGGAACTGCTGCCGCCTTTGCCGACGAGCCTGCAGTGATGTTTGGCTCAACGCACCAGATGCGGCTTTATCCCGGAACGGGCGGTGTCGCGGATGTTGGCGTGGGAAATCTGGTCAATATGCTGTTGCCGCCCGGCGCCTCTGGGTCTCATTTTCGCGCTGCGTGGGGGAGATTTCTTCCTCTGATGGTCAAATTTCAGCCCGAGTTGATACTTATGTCGGCAGGGTTCGACGGGCACCGTGCCGACCCCCTGGCCCAATTGCAACTGAGTGAGCAGGATTATAAATGGATAACGCAGGAAGTGGTAAAAGCCGCCGAGCAATGCTGTAGCGGTCGTGTTGTATCGACCCTAGAAGGGGGGTATGAGCCGCAGGCGCTCGCGACGTCGGTTGCGGCCCATATTGGAGCACTGATGGCCGAGTGATGTCGGACCGAAAAGGGGACAAGAATGGCAAGGGTCTCATCCCAAGCTGATACTGATCATTTCGATGATGTAGAAGCGATGACATTTGAGCAGGCCTTGACGGCCTTGGAAGAAATTGTGCGGAATCTGGAAGAGGGTGAGATCGACCTTGATGGAGCGATCGAGGCTTACGCTCGAGGCGCTGCACTGAAAAGGCATTGCGAGGGAAAATTGCGGCAGGCGGAGCAGCGTATCAGCCGAATTGCTGTGGGGCCAGACGGCTCTTTGAGTGCTTCAGTATCTGAGGACGACGGGACCGACACTTGACCGATCTGCTTGAGGCATTGGCAGCCTCCGTTGGTGCGGTCGAACGGGAACTTACTGTTCTGATTTCCGAAATTGAAGGTGATCATCACCGTTTGATAGAGGCAATGCGCTATGCCGCACTGGGCGGTGGCAAGCGCCTGCGACCGTTTTTGGTGTTGGAATCAGCAAAACTGTTTGGTGCAGTGGGGAAGGGGCCCCTTCGAGCAGCGGCGGCCATTGAAATGGTGCACTGCTATTCCTTGATTCACGACGATTTGCCGGCGATGGATGACGATGATCTGCGGCGTGGCAAGCCGACAGTACATATAGCTTTTGATGAGGCCACGGCCATTCTAGCTGGTGATGCGTTGCTCACCCTCGCGTTCGAGGTGCTGAGTGATTGTGGCACAGACGACGACGGTAATATCCGTGCGGCGTTGGTGCTGGCGTTGGCGCGTGCGGCGGGGTGGCATGGCATGGTTGGCGGTCAAATGATTGATTTGGAGGCAGAAAAACATAAACTTGATCTTGAGGCGATCATCACGTTGCAGGCGATGAAAACGGGGGCTCTGATAGCCGTATCATGTGAAGCTGGGGCCATACTGGGGAGAGCATCAGCAAGCGAGATGGCCGCGCTCGCGAGTTATGCAAAAGATCTTGGTCTTGCTTTCCAGATCGCCGATGACCTGCTCGATGTTGAAGGCGATGTCGAGGAAGTCGGCAAAGGCGTCGGCAAAGATCTGGCGGCGGGGAAAGCGACATTTATCTCATTTTTGGGTGTTGCCGAAGCCAGAAACCGTGCGGCAGGTTTGGTTGAGTCGGCTGTTGCACACCTCCATGACTTTGATGACCGCGCCGATGGATTACGAGCCGCTGCGCGCTTCATGGTACAGCGCAGCCACTAATTGTGAGCAAGACTCGTGTCGACGCATTGATGGTAGCGCGTGGCTTCGCTGACAACGAGACGCGGGCACAAGCGTTGATTATTGCCGGTAAGGTTTACACTGGTGAGCGGCGCCTCGAAAAATCCGGACAAAAGATCTCTGATGACGCGCCACTGGAAGTTCGGGGACCCGATTATCCTTGGGTCTCCCGTGGTGGTGTTAAGCTAGCCCACGCGTTGGAGAGATTCGATATAGACCCCTCTGGACAAGCCGCCCTCGATATCGGCGCAGCGACAGGGGGCTTTACGGACGTGCTTCTATCTCAGGGCGCAACACGCGTTTATGCCATTGATGTCGGGCATGGGCAGCTCGATTGGCGCTTACGCAACAACCCTCGCGTCGTGGTTCTTGAGCGAACCAATGCACGCCACTTGAATGCTGACTTAATGTCAGAGGCAATCCATATGGTGGTTTGTGATGCGAGCTTTATCGGTCTTCGGACGATCTTGCCAGCATCGCTTAAGATCGCCGCACCGGGGGCACTGCTGGTCGCATTGATCAAGCCGCAATTCGAGGTCAGGAAGGAGCAAGTCGGAAAACATGGTGTCATCCGAGATCCGGCACTGCGCGAAGAAGCTTGTGAGCGCATCCGCTGCTGGCTCGATTCGCTGTTGGATTGGAGCGTTCTGGGCATCATCGAGAGCCCGATTACCGGGCCGCGAGGGAATGTCGAGTATCTTATCGCTGCGAGAAAAACACGTTCCGACGCCGGTGTGTGATAGTCATCACTTTTTACCCTAGTTGCTCGCCTTATTTCTTTTACAGTATTCTGGGCTACAGTCGTTTTCAGCTATTGGCGGGCACTGCTTCGGGCAGCACATCAGCTTGCTGTTACTGATGTGTTATCGAGTTCTTCTATAGTTCCCATGTTCCTTTCCAACGACCTTCCACACCAACATACACGGGTCGCGGCGCTCATCCACTCGAACTGCCGCGGCCCGATTTTTTAGTTTATGCGTTTGCGTTAGCCTGACGCATGTGGCTGAGAATTTTAAGTCAGCGGCAATATTAAGGAATTTTCAAGCTGGAGACGTGTCTCGGCGCTATGGTCTAGGCCATCGCAGATAGTTATTTCCTGCATTGACGTTCCCGGAAGTGCCGGCCTACACACACCATTATGTCCGACATCAATGAGATTGCCCGCCACAGCAAAGCGTGGCCCTTTGTGGAGGCGCGCCAGCTGCTCGACCGAGTGGACGGTAAGACGCCAGTTAAAGGGCATGTATTGCTCGAGACAGGTTACGGGCCATCTGGGCTGCCGCATATCGGCACCTTCGGCGAGGTGGCGCGCACAACCATGGTGCGTCGGGCTTTTGCGTGCTTCAGCGACATCCCGACACGCCTTGTCGCTTTCTCCGACGACATGGATGGGCTCCGCAAGGTTCCCGAGAACATCCCACAGCAGGGGATGCTTGCGGCGCATCTCAGCAAGCCGCTGACGGCGATTCCCGATCCATTCGATACACACGAGAGCTTTGGCGCACACAATAATGCGCGCCTGCGCGCCTTTCTCGACACATTTGGCTTCGACTACGAGTTCAAGAGCGCCACCGAGACCTACCGGAGCGGTGAGTTCGATGCCACACTGCTTGCTGTGCTGGCCCACTACGACAAGGTCACCGAGGTCATACTGCCGACGCTCGGGCCAGAACGCCGCGCTACCTACAGCCCGTTCCTGCCGCTTTGCCCGCGCACGGGCCGCGTTCTGCAAGTTCCCGTCGTAGCACGTGATGTGGACGCCGGAACCATCGTTTACGAGGACGAGGATGGGCGCCACGTCGAGGTGACGGTCACCGGCGGCGCCTGCAAGCTGCAATGGAAAGCGGATTGGGCTATGCGCTGGGTGGCACTGAACGTCGATTACGAGATGTCTGGCAAGGATCTCATTCCGTCGTTGCAGCTTTCCAGCCGAATTTGCCGCATTCTCGGCGGTACGCCGCCCGAGAACCTTACCTATGAGCTGTTTCTCGACGAATCTGGTCAGAAGATTTCCAAATCCAAGGGCAACGGTCTGACCATCGAGGAATGGCTGACCTACGGCTCGCAGGAGAGCCTGTCACTCTACATGTATCAGAGCCCACGGAAGGCGAAGCGGCTCTATTTCGACGTCATTCCGCGTCACGTCGATGACTACCTGACCCATCGTGCCAAGTTCGCCAACCAGGACGAAAATGACCGCCTGAGCAACCCGGTCTGGCACATCCACGATGGCGCGCCGCCGGAGCAGGAGGTACCACTCTCCTTCAATATCCTGATGAACCTCGCGAGCGTTTGCAACACAGAGGACAAGGCGGTGTTATGGGGCTTCATCAGCCGCTACGCGCCGGATGCAAGGCCTGAAGCCAATCCCATGCTCGACGAGCTGGTCGGCTACGCCATCGCCTATTACCGGGATTTTGTCAGACCCACAAAGCACTATCGTGCACCGGTGGAGGGCGAAACCGAGGCGCTGAAGGATCTATCAACTGCGCTCATGAGCTTACCGAGCATCGCCTCTGCGGAAGACATTCAGAACACGGTCTACGAGGTCGGCAACCAGCACGATTTTGCTAATTTGCGCGATTGGTTTAAGGCGCTGTACGAAATTCTGCTGGGGCAAAGTCAGGGGCCGCGCATGGGCTCGTTTATTGCCCTTTACGGGCGTGACGAGACGGTTGCCTTGATCGATAAGGTTGTAGTCGGTGACACTATCGGAACTTAATAGAACGTTCATTCAGGAACGATCTCGCGCCGACACAGTAGGCTTTCAGAAGGCTAGCAGGCGCGCCCTTAATGCCGCCAACACTTGGCGCGCGCTGCGCGGCACCGGTACGACCTTCGACGACGGCGACTATCTTCGGCCGGAGGCGCGCGTTGGAATTCGGCAGTCACCCCAAGATCTGTCACCTAAAGGGCGCGCTCAGATGCTGCAGATGTACCGCCAAGCCGCCGGCCAATAGTGTCCTAGCGCAGATAACGGGCGAAGTGCTGACGAATGTTGCCATCGAGCACAGTGTTTAGGTCGTTGGCCAGATCCTCTGCGATCTGAAACAGAACTTCCTGGCGTTCACGCAGGGTTGCGTCTTCCGGCATTGTGCGCGAGCGCGTGGCTTCCCCGTATACGTTCGCATGCCCGCTGGCCGCGCTATCCATGATCTCCAGGCGCATCTCGACGCGACCATCAAAGCGCACGGCCTGCTCTGTTGTGAAGCTAGCAGCCAAATCCTCGTTGACAGATAACAGTGTCTCAGTGATGCGCGCATCAACCACAGTCGCCTTGAGGCTACCGGTTGCGCCGTCCGCGACAAGCCGGTCCCGCACCCAGTTGCGTAAAAGGACCAGGGGCGGCACGGGCGACTCGTGATCCACGTGTGGTGTGCGTAGTGGAGGCTGGTAGCTCTCGACCAATTCGATCACTGCCACATCGAGGCGGAAGGCAGGCGAATCACGGAAGGCGATCTCTGGGAAGTTCGCCTCGGGCGGCGATGGTGCACAAGCCAGCAGCAGTGCGGCGGTGGCGGCGATAGCAAAGCGCATTGGGAAAACTCCATACAATGTCAGAAAAGTATAGACCGCTCACCATCAGGACAAAGCCTTATGCGGAATCGATGAAATCACCGTCCAGACCGAAGAGATAGCGTGCCCCGCAATAGTCGCAAGTGATCTAGATGATGCCGTCGTCGGCTAACTCAGCGTGGTCGCCGCTGGGGGATGAGCGCACTAGCGTACCAGCCCACTTGACCGAACGGAGGCAGAAAGAACGCACCGGCTCCGTCTCATACAAACCCACGCCATAAGGTGAAACAGCGGACGGGTAGGCGCGACGACCCAAGATCTGGTTGATGGTGGATCCGAGCCTGACCAGCCGCCCATACACGCCAAGCGCCTAGATATGAAATGGTTGGATCAGATCGTCAGAAAGGGCAGCTTCAGTCACGGCGCGTCACGCGTTCAGACACCAAAGAAGAACAGCCTTCTGGGCATGCAATCTGTTCTCAGCTTCATCCCACACTTTCGAACTCGAGCCGTCGATAACATCGGCGCTCACTTCGTTACCGCGGTGCGCTGGCAGACAATGCAGGAAGATAGCATCCGCTGCCGCCTTCGACATCAAATCGGCGTCAACCCGGTAGGGCTCGAGCAGGCGATGCCGGCTTCCCGGATCGTCGCCCATCGAAACCCATGTATCGGCGACCACACAATCCGCACCTGTGACTGCCTCGGCTGCGTCCACACCCAGGCTAACCGCGCCGGCGTTCTCGGCAGCCCAATCCATAATTTTAGGATTCGGCGCAAGAAGGGTGGGGCATGCAAGCCGTAGCGTAAAGCCAAAGCGCACGGCCGCATGTATCCAAGACGTGGCGACATTATTGCCATCGCCTGTCCAGGCGATGGTTCTGCCGGCGACCGGTCCCTTGTGTTCCTCGAAGGTCAGGATATCGGCCAGAATCTGACAGGGGTGGCTGCGGTCCGAAAGACCGTTAATCACTGGTACGGCGGCGGCATCGGCGAACTCGATTAGTGTATCGTGCCGTTTTACGCGCAGCATCGCCGCGTCGACATAGCGCGACAAGACGCGGGCGGTATCGGTGGCCGTCTCACCCCGGCCCATCTGGCTTTCCCCAGGGTTTAGTATAACCGTGCGACCGCCGAGTTCGGCCATGCCAACCTCGAACGAGATGCGTGTGCGGGTCGAGGGTTTTTCAAAGAGCATCGCCAATGTGTGCCCAGCGAGCGGAGTACCGGCGTTGCCGCCGCGCCCCGCCTTCAGCATTGCCGCCTGATCGACCAGCTCACGCAAGCTGGACGCATCGATCTGGTCGAGATCCAGGAAGTGACGCAGTGCGGTCATCTTTCCAGCTCTTGGCAGGACGTCTCCAGCGCGCTGACCGCCTCATCGACCTCGGTCTCACTAATGATCAAAGGCGGTAGCATGCGCGCAACATTGTCGCCGGCGGGGACCAAGAGGACGCCACGCTCGCGCATATCGGCGACCAAGTCCATGTTGGTGATGGCGCATTTCATACCGAGCAAAAGACCCTGGCCACGTACTGATTCGATGATATTGGGGTAGTGAGCCGCCACATCGCCGACACGCGAGTGTAGATACTTGCCTGTAGCCTTCACGTTTTCTAGGAAACCGTCCGCCAAAATCTCGTCCAGCACAGCATTACCAGCGGCCACGGCGAGTGGGTTACCGCCGAAGGTTGAGCCATGTGTGCCGGAAACCATGCCTATAGCAGCCGCCTCCGTCGCAACGACGGCGCCGATAGGGAAGCCGCCACCGAGTCCTTTGGCAAGACCCATGACGTCGGGCGTTACGCTACACCACTCGTATGCGAACAGCTTACCGGTATGCCCGATACCCGTCTGTACCTCGTCGAACAGCAGCAAGATAGCAAACTCATTGGCGATCGTCCGTAACTCCGCCAGAAAGTCGTTCGCGGCAGGGTTGACACCACTTTCGCCTTGAATCGGTTCGACAAGAATAGCCCCTGTCTCACCCGTTATGGCCGCGCGCACTGCGTTGGCATCACCGAACGGCACATGGTCGAAGCCATCCATCACTGGACCAAACCCATCTAGAGCCTTCTCGTTACCGCCGGCAGCGAGTGTTGCCAAAGTGCGGCCGTGGAAGGCGCCATCGAAGGCGATAATCCTATACCGTTGCGGGTTGCCACTGGCGCTGTGATATTTCCGTGCAACTTTTATAACGCCTTCCATTGCTTCAGCGCCGGAATTACAAAAGAAAACACTCTCACCAAAGCTATGCTCGCAGAGCCGTTCGGCAAGACGCTCTTGTTCCGGAATCCGATACAAATTGGAGCAATGCCAAAGCTTCTTAGACTGTTCTTCCAGCGCCGAGATTAGGCGCGGATGGGCATGGCCGAGCGTGTTGACGGCGATACCAGTGGCGAAGTCCAGGTATCGCCGGCCATCCGTCGCGACGAGATAAGCACCATTGCCACACTCGAAAGCGATTTCTATCCGGCCGTAGGTCGGCATCACCGCAGACATTGGACTCTCCTGATTCCAGATGGCTCGACCCGCATTGTTGGCGCGCCGGAAAAAAAGGCGGGGAGTATCGTGACACGATAGGCGCTTGTCAACGCAGATCGTGCTCTATGTTTGGCCGGTTATTACAGCCTCCTGATCCTCGGGCACGTAGAAGTAGGATCCCGGGCGAAAATCGTAGCCTAGATTGCCCAACAAACGTTGCTGGCGTGGCGTGCAGCTATCCAGCACGTCTCTCGGCGGTTCACCAAAATCGTACCAACGGATGAACATCTGACAATAATTGTAGAGCAATGTTTTTCTGGCTCTGCCGGAATTGTTAGGCGCGGGGCCGTGCCAGATCGAGTGCGGAAAGATAAAGGCGTCACCGGCCTTTCCCGTGGTTTGCACCGCACCGGGCGCATGGGGGTGTGGCGCACGTTCAGCGCCTTCAGGGAAGGGGCGCATATGGCTCCCCGGAAACAAAGTGAAGTTGCCACAGTCCGTGCCGGACACGTCGCTGAGCAAATACAGCACCTTTACGGCAAGTGGGAAACTGGTCTCGGTGACACGAATACGCCGCTGCCCTTCGCCGCCATCGGTATGGGTGTAGCCGTCAAAGTTATCATGGGAGGGACGCACGATTGCCTGCGACATAGAGAACTGGATACAGGGTCCCATGATATCGACAATCAGGTCGAAGGTTTCCAGCTTATCGATGAGGTCTATGAACGCCTGGTGATAGGGGAGCAGGTTGCGCCGATCCATGAACGCGGAGGGGTCTGGATCGGCATGATCAACCCATGCGTAATGGCCAAGTGGCAAGTTCCCGCACGCCGGCTCGTAACCGGGCAACAGGCGTATCCTGTCAAGTTCGTTACTGAAAAGCTCGACCTCTTCCGAACTTAGCGCACCCTCGATCTGCAGATATCCATCGACCGCCCATTGCTCTCGCTGTAGCTCGGTCAACGTGTGCATCACATTGGCGTCCATAGAGGTGCCTTTCACTTGCTTTTTAACCGCCTGATGATGCCGGGCCAATTCGACCCAGACAAGCCCCACGTAACTCTATTCCTTGATCTTGTATCCGCTCGATAACATCCACCAGCACAGGGTCCATAGCGCCACATTGGTAAGAAGAAGGATAACGGTACCTAGCACTAGTGACCCCTCAGCCATGCCTATGAAGGCATAGCGCATGCCGTCGATCATATAGAAAAATGGATTGCACAAGCTAACCATGTGCCACGACTCAGGCAACCTATCGATCGAGTAAAATGTTCCAGACAGAAACGCCAAAGGCGTCACAAAGAAGTTGGTAATGGCGGCCATCTGATCGAATTTTTCGGCCCAAATTGCGGTGGCTAAACCGATCAAAGATAACATCAAGGACGCTGAAACAGCGTAGAATGCCATTGCCAGCGCGTTATGTATTTTTAAGTCGACAAATCCGGTCATCACCACGGCGACGGCAATTCCGACCATGAGACCACGGGTCACACCGCCACCTGCCAACGCCAGTGTTAGCTCGCTTGGGCTGAATGGAGGAATCAGCACGTCAACGAAATTGCCCTGTACCTTAGAGCCCATGACGGAAGACGAAGTGTTGGCGAAGGAGTTCTGTACTATCGCCATCATGATCAAGCCAGGTGCCAAAAAAATCAAAAATGGAATCCCTTTGATCTCACGCATGGCGCCGCCTAGCGCGAGGGCAAATACCGCCAAGAAGACCAACGTAGTAACGGTCGGCGCCAGCACCGTTTGCGCTGGAATTTTCATAAATCTCCTGACTTCCTTCGCATAGAGCGTCCAGAGCCCAAGCCAATTTACGGCTCCGACGCGCCGGGCGCCAAAGGAATGAGCGTGTATATCGTCGACATTTTGTTCACTAGTCATATTGTCACTGGTCATAGGGAGGCTTTCGCTGTTGGCAAGGTTTTGCACCGTACTTTGCAGCATTGAGTTTCTGCAATATAGTTAAAATTTCTGCCTGCCGTGGGATACTGCCTAGCCAACTCGGATCGCAATTGACTCTAATTCCCACAAGGAGATTTTGTCGTTGGCGTCCCATCAGGGGCGGGCGTAGCAAGGAGGCGCCAAGTGAGTGACGGTCCCGTCACGGCTTTGGTTGTCGATCGCGACGAAAAAGACCGGCGCACATTTTCGGAGCAATTTAGTGCAGAGGCAATAACCTTTGCCATGATCGATAATGTGGCAGCGGCGCGGGCTGTCCTCGATGAGTACGATCCGGAGGTCATGTTGTTGGACATGACCGACAGGACGCTGGGTGGTATGGGTCTGCTCCAATCTCTGCGCGCCGAGCCTGATGGCGTGACACTGTCCGTGATTGGGATCATCGATGAGAGCCATCTTGATCAGGCAGATGCAATCCTTGCGGCGGGAGCCGATTTCCTCGAGATGCGCCCCCTGATCCCTGAGCTAATCCGCGGTCGGTTGCAGGCAGCCAGGAATCAGCGACAGCTCCGTGATCAGGTCAAGGAGCAACTTGGGCACTTTCGGGCCTTAAACGAGATCGGCGTGGCGTTGTCGGCGGAGCATAATAAGAATCGCCTGGCCGAGAACATTCTGCTGTATGCCAAGGGCCTCGCAGATGCGGATGGCGGCACGATTTATCTCATGAGTGAAGACGAGAAAGAGCTGCGTTTTGCCATCGTGCGGAGCGACTCGCTGAATCTTGCTCTGGGCGGTGCTACCGACGAGCCCATACCGTTCGCGCCGCTACCCCTCTACGCAGTTGGCAGCGGTAAGCCCAACCATGCCAACATCGCCACACATGTCGCCTTGACGGCGGAGACGGTGAATATTTCTGATGCCTATGAGGCCGATGGCTTTGATTTCACTGGCATGCAATGCTTTGATTTTGAGCATAACTATCGTTCAACATCTTTCCTGACCATCCCGATGAGGAATAATACGGGTGAGGTAATTGGTGTTCTGCAACTCATCAATGCTATGGATAGGCGTAAGGGTGAGGTCGTTCCCTTCACAGCCGAGGTGCAGGAAGTTGTTGAGTCTCTGGCGAGCCAAGCTGCCGTTGCCATCGACAACCAAACGCTACTGGAAGGGCAGAGAGGGCTACTCGATGCCTTTATCAAACTTATTGCAGCGGCAATCGATACCAAGTCGTCCTATCAAGGTGATCATTGCGCACGCGTGCCATTTCTAACCGGAATGATAGCGGATGTTGCATGTGATGCAGCCACCTCTCCCTTCGCCGACTTCACTATGGATGAGGAACAGAAATACGAGCTCATGACGGCGGCTTGGTTGCACGACTGCGGTAAGGTGACAACACCGGAATATGTGGTTGACAAAGCGACGAAGCTTGAGACGATTTACGATCGTCTGCATACCGTGCGTGCCCGCGCGGAGGTCCTGAAACGCGACGCCGAGATTGCCTATTTAATGGCACGCTCTGGCCCCGATGCCGGCGCGCTGCGCAAAACCTTTTCCAATTCTGTTGCGGCGATCAATAACGATCTCGCCTTTATCGAGCGCATCAATGTAGGCGGCGAGTTCATGAGCGCCGAGATGGTCGACAGAGTGGAGCAGATCGCTGCGCGCACTTGGTGTGATGCCAATGGCGATGACCAGGCGTTCCTTACCAAGAATGAGGTCTATAACCTCAGTATCAGGCGCGGCACGCTGACTGCCGAGGAGCGGGAGATCATCAATCATCACATCGTGATAACGATCGAGATGCTTGAGAAACTACCGTTTCCAAAAAACCTACGCAACGTGCCTGAGTTCGCTGGCGGTCATCACGAACGTGTGGACGGAAGAGGCTATCCACGAGGGTTGTTACGCTACGAAATGTCAGTGCCGGCCCGCATGATGATAATAGCGGACGTGTTCGAAGCCTTAACTGCAAGCGATCGCCCCTACAAGAAGGCAATGAAGCTGAGCGTGGCGATGACGATTCTTGGCAAAATGAAGCACGAGCATCATATCGACCCAGACCTGTTCGACCTCTTTGTCGAGCACAAGATTTACGAACGTTATGCTGAGCAGTTCCTTCTTCCAGAACAGATTGACAAGGTCGATGTCAGCGAATATTTGGGTCCGTTGCCGGATGCAATTCCGGACACCGCACCCGAGCCGCAAGCGGGCACCTAACGTCGCGGGCGATGTCATAGATGCTTTGGCGTCCCAAGATCAAACTTATGCATGTCGTCGGTTTTGCGATATTGGTCGTGGTCTGGGGTATTCGCAACTGGGATCCGACCCCAGTGCAACAATTACGGTTGGCGACTTTTGACCAGTTTCATCGTAGCTTGCCGCGTGAGCCGCAGCCCACACGGGTGCCCATCGTGCTGCTCGATATCGACGAGGACAGCCTACAGCGCGTCGGGCAGTGGCCATGGTCTCGCGCGACCCTAGCGAGGCTGATAAATCGTCTTGCCGAATATCAGACATTGGTTATCGGCTTCGACATCTTGTTTTCCGAATATGACCGTCTGTCGCCAAGCCTGTTGGCCGATGAGCTGAGGGGGCTTGATCCCGACGTGATCTCGCAGTTACGGGCCATGCCGACTAATGAGGAGCGCCTCGCCAAGGCGATGGGGCGCATAATGGTGGTGCTTGGCCAGTCGGGGCTGCCCGTGGAGACGCAGCCGCAGGAGGGGCTTGGGCGAAAGGCGACGTTCGCGGAACTGGGCCCCGATCCGAAACCGTTCATGTATGCCTTTTCCGGGGTACTCCGGAATGTCCCGGAATTGGAGGCAGCAGCAGCTGGCATAGGCATGATCGCCATGCCGCCCGAGATCGACCAGGTTGTTCGCCGCTTGCCATTGGTCACGCGCGTGGGGAACGATATTTATCCTGCACTCGGGCTGGAGATGTTGCGCGTCTTGAGCGGTAAGCCGACCGTGCTGGTGAAGACGGATGAGAAGCTTCAGCAGAGAATCGTCCGCATACAAACCGTACCAGAGATTGAGACGGACGCAAATTTCCGGGTTTGGCCGTACTTCAGGCGTTCGCTGGAAAACCTTTACGTTTCCGCCGCGGATGTTCTCGACGGAACCGTCCCACCCCAGCGTCTGCGAGATGCCATGGTGGTATTCGGCACTTCGGCGATCGGCCTGCATGATATCAAGCAGACGCCCATGGGGCCGGGAACGCCGGGCTTCGAGGTTCATGCCCAATTTCTCGAGACGGTGCTGACCCAGAACTTCCTGACCCGTCCGCCTTGGCTGGAGGCAGCAGAAGGCACTGCGCTCGTTGCCATCGGCCTGCTGATGATCATTTTCGTGCCACTACTCGGTGCCACCTATTCCTTACTACTTGGTGTAATAGTTTCCGTCGGCATGTTCGGGGCTTCGTGGTATGCTTTCAGCGAACATCGTTTGCTTGCAGACCCGCTTTATGCCTCGCTCACCGGATTGGTGCTGTACATAACGTTAAGCTACCTAAGCTATCGCGGAGAGGAGGCGCAGCGCCAGCAGATTCGCGATGCCTTCGGTCGCTTTCTCGCCCCGGCCATGGTGGAGACACTGGCCGCCGATCCATCGCAGCTCAAGTTGGGCGGCGAGATGAAATCTCTTACCTTGATGTTCGCCGATATTCGCGACTTTACTTCCCTTGCCGAGGATTTTGAGCCTGAGGGTCTGACCGAACTTATCAACCGTTTTCTGACACCGATAACCGGGATCATCATGGCGGGCGGTGGCACCATCGATAAATATATTGGCGATTGCGTGATGGCCTTTTGGAATGCACCGCTCGATGACGAGGCGCATGTCAATCATGGCTGCACCGCGGCGCTACTCATGCTGGCCGCGTGCCGAGAACTGAATCGGGAACGCAAGACCGAGGACGAGGCGGAGGGTCGCCAGCACAAGCCTATACGCATCGGTATCGGTATTAATACCGACGAGGTTTGTGTCGGTAATATGGGATCGGAGCAGCGCTTCGATTATTCTGTGCTCGGCGATGGTGTTAATTTGGCATCGCGTCTAGAGGGGCAGTGCAAACCCTATCGGGTTGATATTGTCATAGGCGAACGTACACAGGCGCGGCTCGACGAGATGGCGACTTTGGAGCTTGATCTTATTCAGGTCAAAGGGCGCCAACAGCCGGAACGCATTTATACCCTGGTCGGGGATGGTGACGTGGTCCGCAGTGTTGGCTTTGCAGGGCTGGTGGAACGCCATAATGCCATGCTGGATGCCTACCGCTCGCAGACCTGGGACGATTGTGAGGCCCAGCTTACAACTTGCCGAGAGCTTGCCGACGGCTGGCCACTGGGAGATTATTATGACGTCATTGCGGAGCGCGTAGCCGAGTTTCGCGCTGTGCCGCCGAATGAGGATTGGGATGGCGTCTATGTTGCCAAAAGAAAGTAGGAGTGAGGTTTTCCCATGCCCGTAACCATTTATCATAATCCACAGTGCAGCAAGTCGCGCCAAACTCTGCAATTGTTGTGCGATAAGGGTGTCGAGCCGGACATCGTCGAATATCTAAAGTCGCCTCCGGATGCCAAGACACTGGCTGGACTTTTGAAGAAGCTTGGTCTCGTGCCGCGCGAGCTAATGCGGCGCAAGGAAGCAGCTTATAAGGAAAATGGACTCGCCGACAACAACCTTGACGATGCAACACTGATTGATGGCATGGTATCCAATCCTATATTGATAGAGCGTCCGATCGTGGTCAATGGCCAAAGGGCTGCACTTGGGCGCCCGCCGGAAGCCGTATTAGACATCCTTTGAGGGAATGCTCTATTGCCTTTCTCGTGCTGGCGGCGCTATTTGCTGCTGGCTTATTGGTTCTTTTCCTTTTGAATCCGTCCGTGGCAGAGTCCGAGGCTGGAATAATGCGCATCGTTTATGCGGTGGCATTGTTGCTGATCATCGGACCGGTAATCTTTGCTGACCGTCTCAGCGGCAACCTGCGCAACCTCACAATATGGACAGGCATAATCGGCGTCGTCGCCCTGGGCTACGCGGTTTGGCAGCAAAGGAGCTTTGTACCGGAAAGGATTCGCGCCGAGTTGAACCCCCGTCGAAGCGTTTCAAGCAGTCCGAGTGAGGCCAGCATCGTAGCCAATGACGGCGGTGACTTCGTTGTCGAGGCGTTTGTTGACGGCACCTCCGTGATATTCGTTGTCGATACGGGCGCCAGCGATGTCATCTTGTCGCTGACGGACGCTGAGCGTGTTGGTCTGGACCCGGATAGTCTCTCGTATACTCGCGCCTATACTACGGCCAACGGTACTATATTTGGTGCACCCATCCGCCTGGAAAGCATTAGTATCGGTCCGATCGCGGTCGAGAATGTGCGTGCGTCGATCAGTCAAACGGATCTGAGCACATCTCTCCTTGGCATGAGCTTTCTCAAACGGCTCGACGGCTTCTCGGTGCGTGGTCGGACGATGACTATTTATCAGTAGCGCGGTAGATCTGACGGTTTATTTATGACAGTTTTACGATAAGTATTAACTGCTGAGTTACCATGTATACGACATGCGAGGATCTAATCTTGTTGTCGTTTTCCGGCGGCACCCAGGCGGTGCCGGTGCGGCCGACTATGGTTCCAGCGCTAGCCGGCACGGCACTCACAGATCTGCTTCTGGCAGAGCGAATCGGGGTGAGCGGTGATGGTGTCAACCTTGTCGACTGGTCGCCGCTCGGGATTGGATATCTGGATACGGTGCTCGGCCGCATTCACGCGGCGGGAGAGGCACGGCCGGTAGAGTATTGGCTTGACGATCTCAGTGACGGCGCAATCGATCTCGAGGCGACGGTGCTGGACGCCATGAGCGAGCGAAGCCTACTGACCGCGGACGCTTGGCCGCTTGCTGGCGGCTTTAGCGTTACAGGGTTTGCGACAGCACCGAAAGCAGCCGCCCGTGTCAGGCGTTTGCTTGAGCATCTGGAGCGCAAGAAACCGATCAAGCCTCGTGAAGCACTTTTGATAGGTTTGGCCCATGCTTGCCGGCTGTTTGAGCGGGCGCTCGGCGGCAAAGAGTTGCGGCGTCTGGCCGAGAGAATCGACCATGCGGCGCGGCTACCGTTGGTAGGCTCGGAAATCGTTGCGGCTGTGACCGCGTCTTATGTGGATGCTGAGACAGCAAGTTCCGCAGCGCCGGTCGGAGGACGACGTCTGTGGGAATGGCGTGCTTTCTGGAGCGAGCAAGTTCCGACTTTGGCTGCGACAGGCGCTTTGGCATCTCCGCCAGGGCGCAAGCTATCCACCACACGTGTGACCGACCGTTATCTGCTAATCCCGGAACGCCGCGACAGTGTCAAGGTGCGTGCTGATGGCCTGGAAGTGAAACAATGCATCGAGACTTATGGTCAGCTGCAGGCCTTCATGCGCAAGCAAAAATTTAAGTTCCCTTTCGTCGCTGCGGATATTGCAGCCTTGTTTCCACGCCTCAGCGGGCTCGACGAGCCAATTGAGGACATCAAGGGACTAGAAGTGCTGCTCAACCGTCTCGACTATGCGCCCCGCCTACTTAAGGCACGCAAGCGGCGCTTTCGAATTAATTTTGATGCCTCGCTAAGGTATGAGTTTGCCGAGGTGACCGTGCGTGATCAAGTTCATTGGACTGTCTGCGTCGAGGGACCCGACCATGGTCGTATTCTAGCCGAACGCCCGCGGGCTCTGCCGGAGCGCGGAATGGTCATGGGATACGTCGATTTTCTCGCCGCTGTTTCTGAGTCTTGATGCTAGAAGCCTGGCAACTGCTAGTTAGCTTCGGCCGCATCGGCTTATTCGCGCTCGGCGGCGGTAATTCCATGATCACCCTGATCGAACAAGAATGCATCGAGAACCGTGGCTGGCTAAACATAGAAGAGTTTGCCTCGCTACTAGGCGCAAGCTACCTCTTTCCTGGTCTAACAGCAGTGAAGTTGTCCGCCTTGATCGGGCTCAAAGTTGGCGGCGTTCCGGGCATGCTTGCCAGCGTCCTCGCTCTCAACCTGCCTGGGCTGGTGCTCGCGGTGGTGCTTTGGCGGCTCATCGTTGTGCACCAGGACAGCACCTTAGTGCGAAAGCTACTAATCGGTATGCGCTATGCCGCCGTTGCCCTACTGGGCGCGGCTCTCTATGCCTTGGCCAAGCCGCTCGTTACCGACCAGCTCTCACTGCCGGCACTGATCCTAGCACTATTACTGTTCGTGGCGGTGGCGCTTTTCGATATCTCGCCGTTCGTCGGCATCGTAGTTTTCGTCGTTGCTGCGCTGATATTACTTTAAGCGCCGAACAGGGTGCGCAGGACAATAAAGGCAAGCGCGGCGAGGCCGGCGGCGAGCGGTAGTGTCACCACCCATGATACAACGATATCGCGAAACAGCCGTAGATCGACTTCATCGACCGAGCGAGCCAAGCCGACACCCATGACAGCGCCAACGGCGATATGTGTCGTCGAGACCGGCAAGCCGGTGCGCGAGGCCAGAACCACAGTTGCCGCCGCCGCCAGGGTTGCGCAGAAGCCACGATTTGGCGTGAGCGCTGTGATGCGCGTGCCGATGGTTTCCATCACCCGATAGCCGTACGTGGCAAGGCCGGCGACTATGCCGCCGCCGCCGAGCAGTAGCACCCATAACGGCAACGCCGACTTATTGGCGATCTCGCCGCCTGCACTGACAATTCCATATACGGCCGCAAGCGGGCCGATGCCGTTGGCGACATCGTTGGAGCCATGGGCGAACGCCATGGCACAGGCGGCAAACAGCATCATCGGGGTGAATATGCGTTCGACGTTCATCAGCGCGACATCGCGGTCTTGGCTTTCGGTCGTGTGCACCCGGGCGATCAGGTATTGCCCCAGCACTGCCGCCAGCACGCCAATCAAGGAGGCAACGATAAAACTGCCCTCAATGCTGAGCTCAAGTTTGAGATGCTTCAGGCCCTTGAACAGAGTTACGAGCGAGACCACAAAGCCTAAGAGGAAAACATAGGCAGGGCCGTAGCGACGGGCGCAGGCAGCGGGGTCATCGCCAGTGAGAATCAACTTTCTGACACTGACCTTCAACGCGAACGCGATGGCGCCACCTATCAGGGGAGAGATAACCCAGCTCGCGGCGATCTGGCCGACTTTCGGCCAGTTCACAGCTGTGGTCCCCGCCGATACCACGGCGAAGCCGATGAGGGCGCCGACGATCGAATGGGTCGTCGAGACCGGCCAGCCCCGGGCCGAGGCCACCAACAGCCAAACCCCGGCCGAAAACAAGGCTGCCAACATGCCCAACACCAGTATCTCAGGCGTGTTGGTGAACATCGCGGAATCTACGATATTGCGACGCACGGTAGCGGTGACATGGCCGCCGGCGATCGCCGCGCCAGCAAATTCAAAGATGGCCGCGATTATCACTGCCGTTGTCACCGTGATGGCGCCCGAGCCGACCGAGGTTCCCATGGCATTGGCGACGTCGTTGGCGCCGATACCCCAGGTCATGAACACGCCCAGCACGAGGGCTAAACCAAGCATCAATGTGCCGTTCGCGGCGATAATGTCCAATGATCGATCCCCTGGAGGTAAGCTCAACGCCTCCTATAGCGCTCGGGTTCTTTCCCGCAATACATTTTTTTTGATTTTGCCTGTCGAGGTTTTTGGCAAAGGCCCGAAGACGACGGTCCTCGGAGTTTTGAAGCCTGCTAGCTTGTCGCGGCAAAAGGCAATGAGGTCACCTTCACTCACGGTCGGTGCGTTGTCCTTGAGATTAACGAAGGCGCAAGGGGTCTCGCCCCATTTTTCGTCGGGCCGGGCCACCACGGCCGCTTCCAGTACCGACAGATGCATGTAGAGCACTTCCTCGACTTCTATCGAGGAGATGTTCTCGCCGCCCGAAATGATGATGTCCTTCAACCGGTCCTTGAGCTCTATGTAGCCGTCATCGTGCATCACGCCGAGGTCGCCGGTATGGAACCAACCATCGGCGAAAGCCTCGTTGGTGGCAGATTCGTTCTTCAGGTATCCCTTCATGACGGTATTGCCGCGCATCATTACTTCGCCCATGGTCTCGCCGTCCGCAGGGGTGGGGCGCATGGTCTCGGAATCAAACACACCAACGCTTTCGAGCACGGGATAGCGGACACCTTGGCGCGCCTTCAGGCGGGCCTGCTCCTCCGCGGGTAGGTCGTTCCACTCCTCGTGCCAATCACATACTACCCCCGGGCCGTAGCACTCGGTCAGGCCATAGACGTGCGTCACATGGAATCCGGCCGCTTCCATTGCCGCGATGACGGGCGGCGGTGGGGGTGCCGCGGCGGTCATTACGGAGACTGGCGATGCCAGTGGTCGGGGCTCGTCCACAGCGGTATTGACCAGCATCGACAGCACGACCGGAGCACCGCAGAAATGCGTGACCTTGTGTTGTGCGATGGCGTCGTAGATCTGGCCCGCCTCGACTCGGCGCAGGCAGATATGAGTTCCGGCCAGCGCTGTGATCGTCCAGGGAAAGCACCAACCGTTGCAATGGAACATCGGCAGGGTCCAGAGATACACCGGATGCTGAGGCATGCTCCAGACCATCTGATTACCGAGTGCGTTCAGGAAGGCACCGCGATGGTGATAAATAACACCTTTGGGATTGCCGGTGGTGCCGGACGTGTAATTCAGGCTGATCGCATCCCATTCGTCGAGCACGGGCAGGGCCATGAAGTTCGCTGCGCCCTCATCGAGAAAGCCCTCATATTCAATCTCGCCAATGCGTTCGCCGGGGCCCTGATAACTGGGATCGTCATAATTAACCACGAGCGGTGCACTTGCCATACCGTCAAGGGCTACGGCAAGCACTGGCGCCAATTCACGGTCGGTGATGATCAGCTTGGCTTCGCTGTGCTCAAGGATGAAGCGTACCGCTGTAGGATCGAGACGCGTATTAATGGCGTTGAGCACGGCACCGGCCATGGCAACGGCATAATGAGCCTCCAGAACAGCTGGTATGTTCGGCGCCAGCACAGCCACCGTGTCACCGCGACCGATATCGTGAACTGCCAATGCCGCGGCCAGTTTCCGGCAGCGGCTCGCAAAGTCACGATACGTTTTGCGTTGCTCGCCATGCACCCAAGCGATGCGCTCCGGATGCACCGCCGCAGCACGGTCAAGGAAGGATAGCGGCGTCAGGGGTTGGTAATTGGCAGGCGTTTGGGGTAGGCCGACATCATAGGGGCTGTTTGCCATCAGGGAAGTTCTAAGTGGAGACGGTGCCGTAAGCACCGACGCCGACGATAAGGTCGCCGACACGCTTGACGAAGCTAACCTTAGACGCAAAGTCACCGGTGCAGGGGTTAATGAACTCATACTCGACCCAGCCTTCGCCACTGTTCTGAGCAAGCGCGATCATTTTCTGGACATAGTAGCGTCCGTCGGCCGACTGTGCCTCGATACCATTGCTGCCGACCACGTCAGGGCGCAAGCCGTGGGCCCAGACGTTACCGCTAAAATCGAGCACGAAGACATAGAGGTCGCGGTCGAAAAAATCACCGCCGGCGTCCATGAACTCATGCAACGCGGTTTGCGCACCCACATCTGCGATACGTTTCTCAGCCCGCTCAACCATAGCCTTGGCCTCTTCCGGACCGGCAAAGCTGCACTCGTCCGCCACCACCGGTAGGGCCGCGGCAAGGAACAAAAACGTCATAGCCAAGCGTAACATCATCGGCTCCCACGTCGAAATTGCTAAATATGGCGTACCGTGCCTTCGATATTAAGGTAGAGCCAGCGCTCGTACGAGCCCCAATAGGGATAGACCTATATACGGATCAGGAGCTTGATCGCCTCGACATCGGGATCCCCGGATATGTCCATACAGGGCATCGCGCTGCACCTCCAAATAACACAGATGGGATGCAGAACGGGCACGCGTGCCGACGCTGCCATGCCCGGGGTGCCAGGATATAAAATCGAAACTTTCTACGCATCTGAGCGCAGTCGGCCTATCCTCGAGATAGCTGTTGGACAGGTCGCGATAGGACAGCCGATCGACGGTCACTAAATCGGTTTCTAGGTGGTATTTGGCGCGAAGCCGCTCGGAATCTTCCAGAATTAACGGCTCACGCTTACAATGCGTCAGTTTAGCCGTATCGCCTGGCTTTCATCACGTTTGGAAATGTGGCGCGCCCGGGAAGATTCGAACTCCCGACCCCCAGATTCGTAGTCTGGTGCTCTATCCAGCTGAGCTACGGGCGCACAACCGCTGCCTTGCCGACGGTGGCGGGCTGCGCAACCTACTTGATGGCTCAAATCAAGGCAAGCGAGGCGCCAAGAAATGGCTGGCTGCAAAATGCGCCTTGAGACCCGCAAAGCCTTCAGTGTAAACTCGCGCGCCTTCGTGGCTAATACAAGTGACTAAGACTGACGGCGGGTACCCGGCATCGGGCGCCCACGAATAGGGTGGCTTTCGCGATTATGGATATATGGGTTAAGCCCGCGACGCTGTTGGTTGCGGCCTTAGTGATGAGTGCTTGCTCGTTTTCCATGGAAGGGCTTTGGCCCTCGCTGGAAGGTGAGGACCCGGCGCCGATGCCGCAGCGCGTAGAGATTCCACCGTCACCCATCGAGTCGATGGATGCACCGTTGATTGAGCCGCTGACTGGCTCGACGCCGCCCTCACAAGACGAAGTGGGGTCGTCCGCACGCGGACTGGTCAATACGACCACGACCGGTACCCTCGTCGGACAGAAAGTGGCCTCACTCAATGCCGAGCTGCAACGCCTCAAAGGCCTGATCGAGGTGCAAAACGGCAAATACCGCTCTCTCGCTGATAATGCGGCTCAGGCATCGCAGCACTATCACTCCCTAGTCGGCGCGATAAATACGCGTTTGCATGTGGGCACTACGGCAGGCAACCCCATTCTGGTGAGCCAGTGGCAGTCGGCACAAAGCGAGCTTGACCAAATCGCTGACGACAATTCTGGTCTTGCCGCGCTATCAAATGGCGTTGCCGCAAATTTCGACATGGCGAATTACCTCTTCGAGTCCACGCGCGCCGCCTATAGCATCCAGGGCGCGGTTGAGGAGGATCACACGCATTTAGCGGTGATCGAGGACAATCTTAGCCGAATTATGGTTTCCAATGACCGGCTGATAAATGAGATCAACGCAACGATTAGCCGCCATAATAACTATCTCTATAGCGAGCGCCACAATCTAACCCGCCTGGCGCTGGCAGTCAGCAACGGCCGAAGTTACGGACCGGCACTTTCATCCGGTAATGGAATTTCTGTGGCGCCGGTGGCGGCTACGCGCGGCGGCTCAGAGACGGCTGCGCGCGGTGGCTCAGCATTGATAGTTATTCGCTTCGACAGCGCCAATGTGGTCTATGAGGAGGCTTTGTACGGTGCCGTTTCAACTGCGCTGGAGGGAAAGCCTGATGCGCGCTTCGAGCTTGTGGCCGTAACGCCCTTGAGTGGTGCCCCCTCCGATGTGGTGGCCAATGCCAGCAATGCCAAACGTGATGCAGAACGGGTTATGCGATCTCTGATCGACATGGGCTTGCCTGCCGACAGAGTCATTCTGGCCTCGGCGACGAGCGATACGGCACGTACCAGTGAGGTGCAAATCTACGTCCGCTGAGGAATGTCGCCGATGGCTGCCCTGCTGGGATGGCTTGTGGTCGCCCTGGCACTGGCAACGAGGCTGTTTATCGCCCGCGCAGCGTGGCGTTTCTGGGCGTCTATGCGAACGGGGCCGCAGCTATCCAGAAGGTACGGATCGAGGGCCCAGATGGCAGGATCTATTTAGCGCGTTACCCCATGTGACACCAGCCCGATGGCCGTTGGTTGATTGCCGGTTGCTACTTATTCCCGGCGCCGGGTCAGTCTGCCGCGTTGACCCAGCCGACGACTGCCACATTATCGATTAGACGGGTCGTGCCCAGGTTCGCGGCGACAAACACACGTGTCGGCCGATTTGCGACTTCCACAGGCTCTAGGGTCTCCGCATCGCACATCTCGACGTAGTCGATCGGCGCAAAGCCGACTGCGTGAAGCCGAGCTTTTGCCTCCGCACAAATCGATGCAGCCGTTGCGCCAGTGGCGGCCGCCGAGGCCGCTGCGCTTATGGCGCGGTAAAGCTCCGGCGCGCTGGCGCGTTGCTCGGCGGTGAAATAGGCATTTCGTGACGAAATGGCGAGACCGTCATCCTCACGCACTGTCGGCACTCCGGCAATGTCCACCGGGATATCCAGGTCACGAACCATGCGCCGAATCACTTGCAGCTGCTGGTAATCCTTTTCACCGAAAAAGGCGCGATCGGGCAGGCATTGCAACAGCAGCTTGGTCACCACGGTTGCAACGCCCTCGAAATGGCCTGGCCTAGATGCACCGCACAGGCCATTAGTGATGCCAGTCACCGATACGCTCGATGAGAAGCGGTGCGGATACATTTCCATCACGTCGGGAACAAAGGCGATAGACGTCCCTGCATCATCGAGCTTTGTCAGATCGCCGTCGAGGTCGCGTGGGTAGGTACGAAAATCCTCGTTCTCGCCAAACTGCGAAGGATTGACGAAAATGCTGGCAACCACACGATCTGTCTTTGCACGTGCCTCTTCCACGAGCGCGATATGGCCGCGATGGAGAAATCCCATGGTGGGAACTAGCCCAACGGAATGCCCATCGGCCCGCCAGGCGGCAACCGTCTGGCGCAACGCCGCAACTGTTTTGACCACAACCGAGTCTGGCATCGGCCACCTTTCCGACTGCCGCGTCACCACTCTAGGAGCCAAATTAGCCGCGTGGCGCATTGGTGGTCAACGTTGCCGACACTGGGGACTGGCATGCGTGACCATTATGCTATGCATGCACTCGGTGTTACCCGCTAATGCCGATGCGCAGAGCGCGCAGCCCGAGATCGGCACTGGCGGCGCGGGGCGCGTAGAGGTGATCGCGACGCGCGAGATGGCCGTTGCCGCCAACCCACATGCCGCGCGCGTGGGTGCACAGATCTTAACAGCCGGTGGCAGCGCCATGGATTCGGCGATCGCCATGCAAATGGTGCTGAATCTTGTCGAGCCCCAATCTTCGGGCATCGGCGGTGGCGGTTTTCTGCTCTACTACGATGCCGCCCATGATGCATTGATCAGTCTCGACGGTCGTGAGACTGCACCTGCCGCAGTCACGAGCGATCTTTTCAAGGCACCGGACGGTTCGATTCCCGGTTATTTTGACGCCCTAGTCGGGGGGCGCTCGGTCGGCACGCCCGGCCTACTGCGCATGCTGGAAGAAGCCCATCGCCGCTATGGCAAGCTCTCATGGGCCGAGTTGTTCGAGCCTGCGATAGCGCTTTCCGAAGCGGGATTCGAGATCAGCCCACGCCTGGCAAAACTTGCGGGATGGGCACCGACGTTGGGCCGTATGTCGGTTGCCGCGACCTATTTTCTGGACACCGACGGCAAGGCCAAACCGGCCGGCACGCTGCTGCAAAATCCGGATTTTGCCGTCGGCCTACGAAGCATCGCGGTGGGTGGCGCGAATGCCTTCTACCGCGGCCGTCTCGCAGGCGAGATTATTGCTGCCGTAACAGGGGCAGAAATCAATCCGGGGGATCTAGCGCGGAGCGACCTTGCGCGCTATGAGACAGTGGAAAGATCGCCCGTCTGCCTGCCATACCGTGACCGAAAGGTCTGTGGCATGGGGCCGCCGAGCTCCGGTGGGATTGCTGTGTTGCAGATCCTGGGATTGCTTTCTGCCCACGATATGACTGCGTTGGCGCCTTGGTCGGAGCAGGCGGTGCATCTCATCGCCGAGGCTGGCCGGCTTGCCTACGCGGACCGCGATCGTTATATCGCGGACCCGGATTTCGTCGATGTTCCTGCCGGGCTGCTGGATGCTGCTTATTTGCGCGAACGTGCGGCCTTGATAGACGACGTGCGTGCCGGTGTAGGTGCCGCGGGCATACCGCCTGGCCTACAACAAGGGTGGATCGATGCGCCATCACCCGAACTACCGGCGACCAGTCACTTGAGCGTCGTGGATGCCGCGGGCAATGCGGTCTCCATGACGACTAGCATAGAGTTCGCTTTCGGCTCAGCGCTTATGGTTCGGGGATTTCTGCTCAACAACCAGCTTACGGATTTCTCGTTTGTGCCGGAGCGTGACGGGGCGCTGGTGGCAAACCGGGTAGAGCCTGGCAAGCGTCCGCGCAGTTCCATGGCACCGACCATGGTCTTTGACGTTGACGACAAATTGGAGCTTGTTGTTGGCTCGCCGGGTGGCTCGCGGATCATTTGTTATGTGGCCAAGACGTTGGTCGGCGTCATCGATTGGGGGCTTAATGTTCAGACAGCCGTTGACGCTCCGAATATTTGCAACCGTAACGGCACAACTGATCTCGAGCGCGGCACCGCTGTCGAGGCACTTGCTGGTGGCTTGGCCCAGCGCGGACATGAGGTCGCTGTCCGTGATATGAACAGTGGCCTACATGCCATCCATCTGTCTTGGAATGCCGGCACCTTTGTGCAAATGCGCGGAGGCGCCGACCGTCGCCGAGAAGGAATGGCAGCTGGGCATTGATGTTTTTTAACGGTGTAAAACAAGGATATTGAGGATAACCTATTTGCACTGTTAACCTTAGCACCAGCTGCTCGCAGCTCGGTCCAGGCTTGTATCGTGCGCAGGCTTTTCGGGGATGGGCCGAATTTTCGCAACTGCGATCAATCCGGGGGACCGTGGATACCCCTTCGGGTGCTCGCGGTTGCGGCCCGAGGAAGCGCTGGCGGCTCGTTGGACCATCCGTCAGACCCTAAAAGGGACTGTGTGGCGGTCATGCCTTCGGACACGGGGTGCCAATGGAAGCGTTCTGGTCCGTAGTGAGGCGCCGGGTTCCGGCTAGGCGCCTTTGCTCGTGTTTGGCGGAAGGATCGAGAAAGGTCAGGCGGGAGTGCGAGCCCGCATCGTTGGTCAAAGAGGCAAAGAGCTAAAAAAGGCACTCGCGGACGCGCCCCGCGCATGCCCAATCCCGAATCGAAAAAATCTACCACAGCCGCCACCGGGCCTTGATGGCAGGAGCGATAATTCCAACATCATACTTGGCGGTGCTGGCTCACAGGCCGCCACCCGCTGGGTCGTCGCAATTTGGCGGGACCCGCGCGGCGTTTGGTAAACGGACACATCTCGCTTAATGAGGAGGAGTGCCATGTCCCGTATGTCTATCTTCAATAGCCCTCTTTTCCTTGGCTTTGAGCCTTTCGAACAGCTTCTTGAGCGAGTCTCCAAGACGGCTCCGGATGGCTATCCACCTTACAATATTGAGCAAACTGCCGAGCATCGCCTGCGCATCACCCTGGCTGTCGCCGGTTTCACTGATGATGATCTTTCCGTTAGTGTCGAAGGCAATCAGCTACTGGTACAGGGTCGGCAAGACGCGAAAAGCGAGTCTGAGACGAGCCGCTTCTTGCATCGCGGCATTGCCGCACGCCAGTTCCAGCGCAATTTCGTCCTCGCCGACGGCTTGGAAGTGAGTGTCGCGAAGTTGGAGCACGGCCTATTGCACATTGATATCGACCAGCCGCTACCGGCCACGCGCTCACGCCCGATCCCTATCGATACGGGTGACGAAGTATCCAGTACGCCCGAGTTGAAAGCCGTAGGCGAGTCATGAGCCCGCAGTCAGGTGGGCTAGCGTTCTCGACCAAAGCCTTGGCCAGCCTGGGCCTGCCCGTTCTGGCCTACGTTAAACCTATTGCGGTCGATGGCGGTGTGGCCTATGCGGTGCATGGGGCTGACGGCAGACAGCTCGCGGTTCTACCCAGCCGCGAAGAGGCCATAGGCGCTGCTATCCAGAATGAGCTGGAGCCGCTCAGTCTGCACTAAGCAGCCGGCTGCAAACGGGTAAGGCACGCTCGCTCTGGGCGCCTGGCCCGGTCAGCTCGGTAGCCAAATCTCGAAGTGGGCACCGCCTTCAGCGCGGTTGGTGGCTAGAATTTTGCCGCCATGAGCCTCGATAATTTGCTTCGAGATGCTTAAGCCCAGTCCCGAATGGGTGCCGAATTTTTCGTCGGCCGGGCGCTCAGAATAAAAACGGTCGAATATCGTCGCCGCCTTACCCGGCGGCAGGCCAGGGCCCTCGTCGTCAACGCTGATGATGAAGACGGGACCGCGCCGCGACAGCTGTACGCGGATGGTGCCATCTTGGGGGCTGAAGGTCACGGCGTTGTCGATTAGGTTGCGGAAGACTTGGCCAAGGCGGTCGCCGACCCCGAGAACCATGGCGGTGCCTGGTATTTCGGCTGCGTAGACGATTGAGAGATTTTTGGCGTCGTTCATGCCATCGCGCAGCGAGACGAGCGCGTTGAGCAACGCAGTAATATCCACCGGCTCCATGACAGCGCGGTTCAGCTCCGCATCGAGGCGCGCGTCGTCCGAGATGTCCGTGATCAGCCTGTCCATGCGACCGATATCCTCGACAAGGATCTCCAACAGACGTTCGCGGGCCTCACCATCGCCCACGCGGTCCAGCGTCTCGAGTGCGCTGCGCAGGCTCGACAGTGGATTCTTTAGCTCGTGCGCGACATCGGCGGCAAACTTTTCAATTGCATCGATGCGCTCATGCAACTCACGTGTCATGGTGCGCAGGGCATGACTGAGATCCCCGATCTCGTCGTCGCGTGCCACGAGATCGGGGATTTCGTTTGCCCCGCCGCGTCCACTTGTCACTCGCGCCGCACCCAGGGCAAGCTGGTGAATAGGTCGTGAGATAGCCCTGGCGAGATAAAACGAGAGTAGCACGGTGATGGCGAGTGCCACGAGCCCGAGGCCCAGCACGTCGCCCCGCGTTTGCCGCACGCGGGCAGCGATGTCCTCAGTGTCCGCGGTCAGCAGCAGGGCACCCTGCACTGCCTTGAAGCGGCTGACAGGCACAGCGACGTTAAGGATCATGGTACCCTGCGCATTGAGCCGAGGCTGGGCGTCAATCTGGCCACGTAGGGCACGCACCACTTCCGCGTGTTGTTCCGCCCGCTGATAGCTGCTCTCCGTATAACGTGGCAAGTCGCCGATCAAGATCCTGTCCATTATGCCGTAAAGCCTGTCGAGTACCGGGTCGAAGAAGCCGGGCTGCTCCGGTGGCGGCAGTTCCCGCATCTCGATACGGGATTGCGGCAGTACCAGGCCGCGGCTATCCACCACTAGCTCCCCATCATTCTGAAAGACGCGGGCACGGCTTTGTAGCGGCTTGACCAGGGCTTGCACTAGCTCGCGGGCGCGCTTTGGGTCGATACGCTGGGGTTCGGTGGGATCGTGAGGCACGGACTCGCCAAGTGTGGCGGCGATGATCAGGCCTTGCGTGGTCAGGGCATCCAGGCGCCCTTCGATGAGGGCGCGCTGATATTGATCAAGATAAACGAAGCCGCCGACGACAATACCAAGTGCCAGCAGATTGACAGCTAGAATGCGCTGCGTCAGCGCAGAGAAGAGGCGCCGGCGCGGGCGCGGATCGTCTTTCGCTCCCGCTAGGGCAGACCCCAGCCTCCGCTCGACGTGCCCCTCTTCGCGGGGCTCAGTCTTCGCTGTATCGGTAACCGACGCCATATAGCGTCTCGATGTGGCCGAAATTCGTGTCGATATCACGGAACTTCTTGCGCATGCGCTTGATGTGACTGTCGACAGTGCGGTCAGAGACATAAACATTGTCGCCATACGCCGCGTCCATCAACTGGTCGCGGTTCTTAACGTGCCCGAGCCGCGTCGCCAGCGCCTGCAGAATGAGGAACTCAGTGACCGTCAGCGCCACGCTTTTGCCCTTCCATGTGCAGAGGTGACGGGCTGCATCGAGCATCAGTTCGCCGCGGCTGAGCACCGTCTGCTCGAGGTCCGTATCATTCTCGTCCTCGCCAAGACCCAGCTCCACACGCCGCAGCAGCGTCCGTATGCGTTGGATCAGCAGGCGCATCGAGAAAGGTTTGGTAATGTAGTCGTCGGCGCCCACCTCGAGGCCAACCAACTCATCAACCTCGTCGTCCTTGGAGGTGAGGAAGATCACAGGCATACGCGACTCGCGACGCAACCGGGTGAGCATCTCCAGACCGTCCATGCGCGGCATCTTAATATCAAGCACCGCCAGGTCCGCCGGCTCGTCCGCCAAACCTTTCAGAGCCTGCTCCCCGTCCGTATAGGTGCTGATGGCATAGCCCTCTGCCTCAAGAGCGATACCGACCGAGGTCAGTATGTTCTGGTCGTCGTCGACAACTGCGATTCGGGATGTCATGCCATATCCTCTCTTTCGCGAGGGGGTTGCCACGCGGCATCATATGGTTATCGGCGCATTGCGATTCCAGCGTCTAGCTGCAAGATTTGGTATAGGTTTTTGTTATGACGGAGCGGGAGACAAAAATTGCACCGGAGGAACGCGCACGGCGACTGGTGCGGACGCGGGACCGCGGCACGCTGGCAACATTAACTGAGGGTGCGCCCTATGCCTCGTTGGTGCTGGGCGCCAGCGACCACGCCGGTGCGCCTTTGCTTCTGCTATCCGACCTTGCCAAACATACCTGCAACATCAAGGCGGACAGTCGTGTGTCACTGCTGTTCGAGGACACGGCCGAACTGGAAGACCCGTTGACCGGCGCGCGCGTGACTCTACTCGGCCGTGCCGAACTCTACGAGGGCGACGCGGAGCGGACACGTTACCTGGCGCGCCATCCATCCGCCGCCGGCTATGCCGAATTCGGCGATTTCAATTTTTACCGGGTGAGCGTCACGCGCGCCCATCTGGTGGACGGCTTCGGCGTTATTGACTGGATCGATGGCGATGCGCTGGCCTGCAAAGCCCCTGAACTGGCCGCGGTCGAGCCCGAAATTGTCGCCGACATGAACGCTAATCATGCCAACACCATCGCCCTCTACGCGGCATATTTGCTGGGCTTAGAGGGGCAGGGCTGGACCATGACGGGCATCGATGCGCTGGGCCTGGACCTGAGGGTCGGTAGCTCTGTCGCGCGACTCGACTTTTCCGCTCCGGTTACCGACCCTGAAGGCGCACGGCACGCCCTGCATGCACTGGCAGAGGCGGCTTTAGACGAACAAAGGCAGGCATCATGACCGCACTCGTCCAACATTATCTCGAGCACAAGCCGTCGCTCGCCAACGGCCTGCTGTTGTCCGATCACGCCGTTGTCGTCGGCCGCGCCACGCTGGGCAAGGGGGTGGCGCTATCGCCATATGCCGTCATCCGTGCCGACGGCCACACCATTACCATCGGCGAACACTCGCGTTATCTCGACCGCGCCACCGCGCATATTGCCGACGGCTTCCTGCCCACCCATGTTGGCAAACGTGTACTGGTTGGGCGCTTTGCTTT
>Ga0187827_10000276_pt1 | contig 81246 bp, 79 predicted proteins | sample ETNtaG_39_FD_167969 | JGI IMG/M metagenome (GOLD analysis project Ga0187827, IMG submission 167969) | Marine microbial and viral communities from oxygen minimum zone, Eastern Pacific Ocean - ETNP2014_SV_150_PacBio MetaG (Illumina Assembly) | ecosystem: Environmental > Aquatic > Marine > Hypoxic... | reverse complement strand
TAGGCTAGTCAAACAAGCAACTATCAGGTTTCGCTTCATGATCTGCTCCAATTCCATCGCATGAAGGGACCATTAGCAATTCAAGGTGGCTTCAATTTGACGGAACCTTGTTAAAAAGAAGGCCTCCTGCTGTTTGGCTATGTGCGACTGGGGGCTGGGCTCAGCCAGCTATCGCCATCCCGTAATTTTGTGGCAGCGGTGGAAATAGTAGCGAATAGAGCAATTATTTTGCCCCGCCATTTTTTGACCAATATTTTTGTCTATTAAGGTCAAATCCAATTTCTAAATGATCCTGTCATAGGCCAGAATTGAAAAAGCAGCTTCCTCCATACTTGATTGCTTTGATGGTGCTTCTGCCTCTTGTAGCGATGGACTTCTGTAGCAAGTTCATGGCGCATGAGGACCTCTTCTATGGATTACAAATTTTCGATGGCAACCGGTATTTTACTCTCGATGAAGTAACTCGAAATTACGGCTGGGCTTTGCATGGTGATGTGGAACTAAATTCATTTGCCAACATCAGTAGTAATATTTGTTCGGTGCTGGGGGTGAATAGTATGTCCATCTTGAGTCCAGTGACACCAGAACACATTGCATCAGAGAAACTTATTGAACCAATACTATTACGTTCGAAATTCAAGAAGTTGGGTGGGTAATCCGATATCCCATTCACTCACACCATTGGGGTCTTCCAAATCCATATGAGTTCTTCCTCTACTAAAACTACGGTAACGATTTGATGCAGATACAATTACAGTCCAAATCGTTTGAGGGTGATTGTGATGTTCCCTCATCCTACTGAAAATGTTTCACCACCCATATTCAGTTTTGGTGGTAACTAAAATCCTACCTGTCACACAATCCTTTCGGGAATGACTTTCGTATTCTTTCCTCTGCATCAATCCAGAGTTCCGTAGCGGTTCATCGTCCCACGATTTACGGAGGTAATATTCATAGACCTACCCAAGTCATTTTGATGTGTCCTTCTATTTAGACATCGGGGATACTCTAAAAGTCCATATGCACGAAAAAAGTTTGGAAATAGGAGAACGAAACCCCAGAAATCGAGACTTTTCAATAATATCAATGGGTTAGTAATAATATTAGTCAGATTTCAAGTTCTCTCCTTCTAAATTCACCCTTCATGGCGCTCCCTTGGTCTCCAGGGTCTGGGTGGTGCGCAACTGAGCAACAAACTGCGGCATCTGAGGTGAGAGATCGGTGAGGTAGAACTTCTCCAGCATCAGCACCGAGGTTCTGGCGTTCTTTGCCAATCCAAACAGATCCCTGCCCTCGGTCTTCAGGATCTGGTAGCACAGGGCAGAGTGACGCAGGGAATAGGTTGTGTGCTTTTGCCCATACCGGTCCCTTTCAAGGTTTGCCCTCTCGACCACGAACTTGAACATGCTGGACATTCTGTCGCCGGCATAATCACGGTCTTTGATCTCATTAAGAAACAGATAGTCGTTTGCTCCGTCATTCCTCATGAGGAGTCTGTTGCGATAAACCTCCGCTGCAATCTCCGTGGAGGTACTGTCGATGTGCCCCCCTGCCCTCAGGGTCTTGGGGTTGGGAACCGAGATCACCAGTTGCTCTATCCCGTCTTGCTGCAGAAACCGGATGTGTTTGTTCTGCAGCATCTTCCATTCACTGGGTCGGAGGAAGGTGTGGATCATGAAAACGATGAAGTCATACATCTCTGCAAAATCGAACTGGTACCTGGGAGGTGGATTATCTCTTAACTCACGGCAGGCATTGAGTACCTGTTGATACTCTTCAGGTGAGAACCAGGGTCGAGGGGTGTCGTTGCGTTTAACGGTGGGTAGAGAGGGAATGTGGTCGAGTACACCCTCACGTTCTGCTTCCTTCATCACCTTGCGAATGAGCACTACGTATTTCTTCAAGGTGGATTGGGCGAGGTCTCTGTCGTTCTTCAGATCATCGATAAACTCATCCACGGATTTGTAGTCGATCTTGGCGATATGGGTTGTACCGAAACGAGGCAGGACATCCCTGTCCAAGCGTTGCTTGTCATACGCCGCCATCTCAGGAACCAGTTCACCTCTGGAGATTTGTCGTTTTTGTGTTTCCTGTAACCTGGCGGCAAACACCGCAAAGGACTGTGAACCGATTGCTTTGTGTTGCTTCTTCTCCAGTAGGCGGTCTTCGTACCAGGAAATGGCAAATTCCCTGGCATCGCTGAGTTTCTCACATCGGGTGGATTTCTTAACGATGCCCCTGCCGTAGATGAACATCCGCACGTACCAGAATTTGGATGCCGGCATGCGGAACAGTTTCAGGGTATCGGGGTAACCACGGATGGTGGTCAGGTCCTCGGGATTATGTCGAGTTTTTGAAGTGCTTACTCTTGGCATGGCGCCATATTGTTGGTAACCTGTTGGTAAGTCAATTCATTGTGTAATATATTGTATATTCAATGACTTAACAACTATTTACCAGTTTTCAAGACCGGTCGATTCAACCACTCTCGCACCCATCCTCTGCCAATACCAAACGCATTTAGCAAATCAGCCGCGTCCTGGAAAGCGCAATCATGGCGACTTTACAGGTTGCAAAGTTAATTATGGCTTTCCAACAGGCGCCGAGCGATGACCTGCGCCTGAATTTCGCCCGCGCCCTCAAAAATATTCAAGATGCGGGCATCGCACAGAACGCGGGAGATGGGGAATTCCAATGAAAAACCATTACCGCCATGGATCTGCACCGCATTGTCGGCGGACGACCAGGCAACCCGGGCCGCTAACAGCTTCGCCATGCCCGCCTCCAGATCACAGCGCCGGCCCCGATCCTTTTGCCGGGCCGCATAATAGGTTAATTGCCGTGACAGCATAATCTCCACCGCCATCCAGGCCAGCTTGCCAGCAACCCGGGGGAAGCGCACGATAGCACCGCCGAACTGCTGGCGCTCGATGCCGTAGTTCAAGCCCAGCTCAAAAGCATTCTGGGCCACGCCCACGGCCCGCGCCGCTGTTTGGATACGGGCGGATTCAAAAGTTGCCATCAGCTGCTTGAAGCCATTGCCCTCTTCCCCGCCCAGCAAGTTATCGGCCCCGACCTCGAAGCCATCGAAGGCAATCTCGTATTCCTTCATGCCGCGATAGCCCAGCACCTCGATCTCGCCGCCCGACATGCCCTGCGCTGGGAACGGCTCCTCCACCGTACCCCTCGGTTTCTCGGCCAGGAACATGGACAGGCCGCGATAACCACGCTGCTCGGGATTGCTGCGCGCCAGCAGGGTCATCATGTCGGCGCGGGCAGCATGGGTGATCCAGGTCTTGTTGCCCTGGATCTTGTAAACATCACCGCAAAGGATGGCGCGGGTGCCGACGCTGCCCAGGTCCGAGCCCACGTTCGGTTCGGTAAAGACGGCGGTGGGCAGGATCTCGCCCGAGGCGATCTTGGGTAGCCAATGCTGCCGCTGATCCTCCGTCCCGCCATGCAGGATCAACTCGGCGGCGATTTCGGAACGGGTGCCGAGAGAGCCGACGCCGATATAGCCCCGGCTAAGTTCTTCCGAGACCACGCACATGGCGGTCTTGCCCATGCCGTGGCCGCCATATTGTTCAGGAATGGTCAGGCCGAACACGCCCATCTCGCTCATGCCGTCGACCACATCCATGGGGATCAACTCGTCGCGCATGTGCCAGCCATGGGCATCGGGGGTTACGTTCGCCTCGGTAAAACGGCGGAATTGCTGGCGCACCATCGATAGGGTCTCGTCCAGACCCAATTCGCCGAACTCAGCGCCGCCGGCAGCCTCGACCAACAGCAGGGCAAGCTGGTCGCGTCCGGCCTGGGTGTTGCCCTGGGCGATCAGCCGCTCCACCGCATCGGTGCGAAAGGCCGCCATGTCCTCATCGTCAAGCCCAAGGTCGAGCGGGCGCACCACTTCGATCTGGCTCATGGCGATGCCGTTGGCCATTTCCGTCAAATAGCCGCCAAAACCCAATTGCAGAAGCAATCGCTCCAAGCCGCCGAACTTGCCATCCCCCGCCAATTGTTTGGCCCAGGCCAAGCTTTGCCGCAGGGCCTCGTTATAGGTCGCCAGCCAGGCCAGGCCATGCACGGCGAACTGCTGCTGTTCAATCAGCCCGGCATCGATTGCGCCATCTTTCGAGACCATGGCACGGACGCCTTGGCGGGCCCGCGCCAACAAATCATCCGCCGCCCCCAGGGCCGCGCCGCAAAGCGGCAATAATTCCTCGACAGCGATAACCTGGTCCCGGGCGTAAGCAGCCTGCATGATAATCCTCATTTAGTCCTGGTCAGATAACCCCGGCGGCGGCGGCGAAAGCGGCTAACGGTGACTGGGGTCACTCGCCAAATTCACCAATGGGGCCATCTGCAAATGGCACACAACTTATAGGCCCTGTGATTAACGGCTCAGGGGCCCGATGTCGAGTACCCCTCCCCGCCGACATCGATGGCCAAGTTTTGACCCGCCTCTGTACCTGACGGTGGCCGATAAATACGCCGGTCGCCGTTGCTCTTTCCTTCGGGTAAGCCTTCATGCGGCGGGATATTTCAGGCCCAAGTGTGATGGCCGAGGGAAGCGGTGTTGAGCTAGATGCCAAGAAAGCTGTGGAATTTTTCCGCAAGGCCATCCGGCAAGGCAACGTGCCGGCAATGTTTCACCTACTCAAAATGACAATGCGGGGGTCGGCACGGACGAGGACAGGATCGAAGCCCGCGCCCTCTTCAGCTTGGACACAAGCATCGGCAACAAAGGGCAAGGTCATTCTGGCGGCGCATATGTACATGAGCAAGCAAGTGGAGAAGGAGCGGGATTTACCAGTTGCCGTCGAGGATGGGAATGCGGGTGCCGTGGAAGAATTCCTGGATTCCGACGTAGATGCCAATGCGATTGATGATGATGGCCGAACCAACATGATCATCCCGGCTTGGCGGGCCATTTTCGCTTACTCCGCCCTTGCTGGATGTCGGGGTGGATATCAATGCGGCGGATAATCTAGGCCGCACGGCACTATCCTGGCCACCATCAATAGCTATCGGGATATCGCCCACACACTGTTGTGCAAAGCCGCCTTGGTCGATGTGCTGGGCGAAGGCGGTTTGACGCCTTTGATACAGACCGCCTGGAATAGCCATGAAGAGATTGTCGCGGCCCTGATCAACGGCAAGGCGGATGCCAATATCACCGACAACAATAGTTTCAATGCCCTGCACCGCGCTAAGGCGCAAAAGAGGTGCGCATCATCGCCATGCTCCGCGCGGCCGGCGCCCGATAAGTCTTGGCCTAGTCGTCTTTTGTCTTGGCTATCAAACCCTATGCCAATCCGCGACCGCCTGGCTGATCGCGTCTGGGTTATCGGAATTCTCCAACTCCATAATGATCGCGGATATCTCCGCCGGCGGCGCGGTTAATTCAATGGTCGGCACGCTAAGCTCGTAAACCGAGCCAACGGTGGGATAAAGCGTATCGACATGCAATATCCGGCAGTTGCGATGTTGCAGCAGGTGCGCAAACAAACGCTCATAGGTCAGTGCATCATAACTGGCCCCGGCGGCCGGTCGCGCCTCTGGTACAAGGCCAAGCATGGCGGCGGCGGTACTGGCATCACGCCAGATCTGGCGCAGCACGTTGATCGGCGCATCGCGGCTTTCGTTGGCATGTTTTGGGTTGGCGATCGATGCCTGGCGCTTGCCTTCGATTTCGGCCCTGATCTCCGCCGATGGCACGGGAACAAAGAAAATCGCTCCCGCTCCAGCCAACAGCGGCTCCACCGGATCGTCATGCCGCTGCACCAGTTCGACAAATCTGTTGCCGATAATCGGCACCTCGCCAATCAGCAGGTGCCGTGGATCGACGAATGATTCATCCCATTGCCGCACCGCGCGCCGGGCCCACAGGCCAGCTGCCTTGCGGATAAGGGGATGGGTGAACCCATCAACCTCCGGGTACTTCGCCAAAATGGCCTCGGTCTCGAAAGCCGCCCTGGCGATATCCCATTGCAGCAGATGCACCCGCCGGCCAGCCCGCACCGCCATCTGGGTCTGTTGCTGGAGGAACAGAGACTTTCCCACGCCCGGAAGGCCCGTATAAAAAATAGACCGCGCCGTTGCCGCTGCCGTGGCCATTTCCGCGCCAATCTTGGTATCCGGCTGTAGCACCGTGGCTTCAGACATGCGATCTCCCTTTCTAAAATTTCACCACTCAAGCTCGAGGGTTCGACGCAGCGCTGTCGGGTCTTGGCCTTCATCGCGCAATTGCGCCAGGCTGACGGCCCCATGGCGCTTGGCCAAACGGGTACCTCCGTCATCGCGCAACAGGCGGTGATGGTCATAGGCCGGCGTTGGCAGGCTCAGCAATGCCTGCAAAAGCCGATGCACATGGGTGGCCGCGAACAGATCGGCGCCACGGGTAACTTTGGTGATGCCTTGCAAGGCATCATCAACCACCACCGCCAAATGATAGGATGTGGGCGTATCCTTGCGGGCCAGAACCACATCGCCATGCATTTTTGGTTGCAGCTCCTGCACGCCTTGTTGTTCGTCCCGCCAGTGCAGATCGGGGCCGGCCCGTTGGGCGGCGAGATTGCTATCAAGGCGAATGGCATAGGGGGCGCCGGCGGCGATCCGGTCTTCGCGCTCCGCTTGGCCGAGCTGCCGGCAGGTACCGGGATAGAGGACGCCGTCAGGGCCATGAGGAGCTGTGGGCGCGGCGGCGATTTCCCGGACAATTTCCTTGCGAGTGCAAAAGCAGGGATAACTCAGACCCGCATCCGCCAGGGTTTCAAGCGCCGTGGCATAGTCAGCCATATGCTCGGATTGACGGCGCACCGGTTCCTCCCATGTCAGTCCCAGCCAGGCAAGATCCGCCAACATGGCGGCCTCGTGATCGGGCCTGCAGCGAGTTTGATCAATATCCTCCACCCGCAATAAAAAGCGCCCGCCCAAACGCCACGCCGCCGCAAAGCTGTACAGGGCCGAAAATCCATTACCCAAATGTAACGGCCCGGTGGGGCTGGGGGCGAATCTTAGAACGTCGGTCGGTGACAAGGGCGGGCCTATTGGGTTATCAGGGAACAACAAACGATTTAGGGAGACTAGCATGTCGGATAGCACGATTGCGGTATTGGTTGCTGGTTCGGGCGTCATGGGAAAAGGCATCGCGCTTTCGTTCGCGCGGGCCGGCCTGAAGACCGCTATTCTAAGCCGCAACCCGAATGTGGTCAGCGGCGTTGAACCAGGCATTGATATCCTGGGCGTCCTGCCCAGCGAGGCGCCGGAGCTGATTGTCGAGACCATTCCGGAAGTGATGGGTCTGAAGCTGGAGCTGAATGCCCAGATCGAGGAAGTCTATCAGGGCGACTCGATCATTGCCTCCAACACCTCGTCCTTGTCCTTGCAAAAACTGGCGAATGCCTTGCGCTTTCCGGCGAAATTCTGCGGTATGCACTATTTCCATCCCGCCGACGTGACACCCATCGTAGAAGTCGCGGCCGTGGCGCAGAGCGATGATGCGACCATTCAAAAGACCCTGACGATGTTGCGCCAGGCCGGCAAGCAACCCATCGCGCTGTCAGAGCCGGTGGATGGGCTGTTGATCAACCGGCTGCAACAAGCCATCTATCACGAGGCCTACAGCCTGATTGACCGGGGCATTTGCAGCGCCGAGGATATCGACCTGGCCGCCAAGCAGTTGTTGGGCCCGCGTATGAGCGTGACTGGCATGATCGAGCAAAAGGATCTCTCGGGCCTGGACACCCATGCCCTGGCGCAGCGGGAGTTGATCCCAATCCTGCATTTGAGCCGGGAGCCCAGCCCGGTGGTGCAGCGCAAATACGCCGCCGGTCATTTCGGCACCAAGACGGGTACCGGGTTCTATGACTGGCGCGAGATGGACGTGCCCGCCTACCGCCAGAAAACCGACGCCCTGTTGACCAAGATGCTGCAACTACTCGACGACAACCGTCCCCCCGCACCTCCCGCTGCTGATGGCGACTAAATTGATAGAGGACGGTTTCCATCAGGTCGGACTGTTAGAGCCGCGTTTCGCCGAGGTTTTGCGCTGCCATGGCGAACCGCCCTCGCGCAAGCGGCCGGGTGGTTTCGAGACGATGTTAAAAATCATCGTGCAGCAACAGGTCTCCATCGCCTCCGCCGATGCCATCTGGGGCCGACTGCGCCGTGGTTTGGGCACGGTCAACCCTGGCGCCGTCCTGGCCCTTGACGACGATGCCTTGCGGGCGTTCGGTCTGTCCCGGCAAAAGGCCGCCTATGCCCGTAGCCTAGCCGAGGCGGTGGCATCGGGCAGCCTGAATTTCCGTAGGCTGCATAGCATGGCGGATGAAGCAGTGATCGATGATCTGGTCCAGATCAAGGGCATCGGCCGCTGGACGGCCGAGATCTATTTGCTTGGCGTCTTGCAGCGGCCCGACATCTGGCCCGCCGCCGACGTCGCCTTGATGGAAGGTTCGCGCGACCTGCTTGGCCTGCCTGAGCGGCCCACGATCAAGAAGATGGGCCCCCTGGCCGAGCCCTGGCGCCCCTACCGCACCTATGCCGCACGCCTGTTATGGCTGCACTATCGCCACATCAGCCGGCGCGAGACGGCGGGCTAAAACACGACAGTGGGTATGTTCTCCATACCTTAGCCCAGCATTTGGTAATTCGCACTGGCATAATCGCCGTCAAATTGCGAGAATTACTTGAGTCGGAAATTTGTCGCGTATTAATACTGACGAAGGCAGGAAGGAAATGGAGGCCTCACTTGAACGTTGCCCCGCCCTGGTACTCAACGCTGACTATCAGCCGTTGAGCTATTACCCCTTGTCCCTGTGGTCCTGGCAGGAAGTAGTGAAGGCAGTGTTTCTAGAACGTGTGCAGGTGCTCTCGGCCTATGACCGGATCATCCGCTCGCCTGGCTTCGCCATGGAATTGCCGTCGGTCGTTGCCTTGAAGCGCTACATCCAGCCGGCTAAATATCCAGCATTTACGCGCTTTAATCTGTTCTTGCGCGATCGTTTCGTCTGCCAGTATTGCGGCGCCAGCCATGATCTGACCTTTGACCATGTCATTCCGCGCAGCCGGGGTGGCCGCACCACCTGGGAAAACGTCGTCGCCGCCTGCGCGCGGTGCAACCTGCGCAAGGGTGGACGCATGTCCAGGGCGTGCGATATGCATCCGCGCATCGCGCCGCATCAACCCACCGTGCGGCAGCTGCACGACAAGGGCCGGGCCTTTCCGCCCAACTATCTGCACGAGTCCTGGAGCGATTTTCTCTACTGGGATACGGAGCTGGAAGCCTAAGACCAGCCTACCATGAAACGCCGGCTGCTAATTATAACGCATGCGCCTTCGCCGAACACAAAACGGCTGTTCGATGCCGTGCTTGAAGGCGCCAGCGAGAGCAGCGAAATCGAAATCGCCGCGCGCGACCCGTTTGAGGCGGGACCCGATGATGTACTGGCCGCCGATGGCATCATCCTCGGCACCACGGAAAACCTTGGCTATATGAGTGGCGCCTTGAAGGATTTTTTCGACCGCAGTTATTACCCCTGCCTGGAAGAAACTCAGGGCCGACCCTATTGCCTGTTCATCCGTGCCGGCCACGATGGCACGGGAACCAAGCGCGGCGTCGAGAGCATCGTCACCGGCCTGCGCTGGCGGGCCGTGCAGGAACCCATGATCCTACGCGGGGAGTGGCGGGAAGACTTTGTCGAACAATGCCGCGAGCTCGGCGCCGCCATGGCCGCCGGCCTGGAAGCCGGAATTTTTTGACTATTTGCCGCTGAAATTTGGCGCGCGTTTATCCTTCCAGGCGGCGATACCTTCCTTGAAATCCTCGGACGTATGCGCTGCTTCCATCTCCGCAAGGCAGTTTTCCATGGCCTTATCAAAACCCTGGTCCAGGCCTTGATAGACCATTTCCTTGACCACGCGAGTGGAACGGGGGGAGACCCCCTCGGCAATCTCGCGGGCATAATCCATCACCGCGGCCTGCAGTTCGTTAGTCGGGTAGACTCGGTCCACCAGGCCCATATCCAGAGCTTCGTCCGCATCTACCAACCTGGCGCTGTACATCAGGTCGAACGCCTTTGACGGCGCGATCAGGCGCGGCAGCAACCAGCCCAGGCCGTATTCAGGCACCAAGCCGCGTTTTGTAAAGGCCGTGCCGAACTTAGCGGTATCGGAGGCGAAGCGGATATCGGCGAACATCGGCAACACCATGCCCACGCCCACCGCCGCTCCATTGACGGCGGCGATCACCGGCTTTGGCACCGCCGCGATCCAGGCGTATTTGGCTGCGAAGGCCTCGGGCAGTTCCAACCCACCCTCGATAGTACCAGTAAACGGCAGCGGCTCTTCCTCTTCCACCGTCTTGCCGGCGGCCCGGCCCTGCAGGCGCGCGGCATCGGCGCCGGCACAAAAACCACGGCCCGCCCCGGTTAGGACGATCACCCGCACATTGTCATCGTCCGTGGCCTCCTGCATAGCAGCGCGAATTTCGCCGGCCATGGTCAAGGTCATGGCATTGAGCCGATCCGGGCGGTTCAGAGTGACAACGGCGACCGCGTCTTCAATGTGATAGATAACTTCCTTGTAAGACATGGCACTCCCTCGATTTATTATTAGGCATCGGGGCGTTGGCCCTGAATGGTGACCCGATGCATCAGGCGGCGCTGGCCGTGATAGTCGTTCAGCGCGAAATGCTGGGTGCAACGGTTGTCCCAAAATGCTAGCGAGCCAGGCCGCCACTGAAAACGATGAGTGAACTCGGGCCGGGCCGCATGCTGCAACAGAAACTGCAATAGCGGCGCGCTTTCTTCCTCGGTCATATTGGCGAAGCGGGTGGTAAAACCGCCGTTGACATAGAGATGCTTACGCCCCGAATCCGCATGTGTGCAGACCACGGGGTGCTCCACTTCCTTCAAGGCTACATCCGACAGCCTGAATTTCGCGGAGCGGTTTTCTTCATTGGCACGAGACTTGGTGCTAAATGCGCGCGCACCGCTATGTACCGCCTTCATGCTAGCGAGCAATTCCTTCATGCCCGGCGACAGAGCCTCGTAGGCGGCATACATGGAGGCGAACATGGTATCACCGCCCCTTTCGGGCAATTCCCTGGCATAGAGCATGGAGCCCATGGCCGGGTCTTCATCATAGCTGTGATCCGTATGCCAGCCGCCGCCAATATTGGCGGTATCACTGGGCTCCTTGCGAACCTGGGCGATTTCCGGATAACCATCGACCGGTTCAAAGAACTTGTTGACATCGATACCACCAAACCGGCGGGCAAACGTCAGATGCTGCTCTGGCGTCAAATCCTGGTTCATGAAAAACACCACGCCATGTTCGAAAAAAACCTCGCGAACTGCGGCCATGGTGCTGTTGTCCAGTTCAGCGCCCAGATCCACACCATGGATCTCTACCCCCAACGCGCCGGATACCGGCCTGGCGTCTATTCTTTGACCCATGTCTCCCCTGCCCCTTTTACGCCGCCTTGCCGTAAAACCCCTCGCCCTTGGCTACCATGTCACGCAGCAGTTTCGGCGGGCTGAACCGGGCGCCGTGAGCCTGCGCTAGCCTATCACACTCGGCCACAAAGTCCTCGATGCCGATGGTATCCACCAGGGAGAGCACGCCGCCACGGAAGGGCGGGAAGCCCCAGCCCATGATCGAGCCTACATCCGCATCGCGCTTTTCGGTAACCACGCCCTCTTCCATGCAGCGGGCCGTCTCGATGGACTGGATGTACATCAGGCGTTTCTTGACGTCCTCCACGTTTGGCTGCTCGGCCGCCGGCGGGCACAGATCGGCTAGGCCCGGCCACAGACGCTTGTCGCCCTTCTCTGGATAGTCGTAGAAGCCCTTGGAGGATTTGCGCCCCAGGCGGCCCAGATCATCGACCATCTGGCGCACCAGATCGTCGCCGGGCACCGCGATATAGTCATCGCCCATGTCTTCCTGGGTCTGCTTGCCGATCTTGTACATCAGATCAATGGAGACCTCATCCGCCATGGCCAAGGGGCCGACAGGCATGCCGGCCATTTTGCCGGCGTTCTCGATCAGCGCCGGCGCCACGCCGTCCGCCAACAAGGCCAGGCCCTCGCGCACATAGGTGCCGAACACGCGGGAGGTATAGAAGCCACGGGAGTCATTGACCACGATGGGCGTCTTGCGGATCGCCTTGACATAGTCGATGGCCAGGGCCAGAGCCTCCTCCCCCGTTTCCTTGCCCATGATGATTTCGACCAGGGGCATGCGGTCCACTGGCGAGAAGAAATGGAGGCCAATGAAATTGCCGGGCCGGGATGATGCCTTCGCCAGGCCAGTAATCGGCAGGGTCGATGTGTTGGAGGCAAAGGTAATGCCGTCGCCGGTTACTGCGAGCGTCTTCTGGGTGACATCGGCCTTGATGGCGCGGTCCTCGAACACGGCTTCGATGACCAGATCACAGCCTGCCAGATCGGCGAAATCTGTGGTTGCATGAATACGCGCCAACGTGGCCTCACCTTTGTCCTTGTCCATGCGGCGGCGCGAAATACGTTTTTTTATCAAATCCTCGGCATGGGCCTTGCCCTTGTCGGCACCGGCCTGCTCCATATCCAACAGAACCACTTCCAGGCCAGCCATGGCAGTAACATAGGCGATGCCCGCGCCCATCATGCCGGCGCCCAGAACACCGACCTTGCTCAACGTGACGGGCGGAATATCCTTGGGCCGCCCGGCGCCTTTGCTGGCCTCGGTCATGGCAAAGAACAGCCGAATCATGTTCTTGCATTCCGGCGTCGTGGCGGTAGCGATCAGATAGCGGATTTCAATCGTCAGGCCAGTATCGATATCGACCTGGCAGCCTTCAAATACCGAGGACATAATGTTGCGCTGCGCCGGATAATTACCATAGGTGCGCTGGTGCAGCATGGCGTTGCCGGCGGCGAAGGCCTGCTGACCCATGGGTGATTGCACGGCGCCGCCGGGCATCTTGAAACTTTTCTTGTCCCAGGGCTGAACCTTGGTCTTTTGCCCATCGCCCAAGACCCAGGTCTTGGCTGCGGCCAGCAGTTCGCCAGCGGGCACCATTTCATCGACCATGCCCATGTTCAAGGCGGCCTTCGGCGCCAGCTCCCGGCCCTCCAGCATCAACGGCAGGGCCTGTTGCATGCCGATCATGCGGGGCAGACGCTGGGTGCCGCCGCCGCCCGGCAACAGGCCGATCTTGGCCTCGGGCAGGCCGATCTTGATCTTCCGATCTTCGGCGGCGATACGGTGGTGACAGGCCAGACAGATCTCGTAACCACCACCCAGGGCATGGCCGTTGATCGCGGCCACGAAGGGCTTGCCGCCGGTTTCCATACGCCGAAAGATGCCATGCAGGACGCGCATGAACTCTTCCAGCATGGCGACATCGCCATCGCCCATGACGGAGAGATCGGCTCCAACGAGAAATTCCTTGTGGGCCGAGGCGATAATCACGCCCTTGACGTTCTCGTCGGCGACGGCCTTTTCCACACACTCCGCGTAGGCCGTCATGGTCTCCACGTTCATGACGTTCATGGGGCGGTTGGAAACATTCCAGGTGATGGTGGCAACGCCGTCGCCATCCACATTGTAATCCATCATGGTCTTTATCCCTGCGTCTGGTCTCTTGGTCTGGCGCTACAGGCGCTCAATAATCGTTGCCGTACCCATGCCGGCGCCGACGCACAAAGTGGCCAGCGCCGTGCTCTTGCCCGTACGCTCCAACTCGTCCAGCACCGTGCCTAGGATCATCGCGCCGGTCGCACCCAGGGGATGCCCCATGGCGATGGCGCCGCCACAGACGTTGATCTCGTCATGATCAATATCAAGCGCCTGCATGAAGCGCAGGACCACGGCGGCGAAAGCCTCGTTCAGCTCCCACAGTTCGATATCGCCTTTTTCCATGCCAGCGCGGTTAAGAGCCTTTTCCGCCGCCAATGAAGGCCCAGTCAGCATGATCGTCGGCTCGGAACCGATGGAGGCGAAGCTACGGATACGGGCGCGGGGTTTCAGGCCCAGCTTTTCGCCCATTTCCTTGGTCCCCAGCAACATAGCCGATGCACCATCAACGATGCCGGAAGAATTGCCCGCATGATGCACATGCTCAATCTTCTCGATCTCCGGATAGCGTTGAATGGCGACCGAGTTGAAGCCGAACTGCTCACCATGATTGATGAACGATGGCTCCAAAGAGGCCAGGGACTGCATGTCGGTCTCCGGCCGCATATGTTCGTCATGGCCCAGAACAGTGGTACCGTTGATATCCACCACGGGCACGACGGCGTCCTTGAAGCGTCCTTCATCCCAGGAACGCTGGGCCCGTTTCTGGCTCTCCACCGCATAGCTGTCCACATCATCGCGGGAGAAGCCGTACTTGGTCGCGACCAGATCAGCCGAGATGCCCTGGGGAACGAAATAGCTGCGGAAGGCGACCGCCGGGTCGGTCGGCCAAGCGCCGCCGTCGGAGCCCATGGGCACCCGGCTCATACTTTCCACGCCGCCGCCGATGGCCATTTCCGATTGGCCCGACATGATCTGTCCGGCGGCGATATTGACAGCCTCCAAACCCGAGGCACAGAAGCGGTTGACCTGGGCCCCAGCGGTGCTTTCGGCATAGTCGGAATTGATCACCGCGACGCGGGCGATGTCGGCGCCCTGTTCACCTACTGGCGCGACACAGCCCATCATCACGTCCTCGACATTGGCGGTATCGAGATCATTGCGGTCGCGGATCGCCCGCAACGCGGTCGAGGCCAGTTCGATCGGCGTCACCGAGTGCAGCGCGCCCGAAGCGCGCCCCTTTCCACGTGGTGTACGCACGTGATCAAAAATATAGGCATCCGCCATGTCGATAATCCTTCCTATCTCGCCGAAACCGTCCTGCCTTTTGGGTCAGGACGGATCCAAGTCATCAAAGCGCTTTTCCATATTAAATTGGCTTAACGCATAAACAGTCCAAATCGCTGCCAATCATAAAAAACAAAAAACACGGCAATAACAGTGCGATAAAAAGACGCATATCACACCATCCCCAAAAATTCGGCGGCCAAAAAATTGGCGCGGAGCAACCAGCGCGGCCCCGCGCGCACTACATCTTTAACCGTACCAGGTTCGATATTCAGCCCTGTTTCCCGGGCGTAGCAATATCATCAGCCAATATACAGTGCGAATGTGTGCTACGTCACTCCAAACCTTTGATAATCGCACCCTCAGGCAGGTCGCGCCAATCCTCCACCAGACGGCGTGAAATGGAATCCTCCGGCGGCAGAATGATTTCATCCGCCGCCAACGCCCGCTCGATATCGCCGCGCGTGAACCATGCGGCTTCGCCAATTTCCTCGCCATCAACCTTAATCGCAGAAGAAGTGGCTCGGGCCCAAAAACCCATCATCAACGAGGATGGAAACGGCCAGGGCTGCGAGGCGCGGTACATTACCGAACCGGTTAGAACGCCAACCTCTTCCGCCACTTCTCGGCGCACCGCGTCTTCCAGGGTTTCGCCTGGCTCGACAAATCCAGCAACGGTCGAGAAGCGCGGAATATCGATGGTGGCGCGGCGCGCCAGCAAACAACGCTCGCCATCAATGACCAAAGTGATGACGGCGGGATCGGTACGGGGAAAATGCAGCCGTCCGCAGGTCTTGGCCAAACAGCGCCGGGCATGGCCGGCGCGCTCGGCCTGGGTTGGACCGCCGCAATGGCCGCAATGTTGATGATCCGCGTGCCAGACCGACATGCCTCGGCCAAACGCCAGCATGGCCGCCATCCGGTCGGACAGGTTCATGGCAACATCGCGCAGATCATGGGCCGTGCCCGCGATGGCCGCAGCCAGTCCGTCCTCGGACAGGCCGGAAATATCGATGGTAAAATACGCCGTATCATCAATCACACCCAACAGCACCGATTGTGCCAATTCGGCCAATTGTCCCGCCGCCGTCGGGGCCAAGGCCACGGGGATGTGCTTCTCCTCGAACAGAAAATGGTGGCGCCAGATCGGATAAACTTTGGAGGCGCCGTGCGCCAGGCGTGCGGCCAGCCATGCGGGGTCCTCACGGCATTCCGCCGCACGGTCGAAATCGCCATCCGCATAGCGCATACTATTGGTCATGTGAAATTTTTTCCTGCTTTCGATGACATCGCACTGTTCTTCTAGCATGGCCCGCCACCGCCACTGCAGGGAAAAACTTCCAAACCCTGTCACATTCAGCCTATATAGGCGGAAAGCAGTCCATAGCCATCGCAGCAACAGAAACGTGAGTGTGTGTCATGAAAACCAGAATTACCGAACTATTCGGCATCGAACATCCCATAGTCCAAGGCGGCATGCAGTGGGTTGGCAAGGGTGAACTGGTCGCGGCGGTAGCCAATGCTGGCGCGCTGGGTTTCATCACCGCCCTGACCCAGCCGACACCGGAGGATCTGAGCAAGGAAATCGCCCGCACCCGGGGGATGACGGACAAGCCCTTTGGCGTCAACCTGACCATTCTGCCGACCTTGAAGCCCGTGCCTTATCAGGAATATGTCGATGCCATCGCCGACAGTGGCGTCAAGATCGTCGAGACCGCCGGGCGCAGTCCCGAACCTTATATGCCCACCTTCAAGGCCGCCGGCATCAAAGTGATCCATAAATGCACCTCCGTGCGTCATTCCGTAAAGGCCGAAGCCGTGGGCTGCGACGCGGTCAGCGTCGATGGTTTCGAATGCGCCGGCCATCCCGGCGAGGACGATATTCCCTGCCTGATCCTTCTACCTTGCGCCGCCAACAAGCTGAGCATTCCGTTCATTGGCTCCGGCGGCTTTGGTGATGCCCGCGGCCTGGTCGCCGCCCTGGCCTTGGGCGCCGACGGCATCAACATGGGCAGCCGCTTCATGTGCACCCAAGAAGCGCCGGTCCATAACAACGTCAAGCAGGCCATGGTCGACGCAGACGAGTTGAACACCCAGCTGATGAACCGCACCCTGCGCAATACCTCGCGCGTATTCAAGAACGAGGTCGCGGGACAGGTGGTCGCGGTCGAGCGCGAAAAGGGCACCGATTTAAAGATCGAGGATTTGGCGCCATTTCTTTCCGGTCAGCGCGGAAAAGTGGTGTTCGAGGACGGTGACGTGGACCATGGTGTCTGGTCTGCCGGCATGGTCGTCGGCCTGATCAACGACATCCCCACCTGCGCCGAATTAGTCAGCCGTATCGTAAGCGAGGCCGAGACCATCATTGCCGAACGTCTCGCCGGCTTTGCCGCATAGCCGGCGAAAACACCAAACCTAGGAGTCTATCCAAAATGCAAGTTCAAGACGCTATCATGAGCCGCCGCTCGGTCCGAAAATTCCTGCCCAAACCGGTGCCCATGGATAGCTTGCGCCGCATCATCGAAGGCGCGGGCATGGCGCCCAGCGGCAACAACATCCAGCCCTGGAAGCTGTACGTGGTCGGCGGCGCGAAAAAAGATGCGATCTCCGCCGATATTCTGGATGCCATCACCAATGGCAACCGGGATGACTACCAGCCGGAGTTTCCCTACTATCCAACCAAGTGGTTCGAGCCGTTTAAGAGCCGACGCCAGGAAACCGGTTTCGGGCTGTACGACAAGCTGGGCATTGCGCGGGACGACCGGGCCGCCCGCAACGCCCAGATGAACCGCAATTATGAATTCTTCGATGCCCCCATAGGCCTGTTCGTTGCCTTTCATCGCGATCTGGCGACTGGCACCTACATCGACATCGGCATGTTCATCGAAAACATCCTGATCGGGGCCCGTGGCGAAGGCTTGCACACCTGCGGCCAGGCTGCCTTTACCTGGTTCCATTCCGTGGTCCGCAAGCATCTCGAAATGCCCAAGGAGGAACTGCTTGCCTGCGGCATCTCAATGGGCTTCGAGGATGAAGGGGCGCTGGAGAATGAATTCCGGGTCTCCAAGTTAGCGATCGAGGAATTCACCACCTTCCTGGACGTGGAATAAGTAATGGCGGCGCTGACGGGCGGGTGCGCCTGCGGGCGGGTGCGCTATCGGCTGAACGAGGCACCGCTGTTCACTTACGCCTGCCATTGCACCGACTGCCAGCGCACAACGGGCAGTGCCTTCGTGATCCACAGCACAGTCGCAAGGCAGGACTTCGAAATCGAGGGTGAAACCCGGTCGGTGATGTTACCCACGGACAGCGGTGCCGGCTACGACATCCATTTCTGCGCCAATTGCAGTACCTATATCTGGTGCATCTATCATATGCGCTCGGATCCGGTGCTTATCATCCGCGCCGGCACATTCGACGATGCGGCCAAAATCAAGCCGGGCGCGCACATCTTTACCGACAGTATGCAGCCCTGGTTCAGGCTGCCCGAAGACGTGCCCTCGTTTCAGGCGGCATTTGACCGTAATCTGACCTGGCCCGTCGAAAGCCTCGACAAACTGGCTGGTCTGATTGCCCGCGCGTGAAGGAAGCGAAAGATTCCCCCTGCTGCCGCACGAACTGGTTGCCTTGGATACCCGGAGCACGCCGTAACTTGATCTAACCAGACAGGGCGATATCCCGCGCAGTTCGCTCGCGCAGGGTAGCCTTGACCACCTTGCCGTTGACGTTGCGCGGCAAATCATCGAGCAGGAAAAGATACTTCGGCTTTTTGTAACCGGAGATATAATCGCGACAATGGGCGATCAGTTCACCCGCCGTGGTTGCCTGTCCTTGTTTCAGGGCCACATAGGCGACCACGCATTCTCCAAACTCCGCATCCGGGCCGGCGACCACGGCGACCTCGCGCACCGCCGGCGCCGTCTCCAGGGCCTGCTCCACCTCGCGAGAATAGACGTTCAGGCCGCCCGAGAGGATCATGTCCTTGACCCGGTCCACCAGATATAAATAGCCGTCTTCATCAAATCGGCCCACATCGCCAGTGCGGAACCAGCCGTCCTTGTAGGCCACGGCATTGGCTTCCGCCCGATTGAAATATTCCCGCGCGATCATAGCCCGGCCCGGCGCGCCGCTGCGCAGTTGCACCTCGCCCGACTGTCCGGTCTCGACCGGGCCGCCCGCCTCGTCCGTCAATCGGATTTCCACGCCTGGCATGGGCCGGCCCACAGAGGTGGGTTTCAAGGTTTGTTCTTCCGGGCGCAGTACCGCCGGGATGCCACCCTCGGTCATGCCGTAAAAGACCCAAAGGCCCACGTTGGGCAGCGCCGCCGCCAGGCGTTCCTTCAGGCTGACGGGAAAGGCCTCGCCGGTGGCGGTCATGGTGCGAAGGCTGGGACAAGCGGCGGCGGTGGCCTCGATATGTTCCAGCAGCAACCGCGCCACGGTGGGCACCAGAGAGATGATGGAGATTTGATATTTATCGATCAGCGCGATGGCCGCTGCCGCCTCAAACCGGGGCATCACCACGACGGAAGCGCCAAGGGTAAAACAAGTCACCAGCCGCGCCATGCCGACCCGGTGCGCGATCGGCGTCATGATCATGAAAATATCGCCGCCGCCTTGCTGGCAGAAGGTGGAGACTAGCAATTGCGCCGTGATTAAATTCGCATGGGTCATGATCGAGCCTTTTGGCTGACCCGTCGTGCCCGAGGTATAGCCAATCATGGCATCATCGGGTTGGGGGGGCAGGTGCGGCGGCGGGACCTGGTCCCCGGCCTCGATCAATGCCTTCAGGTCCAGGGCATGCTCCGACGGTACGGTCATGATGTGCAGCACATCGCCGGGCAGTTCGGCAGCCCGCACCTCTTCGATCTGTTCCGGTCCATAGAGCACGGCGAACGGTTTCGAGTCCGAGACCAGAAAAGCCAACTCCCGGCCCACGGTCCATGTGGTAATGGGGATCGGCAAAGCGCCTGCCTTCCACAGGGCCGCCACGGCAACGACGAGCTCCAATGAATTGCCCACGTAAAGAATAACCCGGTCGCCCTGGTGCAGCCCTTTGGCCAGAAGGGCGTTAGCCATGCGGTTGCTTTGCCGGTCCAGTTCGCCAAAGCTCAGAACATCATCGCCATAAATGACCGCCGCCTTATCCGGCGTCCGGCCCGCATGCTGGCTCAACAGGCCCGCGATTTTCATAACGCCTCCCTTCCGGCTTTCGCAGCAATCATGCCTGAAATCCGGCCACGGTCAAAGCGGGCGATGAAGCAGGGTCTAATCGTCCAAGGTTGGGTTAATCAGAAATTTCTCGCCTGTGGCCCGTTTGTTGTAGACGGCGATGGCATCCAGGTTCAGCAGATCGGCCAGGGAGACCTCCCTCGTGTAGGTGGAGGCAAAGGTGGTCTTAATCTCGTCCGCCACGCGCTGGCGCATGCGGCTGTCGACCTCCCGGCCCGCCTTCTGCAGGAATGGTGTCAACAACCAGCCGCCCACCCCCCACATCATGCCGAAACCACGGTTGAACACTGTCGGGCCGATGTCCAGGCCGCCGTAGATATAGACCTGTTTATGCGTTGTGGAGCCATATCGGCTGTATTCCGTTGCCGTGCGGTTCAGGGCCGCTTCCATGCAGGTCAGGATATGCCCCGCCAACTTGCCGCCGCCGATGGCGTCAAAGGCAATGGTGGCGCCGGTCTCGGCCAGGGCATCGATCAACTCGTCCATAAAATTTTCCGAAGACATATCGCAGATATACCTGGCGCCCATGTCTTTCAGAATCGCTGCCTGCTCTGGTTTGCGCACGATATTGACCAGATCAACGCCGTCGGCCAGGCAGATCTTGTTCAGCATCTGGCCTAGGTTGGAGGCGGCTGCCGTATGCACCAGGGCGCTGTGGCCTTCCATGCGCATGGTTTCCACCATGCCCTGGGCGGTCATGGGATTGACGAACCACGACGCCGCCTCGGCGGCCGTCACGCCATCCGCCATCTCCAGGCATTGGTTGGCGCGGCAAACCTTATATTGCGCATAGGCCGCCCCGCCGATGACCGAGACCATTTTACCCATCAAGGCCTGGGCACGCTCAGATGAGCCCGCGGCAACCACGACACCAGCGCCTTCATTGCCCACAGGCAGGGATTGATCCAGACGCCCGGCCATGGCCCGCATCATGGCTTCAGGCACATCAGCTGTAAGCACGGGGCTGTTGGCGGCACCGGATATTTTTGCCGTACTCATATCGGCGGCACCGAACAACAGGCCAAGGTCAGATGGATTGACCGGCGTTGCCTCGACCTGAACCACGACCTCGTTCTCGCCAGGTTCGGGCATGGGCACATCCGCCAGAACGATTTCAAGGGTGCCGCCGGTTTTGATGGTGGAGCGAAGTTGAAGTGCCATTGTCCTACTTCCGTTCTGCTGCTTAGACTGATCGAATTGACTGAACATGCTCTATATCATGAGCATCAACGAGCGGGAGAAAGAAATGCCAGAAACCAAAACCGTCAAATTCGGCACCACCCTGCGTGCGCCCCACGATATCGAGGCGCTGTCGCGGCAAATAGAAGGCCTGGGCTATGATGTCTTGGGCTGCGGCGAGCATGTCAGCTTTCACGGCGATACCGCGAACGGCCTGATCTCTTTATCTGTGGCAGCGGGTGCGACGACGAAAATTCAGTTGATGAGCGCCATAACCCTGGTGCCGCTGTATCCCGCCGCCCTGTTGGCCAAGATGGGCGCGGCGCTGGATGTGGCCTCGAATGGGCGCTTTTCCCTGGGCGTGGGCGTGGGCGGTGAGTTCCCGAATGAGTTCGCGGCCTGCGGCGTGCCGGTGAACGAGCGCGGCGCCCGCACCGACGATGCGCTGGAGGTCATCACCCGCACCTGGTCGGGCACCGATGTGACCTATGATGGCCGTTTTACCAAGTTGGAGAATTTCAGCCTGAAACCTTTGCCGATCCAGAAACCGCGCCCGCCAATCTGGGTTTCGGGACGGTCGGAGGCCGCCATGCAGCGGGCGGCGAAATACGCCGACGGCTGGCTACCCTATATGTATACGCCCGAACAGCTGGCCGAGAGCATCACGAAAATCCGCGGCTATGGCGAAGATCTAGGTCGGGATATGTCGGACTTTACATTTGGCCTTTATATCTTTACCGCCATCCATGAAGATCACGAACTGGCGGTGCAATACGCCGCCGACCGCCTGAGCACGCAGTACGCCCAGGACTTCTCCAAGCTGGTGTATAAATTCGCCCTGGCTGGCGATCCCAACCGTTACAAGGCACGTTTGCAGGAATATGTTGATGCGGGCGCCAGCCTGATATTGGTCTCCTCCGCCTGTCCCGATGATTATATCGACACCAACGTGGCGATGATCGCGGACCAGGTTCTCCCCGCCTTTCGGCCTGAGAGGTGAAACGAACGTCGCCTTGCCGTAGTATGATTTGAACAAACAGCCAATTTCGAATGATGGAGCAATTTCCCAATGAGTAAGCGGAACTATCGAATCGCGTTGATACCAGGTGATGGCATCGGCCACGAAGTAGTGCCGGCGGCGGCAACCGTGCTGGAAAAAGTGGGGAGAAAACAAGGCTTTAGCTTTGAATGGACCGAGTTCGACTGGAGCTGCGAACGTTATTCTAAGGTGGGCGCGATGATGCCCGACGACGGGCCGGAACAGCTGGCCGCCTTTGACGGCATCTTCCTCGGAGCCGTTGGTTATCCCGGCGTACCGGATCATATCTCACTGTGGGGACTGTTGATCCCGATCCGGCGTGCCTTTGACCAATACGCTAATGTACGGCCCTTGAAACTGTTCGAGGGCGTCGAAAGTCCCCTGGCAGGCCGGGGAGCCGGCGATATCGACATGGTCATCGTGCGCGAAAACGCAGAAGGCGAATATTCCCAGATGGGCGGGCGCATCTATGCCGGCACCGAGCGTGAGACCGTGATCCAAGAGGCCGTCTTCACCCGTCATGGCGTCGACCGTATCCTGCGCCACGCATTCGAGCTGGCGACAAAACGCGCGGCGGAGCGCAGCAAGCAGGGCCGGGTGACCTCGGCCACCAAATCGAACGGCATCATCCATACCATGCCGTATTGGGACGAACGCTTTGAATTGATGGCGGCGGACTACCCCGACATCATCACGGATCAGTTCCACATCGACATTCTCTCGGCGCATTTTGTTCAGCATCCCGACTGGTTCGACGTGGTCGTCGGCTCCAACCTGTTCGGCGATATTCTCTCCGACCTGGGCGCCGCCGTGGTCGGCGGCATGGGCCTGGCACCCGCCGCGAATTTAAATCCCGAAAGCAAGCATCCCTCCATGTTCGAACCGGTGCATGGTTCCGCACCCGATATCATGGGTAAGGGCATCGCCAATCCGATTGCGCAGATCTGGACCGGAGCGATGATGCTGGACCATCTGGGCGAGGGCGACGGCGCCCGCGCCATCGAAGCCGCCATCGCCGCCGTGCTGGCCGATGGCTCGGTGCGCACGCCGGACCTGGACGGCCTAGCCGACACCAATACCCTGGCCCAGGCCATCGCCGATGCCTTGTAGTGATGTGCCGTAGAGGTTTTCAGGACATGTGATGAGCATCGTTGGCGCTACCCCCACCGCCGACGGCGCCGCGCTGCGCCAACGCTTTGGGCCGGTCTATGTCTGGCTGGTGACCCTGACCGTGATGTCGGGGGGCATCGCCATGGGCCTGGCCTCGTCCATGGTCAATGTCGCCGTGCCCTCGGTTGTCGGCGCCTTCGGCGTTGGCCTGGACGAGGCGCAATGGATGGCGACCGGCTTTCTGGCCACCATGTCTGTCTCGATGCTGGTCAGTTCATGGCTAATCGAGGTGCTGGGCCAGCGCATTACGTTTATCGCCATCCTAACCATATTCGGCGTCGGCTCTTTCATGAGCGCGGTGGCACCCAACATCGATATTCTGATCGTTGGGCGTGTCTTGCAGGGCGCGGCCAATGGCGTCGGACAGCCCTTGGCCATGTTCACCATGTTCTCGGTCTTTCCGCCAGAGAAGCGTGGCCTGGCGATCGGCATTCAGGGCCTAGTCAGCGTGCTATCGCCCACCTTTGGCCCGATCGTCGGCGGCATCGCCATCGATAGTATTTCATGGCGCTATTTATTTTTCCTGCCCCTGCCATTTTGCCTGCCAGCCATGATGATGGGGCTGGTCTTCATGCCGACCAAGAAACTGGCGCGGCGCCTGCCACCCTTTGACTGGATTGGCCTGGCGCTGATCCTGGTCATCGTCGTCAGCGCCTTCAGCGCCATTTCCAATGGCCCACGGGTGGGCTGGGACGCAGATTCCGTGGTCTACCGTCTGTGGGGTAGCGCCGGAGGCTTGCTCGTCTTCATTCTGTGGGAACTGCGCGCGCCCTATCCTCTGCTGGATTTGAGCCTGTTCCGCAACCCGCAGTTCGCGCTGACCATGATGGCGGGCTTCGTTTTTGGTGCGGGGCTGTTCGCATCGGGTTATTTCATCCCGATTTTCGTGCAGACTATCCAAAACTACAGCGCCACCCGCGCCGGGCTGTTGCTGGCCACGGGGGGCGTGGTGATGATGATTTTCTTCCCGCTCTCGGGCCGCATCACGGACTCCATTCCGGCCCATATCCCCATCGCCTCCGGCTTGTTGATTTTTAGTATTGGCTTTTTTATGATCCGGGCAGTCGATGTAAACACCACATTCTGGGTCATGGCAGCCTATACCGCCGTCAACCGGGTTGGCCTTTCCCTGGCCATTCCTTCGCTCAGCGTGGCGGCGTTGCGGGCGGTGTCGGCGGACAAGCTGGCGCGCGCGGCATCCGTCGGGACCTTTTTCCGCAATTTTGGCGGCGGTCTGGGCATAACTTTATTGACGGCGCTTTTCCTGCAACGCAGCCAGTATCATGGTGAAGCCTTCACCGACACCCAGACTTGGGCCAACGCCACCACCGTAGAGTTGCTGGGCAATATCCGCCACCTGCTGGCTGGCACCGGTCTGCCGGAAGTCATCCAGAAGGCCGGCGCACTGAACTATCTCGGCGAAGTGGTCTTAGCGCAAGCCAGCACCCTGGCCTTCAAGGATACCTTCCTGGCTATTTCCCTCGTAGGTTTTCTGGCCGTGGGCCCGGCCTGGATGATCGGGCACATCGGCAAGCCTCGCTAGCTTAATTCCGGTCTACCGGTTAACTATATCCAGCTTTGAAAGATCGATGGCCTTGACCGTTGCACGCTCGAAATCCGACGTAAACGGAAATGGCCGCGTGGCGTCAAAACCGACCTTGGTGCCAAGATAATCGGGGAATGTCGGATTGAGGCCGTGGCCGAAGACGTCTTCGACCTTCAAGATTCCTGTGGCAGCATCCAGCCGGGTGATCATGGCCCATTCGACGTCCGATGGATCGTGGATATCCACGTCGTCATCGACCACAGTCACCATTTTCAAGGGCGCGAAGGCGGCGAAGGCGGCCATGATGGCCTGCTTGCCCCAGCCAGCCCGGACTTGTTTGATCTGCACCACGGCGTGATAAAAGCCGCAGCCACCGTGAGTGAAATAGACATCCCGCACGCCGGGCACCTGTTTGCGCAGCAGGCTCAGGACATTGGCTTCACCCAACAGGCCGACGGAATTGTAGACCTCCGCCCCCGACAGGATGGAATGAAAGATCGGTTTTTTGCGCCGATGCACCTTCAGCACACGGACCTTGGGGCGCTTGTCCTTGCGCGCGTAATAGCCGGTAACTTCGGCGAAAGGGCCTTCGTTGATGGTTTCGCCCGGCGTGATTTCGCATTCCAGGGCATACATAGCGTTAGCCACCATCTCGACGTCGGACTTAACACCACGCACCAGTTCCAACGGCGCACCGTGAATTTCACTGGCGATGCCCAGCTCGTCCCGGTCCGCCGGCGCCGCCTCAGCCGGCGCGGCGCCGGCGAAATGCAGGCCCGGCCCCACGCCCACGTTGAGAGTCAGGGGCAGCGACTGGCCAAGTTTAGCGGCTTTTTCCAGATACAGTTCCAAATGCCGCCCGGCATCAATGTTGATCGCCAGGGTATTCTTGTTGACCACCTGAAAGCGCTGGATGGAGGCGTTGCGCACGCCGGTTTCGGGATCCTTGGCGATGATCACAGCGGCATCGAAATACGGCCCCGCATCCTTCAGAGCATGAGTCGGCACGGGCAGCTTTTTCAAGTTCACCGTGCGCTCGGTAACATCAAGCACCGGTCCGCTTTTGACCACCACCGGGTCAGCCGGATTGGCCTGCCAATTGCCGATACAATCCGAGATATATTGCGGCAGATCGTCCACATCCCGCGAAAATATATGGCCCAACAGCTCCCGCGACCAATAAAGCCCCATGAAGACGGGATGATCGTAGCCTTTGACGTTTTCGAACAACACTGCCTTAGGGCTGCCTTCATATTTCGCCGCAATGCCCGCCAGATCAAACCTGGGATCGACCTCGGAGCGTACCCGGACCAGCCGGCCCTTTTTATCAAGCTCCTCGATGATGGCGCCGAGATCGGCGATCAGAGCGGGACTGTTCTTGGACCTGGCCATGGCGGGCTTACCTCAACTGTTCGGATATCGCGTTGGATGCGAATACTAGCCCCATCGAGGGGCTACGGAAATATTTCATCGCAACAATGCGCCTCGCCGCATAAGTTGAGCGATTGCCAAATGTGGGCGATCCTGGATAATGGCAGGCAAATATAATTGGGGGAATTTACATGTCTGATGATCTGCCGCGTTTCGATGGCGCCTGGAGCGGTCCTGAACTGGCGCGGACGCCGGAGAGGTGGACGATTGAGCTGACGCCGGATGAAATCGATGATCTGGACCGAGCCATCACGGAACTGGAAAAAACGGCGATCGTGGACATCACCAAGGCTGATGCGCCGTTGCCGTATTTGGCATCCCGGCTGGCGGAAATGCGCGAGACTATTTTGCATGGCCAGGGCTTCATGTTGATCACGGGTTTCCCTATCGAACGCTATTCCTTGGAACAGGCCGCGCGGGCTTTCTGGGCCGTGGGTGCGCACGTCGGAGTTGCCGTATCGCAGAACGCCAAGGGGCATGCCCTGGGTCATGTCCGGGATCTGGGCTTTGACCCTAATGTGCCCAGCGCGCGTGGCTATCAATCCAACGCCCGGCTGCCCTATCATTGCGATTCCGGCGATATCGTAGCGCTGTTGTCGGTCCGGACGTCAAAGTCGGGCGGACTGTCCAGCCTTGTTTCCTCCCTCGCCTTGTACAATGCCATGGCCGAACGGCGGCCGGATCTGGCCCGTATCCTGATGCAACCATCATACCGGGACCGCCGGGACGAAATTCCGCAAGGCCGCAAGCCCTGGTTTCCCATGCCCGTCTTTAATCCCCATGAAGGGCGTTTGTTCACCAATTTCGTCCGCAGCGGCATCCGCAAGGCGCAAAGGTTTGACGAAGTGCCCCGGATCACCGAACAACAGGAAGAGGCGTTCGACTACCTCGACGCCCTGGCCGATGACCCGGAGTTCCACCTTGATATTACGTTCGGTCCCGGCGACATGCAGTTCGTCAGCAATCACAGCATCCTGCATAGCCGCACCGCGTTTGAAGATTGGGGTGAGCCGGAAAAGAGCCGCCATCTGCTACGGCTTTGGCTCGCCTGCGCCGGAGGGCCGGCATTACCGGCGGTCTATGAGGAACAACAGGGCCTGAATGCTGACGGACGTCCCCTGGGCATCCATTGTCCGGGCGTGGTCCTAAACGCCGACCTAAAGGTCATGGACGGCGGCGCCGGCGCCTCGGAAACGCGGCTGAAACAGCCCGCCTGACGAGTACCCTTTCTGAAATTCAGACACAACTGTATTGAACCAATGGCGACCGACTAAGCCCAAGACACCTCGGACTTTACCCACCGCAGGCGGGCGGGTTAGCACCGTATTGCCATTCGTGCCTTTCAGATCATCTTCCTGCTGCACATTTATCCGGCCTGGCTCCTGCTACCCGACCTGCCAGTGGCTGGCGAATTGCAAATCCTGGGCGGCATGGGGCTGATCTTGTCATCCCTGCTGATCCCGTTCGGAACCCTTTCGAGGGTCTTTTTCGTCAACCAGAGCGTGATCGACCGCCTTATCTGAGCCGGCGGCCTGACCATGGGCTGGGCCTCATCGCTTCTGGTTTTCACGATCATGCGTGATGCCGCCATGCCGCTGCCGAACATAGCAAGCTGGCAAAAGGAAAGCGCCGTTGCGGTTCCGGGGTTTGCCACCGCCCAGATTTCCAACCTGCATATCGGCTCCACGATCAAGCGCGACTATGTCCAAGTCGTCGTCGGACGGGTGAACGGGCTGAATCCGGACGTAATCGCAATGACCGCGATATCGTTGATAAGGCGATTTATTTCCCCCAGAGGCTTGGGTATTCTGTTTCGCAGCAAGCCAAACGCATCACAAGAGTTTAACGTTCCTCGTATGCAATTATGGTAGCGAGCGATTACCAAGATATTAAAATGCTATAATTTCGATCATCATTTTTTAGATGTTTTCATATGATCGAAATTAGCCTCGACTACTCTATTAAATTATCCATATAACTAATTATATTTAAAGTATTTTTGTATATTTACAGCTTTTATTCATTTCTATTTTTTCCCGTAAGTACGGAGATGTCTTTTGATCAGTTCATTATGGAAATTATATTATGCAATGTATTATTTCTCTAAATTGCCCTCTCATGACACAATATGAATAGATTAAGTGCCGGTTCGGAAAACCTCCTCTGACCGCCAAGTGTCTTTTTCTAGCCCCATAATTCCGCTATGCATTTGCGATGAATTTGTTTCGCGCCTTCGCCACCGTGGGCGGCTACACCATGGTGAGCCGCATACTTGGCTTTGCACGCGACATCCTGATCGCGGGCATCCTGGGCACGGGGCTCGTGGCGGATGCTTTTTTCGTCGCCTTCAAGCTGCCGAATTTTTTCCGCCGCCTATTCGCCGAGGGCGCCTTCAACGCGGGTTTCGTGCCGCTTTTTTCGGGTTTATTGACGAACCATGGGCCCGCGCGGGCCCAGGCCTTCGCCGAGCAGGCATTGAGTTTCCTGTTACTAACCTTGTTTCTCTTCGTCACCCTGGCACAGCTCACCATGCCGTGGCTAATGCAAGTATTGGCGCCGGGCTTCGTGGACGATCCCGAACGTTTTGATCTGGCCGTAGCCTTCACCCGCATCACCTTCCCCTACCTGCTGTTCATCTCGCTGGTCTCGCTCATGGGCGGCGTGCTGAATTCTCTGCAGCGTTTCGCCGCCGTGGCCGCAACGCCAGTGTTGTTGAATATCTGCCTGATCGCGGCCATCACCCTGCTCTCCCCCCACCTGCCCAGTCCGGGGCATGCCCTGGCCTGGGGCGTCGCCGTGGCGGGAGTGGTGCAACTCGTCTGGCTATCCGTGGCTTGCCAGCGGGCCGGCATGAACCTGCGCCTGCCGCGCCCACGTCTGACACCCAAGATACGCGAGTTGTTGCATCTGATGCTGCCGGCGGCACTTGGCGCCGGCGTGGTGCAGATCAACCTGGTGATTGATATTATCCTGGCATCGTTGCTGCCCAAGGGCTCGGTCTCATTCCTGTTTTATGCCGACCGCCTGAACCAACTACCCATCGGCGTGGTCGGCGTGGCGGTAGGCACGGCCATCCTGCCCCTGCTGTCCCGCCTAGTGGCGCAAAACGACCAACCCGGCGCGCTTCAGGCACTGAACAGGGCTATTGAATTGACGCTGTTTCTGGCCCTGCCGGCGATGTTCGCGTTCTTCTTGACGGCGGACGAGTTGATCTTGACCCTGTTTCAGCGCGGCCAGTTCGACGCAGCTGCCGCCCGCGCCACGGCCTTTGCCTTGACCGCCTATGCCGTGGGACTGCCAGCCTATGTTCTGGTCAAGGTGCTGGGGCCGGCCTTTTTCGCCCGCCGCGACACCCGCACACCGGTTCTGGTCGGTATCGCGGCCATGCTGGTCAACGTGATCGGGAACCTGATCCTGATGCAGTTTCTGGCCCACGCCGGCCTAGCGCTGGCCACCGCCATCGCGGCCTGGCTAAATGTGGGCCTTTTATCCTGGATCCTGTACCGTCGGGGCGATCTGGTTCCCGACACACGGTTGATACAGCGTCTGGGGCGGGCCCTGAGCGCGGCCCTGATCATGGCGCTAGTTCTATGGTGGCTGAAGGATCTTTTGGCGGCGCCGTTCCTTGTGGGCGGCGAAATGCAACGCATTCCAGCCCTGGCTGCTCTGGTGGTGGCAGGCATGCTCAGCTATGCCCTGGCCGCCGTGATCCTGCGTGCCGTGCGATGGGACGAGATCAAGGCCCTATTGGCACGACGGCGCTAGACCGCTATGGATAATTAAACCCTGAAGCATTTTAACGGATGATGAAATGACCGACCGTAAACCGCTTTCTGGCATCAAGGTATTCGATGCAACCCAAGGCGTGGCGGGACCCCATGCCACCATGTTGCTGGCCCAACATGGCGCCGATGTCACCAAGGTGGAACCCTTGGACGGTGATTGGGGCCGCTCGCTGGGCAAGATGTATGGCGATCTATGCGCCCATGCGGTGACCTTCAACCGGGGCAAACGCTCCATCGCCCTGGATCTGAAGTCCGAAGATGGCCGTGCGGTGGCTCAGAAACTGGCGGCGGAGGCGGATATCGTGGTGGAAAGCTTCCGCCCCGGCGTGATGGCGCGCTTTGGCTTGGGCTACGAGGATATAAAGGTGAAGCGGGAGGATGTGATCTATCTTTCCGTTACCGGTTTTGGCCAGGAAGGGCCCTATAGCGATCAGCCAGTCACGGATTCGGTGATCCAGGCCTTTTCCGGCTGGATGTCGATCAACCGCGATGCCGAAGGCACGCCGCAACGGATCGGCATGATCGCCGTCGACGTGATGACCGGCCTGTATGCCTACCAGGCCATATCCTCGGCCCTGATCGGACGCATGCGTTTTGGCGAAGGCGCCTATATTGATTGCTCCCTGATGCAATCCGCCGCCGCCTTCCAGGGTGCCAAGGTGTTGGAATACTTCATCGAGGAGGGCGCACCCCAGGTTCTGTACGTTCCAGTCGGTACCATGAAGACAGCCGATAGCCATATCAACATCACCGCCATGCGCGACCGCCACTATGTCTCGTTGTGTGAGGTCTTGGGCCTGGAGGAATTGATCGACGACCCGCGCTTCAATACCAGGGACAAGCGGGTGGAACGCGAGGCCGAATTGATGCCCATGATCCGGGCCGAGTTTCTGAAGAAAACCACCGCCGAATGGTGTGATCTACTGACCGAGGCGGAAGTCATGAATTCAGCCATCTCCGATTATGGCGACTATCTCAAGGACGAGCATGTGGCGGCGGTGAATGGCGTCGCCTGGGTCGAACATCCCGAGATGGGCCGCATACCCATCGTCAATATTCCAGGCATGCCCAAGATCGACAGCGCCGACGAATTGACCGAATGCGCCCATATCGGCCAGCACACCAACACTATCCTAGCCGAGGCCGGCTATGGCGCGGACGAGATCGCCTCCCTTCTGGCGAGTAACGCCGTTGGGAAGAACAATGCCTGATCCAGATCAGTTGGAGGGTTTACCGCGCCTGGTCTTTGACGTCGTATCGGCACTGATCAAACCACTGTTCGCCTTCAACCAGCATGATTCCTTTTTATACTGGCCGTTTCTGGCGGCGGCCTTGGTTCTGGCCATGGTGGTCTTTCTGCGCAACCGCGAAGACGGCGCAACCAACTTTTTCGGGCGTTATTTCAGCCGTGAAATCTGGGGCCATGTCTCGGCCAAGGCCGACTACAAATTCTATTACATCAACGGCGTGCTGTTTCCCGCCATCTTCGCACCATTGATTCTATCGGGCGCCTGGGTGGGCACGTTGGCAGAAAGCGGGCTAGCCGCGCTGCTTGGCGCCAGCTCTAAACAAGGCACCGGCACAGGTACAACACTGCTCTACACGGTAGTGTTTTTCCTGGCTTACGATTTTGGCCGCTATATGGCGCATTACGTCCAGCACCGCTTTGACGTGCTGTGGCATTTTCACAAGGTGCATCATTCGGCTGAAGTCCTAACCCCGTTCACTGCTTATCGGGTGCATCCGGTGGATTTAATCCTGATGTCGTCTTTCCCCGCTTTCGCCACCGGCCTGGTCAACGGCGCCTTCAACTACTGGTCTGGGGGAGCAGCGGGCTTCTATCTGTTCTTTGGCCTGCACGCGTTGATTTTCATCTACAACTTGATCGGCAACCTGCGTCACAGCCATGTTTGGCTTAGCTTTGGACCGGTTCTAAACCAAATCTTTATCTCGCCGGCCCAGCATCAGATCCATCACAGCGTCGAAGAACGCCACTGGGGCCAAAACATCGGCTTTGGCCTTGCCTTTTGGGACCGTTTGTTCGGCACTTTGTATGTGCCAAGGGAACACGAACATTTCGCCATGGGCCTGGGTGACGGTACCGAAGGCCTTTATCACAGCGTCAAGGGCATGTACTGGCAGCCGTTTCGCGATCTTTTTGGCCAAAGCGGCGATGTCGGCAAGGACAGTCACGGCCTTTGACAAAGCGGCGGTTGACCCTCACGCTCAGCTGGGCAATAACCTGCCATCCATCTTTTAGGGTCAGAAAACCATGAAGCGAATTTTTTCCGGGGTGCAGCCCACGGGTAACCTGCATTTGGGCAACTACCTGGGCGCTATCCGTAATTTCGCGCGCCTGCAGGACGATTATGAGTGCATCTACTGCGTCGTCGACATGCACGCCATCACGGTCTGGCAGGACCCAGGCGAGCTACTGGCCAACACCCGTGAAGTCACCTCCACCTTTCTGGCCGCCGGGATCGATCCAGCGCGCCATATCATCTTTAATCAGAGCCAGGTGCCGGCGCATGCCGAACTGGCCTGGATTTTCAATTGCGTGGCGCGCCTGGGCTGGTTGAACCGGATGACACAATTCAAGGAAAAGGCCGGCAAGCACCGGGAGAACGCCTCCGCCGGCCTCTACGTTTACCCCGTGCTCATGGCCGCAGACATCTTGGTCTACAAGGCCACGCATGTGCCCGTGGGCGAGGATCAGAAACAGCACTTGGAATTGACCCGGGACGTGGCACAAAAGTTCAACAACGATTTCGGCAAAGAGGTCTTTCCCATTGTCGAGCCATTGATCTTTGGCGAAGCCACCCGCGTGATGAGCCTGCGCGATGGCGCCAAGAAAATGTCCAAATCCGATCCATCGGATTATTCCCGCATCACCATGACCGACGGCCCGGACGAGATCGCTCAGAAAATCCGCAAGGCCAAGACCGATCCCCAACCCCTGCCCGAAAGCGTCGAAGGTTTCGAAGGCCGGCCCGAGGCCGCTAACCTGATCACCATTTACGCCGCCCTGGCCGATATCACGCCAGAAGATGTATTGGCGGAATACGGCGGCAAGCAATTCTTAGGTTTCAAGAAGGTCCTGACGGATGTGGCGGTGGAAAAGCTTGGCCCCGTGGGTTCCGAGATGCAGCGCCTGATGGCCGACCCCGGGCATGTGGATGGAGTTCTTAGGGATGGCGCCGAACGGGCCGAAGCCCTGGCCCGCCCGGTCCTGCGCGAGGTTTACGATGCAGTTGGATTCCTAAACGTTCGTTAAGACACGTTAACCACAATTTCATCATTGCATATTATCAGTCTAGCCTGCCCGCGCTCCCTATTTGATCCTGCGCCGGGTGAGAAAGGCTTTGAATGATGGGCAACGGAAAAAGCACGGGCGAAAAGATCGCGGACGAAATTTTACGAGCTTCGCTGAATGATGATGAACAGCGCGCACCCAAGCTTGAAAAGCCTGAAAATACCCATTTCCAAAAAAGGCTACGAGGCCAACCAGAAGATATTCGACGAAAACGATGTTGCGGACACAGCCTACATTTTGCGCAGCGGGGCGATGGATATCCGCACCGGCACCTTCGGCGACAGCCCCAGCGTGCTGACCACGATCAAGGCCATGACAGCACTCTCCACTTATCAAGTTCCATTAACATATGGATTTTCCAGACTTTATAGAGGTTTACATTTAAGAATTTTCTAAACATTACTACGGTGAGTACATGCCGCCTGGCATCAAACTACCTCATGACTTGACGCGGGGCCGTCCACAATCAAACATGGCTTGGAACAGGGAGGGGCATCATGGCATTCGTCAAAACCGCCGAGGAAATCGCCGCCATCGAAAAAGTTTTAGCAACGCCGCGCTTCACCGGCGCGCGACGGGCGCATCTGAGTTTTCTAACCACGCCGGAATTTGTCGAACAGGTCCTGCCGCCGGGGCTGGCCCCGGGCGCGCAACCCATGGTCGCGGTAACGATTGGCGAGTTCGGCTCCAACTGCGTCGGTGACTTTGCCGGGGCTACCATTTCCATACCGGCGCGGTATGGCGCGGTGGAAGCGGCATACGTGCTGACCATGTTCATGAGCACCGATCACGCCATCGTCTTTGGCCGGGATCTGTTTGGCGAGCCGAAAAAGCAAGCCGTTATCGAACTGAAGATAACCGGCAATCAGTTGCACGGCACCGTGGACCGTATGGGCGTACGCTTGATGGATCTGTCGCTTGGTCTGGGCGAGGACACTGGGCCCGCGCGGAACCAGGGCGCCACCTTCAATATCAAGGCGCAACCGTCCGTGGATGGCCATGGCCTGGAGGCGGATGCGGTTTTGACCATCGCGGAATTCGACAATGATTTACGCCTAAACCGCACGGCCCAGGGCACCTTGATCCTGGCCGGCACGGTGCATGATCCGCTGCACGAAATTCCGATACAGGAGGTGGTCGCGGCAAGCTATATCGAAGGCGACCTGAATGCCCGCGCCCGCGCCATTGGCACCATTCCCGCGGCCGATTTTTTGCCATACGCCCATGGCCGCATGGACTATTGGCCGGCGCTTGATACGTCGGGCGATACCTTCGGACAAAGGGCCGGCAAGGCCGCCGCAGCCGAATAGCCGAATCGAATTTTCAAATCGACTAAGCTACCCCGTAAAACTTGCGAAGCGATGTGCTTTAGCACATTGGCGTGAGCGAAAAAAATTCAGGCAGCCCGGGCCCGATCCATGCGGTCACGCAGGGCGTAATAGCCCGAGACGATGGGCAGGAACCATGCGTGCCCGGTGTAGCCGGGCCGGCTATGGAAAGGCAGCTCGTCAAAGGCACAGGGCCGGTTCGCCTTGTCCAGGATCTTCAATGCCGTTTGGGTGCCTAGATAAGTCATCATGGCGACGCCCGCGCCGTTACAACCCGCCATGTAGTGGACCCCATTGTGCCGCCCCATGTGCGGCAGAAAATCAAAGGTGAACGCAATACCCCCGGTCCAGCAATGGGTGACTTTGATGCCTTCCAATTGCGGCCAGACATCCAACATTTGGCGGTGCAAGATAGGCGCGCATTCGCGGGGATCGCCCAGGGCCAGACGCGCCCGGCCACCGAACAGAACCCGCCTGCCCCCCGGTGCCAAGCGGTAATAGTTCAAGACACGTTTGGAATCGGCCAAGGTGCAGTTGTTCGGGACCAGGGCCCGGATCTCGTCTGCATCCCGCTCTTCGGTGGCTATCATGTAAGAGGCGGCGGGGATCAGACGGCGGCGCAACCAGCCGGTGGCCTTGCCTGTATATCCGTTGGTGCCAACCACTACTTCCCGCGCCTTGATGATGCCGGCGGAAGTAGCCACCAGATGCCCACCCTCACCATTGATCCCGTCAGGAGAGATCGCCTGCATGGTGGTATTGGCGCACAAGATGACGCCCTGTTCGATACAGCGGTCCAGCAGGGCCATTTGCAACATGGCCGGATGCACGCTGCCCGACCCTGCGACGGTCATGCCGCCAAAATAGAAATCCGTGGCGATTTCCCGGCGTTGTTCGGAGCGCGGCAACAGGGCGGCGCCAAAATCACCGGACGAATTCAGGTGTGCTACCTTCTCCGCCATGGAGTCGTAATGGGCCGGCGTATAGGCGCCAACGAAGCGGCCGCATCGGACATAGTGACATTCCAGGGCCTCCCGCCCGATCATGGCTTCCAGGTTGCTCATGGCCTCGGCCCCACCCAGCAGCAATTCGTGCATGCGCTCCTTGCCCAAGGCGCGCTCCACCGGCGAGATCGAGCCGGCCGTCGGGCCCTTGCCCACGTTTGAGCCACTAACTCCGCCGCCATTGCGGGAAGAAGCGCCATGGCCGAATTCCTCGGCCTCCAAGACCACCGCCTTGGTGCCGTTGCGGGCCAGTTCCAACGCCGTGGACAGACCGGCAAAGCCACCACCCACAATCACCACGTCCGCTGTCTCCGGCAACGGGTCATTGATCTTTCGTGGCGCGGCGGCCTCCCACCAATAGGGCGTGACCTTGAAATTCTCGGTAAACAGTTCGGTATTCAAGACGGCAAACTCCCTGTTCGGACTGTGTTCACGCAATACTACATGGCACAGAGCCTTCGCAATATTCGCCACGGAACGCGCCCTCTTGCGATAGCAGTTAGTTTCACTAGGCTATCAACCTTACAGCAAATTATTGACAAATTATTGATAACAAGAAGAAATTCTGCCTCTTTGCCGCACCAGGGCCAGCACCGTGTCAATGTTTGGCGTCGGCATCTCCGTCAGGCGCCCCAATTCGACCACCGCACCAACCAGGGCATCGATCTCCATGGCCCGGCCCCGCTCCAAATCCTGCAGCATCGATGTCTTATGCGCGCCCACCGCCGCCGCGCCAGCGATGCGCCGGTCCACATCGACAGGAAAGCGCACGCCCAGGCGTTCGCCAATGGCCTGTGCCTCCACCATCATGGCGCGGGCTAGAGCACGGGTATCGAGATCTGCGCAGATCTGCTCCAGCGTCGCACCAGTCAGGGCAGAAATCGGATTGAAACATAAATTACCCCACAGCTTAACCCAGATTTCATCGCGGATGCGCGGCCGGATCGGCGCCTTCAGACCGGCCTTGCGCAAGGCTTCCGCCAAGGCCGTCAAGCGCCCACTTTTCTCGCCGCTAGGCTCACCAATGCTAAAACGGTCACCATCGATATGTTCGATCACGCCGGGTTCAGCCACTTCACAAGCGGGATAAACGACACAGCCAATAGCACGGCGCGGCTCGATCAAGGTCCATTGCCGGCCACCGGGATCAACACTTTCCATGGTTTGATCACGATGCGGACCGTCCAGGCCGTAAAAATACCACCACGGCACGCCGTTCACCGCCATCACGACCGCCGTGTCGTCATGAAATAGCTTAGGCAGTTGATCTACCACCGCCGGCACAGAATGAGCCTTCAGGGTCACGATAACGTAGTCCTGTGGCCCCAGTTCGCCGGGGTTGTCGGTGCAGCGAATGGCCTGGGTAAAACTTTCCCCTGCCATCCTGAGGGTCAAGCCATTGGCCTGGATCGCCGCCATGTGGGGTCCGCGGGCAACCAGGGAGACCTCGTAGCCCGCCCGCGCCAGACAGGCCCCCATATAGCCCCCGATGGCGCCGGCACCATAGATACAAATCCGCATTGCTCTCTCAATCCTTATCCGATGCGCTCGTCACGCAGGGCGCGGCGGCGCACCTTGCCGGCATCATCACGCAACGGTTCGTCAACGAACTCAATGGTCCTGGGTACTTTATAGCGCACCAATTGCTGATTCAGATGGACCAACAGAGCCTCGGTATCCAAATCCCGATCAGGCGCATCGACAATAGCATGCACCAGATTGCCCATGTCCTCGTCGGGCAGGCCAATCACGGCGGACGACCGTACGCCGGGATAGAGATCAATCGCCGCCTCCACTTCCGCCGGGTAGATGTTAGCGCCACCCGATAGGATCATATCGCTGCGTCGGTCCGTCAGATAGAGATAGCCGTCGGCGTCCAGATAGCCCATGTCGCCCAAGGATTCCCAGCCGTCCTTCGTCGCCTTGGCCTCGTCTCCGATATAAAAGTAGCTGGAACCCTGGCCTTCATCGGGCAGCAAGAAGACCTCGCCAACTTCACCAGGGGGCAGAATCTTGCCGTCATCGTCGATAATCTTGATTTGAAATCCTTCCTGGATCCTGCCGACCGAACCACAATGGGACAGCCATTCAGTACCCGACAGCACGGTGAAGCCCGTGGCCTCGGTACCGCCATACAGCTCCATCAGCACATCGCCGCCAAACCAATCGATGAAGACGTCCTTCAACCAGGGGGGACAGGGCGCGGCCAAATGCCAGGCCATTTCAAGCGAGCCAATGTCATAAGAATCCCGCTGTTCCTCGGGCAGGTTCCACATGCGCTGCATCATCGTCGGCACCAGGTAGAGGACCTGAACCTTGTATTGTTGGATCAATTCCAACGTTTGCGTAGCATCGAAACGCGCAGTGATAATCAGATGATGCCCTCTCTGCAAGGCGATCATGCCGAAGAGAAACGGCCCGTTGTGATACAGCGGGCCGGGAGCTAGCATTGTTTTCTCGGGCGCGATACCGATTTTCACCTCCAACGGATCGACGCTGGCGGGGTCTTTCGAGACGATCAACTTCGGCCTGCCGGTGGAGCCACCGGACGTCATCGCCTTCCAATAGGCGCAAGTCACTTCCGGCAACGGTGCATCGGACAAGTTTGGATCGGGGCTGTAATCCACCGGCAGGCAGGTGGTGCCAGGATGGGCATCGCTGGGTGCGCCCACCACCAGACTTGGGCCCGCCAATTCGATTATGGCGCTGCGCTCGGTGTCGGGCAGGCGATATGATACCGGCTGCGGTATCGCGCCCAGCTTCCAAACAGCGAACGCGGCTTCGATGAATTCGATGCCGTTGGGCAGCGCGATGGTGACGAAATCATCCGCCTTCACACCAAGACCCTGATATGCCCGCGCTAGCCGATTGCTCCGCGCCTCCAGATCAGCCCGGCTCAAGGTGGTGCCTTCATAGGTCAGCATCGGTGCGTCTGGGTCCCTGTCGGCCCAATAGGCCAGTACGCGGGAAAGGGAAATCTCACTCATCAACAGTCTCCGGACATTCAGGCGCCAAGTATTCCAGGATGCTATTGCTAGCAAGCGCCCGGTTTATTGTATAGTGAAGCAAACGACCATCAGCCTCAACGACCATGTATATGGGGTCTCCGCCATGACGAAGAATGCCAAGACGCGTTCCGGTATACCGCTAAAGGCCTTTTATGAAGCGGAAGGCAGTGATAATGGCGACCTGGGCGCGCCCGGTACCTATCCCTACACGCGGGGACGCTATGCCCGCACGCGGTCGGGCGGTAGTTGGATCCAACGTGAGCTGTCCGGCGAAGGCAGCCCGACGGAATCCAACGAGCTGATGCGCTATCTGCTGGAGATCGGCCAAACTGGCGTCGATATTATCGGCGATGCCCCGACCATGAGCATGATGGACCCGGATCATCCGCTCTCGGTACCAACGGCGGGCACCCAGGGGGTTTCGGCCTGTTGCAAACAGGACTATCTGGAATTGCTGGACGGCATCCCCATTACGGAGACATCGGTCTCCTCCTCCATTCCGGCGGTTTTTACCATCGCCGGCCTGGTGCATGCGGCGAAACATACGAATTCCGCGCCCGAAAAACTGCGCGGCTCCACCATCCAGGTGCCGCTGTATCAGGAAGATTGTAGCTACCGCATCCACCTGCCGGTGAACTTCCGCAGCCGCCTCTCGGCCGATTGCGTCGAATATTGCGCCGATAAACTGCCGCGCTTTCATGTCTTCCTCGAAGACACCTATTATTTCAGTGAATCCGGCCTCAACGGGGTCGAGGAAATGGCCCTGGGCTTTGTTGAAATCCGACACCTGATGCGCTTGTTGATCAGCCGAGGCGTTGATGTGGATACCTTTGCCCCGCGCATCGCCATTCTGCTCAACTGTTCCATGGATTTCTTCGAGGAAATCGCTAAGATCCGCGCCACCCGACGACTGTTCGCCCGCATGATGCGCGATGAATTCGGCGCCAAGGACGAGCGCTCGCAATCCGTAGTAATCACTTCGCATACCTCCGGCCTGGCCATGACGGCGCAGCAGCCGGTCAACAATATCGTGCGTGGCTCGTTGCAATCCCTGTCCCTGGTTTTGGCCGGGGTGCAGGCCATCGAAATTTCCGCCTTTGATGAAGCGCTACGCACACCAAGCCGGGAATCCCACCTGGTCAGCCTGCGCACCCAGCAGATCATCGACTTGGAAAGCGGCGTCACCAAGGTCGCCGACCCTCTTGGCGGCTCCTATTACGTCGAGGCTTTGACCGACGACATCGAAAAACGCATCTGGGACATGGTCCAGGATATTGAGAGAAAGGGCGATATCGAGGATCTGGTCGATCAGGGCTATTTCAAGGAGATCTTCCACGGCGTCATGGAGCGGCAGAGCCAGAACGTGGCATCAGGTGAAGAACAGGTGGTGGGCGTCAACGTGCACCAGATGCCGGCGGAGGAAGACACTATGTTGCGGGATCTGACCGACAGCAAGTTCCCGCCCTGCAAAGACCACATCGAGCGCATCAAGGCCTATAAGGAAAGTCGGGACCAAGGCCACTTGCAAGCCGGTCTCAAGCCCATTCTCGAAGCTTCCAAAACTGGGTCAGGCAACCTTCTGGCCCTGACCGTGGATGCTTTCGAGGCGGGTGCGACCGCCGGCGAGGTATCCGGCACCTTCCGCCAAGGCTGCGGCGGCGTCTATGATCCTTTCGGGCAAATAGAAGCGATAATCTGAGGCGTACGATGGCACAGGCAAAAATCATCATCGGCGTTATGGGTGTCGATCAACATGAAAACGGCGCTGTCGCGGTCATGCGCTTTCTGAAAGAGGCGCAAATGGATGTCTCCTATGCCGGTCTGTTCAATACCTCCGAGACGCTGCTCGAAAAAGCCATGGCCGAGGACGTGGATGTCATCGGCATCTCGTGTCATTCTTGGGAGTATATTCACTATCTGCCGGATCTAATGGAACGGCTAAAAGCCGCAGACCGGGAAGTGCCCGTGGTCGTCGGCGGCTCGGTCCTGACCGCAAGGGACCATCACGAGTTGACGAAACTGGGCGTCGCCGGCGTGTTCCCGGCGGGCTCCCAACCCGACGACATGATCAACGCGATCCGTGACCTCGCCGCCGGGCGGGTGCGCGAACGGACCGAGGCGGCATTGGCCAACTAAGTCTAATATTTGCCTTCGCCCGGCGCCGGTTTCGTCCGGCCCACCCGTGTGTAGTATTCCGTCGGAATATCTTCGGCGCGTTTGTAGAATTTCCAGGTGCAGGGTTTTTGCGGATCGGCCTCATAGTCAGTGACCCACAAAGGATGCTCACCCCATTCCATGGGCAGCACTTCGTTCATCACGCAATGCACACAATAGTATGGCACCCCGGCTTGTCCCCACGACCAGACACGGGCCTCTTTCGTGGCCCCGAAATTGTACGGCGAGCCCTGGCGCGACGGCGTACCGTCAACCGGATCGCCCCGCCGCATGCGCCCGCCCGAACCGCAAGGGTCCATGCGAATGGCGTAATGGTCACCTTCATCGGCGATATCCAGAGTGCCATCCTGATCAGGACCGCAATGATGGGCCCGCATCATCTCGGCCGTCAGATAGACGCGGTCCTCCACCCGCATCTTCAGGAAACCAAGCCAGGAGCGTTTCATCATCCAACCTCCCTGGGTCAGACGCAGCATCTGGTGCATTTCCTCCTCGCCATGACGTTCCGCGATCTGGGTGAACAGATCCCACAGCCAATCGCAAAAAGTATCGTGCAACGCCTTGCTTTCAGGAATGGTATAATTGCTCAAAGCCTTGGCATCCTCAGCCCGGCCTTCGTCAATAGCTTCGGTAATGGCGCCCTGGGTCGGTTTGCCCAGTTCGTCCCAATCATCCTGGCGCACCTTACGGCCGGCCATGGCCATCTCACTCAATTTCAACATCGCGTCCTCCTGTTCCTGATAGGTTAGCGTTGAAACGTCAGACATGGGTGCAAAAACTGACAATGCCCCTATGATGCCGTCCGACCATTCATTGAAATCAAGAGGGCTCGCCCATGGCCGGAAACCAACCCTATCAGGCAGGCCGCCATTTTCTGCAAATCCCCGGCCCCACCAATGTGCCCGACCGCATCCTGCGTGCCATGGACAGCCCGACCATCGATCATCGCGGCCCGGCCTTCGAAAGCCTGGCGCTGCGGGTGCTGGATGGTGTCAGAGGCATCTTTCAGACCAAAGACCCGGTGGTGATCTATCCCGCCTCCGGCACCGGCGCGTGGGAGGCCGCACTGGTCAATACCCTTTCAACCGGCGACCGGGTCCTGATGGCCGAGACCGGACAGTTCGCTACCCTGTGGCGCGCCCTGGCGGATCGCCTAGGCCTGGATGTGGTGTTCCTGCCCGGCGATTGGCGCCATGGGGTTAAGGCCGACGAGATCGCCGCCGCCCTGGCTGATGACAAGGACCGCATAATCAAGGCGGTCTGTTGCGTGCATAACGAAACCTCCACCGGCGTCGCCTCGGACATCGCCGCCGTGCGCCGGGCAATGGATGCCGCCGGGCACCCGGCCCTGCTGATGGTGGATACCATCTCGTCGCTGGCTTCGATCGATTACCGCCATGACGAATGGGGCGTCGATGTCACCATCGGCGGCTCTCAAAAGGGTCTGATGCTGCCGCCGGGGTTAAGCTTCAACGCAGTCGGCGAAAAAGCGCTGGCGGCGCACGAAACCGGCGGCATGACGCGGTCGTATTGGGACTGGTCCGCCATGCTGGAGGCCAACAAGGGCGGCGCCTTTCCTTACACGCCGGCGACCAATCTGCTGTACGGCCTGGAAGAAGCCATATCGATCCTGAACGAGGAAGGTTTGCCGCAAGTCTTCCAACGCCACGCCCGCCTGGCCGAGGCCACCCGCCGGGCCGTCGCCGCCTGGGGCCTGGAGACAGTGGCTCAGATTGAAAGCGAACGCTCCAACAGCCTGACCGCCGTTCTATTGCCCGAAGGGTATGATGCGGATGCCTTCCGGGGCGTGGTACTGCAACGCTTCAACATGTCTCTGGGCAACGGCCTGGGCCGCCTGGCGGGCAAGGCATTCCGTATCGGCCACTTGGGCGATTTCAACGATTTGATGCTGGCCGGCACCCTGTGTGGGGTTGAAATGGGCCTGGCAGCCGCCTGGATTCCGCACAACAAGGGAGGCGTTCAGACAGCCCTGGATTTCCTCTCCGAAATCTAGCGCGTTTCAGGAATCACCAGAGTGGGGCCGACAAGCTGCTCGGGCGCCATTTTTCCACTGGCCAGATCGATCCAGAGCCCTTGTGCGCGCGATGGCGCGGATGGCGGCATGGCCGGGCCGATGTCAGTTGCAGGCAACAGCAACGCACCTTCGGGCGTATGCAGCTCGATCACCCGGTCATCTGCGTCTTCAATTACCGTACCAATTTGACATCCAGCCGGCAAAGCGGCGTGCATATGGCGGACGATGTGTGCTCCTACAGCTGGATTGTAAAGCCGGTCAACCAAGCCGCCGCTGAAATAGTAGCCACGATCAATACCGGTGAAGTTATCGAGAAAGACGGCGAGTTCATCGTAGGCCAGGGCACCGGCCACGGCCTCCGCGGTACGGTTGGCATCGTAATGTTCGGCTTCATCCTGTTCCCGCGGCCTGCGGTAAGCGAACTGCACATGGACCGCCGCCATGACCCCCAGCCCGGCGACACTGTCACGAGCCGCCATCATGGCTGGCAGCGGCGCTTCCCGCCAATGAATGCCAAAGATCAGCCCGTCGATGGCTTGCCTCGCCCCGTCCAGGGCGAGCAGCGCTTCAACCGTGCCGCGCTCGTCGGCGGCCAGGCCATGACTGGCACTGAAGGTCTTCGCACCCGCCCGATACGCGTTGAAGAAAACTGGCGTTCTGCCCTTTAGGGCAGCGATGTCACCAAGCAATTCAGGCGCACTGGTGGTTGGCGCGATAACTTCCCAGGCGGTCAGGATTTGGCCATAATCGTTTAGGGCCTGCCGCGCTGCACCCTTGGGTAGACCGTAGGTATAAGCGGTGAAGCGGTGGCCAAGCGCAGCCAGCTCACTCATGCGGTCCCGCGTCTCCGCATCGGCCAGATCGTCGAGCGGCACCCGCAGGTCGCGCACCCCCATCTCCCATAAGGCCAACAGCGGATAGTCGTTGCGGATCCGCTTGCGTCTGAAGACATCTAGCCCCCAGGGTGTGGGTATGTTGGCACTGTCGCACCAAGGTTGGCGCAGATCGAGGCCGATAGCGGCTCGATCCCGTGCTAGACCGTGAACCAGCGGCAGAGGATCAATCTCCCCGGCCCGATCATCCTTATAATCCGAGGTGCGGCCATGGGTGCGGATGATGTGATTAAGGTGTCCCTCGTTCTGGACCTGGACAACGGCATAGCCAAGTTTGGCGCCGTCGTGCCGCCCCTGTTTCATTCCCGGTGCGGCGCGAAACAGCTCATGGTAATCATGACGCAGGAAACAGACCGACGGCAGCACGTAACAACTGGTCGCGACATGGCGGTTGAAGAAAAAGTTATGCACATGTCCGGCGTAAAAAGCTTCGACCTTGTGGCGCTCCAATACCCCCAGCAGCCATGACCGGCCCGGCTCGTCCGTGGCATCATAGTGGCCTATCTCGTCTGGGCGGGACAGGTAGGGCGGGTAATGGGAAAACATGAAGACGCGCCGGCCCTGGTTTTCCGCGAGCAGCGCTTCCAGCCACTGGCGCTGTTGCGCTTCGCAATCCAGGCCCGAGTTGACGATCATGCCGTTTATGATCACGAACAAGCAGTCCCGGTGTTCAAAGGAATGGTACTGGGCCTGAAACTGCCGCTCGTACTCGGCGATCATGTCATCGTTGACGGTACGCTGCTGTTGCTGAAGAGGAAGGGGCTCGCCAGCAAAAGCCTTCTCACCGATATCGTGATTGCCGGCCACCAGATAAAGCGGGCATTCGAGCCCTTCATAGACCGAGTGAAAACGTTCTGCCGAATCCTCGTAGGCCGGCGTGCCCGGTTCGGGATGGGTGATGTCGCCAAGATGAACCACGAAATCGGGCGCCAGTCGATTAAGCTCACCGACCACATAGGCAGATCGCGCCGCCCCCAGCTTTACCGTGTCCACATCATAGCCACCGATAGCCGAGGCTTCTTCCTCGGTAACATGGGTATCGGCAATGACGACGAAGGTGAAAAGATGGCCGTCGCCTGCATTGCTGGGCATTCTCGTTACTCTCTTATATCTACCGTTTCCCAGGCCTCCCTGAAGGCTATAACGCGCCAAATGCTGGGTCGAGACATATTTGCCTGGGTGAATTATAAACTCTGACTTGAGCTGTCCGGCCCGCGCAAGTGTCCGCTATGCCCTCAACCATCGTATGGCCTGCAACGGATCCTTCTCATCGATTGCGACAAGGCGCGAATAATCAACAATATCGGCAGCGACAATCGCAGCCAATTTTCGTTACTTGCTTTCCACGAAAGAACTCTCCCTCCGACATGGGGGAAGTCTACCCGAAGGTGTTCTCGGAATCTATGTGTGAAAGCCCGACGGCAGCTGTCTGAAAGTGGCATATCTTGAGCGTCGGAAGGCAAGCAGATCATTTCTGCTCTGCCCCCGATACCGTTCTCTAATTCAGGGCCTTGATGTCAAGCTCTCCTTTGCGTACCTGCCGGGTCATTGTTCTTGACAAAAGAACAAACCGTGAATATATTGCGTTTATCAAACCCGGCATACGGTCGGCGTTGCGGCAAGTGGCCCCGTCCCTGCCCCGGCAGCCAGATCCTATAGCCGGGTTTCGTTTTTCTGGCGGTTGAGAAATTAACCACCCGGCCCGCACATAGTTTGGTAATGCCGGCGTGACTATATATCCTTTGTATTGATTCGTTCGGTCAGCCGGACGCGCGTATTTTATTTGGGGCGATAGATCGAGTGCCATGAACGACCTGTTCACACAATCTGGTAAGTTAAATTTTGCCGGTAAGCCAGAGAAGAGCGGCAAATCCGCCTCCCGCGGCAACAAGGCGAACACCTATACCGCCAAGGATATCGAGGTTCTGGAGGGCTTGGAGCCGGTGCGCCGCCGTCCCGGCATGTATATCGGTGGTACCGACGAACGCGCCCTGCATCATCTGGCGGCGGAGGTTCTGGACAATGCCATGGACGAGGCCGTAGCCGGCCATGCCGACCGGATCGAGGTGGCGCTGAGCGCCGAGGGTATTCTGAGTGTGGTCGACAACGGTCGGGGCATTCCCACCGATCCGCATCCAAAGTACAAACCAAAATCTGCGTTGGAGGTCATTCTTACGACCCTGCATTCGGGTGGCAAATTTTCCGACAAGGTCTATCAGAACGCGGGCGGCCTGCACGGTGTTGGCATCTCGGTGGTCAACGCATTGTCGGACTCCCTGGTGGTGGAAGTCGCCCGCGACCGCCAGCTTTGGCATCAGGAATACAGCCGGGGTGAAGCGAAAACGAAACTGCAGGATATGGGCAAGGTCGCCAACCGGCGCGGCACCACGATTGCCTGCCATCCGGATCCGGAAATATTCGGTGCCAGTGCGCACTTTCTACCCAGCCGCCTGTACCGCATGGCGCGTTCCAAGGCCTATCTTTTTCGTGGCGTGAGAATCCACTGGCGCTGCGCGGAAAGCCTGATCACGGGCAAGGATCAGACACCAAGCGAAGAGGTGCTGCATTTCCCCAACGGCCTGGCTGATTTTCTGGCTGCCTCCCTGGGCGACGGCCCCACGGTTACGCCGCAGCCGTTCAGCGGCCGCGCCGATCTGACCGAGGCCAAGGGCGAGGTTGAATGGGCCATGCATTGGCCGGTGGAAAGCGATGGTTTTCTCCATTCCTATTGCAATACGGTGCCAACCACGGAGGGAGGCAGCCATGAAGCCGGCCTGCGCACGGCCCTGACCAAGGGCCTGAAGGCCTATGGCGAGATGGTCGGCGTGCGCAAGGCCTCGCAGCTGACCGGCGACGATATTCTGGGGCCGTCGGCAGCCATGCTGTCAGTCTTTATTCCCGAACCGCAGTTCAGCGGCCAAACCAAGGAAAAGCTTTCCAGCCCCGAGGCGACCCGTTGGGTTGAGACGATTGTCCGCGACCATTTCGACCATTGGCTATCGGGCGATCCGGAAAACGCCAACCGGCTTCTGGCCTGGGGAATTGAGCGGGCCGACGAACGCCGCCGCCGCCGGGACGAGCGCGATATCAAGCGCAAGACCGCTTCACGCCGGGTCCGGCTACCGGGCAAGCTATCGGATTGTTCGCAAAATTCGGCGCAAGGCAGCGAGATCTTCATTGTCGAGGGCGACAGTGCCGGCGGTTCCGCGAAACAGGCCCGCAACCGCACCAATCAGGCCATTCTGCCCTTGCGGGGCAAAATCCTGAACGTCGCCTCGGCCAGCGCGGAAAAGCTGAAGGCCAATCAAGAATTGAGCGATCTGTTGCAGGCCCTGGGCTGCGGCACCAGGCTGCGCTACCGTGAGGATGATCTTCGCTATGACCGGGTCATCATCATGACGGATGCGGACGTGGATGGCGCCCATATCGCCTCGTTGTTGATGACATTTTTCTTCCGCGAACTACCCGATCTAGTCCGCCAGGGGCATCTTTATCTAGCCCTGCCGCCTTTGTACCGGATCAGCCAGAGCGGCAAGACCCTATATGCCCGTGACGAGGCGCACCGCGAGGAATTGCTGCAAGCGGAGTTCCAGGGCCGTACCAAGGTGGAAATCTCCCGCTTCAAGGGTCTGGGCGAAATGCCGCCCAAACAATTGAAGGAAACCACCATGGACCCAAAGAACCGCACTTTACTGCGGGTGGTCCTGCCCGAAGACGATGGCGAAACCGGCCAATTGGTGGAACAGTTGATGGGCCGTAAGGCGGACACACGATATCAGTACATCCAGGACAATGCCCGTTTCGTCACGGACCTGGACGTTTAAGCCGCAAGAACCTAATCTAAATAGTGCCGGACGGCCATTTTGATGGGAGCTTCAAATGACAAAGTCCTTGAGCCTTAAAATCTCCATCGGCGCCTGTACGTTCGCGATGCTTTGTCTTGGCCAAAGTGTTGGCGCCGCGACGATCTACAGCGACGATTTAGGTGGCTTTTACGAGCCCAGCCTAGTGCAGTATGTGGCTTCCAAGGGTAGTTTTCCAACCGTTGTTATCGCCAACCCGTTTGGCGCGGAAACCAATGATGCGCTTTTGGCGAATATGTCATTGCCCGCCAATTATCCATCCGTACCCTTGACGGCAACCACTACCAAGGCCCGCGATGATGGCCATTTGGTTCTGATTTTCAACCCCGTGCCCACATCGAACGGTGATACGGCCTGCGCCGCGCCGGCCAGCCAGAGCGCTTCCGGAACAGCCGGCGGCGCGGATGTTCTGCGCCTGCTGGCGGCCTTTTGCTATGACGATGAAATGGCCAGCGAAGCCATCATGGAGATGCCCCGCCCCAGTGGCATTGACGACCAGTCCCTTGATCAGGCCATGGCGGAGTTGATGGATGCGTTATTGCCGATAAATAGCCGTCATCTGATTGGCGGCTGCGTATCCGCCATAGCTTGCTAAGAAAATTTCTGGCCAGGGGTCAGGCCGGCCTCGGCGGCAAATTCGGCGGCGGCCACCTTGGCGCCCTCTCCACGTACCCGTTTGAGCAGGATTTGGCCGTCACCGGCGGCGACCGCGATGCCGTCACCGTTGATCGCAATGACCTCGCCTGGCGTGCTGCCTGACACGCCTTCTAGGCGGGCGCAGTCGAATATTTGCAGGCGTTTTCCCTTGTATGTGGTCCACGCGCCTGGTTGGGGATCAGCGCCGCGGATCAGATTGTGCACCTTCGCCGATGATTGGCTCCAGTCCACGGAGACATCATCGGCCGTGCACCAGCTTTCGTAGGTCGCATCCGCTTCGTTCTGGACGATCCTCGGCGCCTTGCCGACCTTGACCAAGTCGACCCCCTCGACCATCGCAGCGACACCCAAGGGGAACAGCTGATTGAAGTAAATGCTGCCGAGGGTGTCGTCGGCTCCGATTTCAACTTCCTTCTGCAACAGGACCGGACCGGTATCGAGGCCGTTGTCGGGCCAGAAGATCGTCAAACCGGTTTTCGCCGCGCCCTGGATAATCGGCCAGTTGATCGAACTTGGACCGCGATGTCTTGGCAATAACGAGGGATGATATTGAATGGTGCCATAGCTGGGAATGTTGAGGAATTCTTCCGGTACGATCTTGGTGACATAGGCCATGACACAAAGGTCGGGCTTCAAGGCCTCGAACTCGGCCCAAACCTCGGGTTTCTTGAACGAGGCCGGCTGAAAAATTGGCAATCCGTGCTCCAGCGCCGCCGCCTTGATGGGATCGGGCCGACCACCTTCGCGGTCCGGTTCGCAATAGACCGCGATGACATCGTCACCCCGCTCCAACAAGGCATCAAGAACGCTTTTGCCGAAGGCCTGCTGGCCGTTAATCGCAATTCTCATCGCATTATTCCTCGCACCTGTTTGCTTACCGTCCAATACTACATTACGATTTAAGCCAGTCGCGCATGGCCTGATTGACCGCTTCGGGCCGTTCCATGGTGGGCAGATGGCCGCTATCCTCGATCATCCTTAGTTCCGCGTTCGGGATTGCCGCATACATTTCCTCGTGTACCTCCAGCGGCGTCAGCACATCCTGACGGCCAACCAGTACAAGGGCCGGGCAATCAATATCGGCCAGATCACGGCGGCTATCCGGGCGGCCAATGATCGCTGTTTGCTGACGGATGAAGCCATCGCGGCCCACGCTCAACGCCATGTTCTTGACCGCATCGGTCAGCGTCGCATCGCCCAGCCGGTCGGGATGAATAAAATTTGGCAGCAATTTGTCCGTGACGCCGAGGAAGCGGCCGACCTGCGCCTGTTCGATCAGATCGCGGCGCAGCTTTCGCCGCTCCTCCGGGTCCGGACGCGCGGTCGTGTCCAACAACGCCAACCTGTCCACCCGATGCGGCGCCCGGCGCATGATTTCAAAGGCGATATAGCCGCCGAATGAAAGCCCGGCCAAGGCGAATCTTGACGGCGCCGAGGCCAAGATAGCAGCCGCAATGGCGCCGATATCGGTATGACGGGTGTGCTCAGCCGTAACCGTAACCCGCGCGACATCCCCCAGGCCATCCACTTGCGCTTGCCATAGCGCGTCGGTGCAAAGTAGTCCGGGAACCAGGATCAGCGGAATTTTCTCGGCAATCATATGACTCTCGTGCATTGTCTGGGAAACGTTGCACAGATTTAGCACGCCGCTGCCGGCCTGGCGAGGTTTCGCCCAGACTGGCGCGAACTTCCACCGCGGGTCCTAGGGTCTATTGACAGCGGCCAGGTAAGCAACTATGCCGCATTGCGGCAATCCGGGAAATGCCATATATACGCCGAGACCATGGCGTTTGCGCATTGTGCTCTTTTCACTCAATGCACCAAACTTAGAATAAAAAGCTCAGCACATCCTGAATTATTGTACGTACGGAATTTCATGCCCTTCGAAGAACTTGGCCTTAGCACTCCCATCCTACAAGCCGTCGATGACGCTGGTTACAGCGAACCGACGCCGATCCAACAGCGCGCCATTCCATATGTCCTGCAAGGGCGGGACGTCCTGGGCTGCGCGCAAACGGGCACGGGCAAAACCGCCGGCTTTACCTTGCCGATGATCGACATCCTGTCTCAGGGCCGGGCACGGGCGCGCATGCCACGATCCTTGATCCTGGAGCCCACACGGGAATTGGCCGCGCAAGTGGCGGAGAATTTCGATGTCTATGGCAAATATCACAAGCTGAACATGGCGCTGTTGATCGGCGGCGTCTCGTTTGTTGATCAAAGCCGGATCATTGACCGTGGGGCCGATGTGCTGATCGCTACGCCGGGACGGCTGCTCGATCATTTTGAGCGCGGCGGCCTGCTTCTGCGCGGGGTTGATGTACTGGTCATCGATGAAGCCGACCGGATGCTGGATATGGGCTTCATCCCGGATGTGGAACGCATCGTGCAGCTGTGTAATCCAAAACGGCAGACGCTGTTTTTTTCCGCCACCATGCCACCGGAAATTCGACGCCTGGCGGATATTTTCCTCAATGATCCAATGGAAATCTCGGTCGCCCCGCCCGCCTCACCGGCGGAGACCGTGGATCAAACTCTGACCATGGTCCAGACCAGGGCCAAGGACCGAGTTTTGCAATCACTGCTGCGTTCACAACCGGTGAAAAACGCCTTGATATTCTGCAACCGCAAGCGGGACGTGGACGCGGTTAGCAAGATGCTAAAAAGCAAAGGCTTTGATGCCCTGGCCCTGCATGGCGACATGCAACAGAGCTATCGCATGCAGACGCTAGAAAAATTAAAGAATGACGAAGTCAAGATCCTGGTCTGCAGCGACGTTGCCGCCCGAGGTCTCGATATTCAAGGTCTCAGCCATGTCTTCCTTTACGATGTGCCGATCCACGCCGATGACTATGTGCACCGCATCGGACGCACCGGCCGGGCCGGCATGCCGGGCCGGGCCCTGACCCTGGCAACGCCCGAGGACGGCAAGTTCCTGGCGGCGGTGGAAAAACTGATCGGCAAGCCGATCCCCCGCTTCGATCCCGATAATCCAGACAAAGGAAGCGCCGAGACGGCGCCGGCGCCAAGCCAGGACGAAGATGTCGCCCAAACCGCTGCCGAGGCGGTTGCCAACAGAGCTGGGAACGACCTCCGAGACTGTTACTGAAACCACACCGGAAGCGGTGTCCGCCGCGGCGGACGAAGCAGCGGCGTCGGCTGACACGGATGAAAAGCCGCAGCGTGAAGGCCGGGAACGGAGCCGGGGTGGCCGTAGCCGTGACCGTGGCAACGACAAAAAGGCCGCGGACGCTTCCGAAACGGCGGAAGAAACCAAAGCTGATGGTGGCAAGACTGGCGGCAAAGAACGCTCCACACGCGGCCGGGGCCGTGGAGGACGCAAGCAAGGCGAAGGCCGTGCCGAAAATAGCCGAGGCAACAGACGGGGCGGCGGACGCAACAACAACCGCGATGATGGCGACAAACCCGTCGTCGGTCTGGGCGATCATATGCCCTCCTTTCTTACCCGTGGCACGGGACGCAAGAAGAAGACAGATAAGTAACGACACATAGGGAGAAGGCTGGATGCAAACCATTTTCGTAATGGCCAAGTGCGCGTTGGGCGAAACCTATAATGTCGCCTCGGCTGCGGTCGAGGGCACCGACCTGATTTCCGAGGTTCACTCCATTTCCGGTCAATACGACCTAATGATGAAATGCTATCTGGAAGACGGCGCTGATATCGGCCATTTCGTCACGGAAACGGTCCAAACTCTGCCTGGCGTCAAGGACACCTTCACGCTGATCACTTTCAAGACCTTTAGCTAGGCTTGCATAACCGGAAGAGCACAAGAACAGAAGAGGATGGCCCCCATGAGCATGCCCGCCACCGCCAACACCGACATCACCTCGGCCATCGCGGAGGCGCAGGCGCGCTTCACCGCCGCCAATCCCAAAAGCCAGGCGCAACTGGAAAAAGCCGCCAAGGTGCTGCCCGGCGGCAACACCCGCACGGTACTGTTCTACCCCCCCTTTCCCCTGACCATGACCAAAGCTGAAGGTTGCCAGTTGTGGGATTTGGACGGCCATCAATATGTTGATTTCCTGGGCGAATATACCGCCGGGCTATACGGTCATTCCAACCCCATCATCCGTGCCGCCATCGACAACGCCCTGGATAATGGCATCGTCATGGGTGGCCAAAACCTGGCCGAGGCCGACTTAGGGGCCGCTATCGTTGACCGCTTTCCGGCTATCGAGCGCGTCCGTTTCACCAACTCTGGCACCGAAGCCAACCTGATGGCCGTCTCCGCCGCCCGCGCCTTTACCGAACGACCTAATGTCATGGTGATGGAGGGGGGCTATCATGGCGGGGTGTTCTATTTCGCGCCGGGCGGCTCCCCCTTGAACGCTCCGTTTCCGTTTGTCATGGGCATCTACAACGATGTTGAGACCTGCCGTGCCCTGATCCGCGAACAAGGAACGGATCTGGCCTGTGTCATTGTCGAACCCATGCAGGGCGGCGGCGGCTGTATACAGGCCACATCGGAATTCCTGACCATGCTGCGTGAGGAGACCGAGAGCAGCGGTTCCTTGTTGATCTTTGACGAAGTCATGACCTCGCGCCTTGCTCCGGGCGGCCTGCAGGGCCTGACCGGCATCATGCCGGACCTGACATCACTGGGAAAATATGTCGGCGGGGGGATGTCCTTTGGCGCCTTTGGCGGGCGCGCGGATATCATCGACCGCTTCGATCCCCGCCGCGAAGGGGCCTGGCCCCATGCCGGTACGTTCAACAATAACGTCCTGACCATGAACGCCGGCCTGACCGGCATGACCAAAATCTACACGGCGGACGTGGCCGAAAGCTTCAACGCTCGTGGCGATATGTTACGGCAGACATTGAATGGCCTGGCTGACAAACACGGCGCAGCCCTGCAATTCACCGGGCGCGGCAGTATGATGGCGGTGCATTTCCGCCGTGGCGAGATTCGCAACGTCGCGGACGCCATGGAGGGTCGGAACGAGTTGCGCCCCCTATTACACATGGATCTGGTCTCTCAGGGCATCTATCCCGCCGCCCGCGGCATGTTCACCCTATCGCTGGCGCACACGGAAGACTCCTTCGCTGCCCTCGAAGCGGCGGTGGAGGAATTCCTGGTCAGCCGGAGCAGTCTGCTCGGCGCATAGCACCGCACCAGAATTACTTTAAGCGTAATTGGGAGAGCGAACAGTGCCAGTCGATGCTGATATTCAAAAAATTCTTGATCTGATCAAACAGGCCGGACGGCCACCCTATCGGGAGCAGACCTTGGCCGAGGCACGGGCCGGCTATCAGGTCATGGTCAACCTGATGGATCCGAACGAAGAACCGATCCACCGCACCCAGGAGCGCACCATTCCCGGACCGGCTGGCGAAATTCCCGCGCGCGTCTATTGGCCCCGCGAGGCGGAAGCAGGCGAAACCCTGGGCGTATTCATCTACCTGCACGGCGGCGGCTTCGTCATCGGCGATCTCGACACTCACGATCCATTGTGCCGTCGCCTGTGTAACCGGGGTGATTGCATCGTAGTCTCGGTCGATTACCGTCTTGCACCGGAGCATCCCTTTCCGGCCAGCGGCGAGGACTGCATCGCAGCCATGAATTGGTGTGCCGCCAACACCGCCGTGCTGGGTGGCGATGCCAACCGCCTGGCCATCGGCGGCGACAGTGCGGGGGGCAATCTATCCGCCGTATGCGCCAGGGCTGCGCGGGATGCGGGCGGGCCTGATTTACGCCTGCAATTGTTGATTTACCCCGCCCTAGCACCGCGCCGGGACAGCGAAAGCCATTCCGCATTTGGCGAAGGCTACGTCCTGACCCGCGACAATATTGAATGGTTCATGGAGCAATATACCGGCGGCAGCGAACCCGTGAACGACCCGCATTTCGCCCCCTCCATTGCCACCAATCACGGCGGCCAGGCCAGAGCGGAAATCATCGTTGCCGGCTATGATCCTCTGCGGGACGAGGGCATGGCCTATGCCCAGGCCCTCTCAGACGCCGGAGTGCCAACAAACCTGGTCAACTATGAAGGCGCGGTGCATGCCTTCATACAGTATTACGGTACCTCCGCCGCCTGCCGGGAGGCCGTGGAACATTGCGGTGCGGTTTTGAAGGAAGCCCTCGCCTAACCTAGGGCATGCCGCGGCAGCGTCACTTCATGTCGTCATAGTATGCCCGCAGGACATTGAGTACTTCCGGACGGCTGAACTCTACGGGTATCTGCTCTCCATTCGCGAACATCTCGCGCAGCCTGGTGCCTGATATATTGAGCCGGTCTTCTTCCCCATGCGGACAGGTTCGGGCGGTCGCCATGCCGCCGCATTTGAAGCAGTGAAACGTGATGTCAATTTTCAGCGGCTGAATTTCCATACTGCCCTTGTCGATCTGATCGAAGATGTGATGCGCGTCGAGCGGTCCGTAGTAGTCGCCAAGCCCAGCATGGTCGCGCCCGACCACCAGATGTGAACAGCCGAAATTCTGCCGGAATACCGCGTGCAGCAAGGCCTCACGCGGCCCGGCGTAGCGCATTTCTATGGGATATCCGGCCTGGATAACGGTGCCGGGAACGAAATAGTTCGCGACCAGGGCATCGATCGAGGCGACCCGGACATCCGCCGGAATGTCGCCAGACTTTAACGCGCCAAGGACCTGATGGATCAACAACCCGTCGCAGATCTCGACGGCGATCTTGGCCAAGTATTCATGGCTGCGGTGCATGGGATTACGGGTCTGGAAGGCGGCGACCGTGCTCCAGCCCTGAGCCTGGAACAGGGCCCGGGTGTCTTCTGGGCGATAGTATAGTACGGGATAGGATTCGGCGTAATGGCCTTCGTTCAGCGCAGTCACCGGACCGGCCAGGTTGACGGCGCCCTGCCGCATCACCTTCTCAACCCCCGCATGAGCGATGTCGGTAGTGCGGTAAACGTGAGTGCATTCAAAAGCCTTTTCGATGGCGTATTTTTCCGCCACTTCGAGAATGCCGAAAACCGTCCCGGCCTCATCCACGAGGGCCACCTCTTCACCGACGGTAATGCCGTCGGCTAGATCACTGTCGCATGAAAGCGTAATCGGGATTGGCCAGAACAGACCGTCGGCGGTCTTCATGTCCAGACAACAGCCGCGCCAGTCGGCCTCTCCCATGAAGCCGGTAAGCGGCGTATAGGCGCCCATCGCCAGCATCAGCAGGTCCGAGACCTCGCGGCTGGACATCGGAACCTGCCGCAACGCCCCCGCGCGTTGCAAAGCGCCTTGCCGCTCGGCCTCGGGCGCAAGCAGTGGATTGAGCGGGCCGTTTCCATGTGGCGGTGTGAGCTTCGACATCTTGCTTGTCTCTCCCTTGGTATCAATTCTCTAGCGTCTATTTTCAAGGAACACTGCATCGCGAGTCCGCTCCGAAACCAACCAAGCGGGTCTCGGAAGCAAAGCCCCAAGCCGCCACCAATCTGTGCACCTGATAGACCGGCTGCTCCGCCATTCTAGGTGCATAGTGGCCGTAGCGCTTGTCGACAGCGACCGAGGGGACGGTACTGGCGGCAACGCCACCCACCATCGCCATCCAAGGGCGGTGCATATGACCAGTAAAGATTCGGACCATCTGGCGATGCCGCGAGATCAACGCCGCGAGATCGGCCACCGCCTCGCGGCGCTGGTAGGCAAACGGGTCAGGCGCGGCGGGTACATCAAAGGGTGGATGATGCATGAACAAGGCGGTTGGCCGGTCCGGTGCCTCACTCAGGGTGGCGTCGAGCGCCGCCAAGCGGTGATGGCAAAAGTCTCCTTTGGCATCATCGTCAGACAAGGAGTCAACCGCGATTAGCCTTATTGGATGGTCCTCGACAGCATAATGTATGAAACTACAATCGGACGACACGTATCCTTCGTCCGCAAAGGCCTGCATCATGCCTTCCCGGCCATCACGGTTGCCGGGGGTAACGTAGAGAGGCGCCTGCAGCGCCGCGAGGAGTGACCCAGCGTGGGCGAATTCCTCCGCCTGGCCGTTTTGGGTCACATCGCCCGTGTGGATGACGACGTCAGGCGGTGGGTCGAGGCCATTGATATCCGCAATGCAGGCGCGAAGATCCTCCGTCCGCGCCTGGAACATCGGGTCCACCGCGCTGTCGGCCACTAAGTGGGTATCGGCGATCTGAGCAATGATCATTGCCCCGGCCACCGACAGAGGGTTCTCGCTACATCAAAGGGTTCTACGGCGGGCTTCCTTTAATCGACGATGTGATAGACGGGGGCCTTCTCCATTTCCCACCTTCCAGTGTCCCGGTCGTATTGGGACAGGGTAAAGCAGTGCCAATCATCATCATCCAGTTTCGGATGATCGGCCCGGTAATAGTACCCCGGCCAGCGCGTTTCCTTCCTGAACATTGTGTGCTGGGTCACGCACTCCGAAGCCAGGACCCGGTGGCGAAGCTCCCACGAGCGCTGCAGCTGATGTAGGTCTTCGGCACCAAGGTATTCAAGGTCTTCCCGCAACATGTCCAGCAGTTCAATCCCGCGGGTGAGCAGCGGCTCGTTCGTCGTGTAGTGGGAACTGATACCACCAACGTATTCATCCATGATCTTCTCCAGACGCTGAAGGCCTTGGATAGGCAGCAGATAACTTGGCGAAACGGTTCCCGCGACGATCTCGCTGCGGCCGAGTTGATAATTCTCCAAAGGCTGGAAGATAACATTCTTGAGATCTTCGTACTCCGCTTCGCTCACTTCCGGCGTCTCATTGCGCATATCGTTGACATAGTTGACCGCCGCCTTGCCAGCGATTCGGCCTTCCGTGAAGGATCCCGACGAGAACTTGTGCGCGGTGCCGCCGATGGTGTCGCCTGCGCCAAACAGCCCGTCGACGGTCATCATCCGGTTATAGCCCCATTGGTAATCCGAGGGAGCGTAATCCGCCGGTCCACTGGCCCAGGCGCCAGAACAGGTAGCATGAGAGCCCATGACATAAGGCTCCGACGAAGTCAGTTCGGGATTGATATGCTTGGGATCAATGTTCTGCGATGCCCAGACAACCGCCTGTCCAATCGTCATGCCGAGAAAGTTCTCCCAGCCGACCTGTTCTTTATGCGGATCCTGGAAGGCCTCTTTCGTCACCATACGGATGGGGCCGCGGCCAGCCTTGACCTCCTCCAAAAATGCGTGGTTACGCAAACAGGTCGGCACCGGGTGCCGATCGACATAGTCTCCCACTAATTCCTTGGTGTGTTCGTACCAGTTAGACTCGTACTCATTGCCATAGGCATTTTCGGTATAGGTCTTGAGGTGCAGGAAATAGGCACCGACTGGGCCATAGCCATCCTTGAAACGGGTCAGAACGATCCGGTTCTCCATCTGCGTCATCTTGGCGCCGGCGAGGATTGGCAATGCATAAGCGGACGCGCTGCTCCATGGTGCGTACCAAGTCCGGCCCATGCCTTCACCGGTCGCACGGGGCTTGAAGATATGCGAGGCACCACCGGCCGCGACGATGACGGCCTTGGCGCGGAAGACATAGAAATCCCCGGTACGGACGTTGAAGCCGACGGCGCCCGCGACCCGGTTCGGGTTCGTCTTGTCCTTCAGCAGGTGGGTTACCATGATCCGGTTGTAGACCTCGGTGGCTGCCTTGCGCGCGGCCTCGGCGACGATCGGCTTGTAGCTTTCGCCATGGATCATGATCTGCCATTGGCCTTCGCGCAGATAGCGCCCGGTCTCTGGGTCCTTCATAATGGGCAGGCCCCACTCTTCGAACTTGTGCACCGTGGAGTCCACATGCCGGGCGATATCGTAACCCAGATCCTCGCGCACCAAGCCCATTAGGTCGTTACGGGCATAGCGGACATGATCTTCGGGCTGGTTTTCGTCCCACTGCATGCCCATATAACAATTGATCGCATACAGGCCTTGCGCGACAGCGCCGCTGCGCTCGATATTCGCCTTCTCGACACAGACAACCTTTAAGTCGCGTCCCCAATATCTGGATTCATACGTTGCTCCACAGCCGGCCATGCCGCCGCCGATGACGAGAATATCCGAATCCACCAAAACTGTTTTTCTACGATTGAACAAACTCATTATACCAATCCTTGCTTGAGCTTATCTGGAGTCAACGCGGGCAGTTTTTCTATGTTGAGCGCGTCCGGTTCGTGGGAAAGTTCCTCCCCCTTGAGAGCTTCCTGGGTTGGCGCTTCGTAATCGGATGGCGCCTTGATCGATCCCCACGGCGTTGTTCTGATCGGGGAAACGAAATTCTTTTCGCGTCCGTCCCGGAACTTGATTTTCCAGGAAATCGTGCCCTTCTCCTCTTCCCGAAGCGCCCGAACGCTGTGCCCCAAGGGCGCAAAGTCGGCGTAGCCACGGCAATCGATCGCGTTTTGCGGACACATCTTTACACAGGAGTAACATTCCCAACACATGTTGGGTTCGATATTAACCGCACGGCGATAGGTGGTATCGATGTGCATGATGTCGGACGGGCAGATATCGACGCAATGTCCGCAGCCGTCGCAGCGAGTCATATAGACAAATGTCGGCATGATGGTCCGTTATCTCCTGAATCTACGGGCAATAATGAGCTGATCAATAATGTCGCGGCAACCGGCGGGGATTGCCAAGAGTTTCCGGTTTGTCGGCTGGGGCCGGCAGGTTGCTCCTCGAACCGTTGGCGTTTTCCACCCGTTTCTGCAAGGCCGCCGCGGGTTTGAAAAACATATGTGAAAATTTGGACCACGGAACCGATCCGAAGAGCACCGTCGTGGTGATCAGGTACAAACCAAGGAACACACTTGTCCATGAGCTGCTCATCGCCTGCAGATAGGCCCAGATCAGGCCCAGTGTCACGCTGGCAAGAAGCGAGAGGATGAACAGGTCGGCACGCACGATGCGGAACGGTGAATTACCCTCGGCCGCGACGTCGACCCGAATGAAAAACCAAAACCAGTAACCGCCAAGGCAAACCAACAGAGCCCCGATACTCCATAATTGTGGCAGGATGGCCGGCGTGGGGGTGGCAGGCGTTGGGTACCCGAAAACCATGATGACGGTCGTTAGCACGTAAATCAAAAAGCCATACATTGTCAGAAGATGCGCAATCCGGCGCCGCGCATTGCAGAATTCACCGGATGTCAAACCATCCAGCACGGCGGTTTGAACCGCCAGTGAGACCATTTCCCCACCACTGACTTGCCGCGTCCCTTTATTTTTCGCTTTTCGCCAATTGTTGAAGAAATACTTGGCGCTCTTCTTGTGAATGGTGTCATACAGCGTGCCGCCCACGACCAAGATAATCATGACGACGATGTACGTCTGCATGACGCAAGGCGCTATGGACGCCGAAAGTGCGGCGAAGGGATTACTGGTAAACATCAAATTACCTCAATATTGGTCCGTTATTTTCAACGCAGGGGGCGCGGATTGTCCCGGCGTCCTATGCAAGTCACACTTGCTTCGTTCCCGAAGGTCGGCATCTCACCGGTCCCACCCCATTCCGCGCTTGTTTTTTTTGGTTCCGAGTGCATGGCGCGACTCAGTCCGTCAATTTCGAAGGTGACAAGTTTACGACAAACTAGCAATATCTAAAATTAGAAATTCGTCGCTTTCCCCATATTTCTCGAATGTGGCGCGGCTTTCCCTGCCAAGTTGTCGTAGGAACCTGATGACGGTTTTTGGGCACTGGGGCATCGGGCGTTATTGGATCAAGACTGGGGGTTCAGCGTCAAGTGTTTGGCCCAGAGGCGCCCACAGTGGTCGTGGTTGCCCGATTGGACCTCAGCATCACCACATATGGATTATCCGACGTTCGTTCGTCCCAAAAGCTCGACGATGCGTTCCCAATACGCGCCGCGTTCGGGAATAATGATACCCGGCGACGCCAAAGGCTATTGGTATGGTGAGGTCAAACGACAATGACTCATCCTGACAAGGACGCGTCGGATATGTCGTGCTTGGCCATTTCCACGAAATTTCATGTATGTTATGTATAAGGCTGAGTACAAATGACAGATCTGGGATTCTCGCGATGAAGGCTATTGTAGTTCTCTTTGCCCTGACAGTGCTAATGTTGTTTGCCGCCATCAACGCGAACGCAGCAATCCATCCGTTAAGTACCCATCAAGAAATGATGGCAAGCGATCAGAACGGCAGCCAGACTGATAATATTATCGTTGCGCAAGCCAAGCCTAAAGAAGACGAAGATGACGAGGATGAGGATGAGGATTTAGACGAAGAAAATTGCTGATCCGCCTGCCATCGACTACCCTGGAGCAAGTTCATTAGTTTCCAACGATCCGAAGATAATCAAACCTCAATGCAAGAAAACCATCGGGTAACAACAAAGGGAAGGACAGAGAAATGAAGACATTATTAGCAGTGGCTCTGGCGTTCTGCCTAGGCTCGGTCTCAGCAATAGCTGCCGAGGTTCGCATCACCAAGGAGATGAAATCGGTTTCGGTCTCCACCGAAGACGGCGATGTTGTCATCAAACGCAATCCTGACGAAAAGAACACGATCAATCCGGCGTTCGCGAAAACCTCGCGCAAATGCCCACCGTTTTGCATTCAACCCTTTGAAGTCGCGCCCGGCGTTAAGACCGTTGGCGAGTTAGAGGTTATTAATTTTCTGAAGAACAAGAAGGGCGTCGTGGTCGATGCCCGCACCGTGGAATGGCATGTCCGGGGCACCATCCCGGGCGCCAAGAACATCCCCTTCACACAAGTTGCCAGCCGGCTTAATGAGCTCGGCTGTGCCAAATCGAACGGCAAGTGGGACTGCGCCAATGCCAAGGATGTTCTGCTGTTCTGCAACGGCTTGTGGTGCGGCCAGTCGCCCACCGCCATTCGGGCCATGCTGCGCGAGGGCTATCCGGCAAGCAAGATCAACTATTACCGTGGAGGAATGCAGGGCTGGGAATCAGTCGGGCTTACGGTGGTTGAAGGTTCAATGTAGCTTCGGTCGAATAGCAGGGCGAATGGGGCCGCCGCTTAATCGTGGCGGCCCTTTTTCGCGTGTCGTAGGGTCGTTCAGTTCCGGACCGCCGGTGTCTCGACGGGCAGACCCCTTCCCCGCGCGGCAAGGTACAATTCCAGATTAACGTATTCGTCGGAGCCGTAGCCGTAAGGCCGCGCCCGAATGTTCTTGTCGCAACCACGGAAGCGCCGATGCAAAGAGCCAAGCCTTTGCCACGCCAGCCGGTACAGGGGAAAGCCGTTACTATGCCCTTGGCTGAGCAGATTGGCCCGCGCCAGATTGCCGGCGTTGTCCTCGTGACAATGTTTGCACGCCAGATTCAGTTGCCCACGGCGTTGAAAGTATTGCGCTTTGCCTTTCTCGAAGAACGGTGCGGCGGGACCATTGATCTTGACATTCACTGGCATGTCGCGGGATTGGCCCTTAACGTAGACGGTCATCGCTAGCATCTTGTTCGATTCCCACTTGAAGGGTTTCGCCTCCATCCGTTGTTTGCGGCAGATGTTGATCTGCTGTTCGACGTTCTTCAATTTGCCTAGCGATTTGTCAAATACCGGATAGCGGGTTGCCACGCCCTTCATGCTTTGGGCAGCATCGTCGTGGCAGGATGCACAGGATTTTCCGGCCTTGCCCTGCGCCTTCAACCACAGTTCCTCGCCCTGGTCCATCCAGATCGACGACGGATTCGCGAAATCATCGTCCTGCATGGCGCGGGTTTCCTTGCTCGCGTACGTATAACCGCTGCGCAGTTCGCCGGATTGGTATTTACCCCAATCCTTGGCCTTGGCGGCGAATCCATAAAGGCTGGCACCCGCAACCACCGCCAACACGACGAACAGGCCAAAATATCGCTTGACGCCCATTAACGTACTCTCCCTACCTATCTGTTCTTATTCCGGTCCCCCACGAGCCCGGCACGTCAATTGACAGTAATTGATGCCATTTTCTCATAGGTTTGGCCCCTGTCGTCGGTCCATTTGAAAACGAGCGTACCGCTCTTCTCCGCCCTGATATAAAAGGCCATATACGGATTTGCCGAAATCGCAGGATGCCAATCACTTTCGAAGACCACGGTACCGTTGTATGTGCAGATGAACTTGTTAATAATCATCCGGGGAATTTTCTTACCCTTCTTATTTTTCCTCTGGCCCGACTCCATCTTGTGAGAAATCAAAGTCTTTACCTGAAAGACTTCGCCCTTCTTGACCGACTTCGGCACTTTCACACGGGGTTTGCTTTTCGCCATCGTACTCGTTCCCTTTTCCGGTCTCAGCCGCCGCAACCGCCGATGGTGACCTTGACCTCGGCCTTAGCCATGAAGACCGAACCATCGCTCATCTCTGCCACCGCGATTACATTCTGTGTCTTCGCCATGCGCATCCGGGTGGCTGCGCGAGCCCGGCCGGAGGCGGGCGAAAAGCGTATGCTGGCCACGTTGGGTATCGGGTTGCCTTCAGAAAAGATATGCACTGCCTTGACGTGATCGGCCTCGGTCATCGGGCTTTCTACCTCGAAGGCGATAGGTACCGTATTGCCGTTCTCAGCAATCTGCGGCAATTCCAGCGTAATGCGGCCTTGCTGTGTCGCCTTGTCGCCAATGATTTTCTTGATCGCCTTGGCTGCCGACGCGGAATCGGCTAGGGCCAGATTTGGCAGCAACGACGATGTGACGAATGCCACCGCGCCGGCACCAGCCAGACGCAATGTATCGCGCCGTCCAAGCGCCACCATGTTTATTTTCCTCAACATTCTCGCACCTCAATCAGGTTGGTGTTAATGCCTATTTCAGCGTCAGTAGATAGGCTAGGACATCCTCGACCTCCTGGGCGCTCAGCACCGTCTTGCCCTTGAATTTCTTCAACACACGGTGCAGACCGACATTGCGGTAAAACGCCGGCATGATGGTGTCTTCGTTAATGATGGTCGCATCCACAAGCCGCAGACGAAGTTCGCCGGAACTGTAGCGGCTGGCCACGCCCGTTAGATCGGGACCGATATTGCCATGAAACTGCTGCTCTGGTGCCGGCATGGCATGGCAGGCAAGACAGTTACCCTTTTTACGGTGAATGGCCACAGCACGGCCCTTGACCGGATCTCCCTGCTGCCCGGTCAGGGAATGTGCGATGCTCTCACCTTTGGTGATTTCAAACTTTACCAAGGACGCCTTTGTTTCGGCACTCGCGGCTGTCGCGGCGATTATCCCCGCCACGGAGAATGCCATCGCAATTGCTCTTGTTCTCACAATCAGACCTCACTCGTGTCACGCTAGTTTTTTAGAGTAGATATCAAGATCTCCCAATATTATTGAGTTGGAATGCGCCACTTCATATTGCCCTAGAAACCTGGCAAGCTCTCCGGCTACCAACCAAAAATCATCATATATGGTTTTGTGCAAATGCTCAAACCGCGGCGGTCATAGCAAGATGAACCTGGAGCAGACAGGATGATCTTTCAGCGCCCGATCAAGGCGCGGAGGGCGTCAGCGAAATTGCCTTCTTCTTGATACTTGAGGCCCAGCAGGCCACCGATAATAATTGCCACGACAGCGATCAACGAGCCGAGCGACAAGGTTGACATGCCCGTGATGCCTTGACCAACGGTGCAGCCAAGCGCCATGACGCCGCCTGTTCCCATCAGCGCCGCGCCGACCAGGTGACGCAGCATGTCGTTGGCGTCAGTGAAGCTTTCGATATGGAATTGTTTTCTGGCCAGCGCGGAAAGAAAAGCACCGGCAACAATGCCGCCGACCGCGGCAATGCCGAAATTGATCGTTGAACCGGTAAAGGTCATCAAATACTGCAGCCCCTCACCGATCGGCGCGACGAAGGTCATGGAGGTCAGGGGTACCGGTTCGAAATCATCGGCGCCGACAATCCCGGTCACGGCCCAAGCCACTGCCACCAGCAGACCAACGATGAGACCGGCCGCGACATCTTGCGGCGAGCGGCGAAAGCCGGCGTCCTTGAAACAGAACCAGACCAGGGCGCCAGCAACCATGGCGGTAAGGATAATGCGGGCAGCGCCAAGGGGCGCGCCCAATACCGCCAATAGTTCCGGCAGTCCCTGATTGGCGGCACCCCAACCGCTAACGTCGATCATGCTGACCTCCTGCAATTCGACACGCGCCAGTCCGATCAGGCCACGCAAGGTCATATAGGCAAAAATGCCCAGCACCACAGCGACAACAAACGATTTCAGATTACCGCCGCCTAGACGCACCAGGGTCTTGTTAGCGCAGCCCCCCGCCAACGTCATCCCAAAGCCAAACATAAGTCCACCGATAATCGCGCCCAGCCAGCCTAGATTGACGCTGCGGTAAATCGAGGCGTTTAAATCCACGGCTTCGAAAAGTTCCAGGCCCTGGCTGGCGAGCGTAGCCACCGCGACCGCCAGCATCCAAGCGCGTAGCCTGTTCCAATCGCCGATGAAGACGACATCGGACAGGGCGCCCATGGTGCAAAAATTCGTTCGTTGCGCCGTGACACCGAATAGGGCTCCAAGCACAAAGGCCAGGATCGCGACTTGAGTGTTAATGGGGATATCTTCGAGCACCAGCCGTTCCTTCATTTACCTCGGACATGCGGCGGTAACTCCGCGCGAATTTCAATCACCATTATTTTACCTGATAATATGAAGTCAAGCTGGCTGGTGACCGTCTGGTGTTGGACGAATTTGACATATTCAATTATTGGTAATTATGCAAATCAGTACATAGGGGCCGAACATAAAGATGAAAGCGTTTTTGGAGGTGGACATAGCTCGACGACAACAACAGCTTGATCTGTCGGAGAAGCGACTGTGGCAAAATAGTGCCGCATGGCCATCGTTCCGTTTTCTAGCGGTGTTTTGTCTTGTTTTGATTGGCAGCGCGCCGGCTACGGCGGCGCAGTTGATCATGTTCGAGTCCAGCGCCTGTAGCTGGTGCAAGAAATGGGACGCGGAAATCGCGCCCATTTACACAAAGACCGTGGAAGCACGGATCGCGCCATTGCGCCGTGTCGATCTTTTTGACGAGCGGCCGGCAGATCTCCAAGGGCTCAAAGCAGTGATCTACACACCGACCTTTGTTCTGATGGATCGGAGTAGGGAAATCGGCCGTATCGTGGGCTATCCGGGTGAAGACTTTTTTTGGGCGCTGTTGGAGGAATTGATGGGCAAACTGGCGCAGGACCAGGAACGTCGGCATCAATCGGCAAGAGACAGCGGGTCGGCTTCGGCACTCTGCGGTGACCCGGGAAATTCAGGCGCCAGGCAAAATGCGAAAGCATCATGTTGAGAACCATAATAGCCGCCGCCATCGTTCTGGCCGTCATGGCGTACGGCGCGCGGGCGGAAGAAGACGCGATGGCATCTTTTAAGGTGCTGACGCTCGAGGTCGTGCTGGAACTGGCATAGGGTGCATTGAATAATTGCCGCGCCAGTGGCTACCAGGTCACCGCCGTGGTTGTCGACTGGTTCGGCATTGTCCAGGTCGCGAACCACGATCAACTGGCGGGCCCACACACCGTGGAGACCGCGAGGCGAAAAGCATGAACGGCGGTAAGTTTCCGAACTAATACCGAAACCATGGCTGAACTAACCCAGGCTGCCAAACAACAATCGGGCATCCGCCAGGTAATAGGTGCATTAATGATAGGAGGCGGCGTGGTCCGCTTGATCGAACGGGACGAAGCCGGTTGGACTATCGTCAAGCCCTAACTTGACGCCAGCGGCTTCATGACCTTTGGCGCCTGGGATCAACCGAGCGATTGGGGATGTTCATGTCCCTTTCGCCCGGCGCTACCAAGAACGCCTCGGCAATTAACACGCCGCCGGGGCAGGACTATTGGGCGCGCGGTATAGTTGGTGCGGCAGGGAGATGGCCCCCTGGGTTTCGTTGCTGGAAAGGGAATAATTTTTGAGCCTTATGAATTGTCATTTGCAATAAATTGCATATGATGGACTCCGACTTGCGCTTTAAGGCAGATGGGTAAGTTTCCGAAACGGTTTCAACAAGAACACACCAGGGGAGATTACGATGTCCGAGGAAAGCGCCAACAATGCCAAAAGTATGTCACTGATCGTTACCAAAGGATCCTTGGATTGGGCCTATCCACCGTTCATTCTGGCGACGACGGCGGCCAGCATGGGCCTGGATGTCAGCATGTTTTTTACGTTCTATGGTTTGGGCCTATTGCAAAAGAAAATGGACCTGGAAGTCACTGCGCTTGGCAACCCGGCCATGAAAATGCCCATGGCCGGCATGCATATCGGCATGCCCAATCTGATCGCAGCCATGCCCGGTGTCGGCTCGATGGCGACCGGCATGATGAAGAATATGATCGAAAAAAAGGGTGTGGCCTCGATTGAGGAACTGCGCGATGAGGCGATAGAGGGTGACGTCCGCTTGATTGGTTGCCAGATGACCATGGACCTGTTTGAATTTAAGCAGGAAGACCTGATCGACGGCATAGAAGTCGCCGGCGCCGCCACTTATGTGGAGAATGCGCTGGAGGCGGATATAAATCTGTTCATTTAACGCATTTTTAAGACTGTCCAAGCCGGGTCACTAGATAGGAGTATTTGATGGCGGACCAACTATTGGATGCCAAGGGTCTGAACTGTCCCTTGCCGATCCTACGTGCGAAAAAGGCAATCAAGGAACTGGATACAGGCGCCACGCTGGAAATCGAGGCAACGGATCCTGGCTCGGTAAAGGACTTCGAGGCATTCTGCCGGGTTACTGGTAATGACCTACTTGGTTCCAGTGAAGACAGCGGCGTCTACAAGTTTCTCATTAAGAAGACCGGGTAAAGCGGGTTCTGAATTCGGCACTGCCCTTCGGTGCCATGACGTCATTCGTCCCCGGCTGCCATTTCTTTATCGGCCCAATCGCTCATCGCGTCCCCACAAAGGCGCGCCGTGGCGGGATCTAGATCGATGGTGGTAAAGCGCGATTTTTCCTTGATTCGCAGGCGCAAGAGCCGGACATCGCCGTCGAATTCCGCTTCAAGAAATTGCACTTCTTGACCGAAGAGAAGCTTGAAGGACTGCAAGGACTTTTGCTCCTTCGGGATCATCGGGTCCCCCAGGTGAAAGCCATTTCCACCTGCTCCGCCCAGTTTTTTGGCGTATCGGGATATTCCGGCTTGAGGTCGATCTCCAACAGCACGGCGCGGTGCTGTTCCTGCTGGCCGATCACCTCCAACAGGCCTTGAAAAGTAACCACCTGTGGATTTCTGATCATGAAGTCGCTCAAGCGCAAAAGGTTCTGTACCACGTCCCCACCGATCCTCTCAGTCCCGAAAATTTCGTTGTTCAGGTTGCCGCTGCACTGATTGCGAACAAGCCCGTACGAAGGCGACGAACCTGTCGGCCCAGCGGTTCGCCGCCGTCTGCCGCTGATGCGAAAATCCAGCCACCAGATTACCGATGATCAAGCCGTCATTGCGGCCATCTATACCATGGCCCCGTTTTACCTCGTAGGCATAGGCTAGGTTCGCTGGCAAATTTTCCAGCGACGCATAATGGAATTCATGAGCCGGCACCATCTCCCCCGCCGCGCCCAAGTCCGGCCAAGGCAAGGCCCCGGTGTCCGCCAGTTGAACATAGCCGCGGCCGATTGGGCTTTTGTGCATGACCGCTTCACCCGGAACAAAGCCGACCATTGGATGCCGCTCGCCCTGATAGTTCAAGCCGCGCGAAAGATACATCAGGCCGCCGCATTCCGCATAGGCCGGCATGCCGCCTTCCAGTGCCTGTCGGATGCTCTCGCGCATACCGGCGTTGGCACTCAATCGCGGCGCCAGGATTTCTGGAAAGCCGCCGCCGATGAGCAAGCCCGAAGCCTCGGGCAAGTTCTCGTCACGCAGCGTATCGAAAGGACGCAGTTCGGCACCAGCGCGCGACAACGCCGCCAAATCGTCCGGGTAATAGAAACCGAACGCCGCATCCCGTGCATATGCGATAGCAACCCTATCGCTGCTGGCCTTCAGAACGGTTTGGATGCCAACAACGGCGCCTCCAGCCCCAGTCTTAGTCTCGGACTCTGTCACCACATCGCCCATGACTTCACCGGCGATCCTGTCCACATCCACATCGGTGGCGATAATATCCGCCAACTCATCAACCTTGCCACTGACATCCGCCGCCTCGTTCGGCGGCATCAAGCCCAAATGCCGTTCGCAGATAGTGATCGATTGATGCCGGCCAATGGCACCAAGGATCGGAATATCGGTATAGCGCTCGACTGCGGCGCGAAGCTTACCCTCATGGCGCGGTCCGCCGACCTGATTGAGAATGACGCCGGCGATCTTCAAGTTAGAACCGAACTGTTGATAGCCGGTCAGCAGCGGTGCAATGCCCCTGGCCATGCCACGGGTATCAAGCACCAACAGTACCGGTATCCCCAGCAATTCGGCCATGGCGGCATTGCTTTCGAAACCTTCCAGATCAACGCCGTCGAACAGTCCCTTGTTTCCTTCGACCAATCCCAGATCCGCGCCCGCGGCGGCAACGGCGAAGGCATTCACGATCTCGTCATGGGAGGAGGTAAAAAAGTCCAGATTGTGGCATGGCCGGCCGGAGGCATGGCTCAACCACATGGCATCAATATAGTCGGGACCCTTTTTGTAGCACTGCACAATGTAGCGCCGCCGGGCCAGGGCCGCGGTCAACCCCATGGTCACGGTGGTTTTTCCCGAGGATTTTGCCGATGCGGAAATCAGGAGTCCCTTCATACCCCCCCTCCTACAGCTTATCGCGGCGCCGGCCAGCCCACATTTCCTCGGCCAGCGCCTGTGCGTCCGCGACGCTGTCGGCGCGGTTCATAAGCTTCAGGATAATCGCCAGGGTACCGGTCACGGCCGCCGTGGCGAATAGGCTCTCCTCCACTCCCTTCCAAACCTGGCTCAGGCGGACGAGATGCAATTCCTCTTCATATTTTTGATGTGGTTCGGGCAGCAATGGCGCCCATTCCTCGGTGCCGGTGACGCCGTCATGCACGGTCTGAACCGTGGCCGGCTTGCCGGGACGCCGTTCGATCTCGCCACCCTCGCCCCTAAACACCGCCATGTGCGGCTGACCGAGCGCCAAGGCCGCATTCTGATGGATCGTACCGTAGCCGGGATGGAAAATACCCTGGGGCATGTGGGCTGCGGCAAAGGGATTGAGCATCCGCGACAGTGTATGCACCGGCGTCCGCAGGCCAAGAATCGGGCGCAGTTCGATCATTTCATGCAGGCGGGGGCTGAGATATTCCAAGGGCAAATAACTGACGCCGTCCTGTTCGATCTGGCGTGCCGCCTCGGTAAGAGAGGTGGCGACGGGCAGGCCAAGGAAATCCATGACCACGCGGGCATAAACCCGTCCAGGCGTGTGCCCCTCCGCGCCATGCATGAAAATCTTGATGCCATTGTCCGCCAGAACGACCACCGCCAGCATGAACCAGGGCAACTGCCTTTTCTTGCCGGCATAGCACGACCAGTCAAGATCGACCTTCGGCATAGTCGCGGGTAGCTCAAAACTTTGCCGCGCCGCGCGGACGAAGCCCGCGATTTCGCCGCCTGTTTCCTCCTTCATGCGCAGCAGCATCAAAAAGGCACCAAGTTGCTCGGGCAGAACTTCGCCGGCCAAGACCATGGCCATGGCGTCTTCCGCTTCCACCTCAGTCAAGGAGCGCTGGAAGCTCTTGCCCCGGCCCAGAATGCGCACATAGGCGGCAAAAGGATGTTCTTCTCTCATGTTCAATCTATTTAGGCGGATCAACCGCCTTTTCCACAATACTTGTCGGGAGGATTGGCAAAATCCGTAGCCCAAGCATGACAACCATCGCCGCTAGCGCGATACCGCCGAGGCCCAAAACGAGCTCTGGCCAACTTGGCCCGTAGCTGGCAATGGCACCATCAAAAAAGCTGCTGCTAATTTCATACCCTGGAAACAGATTTAGCGGATAGCTCTGGCCGCCAATAATGATGACATAGACTTGCGCCAAGCCACCCAGGATCACCAAAACCGCCGCCGAAAGGCTCCATCCGGGCGGCCTTTGCCGTGACAGCGGCCAAAGCAGAAGCGCCAATGGAACGATGCCGCCGGCGCCAACCTGCAACAGCCAGAACATAGCCGTAATGGCGCCACCTTCGAGCAGCAGGAAACGCTCGATGCCATAGGACCCGGCACCATAAAGGCCGGTTAGATGCTGCAGAGTGGTGAAATAAAGCACCACCGCCACGAAAATCGTCAGCAGCCGCGCCATACGCCTGCCCATGGCGCCGCCAAGGGCTACCTCCCGGCCATAACATGCCGCCAGCGCCAGCATGAAGATAGCGAGGCCAATGGCCAGCGACATGGCTATGAAAAGCGGCGCCATGATGGCGCTATTGTAGGCCTCCCGCGCCACGAGAAAGCCAAAGATGCAGCCGGTTCCCGTGGTCAGGACAAGGCGCCAGACGAAGGCCAATAGGCCGGCCTTGCCGCTCCATTTCATCAATCGGCGCTCCATTAGCAGCCAAAGATAAAGGGCGACGATGGCAATGAATCCGGTATAGAGAAATATATTCCAGGCAAAGATGGAACGGAAATTGAACGAGGTCATGGCGATGATCAGGCGGTCGGGGCGGCCCAAATCGAGCACCAGAACGGCCAATCCACCGAGCAACAGCGCGATCGCCATCAGTCCGGACAGGCGCGCCAGTGGTTTATAGGCCGCTTGTCCAAACACCGAGCCGATGGAGGCCATGTTAAGAACGCCGGAAGCGGCAACGATCAGAAACACCGCGAAGACATGCGGCAGGCCCCAGACCACCTGATTGTTCATGCCGGTTACCCAATGGCCGTTATACTCCATATACCAGGCCGCGATCAGGCCAAGCCCCAGAACGCCCGCTGCCACTGCCGCCAGGCTATAAAAGCGCGGCGAGGCTTGGCCGATGATTTGGAATGTCTGCTGGTTTTTCACGGCGCCACCCTCAAAGGCCCTGATAGCGGACGCCGGGATCGAGCCCCAGATCGGCGCGGATCGCCGCTGACGGATATTCCGCCAAGCGCTTGGAAATTTCGCTGGTCGGATCGTTCAGATCGCCAAAGATGATGGCGCCATGACCTAGACCGGCACAGGCCTCGACGCAGGCCGGGGTGCCGCCGGCATCGACCCGATGGACACAGAGCGTGCAGCTTTCAACCGTGCCTTTGCCCCTCGGCGCGTGCGGTGCCTGGTCGGTCACCGTTTCATGTACGAAGGAACGAGCCTTGTAGGGACAGGCCAGCATACAATAGCGGCAACCGATGCAACGGTGCTTGTCGACCAGAACAATGCCGTCGGCACGCTTGAACGAGGCGCCGGTTGGGCAAACATCGGCACAGGGCGGTTCCGCGCAATGCTGGCACATAACAGGAAGCGAGAGTTTCCTGCCGCTGCCCTTGTGGCGCAGATCTACCTTTCTGATCCATTGTGCCTGGATCGCGGGACCATGCGCCGGACCAATGGCATTCTCCTCGCCGCAGGCACCAACGCAAGCCGAACAATCCGCCTTGCATCTATTGGCATCGATCAGCATTCCCCAGCGGTTCTTGGCGGACGCTGGGCCCGAGGTGAGGGCAGCTTGCGCCATGGGGTAGAGCGTGACCCCCGGCGCGATGGTCAAGGCCAGGGCGGCTGCACCGGCCAGGAAATCGCGGCGCCCGGTCATTTCGCCTGCCCCGCCGAGGCGCTCGATTGCCGTATTAGAGGACCGGGCTTGGCATTGTGGCATTCGAAACAATCGATCCGCACCGCCGCATAATCGTGGCAGGCGCGGCAAAAATGCTTTGGGTTGTCAAAACCGACCGCATGGCCGTCGCTACCCGCCACGGCGTGGCAGTCCAGGCATCCCGCCAACTTTTCCGATAGCGCCCGCCTGCCCTCGCGGACACTGGCATCGCGGCGATGGCTTAGAAAATTCATGTGATTGGCGCGCATGAAGGCGGCATCGCGGACACAAGTGCCGCCCTTGGCTTTCGGCACGGTTGGCTGCAAGCCGCCGGCGCAGGCCGGCGTATCTCCATCGCCGAGCGAGATCAGAAACAGCGCGGCAACCATGATCAGGACGGCGCGCATGGCCCTGCTATTCCCCCAGGCCCATCTTGATGTAGCCCGACGGGCAGACATCCTGGCAGATGTAGCAGCCGACGCATTTTCCATAGTCGGTATCGACATAGCGGCCTATCGCGCGTTCCGATTTGTCGACCCGGAAGATGGCGTCCTGTGGGCAATAGATCATGCAATTGTCGCAATTGAAGCACATGCCGCAACTCATACAGCGGTCCGCCTCGGCAATCACATCCTCCTCGGCAAGGCCGGTGAATCTTTCCTGAAAATTGCCTAGAACCTCCGCCGACCCGATAGCCTTCTCGACCCGGCGGCGCATGGGGTCATGGGGGAAATGGCCTAGGAACAATTCATCGCAGGGCACGATTTCAACGAATGAACGGTCTTCGTAATTGTGGATGGCGAAATTCGCTGCATCCGTATTCTTGGCCGGGCCGCCTGAAAAAGCCGCCGGCTCCAGCTCGTGGGTTCTAAGCTCGTGCAAAAGATTGAAATGATGCACATCGACCCGGGGCCGGGCCACCGGCGTTTCCTCTTGCAGATAGCGCTCGATACCCTCTACCGCGATCGAGGCGTGGCCAATGGCCGTGGTCAAGAGATGTGGCTTTATAATATCGCCACCGACGAAATGCGCCGCCTTTTCCTTGACACGGTAAAACGGATCAGCGTCCATCAAACCCCACCCGTTGTTGAAATCTTCGAAGCCGGTGAAGTCACCATCCTGGCCGGTGGCCCCGACGATCAGGCTACATTTAATCTCAAAGGCATCTTCCTCACGCACGGTCATGCTACCGTCAGGGGCCCAGTCCACGGGTGCGACTTTCAGGGCCCGGGCGCGGCCATCGTCACCGAGCATGACCTCCAATGGCGCCAAGCTTTCATGTATTTTGACGCCCTCGGCAATAACCGATTTCAGTTCATGCTCCGTCGCCGGCGCCTTGGAAATCGGCCGGCGGTAGACGATCCAGACATCGGCGCTTTGGCGCCGGGCGGCATGGGCCACATCATGGATCGTGTGGCCGAGGATTACGTTGTCCGGCCGGTCCCTGGCACCTTTCGCCGTAATATGTCCGATGCGGCGGGCAACGGCGGCAACATCCATGGCCGTGTCGCCGGCACCGATCACCAGGATCCGGCCATCAATATATTGTAGTCGGTCCTCGTTGAAGGCGCGCAAGAAGGACATGCCATCGACGCAGTTCCCTGCCTCGGCGCCGGGGATCGGCAACGGCTTACCGGTCTGGGCGCCAATGGCCCAAAAGACGGCGTCGAAATTCTCTTCCAGCGCCGCTACGGTGACATCCGTGCCGATCTTGGTGTTGAGATGGACCTGCACGCCCATGTCGATGATCCGCTTGATCTCACCATCAAGGACGTCACGCGGCGTTCGGTAGCTTGGGATACCAAACCGCATCATGCCGCCCAGAGATTCATAGGCCTCGAAGATGGTGCAACCGATCCCTCGCAAACGCAGGAAATACGCCGCCGCCAGCCCAGCCGGGCCACCACCGATGACCGCGACGTTCTTGCCGGTTTCAGGGCCTGGTTTGGCGAAGGCAAGGTTATGCTGCAACCCCCAGTCGCCGACGAACTGTTCGACCGCATTGATACCGACGGATTCTTCGACCTCCGCCCGGTTACAGCCATCCTGACAAGGCGCTGGGCAGACCCGCCCCATGATCGAGGGAAAGGGATTGGCGGCTGTCATGCGCTCGAAGGCATATTGTCGCCAGTCCAGATCACCAACCGGCTTATCGATGCCACGGACGATGGTCAGCCAGCTCCGGATATCGTGCCCGGAGGGGCAACTGCCCTGACAGGGCGGCGCCCGATGCACATAAGCCGGACATTTCCCGGATTCCCCGGATACAACGAAATGTTCCGCCCATTCCAGATGTTCGGCATCACCGTCAGTATACCGCCGGTGTGTAGGCTTGGCCCTATCGGCGGTATCACTCATTGTTTACTTCCTTGGGCATATCTTCGTCCGCGGCATCTTCCGCGCCATCAAGAATGATGGCGTTACTGACCAGTTGATGCACGCTGACAATACTGGTCATCGGATAGCCATACATCGGCATGACCTTGGCAAACTGGCTCTTGCAGATAGCGCAGATCGCCGCCATATGGGTGACACCGTGCGTGTCGGCCACCTGCTTGTAGGCTTCCATTCTTGGCTTCGCCCCCTTGACCCGCAGTTCGAGCAGATCATCGCTCAGCAAGCCGCCACCGCCGCCGCAGCAATACGTCTTGTCGCCGATGGCCTCGGCGTCCATATCGACGAAATTGTTGCAACTGGCCTTGATAATCTCGCGCGGAAAAACGAATTGTCCGCCCGGCTCCGGCCCCATGCGAGAGGCGCGGGCGACATTGCAGGAATCGTGAAAAGTCAGGGTCATATGATCATTGGCCGATTTGTCGAACCGCAAGCGGCCTTCCTGGATCAGATCATAAGTGAATTCACAAATATGTTGCGGCACCGGATAAGCGGGGTCGAGAAAATCAAATGGTCCGGCCAATGTGTCCCAGAAATTATAGGCGACCCGCCAGGCATGGCCGCATTCGCCAACAATAATGCGTTTGACGCCCAGATCCTGGGCCGCCTTGCGGATACGCTTGGCAATCAGCTTCATCTGCTCGTGCGAGCCGATAAACATGGCGAAATTAGCTGCTTCGGAGGCGTGGGAACTCAGCGTCCATTTCACGCCCGCCTGATGAAAGACCTTGGCATAGCCGATCAGACCATCGACATGAGGCTCGGCGAAAAAGTCAGCGCTAGGCGTGACCAGCAAGATATCCGCCCCCTTCACGTCCAGCGGTAACGGGATGGCAATGCCGGTGTCGTCCTCGATATCCTCTTCCAGGTCGGCAAGGGTCGCCGCCAACGCCTTTTCCTGGAGGCCCAGATTGTTGCCGATCTTGTGCACCTTGCCGATGATCTCGTTACAGTATTTCTGGCCCTTGCCGATTGTGTCCATGATCTCCCGCGCCGCCATGGAGACCTCGGCGGTATCGATGCCGTATGGGCAAAAGACAGAACAGCGGCGGCATTGCGAGCACTGATGAAAATAGGTGTACCAATCGTCGAGCACTTCTTCGGTCAATTCCTCGGCGCCGACCAAACCCGGCAGCCATTTTCCGGCCAGGGTGAAATGCTTGCGGTAGACCTTGCGCATCAGGTCCTGGCGGGCTACAGGCATGTTCTTCGGGTCGCCGGTGCCCAAGTAGTAGTGGCATTTATCCGCGCAGGCGCCGCATTTGACGCAAATGTCCATGTACACCTGCAGCGAGCGGTTGCGCTTTAGTAACTCGTCAAATTTTTCGATCGCCTTGGCCTGCCAGCCGTCGACCAACTCGCCGGGAAAGCCAAGCTCCTTTTGGTGTTCCGGCGTGGCGGCGAACGGTTGGCTGTGCTCCATCACGCCTGGGGCCAGGTCCGGCGGAACGGTAAATTCATCAAGCTCGGGGGGTTCGAAATCAGCCATCGTCAAACGCCCCCTGGCGGGACATAGCGTTGTTCGCGCGGATTGTCGGTTTGGTTGCGTGTCGGGCTGAAAAATATTCCCGGAATATGCAGCAACTTGGAGAACGGCAAGACGATCAGCAACACCGCGACGCCGGCCAAGTGCGCCAGCAGCACGGGTTCGCTGGGCAAGGCCTGCCAATCAAACCGGACAAGGCCGAGAGAAAAGGCCTTGAGGGTGATGATATCCGTGCGCGCCAGATATTGCAGGGCCAATCCCGATAGGGCGATCCCTGCCAGTAACGCCAACATCAGATGATCGGATGGCTGCGAGATGTAGCGGACGCGGGGCAGGACCAGGCGGCGCAACCAAAGGCCGGCCAGGCCGATGACCATGGCGAACGCCGCGTACTTTCCAAATGGCTGGATCCAGACTACCCAGGTCCAAACCGGTTCCGTGAAATAACGCAGATGACGCAACAGTACCAACACCAGGGCGGCGTGGAACATCCAACTGAACAGCCAGATCCATTTGTTCGAGCGAAATAGGCTTTCGAAGAAAGCGACCTCGCGAAAAAGACGCAAGACAACGCCCCAGGCCGTTGTCGGTGCCGGCGTCGTCGCGATCTTCAACGGTGCGGGCACCCGCCAATAACGGCGCACCCTTGCCGCCAGCCCGAACGCCAGGACGAGAACCGCAAAATACAATAGCGCTATGACTAGGCCTGTCATTTCACCAAACTGGGTTGGAAGCGCGGGGCGATGCGCCTGCCGCGCCGTCTCCCACCAGGAAACCTCAAATGCAGCCCGTTGGCTTGGGCAGGCCGGCGATCTTGCAGGCCTGTTTCGCCGGGCCGTAGGGGAACAGTTCGTAAAGATATTGGCTGTTTCCCTTTTCCGGACCGAGGGTTTTCTTGACGGCCTTGGTCAGGACACGAATGGCTGGCGCGATCTGATATTCCTCGTAATAATTACGCAGGAAATTCACGACTTCCCAATGATCGTCGCCCATTTCGATGTCTTCGCTCTCGGCGATGAGGCCGGCGAGTTCCTCGCTCCACAGGCTGATATCCAACAGATAGCCTTCTTCATCCGTTCCGAAATTCTGTCCCTGCAAGTGATATGACATAGCTAATCTCCTATTCCATCGTTCGAAAATTGAAATCCTACAGCCACGACTGGACCGTGTCATATTCCGCGGCAAGATCGACGAAACCGCTATAGTCGACGACGTCGCAGCCCTCAATCAAAGGTTTGCCGGCAAGGCCCCGCGCCTCGATATCCGGGCCCAAAACATACAATGAGAAATCGCCCGAGTGCGAGCTTAGCGTCTGACTACCTTCGGAATCCTTGAGGGCCGCGTACACGCCGTCCTCAAGCAACAGGATGCCGCTACCCTTGACGGCAAGCCGCAGACAGCTGTCGAGACTGTTGCGTTCGAACGGTGATTTATTCACCGTATGCAGTACTTTCCGGCCATTACTCATCTGCTCATCCCGACAACACCACATCTTGCTCATTCATCAACCGGCTCAGTTCCTCACAGCCCAGCACTTCGACGGCAATGATGAAATCATCCGCCGTCAGACCGCGCTGCTCAAGCGACTCCCGCTCAACCACGATCCGCCATTCTATATCCAAGTCCGGGTCTTCGTCGGCGTCCTCTTTCTCCATCTCGACGGCGCCGTAGGTGCGGGAGAAGTTCTTCATGCCGATGGCTCCGGTATCCTGGCCCTGCATGATCTGATAAACCCCATCATCGACAAAAGCGATCACGGCGTTCTGCTCAAAGGCGGCGGAAATCAGCACCGTCTCCAAGGTCTCCAGGGCATAGATCGTGCCATAGGGCGCCTTGCGGTTGAGAAACATAAACCGCTTTTTCTTGCCTTCGATATCAAAAAACTCTTCCGACATACCCTTCACCAATCCTGCCCTAACCCTAATCGCCAAAAACGATCGTGCGGTCCGCCGCGATGCCCAGCTCTATCAATTGTCCAAGCCCCGAGATGCCGAAGCCTTCGGCCAGGTTCTCGTCCTTGATACCCCGGCGCAGGCCGGCGGCAACGCAGACCACCAAATCAACGCCATGCTCGATCGCCAATTCAGCCCAGAGCTTGACCAGATTACGATCATCCGATTGCGGTTCGGACAGCTTGTTGCCGTTATTGACGCCATCGTAATAGAAAAACACCCTGGGCACCTGGTGGCCCTTTTCGATCGCCGCCTTGGCGAAACGATAGGCTGAATCCGATGCCTGATGGGTGAACGGGCCTTCGTTGACCAAAATACCGAAATTCACGAAACTTCTCCCCTAGCCATCCAATGCGCCGGTTTGGAAACGAATATGGGCGGAGGCATTGAGAGCATGCCGCGCACCCTTGAAATCGTCGATGTGATGGCGGGTAAAGGGCGTATCCGTCAACTCGAAGAACCGGGGCCAGCCGATCCGTTCGATCCATTCACCCATGCGCTCCCAATCGCGGGCATTGTTCTTGTAGGCGTAGAGGATCGTCTTCACGACCCCTGCCACCTCTGGCCAGCGCGGCGGGTTATTCGGCAGATTGGCAACCACCAATTTATGAAAACTTGGCTTGGAGCGAGCATTGGAATGCTTGCCGCCGACCCAGATCGCCAATTTTGTTCCTTCATCACTATTGATCTGCATGGGCGGACAGGGCGGATAACAGGCGCCACAGCAGATGCATTTCTTTTCATCCACTTCCAACGAGGCCTTGCCGTTGACCATGGCCGGGCGGATCGCCGCCACGGGACAGCGCGCCACCACCGCCGGACGCTCGCAAACATTGGCGACCAGGTCATGATTGATCACTGGCGGCTTGGTGTATTGCACATTGATGGCGATATCGCCCTGGCCGCCACAGTTGATCTGACAGCAGGAGGTGGTGATCCGCACCCGGTTCGGCATATCTTCGTTGACGAACTCCTGGTACAGCTCGTCCATCAACGACTTGACCACACCGGAAGCATCCGTGCCGGGAATATCACAATGCAGCCAGCCCTGGGTGTGGCCGATCATCGACATGGAATTACCGGTGCCGCCAACCGGGAAGCCAGCCACGTTCAGCGCCTCTACCAAAGGCGCCACCTTAGCCTCGACACTGACCATGTATTCGATGTTGCTGCGTGAGGTAAAGCGGACATGGCCTTCGGCGAATTCGTCGCCAATATCGCAGAGCTTGCGAATGGTATGCACATCCATCTGCCGCTGGGTGCCGGCGCGCACGGTCCAAACCTGATCGCCGCCATGGGCTACGTGGCGCAGGACGCCGGGGCGTGGACGCTCATGCCAAGCCCAATTGCCATAGTTCGTCTTTAGCACCGGGTGCATTTGGGGAAATGGATCGGGCACACCGCTTTCAATGGCGCGGCGCGGTTTGGCTTTCGTCGTTGTCATCATTCCAGATGATCCTCAATAGCAGTCTATCGTCAACCTAATTGCACTCTAAGTTATCGAACGGGCTTCTATTCCGCCGCCGTGGCGGGAGGGATCTTCTTCGCCGCCTGTTGAGTCCGCCATTTCACCACTTCCTCGTCCCAATCATCGGTGCGGACGTAGGAATTGGTGCGCGGATGGTTGACCATGTTCGGATCAAGTTCGATATCCAATGCCTCGAGGAAATTTGGCAACCCGATACGGTCAATGGTTTCGCCAACCCGTTCGTGCTCCAAGGCATTTTCCGCGAAGAAATCAATTACCCGCTCGGACAAATCCTCCAATGCCTCGAAATCCTCATCACTGTCCAGCTTCATGAAGGGCACGACCACGGTGCCCATCAGATCGCCAATCTTCAGGGACCGCTTGCCGCCGATCAGAATGCTAATGCCCTTGTCATCGCCGGGCGAGAGCGCCTTGGTCATGACATTGATGCAATGCATGCAGCGCACGCAGCTTGGATTGTCGATCTCCAGCGTATCATCGTCGTTGAGGCTGAGAGCGTTGGAAGGACAGCGGGTAATTACGTTGTCGATCATGTTCTTGCGGCCGCCGGCTTGGACATATGCCTTGACCTCATCCTGATCGACCTTGATGTCATCGCGCCAGGTACCAATCACCGCGAAGTCGGAGCGTTGGATGGCATTGACGCAATCGTTGGGGCAGCCGGAAAACTTGAACTTGAACTTGTAGGGTAAAGCGGGCCGGTGCATTTCGTCGAGAAAGGCGTTGATCAGGGTACGGTGGGCACGGATTTCGTCATAGCAGGATTGCTCACACCGGGCATGGCCAACACAGCTCATCGAGGTCCGCAAGGCCGGGCCTGCGCCACCGAGATCAAGGCCGACTTCGTTCAGGGCATCGAAGGCCTTTTGTACATTTTCTGTGGTGCAGCCTTGAAACATGATATCGCCGCTTTGGCCATGAAGCGCGATCAGACCAGAGCCATGCTCTTCCCAGATATCGCAAATCTGGCGCAGCAAATCGGTTGAATAATGCATGCCGGCGGGCGGTTGCACCCGGAGGGTATGGAATTCCGATGATTCGGGGTATTCCGATGCCACCTCTGAAAACCGAGGTATGACACCGCCGCCATATCCGAAGACACTGACGGTGCCGCCCTTCCAGTATCCGCGCCGGGTCTCGTAGGAATGCTCCAACTGACCGAGCAAATCGGTCATCATGGGCGCGTAAGGTTTATCGTCATCGGTAGCTAGACGTTTGAGGCCGGTCACGAAACTCGGCCAGGGGCCATCCTCAAGGTAGTCCAATAGCCCGGTATCATGCTGCTTCTTTTTCGTCACGCTAGTTACCCCATCCTGCTTTGTTAGCTGGTTCTGAATGCCCCAAAAGAAATCAACATCACACCAGCATACATGAGTACCAAAGAACAGTTGCAAAAAATAGCATATATCAGACAGCTAGTAAAACACAGAGAATTTGTAAATTTAAGTTTCCCTATTTTGGCGCGAGGGACGGAAACGGTTGCGCCAGCCAATAACAGGTCTCAAGCCATGAGGTGTTGGAATGGTGCCAGTGCGCGCCGGGCAATCATGCCGAACCTACCCCGCTCCTCCACGACGCGCCCATAAACGACCTTTATCTCTTTTATGGGGCCTGCGGACGTGCTAATAGCTTTTCGGCTCTCTTTTGATGGGAGCTCAACTTTGAAGAACCAAATAGGATCAAATATTTGGGCGCATAGCTCAGTTGGCAGAGCAGCTGACTCTTAATCAGCGGGTCCACGGTTCGAGTCCGTGTGCGCCCACCAATAACTTCAAAGGCTTAGCTGGAAACGGCTAGGCCTTTGTTTTGGCA
>Ga0187827_10000274_pt1 | contig 81750 bp, 73 predicted proteins | sample ETNtaG_39_FD_167969 | JGI IMG/M metagenome (GOLD analysis project Ga0187827, IMG submission 167969) | Marine microbial and viral communities from oxygen minimum zone, Eastern Pacific Ocean - ETNP2014_SV_150_PacBio MetaG (Illumina Assembly) | ecosystem: Environmental > Aquatic > Marine > Hypoxic... | reverse complement strand
CTCAGTTGTTGTAGTTCACCCTGATCGAACTGGGCTTCCATCTTACGGGCCCATCGTTCGGCATCTTGTTTGCGGACAAAGGTTCGTGACCGGGAGCCCAAACCAGCCCTCCGGACCTGTACCTGATATCGGCCATTACGACTTCGAATGCTTGCCATTGGACACACCTCATTGTGACTGTGGTGTGACAGGGCCGAATTCTGAGGATGTGTCTGGGGAAACGATTAAAGAAATCACAATGATTTCAATGGGGTATTGGTACGCGCGACAGGGATCGAACCTGTGACAACCTGATTAAAAGTCAGGTGCTCTACCAACTGAGCTACGCGCGCATCGGGGCGGAATTTAGGTCGACACGGGGTCCGGGTCAATGCTATTTCGCCAGCATAGCCTCGAAAATCGACTCTAATTTTCAGACCGGTTCAATATCTCCCAACTCAGCCGCCTCGCCATGGGCAAAAGCGAAATCATCCAGGCGGCCTTCCGTGATGGCCTGGCGCAGATTGGCCATTAAGTCCTGATAATGGGTCAGGTTATGCCAGGTCGCCAGCATGGAACCCAAGATCTCCTTGGCACGGAACAGATGGTGCAGATAACCGCGCGAATAGTTCCGGCACAAGGGGCAACGGCATGTCTCATCCACCGCGCGTGGATCATCGGCATGGCGGGCGTTGCGGATGTTCAAGATGGCCCGAGAGGTGAAAAGTTGCCCCGTGCGCCCGGACCGCGTGGGCATGACGCAATCGAACATATCGATGCCGCGCTGGACCGCGCCGACGATATCGCCGGGCCGGCCCACGCCCATCAGATAGCGCGGTTGTTTTCCGGGTAAATGCGGCACGGTCACGTCCAGGGTGGAGAAGGTCAGTTCCTGACCTTCTCCAACCGCCAGACCACCGATGGCATAGCCGTCAAAACCGATTTCCCGCAGGCGCGCAGCGGACTCAGACCTTAAATCGGCGTACATACCGCCCTGAACAATGCCGAACAGGGCATAGCCCAGCCTTTCCACGAACGCCGTGCGGCAACGCTCGGCCCAACGCATGGACAGCGCCATCGAGGCCGCCGTGACCTTCTCCGTCGCCGGATAAGGCGTACATTCATCAAAGGCCATGGTGATATCGGCATCAAGAAGATGCTGAACCTCGATACTGCGTTCGGGGCTGAGATACATCTTGGAGCCATCGATGTGGGACTTAAACGTCACCCCATCCTCGTCCAACTGGCGCAGATCGGACAGGGAATAGACCTGAAAACCGCCAGAATCCGTCAATATAGGCCGCTGCCAATGCATGAAATCATGCAAACCGCCCAGGCGATCGACCCGCTCCGCCCCTGGGCGCAGCATCAGGTGATAGGTATTGGCCAGAACAATATCGGCACCGGTCTTGCGCACCGCTTCTGGCGTCATGGCCTTGACCGTGGCCGCCGTGCCCACGGGCATGAAGGCGGGGGTCGCGATCTCGCCATGCGCCGTGTTGATCTTTCCCGTGCGCGCGGCGCCATCCTGGGCCAAGACCTGAAAATCATAGGCGGTCATGGCGCAGCCTCCAACTCCAGCAGGCAGCCGTCACCATAGGAATAAAAGCGGTAGCCGGCGGCGATGGCATGAGCGTAGGCCGCCTGCATTCGCTCCAGGCCGGAAAAGGCCGAAACCAGCATGAACAATGTAGATCGCGGCAGATGAAAATTGGTCAACAGCATATCAACCATACGAAATTGGTAGCCGGGCGTAATAAAAATATCGGTTTCGCCGGTGAAGGCATCCAGTCTGCCGCCTTGGGCCGCGCTTTCCAACAGGCGCAGTGACGTCGTGCCCACGGCAATGACCCTGCCGCCCTGGGCTTTGGTCTGGTTGATCCGCTGTACCACGGCGGCGTCCATCTCGCCCCATTCACTGTGCATGTGATGATCATCGGTGTCGCCCGCGCTTACGGGCAGGAAGGTGCCGGGCCCGACGTGCAGCGTAAGCGCCGCATGTTGCACGCCAGCGGTGCTTAAACTGCGCAGCAATCCATCGGTAAAATGCAGGCCCGCCGTGGGTGCCGCAACGGCGCCATCGCAGCGAGCTAGAACGGTTTGATAGTCTGTATTGTCCTGTTCATCCACGGCCCGGTGCTTGCGGATATAGGGCGGCAGCGGCAAAGTTCCGTAACGGGCTAGAGCTGCCATCAGTTCGGCCTCGGTCATGGCAAAATCCAGGACCACCTGGCCATCAATATGCGGCCCTTCGACCCGTACCGTAAAACCATCGGCGATGATCAACTGATCATCGGCGCACAAACGCCTGGCTGGACGGGCGAAAGCCCGCCAGCGGCCCGGAGCGACGCTCTCAAGCAAGGTCAGCTCAATCCGCACCTCGCCTCGCCGCGCCTCGAGCTGTAGCGGCAGCACCCGCGTATTATTGAAAACCAGCAGATCACCTGCCCGCAACATGGCCGGCAGATCGCCGATCATCCTGTCCTGCACGCTGGCATGGCCCACGTGCAGCAAGCGCGCGCTATCGCGCGGCCGCGCCGGACGCAATGCGATGGCGCTTTGCGGCAGATCAAAATCGAAAAGATCAACGTCCATGAAGGGCGCTCCGCCATACGGAAAACTCTACCCAACCTCATCGTCATACCCGGGTTTGACCCGCCATCCACAGGCACCGCCATCGACACCATGCCAAGCATCGCCATGGATTGCCGGACCAAGCCCGGCATTAACACAAGGAAGGGTACTTCCGGTACGCTATTCCACGTCGGCAGCCATCCGCATGGAGATGATCTTGTCCGGATCGGCCACCGCACCGCTGCCGGGGGCGCCCTTCTTGATCTTATCCACGGCATCCATGCCGTCGGTGACCTGACCCCACAGGGTATACTGACCATCGAGCCATGGCGCCGTCTTGAAGACGATGAAGAACTGGCTGTCGGCGCTATTGGGATCAGCCGCCCGGGCCATGGAAAGGGCGCCGCGTAGATGCTTCTCGTTGGAGAATTCCGCATCCAGATGCTGGCCCGAGCCCCCCGTGCCCGTGCCTGTGGGATCACCGGTCTGGGCCATGAAATCCTCGATCACGCGATGGAAGACAATGCCGTCATAGAATTTCTGCCGCACCAATACCTTGATGCGGGCGACATGGTTGGGGGCAAGGTCGGGGCGCATTTCAATGGTCACCCGGCCATCCTTCAATTCCAGATAGATCGTATTCTCCAAGTCCACCGCTCCCGCTTCAATGGCCGGCATCGCCAGGGCCATGCTTAATCCAAAAATAAGCCTTCTTAACAGCATCTTGCCGTCCCTTTTCCAAGCCGCCCCGTTCCAAGCCAGCTGCGCCATGCGATACGGCACCGACGTCCGCGGTATCTCAGCCACGCCCCACCCGTTTGTACAAACGTTCCGTTACCCGCGGCGAAACGAAGGCGGAGACGTCGCCGTCCAGCCGGGTAATTTCCTTGACCAATCGCGAGGCAATGAATTGATACTTATCGTTGGCCATCAAAAATACTGTTTCAATCTCTGAATTCAGGCGCAGATTCATACCAACCATCTGAAATTCATACTCGAAGTCCGAGACCGCCCGCAAACCGCGGATGATAATGCCGGCGCCATGTTCCTGGGCGCAATGCATCAGCAGATTATCAAACGGCCGCAACTCGATTTCACAGTCGTTCAATTGGCCCGGGAATGAGTCGAGTTCATCCTGGACCATCTCCACACGTTCATCCAGGTTAAACATCGGGCCCTTATCGCGGTTGATGGCGACGCCGATAACCAATTTATCCACCAGCCTAGTCGCACGTTGAATAATGTCGCTGTGCCCCAAGGTGATGGGATCGAAAGTACCTGGATAAAAGCCGATACGCTGCTTAGACAAAATCACCTCCTAATGCCAACAGACCAATCTTGGGATCATTAGCCTTTCATGGCCATCATGAAAAGGGCGAAAACGAGGGGCACCAGCGATTGCCCGGCAATACCGCGGGCCACCAACGCCGGTCTATTCCTCTTTCGCATCCTCTTCCATGCCATTAGGCATATTGTCGGAAACATCATCCGGCGCCTCATCAGTGTCGCCATTATCACCGTCTTCGCCATCATTCTGCTCCGACAGCCAGGCAACTGAGACCACCCGCTCGTTCGGTTCCACATCAAACAGGGTGACGCCCTGGGTGTTGCGGCCGGCGATACGAATGTCATGCACCGGGGTGCGGATCAGACGGCCGGTATCGGTAACCAGCATGATGTGGTAACCTTCCTCGACCGGCGCCGAGGCGACAACCGGACCGTTCCGGTCCGAGGCCTCTATATTGATGATGCCCTGACCGCCGCGTCCCGTGACCCGGTACTCATAGGCCGAGGTGCGCTTGCCATAGCCGTTCTCGGTAATGGAGAGCACGAACTGTTCCGCTAATTCCATTTCGTTGGCCTGCTCGGGCGCGCTGGGAAAGGGCTCGGTGCTGCTCTCCCCTTCCCCCTCGGCACGGCGGCGGGCGTTGGACCAGCGCAGGTAACGGTCCCTTGTATCGTTGTCGAATTCAGCATGGCGCACGATGGACATGGCGATCAGTTCGTCATCGCCGATCAAGCGTATGCCCCGCACGCCGATCGAATCCCGGCTTTTGAAGACCCGCACGTCGATCACGGGGAAGCGGATGCACTTGCCCCGCCGGCCTGAAAGCAGAATATCGTCGTTGGCATCACAGATCGCGACGCCAACGATACGGTCGCCCTCGGGCAGTTTCATGGCGATCTTGCCGTTCGCCTGAACCCGTTTGAAATCGGCCAAATCATTGCGGCGCACCGAACCGGAGGCGGTGGCAAACATGACATAGCGGTCGGCCCATTCCGCTTCATTCTCGGGCAGGGGCAGCACCGTGTGAATGGTTTCACCTTCCTCCAGCGGAAACAGGTTGACCATGGCTTTGCCCCTCGCCTGGGGCGCCGCCATGGGCAGGCGAAAAACCTTCAACAGATAGACCTTGCCGGTGGAGGAGAAAAACAGCATCGGCGTATGGGTACTAGCCACGAACAGCTGGGAGACGAAATCTTCGTCCCGCGTCGCCATGCCTTGGCGTCCCTTGCCACCCCGGCGTTGCGGCCGGTAGGTGGACAGCGGCACCCGCTTGACATAGCCGTTGTGCGAGACGGTCACCACCATGTCCTCGCGCTGGATCAGGTCCTCGTCCTCCTGATCCATCTCGGCCTCGACGATTTCGCTGCGCCGGGGCGTCGCGAAGCGTTCCTTCATGTCCAATAGTTCTTCCCGGATGATCCCGGTGAGACGTTCGCGAGAACGCAGAATATCAAGATAATCCAGAATCTTTTCGCCCAACTCCCGCAGCTCCGCTCCCACCTCATCGCGGCCCAGAGCGGTCAGCCGTTGCAGGCGCAGATCAAGAATTGCCCGGGCCTGAATTTCACTCAGACGGTAGACGCCATCGACGACCCGGTGCCCCGGCTCGTCGATCAACTGGATCATTGCCTCGACATCATGGGCCGGCCAATCCCGCTCCATCAACTGCGCCCGCGCCGTGGCCGGATCGGGCGCACCTCGTATCAAGCCGATGATGGCTTCGATATTGGCCACCGCGATGGCCAAGCCGGCCAGAACATGAGCCCTCTCCCTGGCCTTGCCCAGCAAATATTTGGTGCGGCGGGAGACCACGACCTCGCGGGAATCGACAAATGCGGCAATCATTTGCCCCAGGTTCAAAAGTTCTGGGCGGCCATGGTTCAGCGCAAGGCTGTTGACGCCGAACGAGGTCTGCAGGGGCGAAAAACGGTAGAGCTGGTTCAGCACCACCTCCGCCATGGCATCGCGCTTCAGCTCAATCACCACGCGCACGCCGGTCCGGTCGCTCTCATCGCGCAGATCAGAGATGCCTTCGATCCGTTTCGCACGCACGGCCTCAGCGATTTTTTCGATCATGCCGGCCTTGTTCACCTGATAGGGCACTTCCGTTACAATGATCGCTTCCCGGTCCTTGCGGATGGTTTCCACATTCGTACGCCCACGCATGACGACGGAACCACGTCCCGTACGAAATGCTGACAATATCCCGGCTCGGCCCAAAATAAGTCCCCCGGTGGGAAAATCCGGGCCTTGCACGAACTCCATCAAGCCATCCACGGTAATGGTGGGATCATCAAGATAAGCGCAACAGGCATCAATAATTTCGCCCAGGTTATGGGGCGGCACATTGGTGGCCATACCGACCGCGATACCGCCTGCGCCATTGACCAGTAGGTTCGGCAGCATGGACGGCAAGACGATGGGTTCCGATGCCGAGCCGTCATAGTTATCCTGGAAATCAACTGTGTCCTTGTCGATATCCGCCAACAGCATCTCAGCCGGCTTATCCATGCGCACTTCAGTGTAACGCATGGCCGCAGCGCGGTCCCCATCCATGGAGCCGAAATTACCCTGGCCATCCAGCAGAGGCAGCCGCATGGCAAAATCCTGCGCCATGCGTACCATGGCGTCATAGATCGCCTGATCGCCATGAGGGTGATATCGGCCCATGACATCACCGACCACACGGGCAGATTTTCGGTACGGCTTATCCGAGGTATAGCCGGATTCATGCATGGAATAGAGAATGCGCCGATGCACTGGTTTCAGACCGTCGCGGGCATCGGGAATAGCCCGGCTGACGATCACGCTCATGGCGTAATCCAGATACGATTTCCGCATCTCGTCTTCGATGGCGATGGGCATTACGGCATCACCGCCATCGTCGCTCGAAGGCGGCAAAACAGGAGGATCGGCGGGAGGAGTCTGGCTGTCGTCAGTCAATTCGTTCAGTCCTGATAGATGCGTTTCGACGCCCTCGACGAACAATGATTGAATACATTTTCGCGTACTAATTTCGCCTGTTATGCGCCTGAAATAACAATCACGAGATATTGTGGCGCGAGGTTCGTATTTATACCAAGTCTTGCGGTTTTTAGCAATGTCACGAGACTTGAATCAGCCTCTGAAAACAGCATTTTTCGAACCTTTTTTAGACCTTTCGGGGCGGATTGAATATTCCACGAATAGCCAGCTGCCCAATCCATTTGGCACGGCTATCATTCGGACGTGATGGCTAAAAATACGCCTGGATATCACCTAGAGGATGTCGCGGCTATGTTACGCTGATGAGCTAGTCGATCTATTCGGCAACTATGGACCGGTTCTAACGGTCGCCGACGGGTTGGACATTGCCCCGAACAGTCGGCGCAAGACGGGCTTTGGGCTTCTTTTCACGCAGCAATATGGCCGGCAGCATGGCGAAAAAAAAGCACATGCCCAAAAACAGAAAAACATCCCGGAAGGCCAGCATGGAGGCCTGGGCATGCAGGCTGTTCCCGAGCAGATGCAAGGCCGCTACAGGGTGCATTTCCACCGGCCAGCCCAATTGCGACAGCAGGCCCGAGAGGCGCTGCATCAATTGCTGGGTAAGGATGTTGTCCGCCGTCTGCAAACTGGCGAAGGCCTGGCTGAATACGGCGGTCCTTTGCTCCAACATGACTGCGATCAGATTGACGCCCAGGGCACCCCCCATCTGGCGCATAAAATTCACAGCGCCCGAGCCCTGGCTCAACAGTTCCGCACTCAGACTTTGCAGCGCGGTAACGTTGATAGTGGGGATAACGAAACCCATGCCGATGCGTCCCAGTATCATCCATGCAGCAAAGGTCCAGAACGGCGTGTCAGTGTGGGCTCCAGTCATCAGGATAGACGAGACGCCAAAGGCGAACAGGCCACCCAGGATCAGTAGATATCGCGGAAAATGGTCCGCCAGGCGCCCACCGACGGGCATCAGAAACATCATGGTCAGGCCTGCCGGCACCATCAACAGACCAGAGCGGGTCGGCGAATAGCTCTGCACCGTTTGTACGAACAGGGGGATCAGATAGGTCGTGCCATACAAGCCCGCGCCCAAGGCCATACGCACCATGGCGGCGGCGGCGAACTGGCGGTTTAGGAATAGACGCAATTGCAGGATTGGCACCTCTGTCCGCCACTCCCAGCATAGGAAGGCCACGAATGACAACAAAAAGGTAGAAAAATAAACGGCGACGATCGGCGCGTGCCAGCCCTCGCGCTGACCCGACGACAATCCCACCAATATAGAGGTAACAAAGACAACCAATAGCGCTAGGCCAGTCCAATCAAAAGCCGGCTTGGCCTCGTTGCCCTGGCGCCAGGGCATGAACAGCCAGGCCAGAATGCTACCCACGATGCCCACGGGAACCGGTGCGAAAAACACATAGTGCCAATTGAAGGCATCCAGCAGCAGGCCGCCGAACGTCGGCCCCAGGGTCGGCGCCACGACCACGCCCAGACCGAACAGGCCCATGGCCTTGCCCCGTTGGTGCATGGGGAAAACCTGATACATCAAGACCATGGACAGGGGCTGTATCAAACCCGCGCCTAGGCCCTGCAGGACGCGGGCCGAGATCATAATATCGATATTGTTTGAAAACCCGCCCATGAAGGCGCCAAAGACAAAGACCGCCATGGCCGCGAGATAAGTCGTGCGCATACCAAAGGATCGGACAAACCAGTCGTTCAGCAACATGGTCACAGTCATCGAGGCGATATAGCCCGTGGCCAACCAATGCACCGTGTCCTGGCCAACCCCAAAGGCACCCATGATCACGGGAATGGCGACATTGATCATGGTGGCGTTCAACAGCATCGTCACAACGCCCAGGATCACGGTCACCGTCACAAAAAGCCGGTACCTGGGCCCAAAACGATCAAATAATGTCTCGATAGCGGTGCTAGGCATGGCCTATCTGAGCCGCGGCCGCAATCGGGGCCGCGGCCTTGGCTTGGTGACTGGATCGCGCAACAGTAAAACCGGTGTCATCGTCCTCACATAGACCACTCCGATGAGCATGAAGACATCGCTGAACGCCATCATGGAGGCCTGAGCATAAATGCTGCGGCCGACCAGATAAAGTGCGCCCGCCGGTTTCTTCTCGAAAGGCCAGCCCAATCGACCAAGAAAATGGCCAAATTTCATCATCAACAGCTGGGTCGAATTGTTGTCAGGTGTTTGCAGGCCCGCAAATGCATCCGCGAAAAAAGCGGTGCGCTGCTCCAATCCCATGGAAATCAGGTTAATGCCCAAGGCACCGCCCAATTGGCGGTTAAAATTGATCGCTCCGGAGCTTTGACTCAATTGCTCGGGCCGCAGGTTCGAGATGGCGGAGACGGTCAGGGTCGGCATCACCGACGCCAACCCTACGCGGCCGATCATGATCCAGACCGCGCGAACAATGTCTCTATAGATGGACCGTTCACGGTCTAAAACTTCCGTGCCGAGGACTAACCATGCCGGGGCCGCAAAATGATTGGGAGCTTTGCCTTTATGGGCAGATCAATCAAGAACAGCGCCGGTATCATGGTTACAAAATACAACAAGGCCATGAACAGAAACGCATCACTGAACGCCATCATGGAGGCCTGGGAATAGATACTGCGGCCGACCAGATACAGCGCACCCGCCGGCATCATCTCGAACGGCCAGCCCAGCTGTCCCAGGATGCGGCCGAACTGCGACATCAAATGCAGGGTTGCGCTGTTGTCCGGCGTCTGCAGGCCGGCGAAGGCATCGGAAAAAAAAGCCGTGCGCTGACCCAGTATCAGGGCCAGAACATTGACCCCCACGGCACCGCCCAGCTGTCTGGAAAAATTAAGCGCACCCGACCCCTGGCTCAACAATTCCGGTTTTAGGGTCGATACGGCAGTGACCGTCAAGGTCGGCATCATGGTGGCTAGGCCGACCCGGCCAAACATAATCCAGACGGCAAAAACCCAGAACGGCGTATCGGTATGGGCCTGCATCATCAATATGCATGAGGTGCCGAACACGGCCAGACCGAACAGGATCATTTGATACCCGGGCAATCTGTCCGAAAGACGCCCGGCAATGGGGAACATGGCCATCATCAAGAGCCCGCCTGGCATCAACAACAGGCCGGAGCGCGTTGGACTGTAGCCCTGTACGGTTTGCACGAACAGTGGAATGATATAGGTCGATCCAAACAGCCCTACACTCAGCACCATGCCGACCAGGACGGCAGCGGCGAACTTCCGGCTAAGGAAAACCCGCAGCTCCAAAATGGGGTTCTGCGTCCGCAATTCCCATATAATGAAGGCCGCGAAGGAAATGACGGCGATGGAAAAAAGCAGCGCGATGACCGGCGCGCCCCAACCTTCGCGCTGGCCATTAGACAGCCCCGTCAAGGTACAACTGACGAACGAGATCACCAGGATCAGGCCGACCCAATCGAAAGGGGGCAAGGGCCGCTCCTGCTTGGCACCGGGCATAAAAATCATCGCCAGCATGATGCCAACCGCGGCGACGGGCGCCGACATGAAAAATACATAATGCCAATTGAAGGCGTCCAGCAGCACGCCACCAAAGGTCGGCCCGAAGGCCGGCGCGACGATAATACCAACCCCGAATATCCCCATGGCGCGGCCTCTTTGGTTGACGGGAAAGACCTGAAACATCAGGACCATGGCCAACGGCTGCACCAGGCCCGCACCGGAGCCTTGTAAGATGCGGCCAATGATCATCATATCGATACTGTTGGAGAGCCCCCCTAGGACAGCGCCGAATATGAACACCGACATCGCACCAATATAGGTCGCCCTCATACCGAAGGCGCGTACGCACCAGTCGTTTAGCAGCATGGAAACGGTCATGGCTGCGATAAAGCCGGTGGACAGCCAATGCACTGTATCCTGGCCGACGCCAAAGGCACCCATGATGACTGGAATGGCAACGTTGATAATGGTCGCGGTCAGGACCATGGACATGGTGCCAAGCATGGCCGTGAACGAGACGTAGTAGCGGTAATTCGGGCCAAACCGCGCAAACATCGCCTCTATGGCTGGGTTCGCCATACTAACCGCCCCTTGCCGCTGGAGCGGGTCTGGTTTCTGGGCGGGGCCTGGATACCGGGTGTTTGTCCCGCAGCAGCAGGGCCGGAATCATCATGACGAAAAATGCCACGGCGATGAACAGGAAGACGTCCTTGAAGCCCATCATGGAAGCCTGGGAATAAACACTTCGGCCAACGAGATGCAGTACGCCTGACCGCATCAATTCGAACGGCCAGCCCAATTGGTTCAAGATGTGTCCAAGTTGCTGCATGAAATACCGGGTCGCACTGTTGTCGGGCGTCTGCAGTCCGGCAAAGGCATCGGCATAAAACGCCGTGCGCTGATCCAGCAAGACGGCAACCACATTGACCCCAATGGCGCCACCCAAATTCCGCGTGAAGTTCAGAGCGCCGGCACCCTGGCTCAGATACTCTTGCTTCGTCGTGGAGAGAGCCGTAACCATCAGAGTTGGCATCATCGCCGCCTGACCAAGCCGGCCACATATCAACCACGAAGCAAAGACCCAAAATGCGGTATCCGTCGCCGCCTGCATCATCAGCAATGACGAGCAACCATAGACAAAAAGGCCGAACAAGGTGATTTGGTAGCTTGGCAGCTTATCCGAAAACCGCCCCGCGATGGGCAGAATCACCATCATGAAGACACCGCCCGGGATCATCAAAAGGCCGGACCGCGTCGGGCTATAGCCTTGTACCGTCTGCACGAAGAGAGGAACCAAATAGCCAGCCCCGTAGAAGCCAAGACTGAGGACAAGGCCCACTGCCATTGAGGCGGCGAACTTGCGGTTAGCGAAAACACGGACCTGAAGAATGGGGGTTGGCGTCATCAGTTCCCATAGGACAAAGGAGACACCCGAGACGATGCCGACGGAAAAAAGCGCCGAAATAATCGGCGCGCCCCAGCCTTCCCGCTGACCGCTGGACAATCCGGTCAGGGAACAGGCAATACACAAGGTCGCCAGAACCAGGCCCGTCCAATCAAATGCAGGTAACCCGCCCTTGCGATCACCGCCAGGCATAAGGAACATCGCCAGAAAGATCCCGATGGCAGGCACCGGCGCCGACATGAAAAACACATACCGCCAATTGAAGCCATCCACCAGCACCCCGCCAAAAGCCGGACCTATGGCTGGCGCGGCCATGATGCCAACGCTCAATAGCGCCATCGCGCGGCCACGCCGGTCAACGGGAAACACTTGCAGAACCAAGACCATCGCCAAGGGTTGGCCAATACCCGCGCCCGCGCCCTGCAAAACACGGGCGACAATGATGAAATCAATGGTGTTGGAGAGGCCGCCCATGACGCCGCCGAATATGAAAACAGCCATGGCGCCGATAAAGGTCACTCTCATGCCAAAGGCGCGCACACACCAGTCACTAAGCAGCATGGATACGGTCATCGCAGCGATGAAGCCGGTAGAGACCCAATGCACCTTGTCTTGGCCAACGCCGAAAGCGCCCATTATCACGGGCACGGCGACATTGGTCATGGTCGCCATCAGCGCCGTGGCCGTGGTGCCAAGCATGGCCGTGAAGATCACATAGTAGCGGTAGCGCGGCCCAAACCGCGCGAACTTCGCCTCAATCGCGGGTGATTGCAATCTCGACCTCGACCATCATGCCGGGGCGCAGCAGGCCATTGGTCTGCGGTACCGCTATCTTGACCGGAAGACGCTGGGTAATCTTGGTGAAGCTGCCCGAGGGATTGGGGCTGGGCAGCAGGGCGAATTGATTGGTCGCGGCATTACCGATACGGACCACCTCGCCCACCACGGCAAGATCCGGGTAGGCATCGACGCCGATCTTGGCCGTGGCGCCCAATTTGACGTCACGTATATCGGTTTCCTTGATGTTGGCCTCAACCCAGATCACCGCCGGATTATGCAATAGTAGCAGGCGTTGTCCCCGCGCCACATACTCGCCTGGATCAATAAAAATACGGTCAATCTTGCCGTCGCTGGGTGCCTTGATGGTGCGGTCGGTCAGGTCAAGCTGCTGCCGCTCAAGCTGGGTATTCAAACGTTCTTCATCAAACCGCAGAGAGGCGATCCGGCCTTGCAGGACATCCATGCGCTGGCGGTCGGCTTGCGCTTCCATGACATCCGCATTGGCCTTGGCGACATCGGCCTCGCCCTTCAATACCTGTTGCCCGGCCAATCGGTAAGCGGTGCGCAAGGCTTCCCAGCGCTGCCGCGAAATCACCCTTTTCTGCAACAGCGATTGCGCCCGCTCGAAATCATTGCGGATCTGCTCCAATTCCGCGTCCATGCCCGACTTGGCCGCCTTGGCGGAGTTCAGGGCGGCGCGGGAGGCCTCGAAGCGGCCACGGGTCTGTTGATCAATCATCCGGATCTCGGCTTCGATCCGCAGTCTTTCGGCCTGCAATGATTTGCGCTGGGCATCAATTTCCCGCAGACGCAGCGACGATTCACGATTATCGATCATGATCAACGGCTGACCCGTCCTCAGCACGTCGCCTTCCGACACCGGAACCTCTGTGACCCAGCCGTCAATGCGCGACGATATCATGATCATGTCGGCTTTGATCCGAGCGTCGTAGACGACCACATTCGTATAGCGCCCATAAACCCAATACAGAAGACCGGCCACGCCAACCAGGATCGCCGCCACCAGAAACATACGGCCGATACCCCGGCGCAGACCCGATGACGCCTTGGGCAGGGCACCGCCGCTCGACGATGCGTCCTGTGCGCCGGCCTGTTGTTCTCCTTGGCCGCTGTTTTGCGCTTCATCTTGCGGCTGCAGCCGCTGTGTGGTCGACTTATCGTTCACTTGATCAATCCGTTCTTGCCGCTTGAATAATCCAAACTCATGCCGTCACCGTCCTTCGATACGGCCGCCTGGGCTTGCCCTTGAATACGGTCAAAAATTTCCAGGCAATGGGCGACATCAGCATCCGAAATGCCCGCCAGATGCTCCCGCCTCAACTCCGCCGAAACATCGTTCAAGACCTCGATCATCCGCCAGCCCTCGTCGGTCAGATGCACCGTCTTGCCGCGCCGGTCCGCTGCGTCCAGCCGGCGCTCGATCAAACCCTGGCTCTCCAGGTTGTCCAGGATATGCACCAGGGTCGGGCCTTCAATGCCAACAAACCTCGCCAAGGCCTTTTGCTGAAAACCGTCCGCTTCGCGCTGCATATGCATCATGACGACCCAACGCGCCTGGGTCAGGCCATGGGGTCGCATCTTTTCATCCAAACGCGAGCGCCATAAACGCGCCAGCCGACCCAAACGAAAACCAAACTGCTCCCGCGGGTCTATTTGTTGGCCATTTCCGGCACTATTCGAAGAGCTGTCCATACCTGGGTACTATGCGTCATGGCATTAATTTGATCGCTATTGATTAGCATACTATTAATTTGGAAGCAATTAATTTGGAGCCAACTAAATTGCGACGATTCAATTTCAAACGTGGGAAAACAGCCCGGCTATGGCGTAGACTACGAGGGGTTCAAAACTCAGCACAAAGGAATTTCCCATGCTACTTGACGTCCGCACATATACCTGCCGCCCCGGCACCATCGGCAAACATTTGGCATTGTACGCCGAAAAAGGTTTTGCGCCACAAAGCCAGAATCTGGGTCAACCCTTGGCCTATATGAAGACGGAAACCGGCAATCCGAACCAGTACATGCACATCTGGGTCTACGAAAACGCCGGTGACCGCGAAGCCAAACGCGCCGCCCTATGGTCCGATCCCGAATGGATCGCTTATACTCAGGCCTCCGCCGCGCTGGGCGCCCTTGAAGCACAGGAGAACATGTTGATGAACCCGGTGGATTTCTTCCCCATGAAATAGCACGGCAAAAGCCGGGTTGGGGGCGGCGGCAATGTTTACCGCCGCCGCGCCCCTTGATTTCCCGCCGGGCTTGACCGAGCGCCCGTGGCACGCCAAACATGACATCCTGATATAATTAGAACGAGAGGCCGCAGCCATGACCCTGCAGCTTGAGCAGCATTTCCAATTCGGCGTTCAGACCATACATCGGCGGACCGAGCCGGCGGTGGGTTGGTGGTTGCCAGAGGCGGAGGATGGCCGCGCCATGGTCGAACTGATCGACCGCCTGGGTTACGATTCCATTTGGGTCGGCGACCATTTATCCTTTGCCATTCCGATCCTTGATCCCTTTATCCAACTGGCGCAGGCTGCCACCTACAGCTCCCGCCTGGCCCTGGGCGTCGGCGTTTATCTGTTACCGCTTCGCCATCCCGGACCAGTGGCGAAACAGGTTGCGACCCTGGATCATCTATCGGGCGGACGCTTGATCATGGGCGTCGGGGTTGGCGGTGAATTCGAGACCGATTTTCAGGTCGCCGGTGTCGACCCCGTCGAGCGCGGCGCCCGTCTGACAGAGGGTATCGAGGTTCTGCGCAAGCTGTGGCGCGGCGAAGCGGTCTCCCATGACGGCAGACACTTCTCCTTCCCTGAACTGACCATGTCACCGCCCGCGCGTCAGTTGGGTGGCCCGCCTATCTGGTGCGGTGGCCGTTCAACCGCGGCCCTGCGCCGAGCCGGTGAAATCGGCAATGGCTGGCTGTCCTACGTGGTGACCCCGGCGATGTACAAGGACTCCCTGGACAAGATCCACCAAGCGGCTGACACCGCTGGGGGACCGGAACGTCCATTTAGCACTGGGCATTTGTTGTTCGCCACGGTCGATGATACTTACGAGGGCGCGCTGGATAAGGCCACGGAAACCTTAAGCGTCCGCTATGCCATGGACTTCCGCGAAGCGGCCAAGAAATATTGCGCCCTGGGCCGCCCTCAGGACGTGGCTGAGCGCTTGTTCGAGTTCCACGAAGCAGGTGTACGCCACGTTATCATGGATTTTGTCGGACCGTATGAAGACCGTGACCGCCAATTCGTCCGCTTCTCCGAAGAGGTCCTGCCCTTGATGAAGGACCTGCGTTGAGAGGCTAGGGCATGCCGCGGGCGATCCAGCCGCCGCCCAGTACACGGTCACCATCATAAAGTACGCATGCCTGGCCCGGCGCGATGGCCTCTTCAGGCCGTAAAAGCTCCACCGTAAGGCCGGTGGCGATATTTTGATCGGCCGCGCCTAGCGCCGCCGCCACCGGCGAGTGGGTGGAACGGATCCTTGCCTGCACCGTTCGGCCTTCCTCCGGCCGCTTGCGGTCCAGCCAGTTGACATCGTGCAGACGCACCTGGCGCTGGGCCAGTGCCGCCTTGGGGCCGACAACCACACGGCGGGCATCGGCCCGCAACGCCAAAACATACAGGGGCTCGGGCCCCGATAGACCCAGACCGCGACGCTGACCAACCGTGAAATGAATGACACCCCCGTGCCGCCCCAAAACCTGACCGGCCAGATCAACGATGTCACCCGGTTCCGCCGCTCCTGGGCGCAGGCGTTCGATCAGTTCGCCATAACGTCCATCGGGGACAAAACAGATATCCTGACTATCGGGCTTTGCCGCGACTGGCAGGCCGAATGCCTCCGCCAAGGCCCGCGTCGTTGCTTTCGCCGCCAGACCCCCAAGGGGAAAGCGCAGGAATTCCAGCTGTTCCTGTCTGGTGGTAAACAGAAAATAGCTCTGGTCCCGCTGCGGATCCACGGCCCGGTGCATTTCCGCGCCCGTCTCTCCAGCAAGGCGGCGGACATAGTGGCCGGTTACCAGTGCGGCGGCGCCCAGCTCGCGCGCGGTGGCCAACAGGTCCTCAAACTTGACCCGTTGATTACAGCGGATACAGGGAATGGGCGTTGAGCCGGCTAAATAGTCATCGACGAATTCGTCAATCACGGCGGTGCGGAAGCGGTCTTCATAATCCAGCACATAGTGGGCAATGCCCAGAATATCCGCCACCTGTTTTGCATCGTATATATCCGCGCCCGCGCAACAGGCACCGGCGCGCCGTATGGCCTGACCATGATCATACAGCTGCAAGGTAATGCCCACGACTTCGTAGCCCGCGCGCTGGCACAGGGCAGCACAGACGGAACTATCGACGCCACCGGACATGGCGACGACAACACGCGCGCCGGGCTCCACCCCATCTAGGCGGATACCATCCGCGATCATCCGCGCTAAGGCAGGCACCGGCGCCGGATCGATTTTCTCTCTGCTCGACATGGCCGGCAATATAGGGCCGCGCACGGCGGCAGCAAGAGTTTCTTGCCGCCGCCGATAGCTCACCCTCAGCAATTCATGAAATTATTGACCATAAACCATGATTATCACACGATCATGAGAATGGAAGATCGTTCGTCCCAGTCCGAGGCCCTCTGGAACCAAGCGAACTCCTTGACTGACCAGGGAAAATGGCTTGGCCCACTGCCCGATGCAAATGAGCGACCTGCTGGGCGCCCGAAATTAATTGTGCCGCCTCTGGCGGGCAACACCGGTGGGTATTTGGCTAGTGACGGATCTGGTGGTTTGCACGCGAACGCCTCGGCGAAACCAATGCAGCTCTCGCGCCTTGAGCGCAAGCCATCGGGTTGACGCCCGGACATGCCGGATGTTTTGGTTCCAGGGTGATTTTCCCCAAACCTAATCGCTACATTATCGGTGCCAAATTATTTGGCCGAAACACTGCTATTATTGTGCACCCGCCAGCGATCTGCACAGGCGCCAACGATACCTCTAGGCAGGAAAATAATGAACAAAATCAGCATGATGCCATAGACCAGCAGCGGTACGCCGGCGACATTCAAACAGATCTTCTCCGTCACGCAGTAGGCACTAGTGCCGATCCAGATGCGCAAGACCTCCGCCAACAGCAAAGTGATCACGGCACCTACGGTAGGACCAAGGGAGTTATAGATACCGCCCACAACCACCGCGAACACGATTTGTAGGGAAATCCCCACGCCCCCAATCGTGTCGGGCGAGATAAACATCTGATATTGGCAATACATGGCCCCGGCAAAGGCCGTCATGACCGCGCTCAAAACCGTCACCTTCAGTTTTTCCCTGGTCACCCGCACACCTACGGCGGCCGAGGCATCCTCTTCCTCTGAGATCGCCTCCAGGGCATATCGTGCCATGGAGCGATCCACCAGACGCCAGATCACGATACCCGCCATCCAAACCGCCAATGCGGCAAAATAGAAAACCATCCGGTCATCCGATTGCAACGCAATAACGGACCAACCGTCGCCATGGCGTTCCGGCGTATAGCCCAAAGAACCCCCTGTCGTATCCCGGGTGGCGATGATTACCTGGCGAACAACTTCCGACAAAGCCAGGGTCACCAAGGCGAAATAATGCCCGACAATTCGGAACTTGAAGCAGGGATAACCAATCAAAACGGCCATGCCGCCGGCGCATAACATGGCAACGGGAATACCGATCCAGGGCGTTAAGCTCAATTCGTTCCATAGCAGGGCGGTAACGTATCCGCCAATCGCCATGAAGGCGCCATGGCCCAGGGAAACCAGGCCAAAACGGCCCATGATCGACCAACCCGTATAGGCAAATGACCAAATCAGGATGACAATGACCAGATGTAACGGATAACTATCCAGACCAAGAAACGGCAAGGAAACCAGGATTGCGGCAATGACCGCGATCAGAAGTTTACTGTTCATGACTTCCTCGCGAACAAACCTTCGGGGCGGGCGAACATGGCAGCGATAAAGAAGGCGAAAGCCAGCACATAGCCCCATTCCAACTCGGCGAAATAGCCGCCGATGGTGATCAGCTCGCTAAAGATAAAGGCGGCCAAAAAGCCCCCGACCATGTTGCCGAGCCCCCCCATGACACAGACGATGAAGGTGATCGGGCCAAAACTGAGGCCGATAAAGGGGTGAACATCGTACTGCAGCACCAACAGCGCCGCCGCCAAGCCGGCCAGGCCACCGCCAATGGCAGAGGTCAGCAGATAAAGTTTCTTGGTGTTGACCCCCATCAGGGTCATGATTTCGCGGTCCTGGCTGATCGCACGGATCGCGGCACCGAGGTAGGAGCGGGTAAGAAACTGGTACAAAACCACGACAACGCCGGCCGCGATAGCGAAGGACAATAGCCGGGTCCAGGAGAGGTAGATATCCTCGCTCACCGCCAGACTGCCCAGGCTAACGCCGAGATTACGGAACTCGATGCCAAAGGCGACCATGGCTGCACCCTGGAAGAAAAACAACAAACCGCCCGTGGCCAGCAATTGGTTGATCGGAGCCGCCTGCAACAAATAACCGATTACCAGGCGATGTGTCAGCCAGCCCAGCAGAGCGGTCACGCCAACCCCGCAGGCCGCCGCTAGGATCAAAGGCATGCCGCCGTCCACGTGCAGGAAAAAAATCGTGTACATGCCCAACATGATAATCTCGGCGTAGCAGATCCAGACCACGTCGATAACGCCGAAAATCAGGTTTAGGCCCAACGACAGCAGGGCCAAAACGCCGCCCAGTAATAGCCCGTTGATCAAGGTCTCGACAAAGAAGATGCTAAACAGCGCTTCCGTGAATTCCGCCATCATGATTGCCTCACATGCCCATAAAGGCTTTTTGAATTTCGGCGCTCTGCAATAGTTCGTCGGCCGTGCCGTCCAGACGCAATGTGCCCGATTCCAAAACATAGGCCCGGTCAACAACGCGCAGAACTTGCTTGACATTCTGTTCCACGATCAACACCGTCAGACCCTCCGCCCGGATCCTCTCGATCAGGTCAAAAACCTGTTGCACTATCACCGGCGCCAATCCTGCCGAAGGTTCATCCATCAGCAAGATCTTGGGGTCCGACATCAAGGCCCGGCCAATAGCGCACATTTGCTGCTCGCCGCCCGATAAAGTGCCCGCCAGTTGGTTGCGGCGCTCCAACATGTGTGGAAATAAATCATAAACGAAATCCTTGCGCGCCTCATACCGGGTGCGGAACTGCGGCATGAAACAGCCCATGCGCAGATTGTCCTCTACCGTCATGCGGGGAAAGAGGCGCCGATTTTCCGGCACATGCGCAATCCCCATACCAACGATATCATAGGCTGGGGCATCAAGGACCGAGGCCTCCTCCATCTCAATATGCCCCGCCGTTGCCGGGATCATGCCAGAAATCACCCGCATCAAGGTCGATTTGCCAGCGCCGTTCGGCCCAATTACCGCAACAGCCTCGCCGGCATTGACGTCCAACGAAACATCAAACAAAGCTTGAAAACCACCGTAACCAGCGTTTACGTTCCGAAGGGTCAGCATTACGCCGCAATCCTCTGTTGGGGGCTTTATATGAAAATGGCTAGTTGATGGCGGCAGCGGCGGCGACTTCGTCAGCATCGCTGCCCAAATAAACTTCGATAACCTTGGGATCCGCCGCGACATTCTGCGGCTTACCCTCGGCGATTTTCTCGCCATGATCCAGGACGATAACACGGTCAACAACCCGCATCAGGACACCCATGATGTGTTCCACCCACATAATGGTGACGCCAAGTTCCTCGCGGATATTCTTCAACATTTCCGCTGCTTGATCCATTTCCGAATGATCCAGACCGCCCAGGCTTTCATCCGCTAAAAGCAGACTGGGCTTGGTCGCCAAAGCCTTGGCCAACTCCAACTTTTTTAAACCGGCTGCCCCCAGGGTGTCGACGGAGGAATAGCCATCGATCGGCAGGCCAACCATCTCCAAGGCTTCCTCGGCGCTGCGCCAGGCTTGTTCCCGAGTAACCGCGCCGGCCCGGCCATAATAGCCAGCCAGCGCGGCGTTCTCGAGAATAGAAAGACGGCGAAAGGGCCGCGGGATCTGAAATGTCCGGCCCACCCCCATCATGCAAATAGCATGTGGCGGCGTACCAGCGATTTCCTGTCCCTCCAATTGGATCGACCCGGCATTAGGTTTCAGCGTGCCGGAGAGCATGTTGAAAATCGTGCTCTTGCCCGATCCGTTTGGCCCGATTAGGCCCAGGATCTCACCCTTTTCAAGAGAGAAATCCACACTATCGACAGCCGTGAAGCCGCCGAAATGTTTGGACAGCCCTTCAACTCGAAGCATTTCGATACTCGCCCACCAATTGCCGATACAATTATCGTCCAGCCGATCACCTACTTCGCATACGGCGATGACTTCGGCAGCGGCAATACCGGATCAATGGTCTGCAGTGCCTTGGGCCAAGCGATATAGACCTTGCGGCCCACATATTGCATGACCACTGGCGAGGCGCGAGTGTTCTGCCCCATCATGTCCGACTCGCCTGCCTTCGGGAACTTGACGCCAAAGCCCAGCAAAGTGCCACCTTCGGGAATATCAGTCTCCATAGCTGCCTTGCGGAGGGAATCCGCGTCAATGCCACCATATTTCTTGATTGCCCTCGGCAACACGTCAGTGAAGAAAACATGAGCGTTTGAAGCTGCCATGCCCACATGGGCCGACTTCACCTTGACGCCCGGTTTGGCTTTCTCATATTCGGCGCCAACCTTGGCGGTAACCTCCGGTAGACCCTTGGCCAAGGACTTGGGATCCAACAGCCAGATCGAAACCGGATCGACGTTGAATACGTGATCGACATCGTTGCCCAGCGCGTTATACAACTTGTCCGCCACGCCATAACCCGCTCCATGGCCGATCAATGCCTTCCAACGTAAGCCTTGCTCCTTGGCCTGCCGCAGGAACAGGGTAATGTCTGGATTGTAGCCGGTGTGTAGAACTACGTCGGGGCGTTTGCGCTTCAATTTGGTGACCAAGGATGAGAGGTCGGGAGCCGTTGCGGAATAACCTTCCTTCAAGACCAAGTTCATGCCGAATTTCTTGGCCGCAGCGGCATTGCCACCAGCCACGCCAGAGCCATAGGGGCCGTCCTCGTGAATGATCGCGACACGAAGTTTCTTAGGCGACACACCTAATTTGCTCTGCGCATTCGAGTTTAGGAAATCCACAGACAATTCGCCGAACATGGCGCCATGCACCTGCGGGCGGAAGACGTACTTCAGATTGCGGCCCTTGAGAACGGCCGGCGAAATGCAGGTTGTGATCCACATGAATTTTTTCAGGGAATCGACCTTGGCCGCAACGGGCACGCATTGGGCCGAGGAATAAAAACCCAACAGCATGTCCACCTTTTCCTGTTCAATCAGGCGAACCGCTTCGTTGATTGCCACTTCCGGCTTGGACTGGGCATCGGCATAGATCGGATCGATCATGTAGCCTTCAACACCGCCCTGCGAATTGATGTGATCAATCATGATCTTGGCGCCCAGCGCCTGCAGATCCGAACCGCCACCCGCCAAGGGGCCGGTGTAGTCGTAAATTACGCCAATCTTGATTTTCTTATCGGCGGCTTGGGTGCCCGCCGTCATTGCGAACAACGCAAATACCGCCGCGAGGCCGACTAAAAGCCGCCGCGTCATGGTTAAACTACGCATAGCTCTTCTCCCTGTTTTAAACCAAATATTGGTTGCCTCAAGGGTCGTTCGTAATGCGGTGTTTTGTCAAGTTATCTTTAACCAATGATGCTGAACAGCAATGGCAGTCCGCAACAAATCGCGGCACAAAACACGCGGATTAAACACCGCGCGGGTAGTCCCGCGTATGGTTCGGCAGTACTTCTCCGTACGTGAAGGTTCGGTAGAAAAAACAAAACTATTGGCAACGCTGGACATCTCCTGAATTAGCTGCCCTGCCATTTCGGCGGGCGCTTTTCCATGAAGGCGGCGAGACCCTCGCGACAGTCATCCGTGGCCACCACATTACGCATTGTCTCGGCCACGTTTTCGACATCCCGGCGGTACGCCGTATCGACCGCCCGCATGTAAGCGTCGCGCCCCAGTTTCATCACCACTGGAGACTTCGCCGCTAGTTTTTCGGCAATTTCCATGGCCTTACCCATAACCTGATCGTCGGGTACCACATGATTAATGATGCCAAGATCCAACGCCACATCGGCGCCAAAATCATCACCGGTGAAAAGGTATTCAAAAGCACGGTGCCGCCCGACGATACGCGGCAGATGCACATAATGCAGAGCTGGGATCAACCCAACGTTAATCTCCGGATAACCGAATGTTGCCCCCTCGCCTGCAATAACCATGTTGCAGGATAGGGCCACGGTCATACCGCCCGCGCGCGCCGCCCCCTTGACGGCGGCAATGGTCGGTTTGCCCAACCGGTATTGCACGTCGTTCAGTTCCAAATACAGCCGATCCAGAAAACCGCGCATTCCCTCGCCGTCCACGCCATTGACCACAGATAGATCCAGGCCGGCGCAAAACGTTTTTTCCAGGACCGAGGCGATGACCACCGCACGAACCTCGTCATCATCACGCGCCTGATACAGCGCGTCGATGATCTCGTTGACGAAATCAAGGCTCAGTGCGTTGACGGGCACACGGTTCAAGCCGATGACTGCGATGCGCCCGCTAACTTGATAATCGATATTTTCGTAAACCATGTCCTAACCCTTCAAATCGCGCACGATGATGTTGCATTGCACTTCCGCCGCGCCCTCACAGATGATGTAGTCGGTGACCTTGTCAAAGTCTGTTCCGCCGTCCGCTTCCAGATAGCGGACATCCAACAGGCCCAGCTCGGCCCATTTCAAAAACAGGTCGTTGGGGAATTTTTTCGGTCTTGTCCGCCTCGTGGACCAGCGGCGCGGCCTCTGCATCGCAAAAACAGCATATGGTTTCGCGCACCTGCTTTTGTTCGGGTGAAAAGGTGAAATCCAATTTTCCTCTTCTTCTTTCTCGCGATGACGCACCAGGCTCTTACATATGGCCCTCATTACACGGCTCGTCTAAACTGCACCACCTTTCACAGACAGCCAAGGCACGGAGTATTGTCATGACCAGCGTACCGATCGGCGACAACCTTCCCTCGTCAATGTTCTTCTGGCCCACGCCAGAGCGGCCCATGGTTGAACGGGGCGAAGGTATCTACCTGTGGGATCAGGACGGCAAACGCTATATCGACGGCTCGTCCGGGCCACAAACCGCCAATATCGGCCATGGCAACGCCCGCGTGCGCGAGGCCATGGTGCTCCAGGCGGAAAAGGTCAGCTACGCCTTTCGCTCCCACTTCCTGAATGAACCGGCCGAGCTATTGGCCCATGAAATCGCTGATATGACCCCCGATGGCCTGGACCAAGTATTTTTCGGCTCGGGCGGGTCCGAAGTGGTCGAGGCCTGCGTCAAGCTGGCCCGGCAATACGCCCTCGCCACCGGTCAGGCGACCCGCTACAAGGTTATCTCGCGCCTGCCCTCCTATCACGGCACCACCTTGGGGGCGTTGTCGCTAACGGGGGATCCGGGTGGTTTCTCCATGTTTTCGCCGATGATCGTCAACCAGCCCAAGATCCCGGCGCCGTTCTGCCGCTATCGCCCCGCCGGCCAGACGGAGGATGAAGCCGCGCTGGGATATGCCAACGCGCTGGAGGCAGAAATCATTCACCAGGGTGCCGAAACAATCTTGGCTTTCATCATGGAGCCCATCGGTGGTGCCGCGACCGCCGCCCTGACCGCGCCGGATGTCTATTACACTCGTATCCGAGAAATCTGTGATCAATATAGCGTGTTGCTGATCTTCGACGAAGTGATGAGTGGAGCCGGGCGCAGCGGCAAATATCTTTCCGCCGAACATTGGGGGGTGACGCCGGATCTGGTGGCGTTGGCCAAGGGTTTGGCGTCGGGCTACATACCCCTGGGCGCCTGTGTCACCTCGCGCAAGATCATCAGCGCCGTGGAAGACGCCGGCGGTTTCATGCATGGACATACCTATTCAGCCTCCCCCATCGCCTGCGCCGTGGGCCGGGCCGTATTGGCGGAGCATGTGGACAACGACCTGATCGGCAACGCCGCCCGCATGGGCGCATTGCTGAAAGGCCGCCTGGAAGGCCTACTGGATGAATTCGAGTTCATCGGCGAGATCCGCGGCCGCGGCCTGTTGCTGGGTTTCGACGTTATCGCGGACCGGAAGACAGGCCGCCCCCTGCCACCCGAGCTGGACGCCCATTACCACCTGGCGCAGGAGGCTTATGACCGGGGCCTGATCATCTATTCCCGTCGCACCATGGGCGGGGCCAAGGGTGACAATTTTCTGGTCTCGCCGCCATTGATCGTCACCGAGGATCAGATCAACGAAATCATGGATATTCTGATCCAGGCCCTGCGCGCCTTTGCGCCCACGGCACGGGCCGCTATAAAAGCAAACTGAGCACCAAATCTGCGTAAAATGAGGAGAACACCATCATGCAAGCCGCCATCGCAACTCTAACCGCCAAGGAAGGCGCCGTGGACGACCTGCTCGCCGTTGGCCAGGAAATGGCCGCCGCCGTCAACGCCAACGAGCCGGGTTGTCTGTCCTACGAAGTCTTCAAGGGTGAAGAGGCGAACACCATCGTTTTTGTCGAGCGTTATGAAAACGAAGCCGCCACCGAGGCCCATCGCAATTCCGACCACTTCAAGACCATCGGCGCCCGCATGGCCCCCCTCATGGCCGCCCGCCCGGCAGTGTTGCGGTTAAGCGACGAGTAGATTTTAATTCGGCAGCAGTTTTCTTCAATTCTAACAAAAGAAACTGTCGCCGGAGCGTCCTCGACCGCGACCACCGGGGCCAGCTTGGCGGGTATCGACAGCAGCCTCGACTTTGCGGCTATGACCAATTCACCCCAGACTTGCCGTACGGCCTCGACTTGGATCAGGTCCTCCCGTTCCTTGGCCAATTCAATCTCGGCCAGTTCCGCCTCGGCCTTTATCTTGCGGGCGCATTCGACATTCAGGTCAATGACGTCCGGTGCGCCCAGGTACTTGGCGGCGTGGGGGATCACGTCGCGCAACAGGGAGAGCTTGCTACGGCCCTTTACCTGCACTGGATTAACGCGGGTTAGGATGTCCCACATCTTCCGGTTATCGAGACCAAGTTCGGCTGACAGCCGTGTCGCCGTGTATCGGTCAGTTGTTTCGGGCATTAACCCCTCGTCCAAAATTCTGTGACTAGAAAACATTCGGGGTCGCGCGTTACCCGCAATAGATTGCGTGGATAGGACCCGTGGTTAAAATAATTGCAACTTAGAATTAATTTTTGTTATGTTATGTCGTGAAAACATGATCATCACTTCCCAAATGAAAAGGAGCGTGAATAAAAATGAAAATTCTAAATTCTTTTGGCCCCAATCCCAGAATGTTACGGATGTTTCTCGCGGAAAAGGGCTTGAAAATAGATATGGTGGAGCATGACCTCCTCGCCGGGGAAAATCGTGAACCAGAGTATGTTGACAAAAACCCCGGCGGCCAAATGCCTGCGCTGGAACTTGATGATGGAACAATTTTAGCCGAGACCGTGGTTATCTGCGACTATCTCGAAGAACTTCACCCGACACCGGCCCTAATTGGAACAAATGCCCAAGAAAGAGCGGAAGCCCGTATGTGGAACCGTCGGATTGAGCAAAAAATTACGGAGAACATATACAACGGGTTTCGATTTGCTGAAGGTATCGACATATTCAAAAACCGAATGCGGTGCCTACCAGAAGCAGCAGACGGATTGAAAGCGTTGGCCCAGGATGGACTCGCTTGGCTTGACAAGCAGATAGAAGGAAAAAATTTCATTTGCGGCGACCGCATTACAATTGCTGACTTGGTACTCTACTGCTGCACAAATTTTTCGGCAGGGGTGGGTCAAACCATTGACCCCTCTCTCGAGAACGTCAACGCCTGGTCCAACCGGATCGACCAACGGCCAAGTGCAGAAGCCAGCCTACACCCGGCAGCGGAAACAGTCGGCATGAAGGGTTAGGCTATTGGCTACCAAAATTCTTGAAACCCTTGAGTCTGTTTTATAGCGGAGTGTCTGGTCTTCATTGCATTAATGCTGGGCCTAATGCCTAGCGGTCTTCAGTGCCTGACTAAAGTTCTTCCTGAACAGCTTGGGCGATACCGACCGCGTGATCCGTTCCGCATCCTCGTAGAAGCGAAACCGTTTGCGTAACCTTGCGAGTTAAAAAAGGGGGTTATACCGACGGCAGCATCATCTCGTCACCGGTTTCCGCCTGCCACATCCGGAGGCGCGCTGCCATGTCTCGGACGCGATCTCGGTGGCCTGGCTCGTCGAACAAATTGTGCTGTTCGTATGGGTCGTTTCCCAGATCATACAACTCGCACTGATCACCAGGCGACAGGTTCAGTTTGTATCGATCCGGTGAGATCACGCTGCGCCACGGCACGGCGACCATGCGGTTTATTGCCTGGCTGCCGAGATCGCGGTCGCCGATCCCGTTCCATTCGATGAAAACATCGTTCCTGCTTAGGTCTGACTCACCGCGCAAAACATCGGCGCGGCTGGTACCGTGGATGTTTTCAGGAGAGGTTGCGCCAGCGAATTCGAGCAATGTCGGCATAATGTCGACATGGCTGATCGAGCCGGTAACGCGCGTTGTGTTTTTGTTGTTCAGCCAGGGGACGTGGATCACGAGAGGCACGCGCGTTGCCTCCTCATACAGGGTACGCTTCTCGCACATACCGTGGTCACCCGCCATTTCGCCATGGTCGCTCGAGAACACGATAATCGTGTTTTCGGCCTGACCCGATTCTTCCAACGCCGCCAAAATTCGCCCGAGTTGCCGATCGACCAGCGTAACATTCGCGAAATATTGGGCGCGGAGCCTGCGCCATCCGGCCTCCGTCGTCGTATCGTGGGCATCGCCGCCCGCGAGGCCAAGCGGATTGTTGCCGCCACCGAGGTAGAAATCAGCGCGGCGACGATTCACGAGCGAACCGGTTTCGGGTCGCTGCATGAAGGCAGGGCCGACTTCGATGGCATCGTGCGCATATAGGTAATTGAGTGGGCCGGTGTAGGGCGGGTGCGGCTCGAAGAAGTTGACGTGAAGCAACCAGGGGTCTTTGGCGTAAGGTCCATTCGGGTAATCGCGGATGAATTCGGATGCTACCTGCCCTAGATATCCGGCTTGTGTTTGCTCCTCAGTCAAGTCGGCGCCGCCGGCCCAGGCCTCATAGCTCGTTGTCCAGGACGGCGGCTCCACGCCATGGTCTCTGAGCCAGTTATTATAAGCCGGTTCGACGTTTCGGTATTCCTTCTTGGTATAGTTCGGGCGGTGGAAGTCCTCGATCGCGACCCAGGTATCGTAGCCACGCTGCCCGATGACATCGTCCCCTAGGTGCCATTTACCCATATGGGCATTGTGGTAACGCTCTGGCATCAGCTCGCCTAGCGACGCCGTATTCGCCGGCAAGGGGATCTTGTTACTCACAACACCGGTCGCGTGCGGGTAGAGACCGGTCATCAAGGAACCGCGCGAGGGCGTGCAGACCGGCTGCGTGCAATAACAATTCTCGAAAACGAAACTTCGTGCCGCCAGCGCATCCATATAACGCGCATCGATCCATTTATTGCCATAGGCCGCCATAGAATCGCGTCGCTGCTGGTCGGTGAGGATGAAAAGAATATTCGGTTGGGTGATGGTCATGTCCGGTCGCGTTTCCCATATCGTTTGATTACATTAACGCTTGAAATCCGGGACCGGGTCAATCCACGTCATCGCACCCGATCTAGCAGCAATCCACAAATGCTGTACAAAGTTCATCTGATCTTCATCCGCTTTGCCCTCATGTGTGAGCAGAGCGGACAAGAGACTGTTTATTCCTAATGCTAGCTTTTGCCTTTCGGCATTTCGTTCCAAATTGGATTAGACTCCGTAGCTGGCATCCCATTATTTTTTGGGTAATCCTGCTTTACGCAGGCCCGTTATTGAGCGTTCGACGTCATCGGCTTCGGTAGACGTCGGGTCCTTGCTTATTCCCTTGATAGTTAGATGCTGCACCAAGCCAAAAATTCTTCCGCCAACAGGCGGGCTTGGACATCATGGCCAAGATACCTTCCGAGCTATTGGAAAACATAGATCGGACTGCTCCAAGCCTGAAACCCGTCTTCGGTAGTGACGCAGATCCATAATGGATTGTCGCGGCCCGCCGCGATTGGGATCTCGACCTCGGCGGTAATTTCTCGGCAGGTATTTTCTTCGGGCAATCGAAAGGCCGTGATACGCCGTCCCAAGCCACCGGCTTCCATCACGACATCATCAAACCCGATCTCGTCCAGCGGCAAGGTCATGCCGCCAAGATTTGTCGCGACCGACAACTCTCCGCTCTTATCCGCGTCCAACCAAGCATCGAAGCCGCCGAAATTTCCGGTCGAGATAGCATCAAAAACAATGGTATCCTGGCCCTGCTGTTCGAACAGCCGGTCATGGTTCCACGCGTTGATCTTCTCGAAACGCCGGATGTTGGCGCCGCCGAAAGACACCTTTCCCTTCCAGTTAGTGTCGCGACCGCGGCCGCGATATTCGGCGCCGCTCCACAACACCCTGATACGCCTGCCTAAATCCTGCTCGGTATAGCCGCGCAGGGTCTCGATCACTTCTGTGCCGTTGCGGACCTCGACCCGTTCAATGGGCGCCTGCGTGACGGTGCGGACGGAAAGGCTCACGGTGTCTTCACTGGTCTGCACGATGTCGCCCATCATCACTTCCTGAGACGGCTGGCTGGCGGTATCAGGAAACAGGTTAGGATCGCGGTCGAACAAGATCGCGGGTTCCGAAAACCGCGCCTTGACGTCGAGATGCATACGGGTGCCGGTGGTGCCGTAATGATGCCGTCGGCGCAGGCAGTCGAAGAAACTGTCGCGGGTCAATTCCTCGGTCAGGAAACACGTCAGGCCGCCATAGGCGCCAAAAGTCGAGACGCCCGGGTAGCTGGCGCCCGGCCGGCCTTTATGGCCATCGCTATTGCAGACGACACCGTTGCGGTATCCCAGCGGAAAGCCGTCCGTCAACAGCCATTCGAACGTGCCCCAAGCAGAATGGATCTCCATCGCCGTTTCCTTCGTACCATCATGGGCGAAGGCGATATCAGCGTAACGCCCGCCGACATGGGCGTAGACCACACAATCCTCGTCAACCAGGCGTTCGAACAGCGCCTTGGCGTCGTTGGCGTCCATGTCAAGATCAGAACGATCAGTCAACAGGGCATGGGAGGATCGGTAGATCGGCCGCCCCTCGGTGCGGAAGTAGACATTGCGGTCGCCGCCGACGGCTGTATTCCCTGACCATTCATAGCCGGGGAAAGTCACAAACCGGCCGTCCTCGTGGTATTCCGCCGTTAACTCGTTCAAAAAAGCCCAAAAGGCGTTGTTGATCTGAAAGTCATTGGCCTGATGGCTTATCGCGTCGAGAAAGGCCATGTTTCGTCCAAAATTGAAATAATCGCGCGAGGTGCCGATGCCGATAGATTCACCACTTTGGCCATGCATGTCGCCCCAATAGCCGCTGTGCGGCCCGTCTTCGATCACCAACGGATGGGATTGCGCGACCTCGTTGCCGCCCTCGTCCCGCACCGTGATGCGCAATGTGCCCGGCTCATCGACGCTCAAACCTTCGAACAACATCGAACGGCGGCCCAACGGATAATTGACTTCGTCCGGTAATTCATTGACCGGCAGATTGGCCTCAAGGGTAAATTTTGCTTGCGCCTTATCGCTTGGATTGCCCCACTTATCTTCCGCCTTAAGGCCGAACGAAAAGTGTTCACCGGGCCGCCGCAGGCTCGGCAGGACCGCACGCCAAAGCGCCGGCTCGGCGGGCACGATGTTAATGTTGGGCGTGTTGGGGATCGGTGTGTAATGGCCAACTGCACAGACATCGGCGGCGACCTTGAATTCGTAGTTCGCCTCTACCATCGATTGCAGGCGCAAGCCAGGCGAGCCTTTCGAGGTATCGCCAAGAACGATTTCTATGGTGTCACCTTCACGCAGGAAGCCACCCGACACACGAATGGTCAGGGTCTTCCAGCGCGGCCGGGGGGAGGCGCCATAGCGGCTGTATTCAAGCAGCAACGGCACGCCGCTGGAGGTCGTGGCGGTGGTGTAGTTATAGCCTGTCGGATCGTTGGTTTGGAGGCCACCACCGTCGCCCATGGCCCTCAGCATTACCCGGATCGCTCCGGTGTCATCCAGACCGAAGCGGCCGACGGTATAGGTCATGTGAAAAGTTTGCAGACTTCGGATTGGGAACTTGCCCTTGGGCGAAATATCCACATGACCGTATAATACCGGATCTTCGCCCGGTTGCGCGGTCGTCCATACCTCACCCACCAGGTTGGAATCGACAAGATTATCCTTATCGTTATCGGTCATGGTTTGAAGTCCTTTGCTCTGCAAATTTAAAGTATGCTTCCATTTGAATAAACATCCAACGGACCTAATAACCTGACAATCTTAGCTAGAGGCTCTGGCCACGCCGATCGCCGGAAGCGACAAAATTAATGCGACGACGCAAAACTATGCAGATCACACCTCCAAGCTCCTTGCGAATAATCAGTGCCCGAATGGGCGCAGTATCCTTGATCCGCTCACTTCGGGAAACAACGAAACAACCGGGACGGAAAAATAACGGTTACTAATACGAGCCCACCGCGACGCTGCCACCAGTCCCATAAAATTCAACCGGCAAAGTGATGGATCCAATACGGTATACTAAGAATATTGTTTTGAGCGCCTTGTGCTCTTCGTTTAGGGTTATAATAAATTGATGCTAAGCTGGTGTCATGAAAACATCCAATATGGGAGGAAAACTTATGCTACCAGGTAGATTCGTTACCGCGCTGGGCACTTTGGCGCTCGCGGGCAGTATCGTTTCCGGCGCTTTTGCTGGCGAGTATCCATCCAAGCCGATCACCATGATCGTGCCGTGGAAACCCGGGGGCACCACGGAAACCATGGCCCAAGTGCTCTCTAAGGCCATGACCAAGCAACTCGGGCAGAAAGTCATCGTCAAAACCCGGCCGGGTGGCGGCGGCGCGATCGGCTCGACGGTTGTCGCCAATGCCAAACCAGACGGGTACACTATCGAATTCGTGGGCATTTCCACGCTGACATGGCCACCGCTGACCCAGAAAGCCGTCAAATACAAGACATCGGACTTCACCTTCGTCGCTGGCGTCAGCCAGTACCAGATGGCGCTGATTAGCGTTCCCGGCAAACCCTTCAAGTCGATGAAGGATCTGATCGCCTATTCGAAGTCCAATCCAGGCATCAACGTTGCCGACATGGGTGGCATGTCGAAAGCTTTCGTGAACTTCATTGCCAAACAGGAGGGCATCGACTGGACGGCGATCCCGACGCGCGGTGGCGGCGAGATGGTACCATTCCTGCTCGGCGGTAAGGTCGACTTCGCTTATAGCGGCGGCATCCACCAGAAGTACGGCGACAAGATGGTCGTGCTCGCATCCTTCCTGTCAAACCGTCTGCCGTTGGCGCCGAACGCGCCCTCGACCCAGGAACTGTATGGTGTCGCCATGCCTGGCGACAACGGCATCATCGCGCCAGCAGGCCTACCCGAAGACATCCGGCAGAAGTTGGCCTCCGCCGTGAAGGCAGCCATTGACGATCCCGATTTTACGAAGATTCTGGAACGGATTAAATTTCCAAAACGTTATCTAAGTCCGAAGGAATTCGACAAGGTCGTGGCCGATACGATTGTCAGTCTGACGAAGGTCGGGAAAGCCACGGGCTACATCAAATAGCGACCCTGTTGCGGATGGCACATTATCGTCCCATCCACGACCGGTTCAGCGCCGTTGCGGGACGGAAGTCCGAGCCCCGCAACGGCGTCGAGCCTGATTTCCCGGGGGACGCCAAACGTTGAGAAAAACACACATTTCGGCAAGCCTGATCATCAGCGTCTTGTCGTTGGTTTTTTTGCTCTGGCTGATTCCGACGCAGACTTCGCCGCCCGACAGCCATCTCGATCTTGCACCAAAATTCATGCCTACTTTGGCAATAACCGTTTGCCTTGGTTTAGCTGTTCTCATGGGCTTGACAGCGTTCTTCTCCCGAAAAAAGGACGGCGAACTGCACGAGGAATTCGGCGAGGAAGCCTCGGGAATGGGCTGGCCGGAGTTCCAGAAATTAGGTCTCTGGACATTTGCATCGGGCGCTGCCTGGTTGGGCACGGTCTATGTGGGCTTCGAACCCGCGATGATCGTGTTTCTCGCGGCGGTTTTGATCTATGCCGGAATGCGTAATTACTGGCTGACGGCGATCATCGCCATCGCAACGCCGATTATCCTGTCGCAATTCGCCTGGTATGTTTTCTCGACCGAAATGCCCGGTTTCTGGCGGTCGTGACAACATGTTGAAATTCGCCATCCGTCCCAGGCGAAAACGCCACCCACGATACTGACGATAAGGGTCATCGCATGGAAATGCTCCAGCATCTGGGCGCCGGTTTCGAGGCGGCCTTTACCCTCACCAACATGATGTTCATATGCGGCGGCGTCATCTTGGGCATTATCTTCGGCGTCACGCCCGGCGTGGGGTCGGTCACGGCGCTCGCCATTCTTGTCCCAATTACTTTCTATATGTCGCCGCTGGCGGCAATCGCCTTCCTGGTCGGCATCAACAAGGGCGGCACGTCGGGGGGCGCCATTCCGGCGATCCTGATCAACACGCCAGGAACGCCGGAGGCGGCGGCAACAGCGCTCGACGGGTTTCCCCTGACTAAGCAGGGCAAGCCTCTAAAGGCGATGAAAACGGCGCTTTATTCCTCGGTCTGCGGCGACACCTTCTCGGACTGCATGCTGATCGTACTGGCGGCGCCTTTCGCGGCCATAGCACTCACCTTCGGGCCGCCGGAATTCACCTCTATTATCATATTTTCGTTTACGTTGATCGCAGCCTTGGCCGGCAAGTCGCTCGTCAAGGGTGTCATGGCCGCCGCGTTTGGCGTTTTCCTGAGCACCTGGGGGCTGGATCCGGTTGACGCTTCGGCGCGGCTAACGTTTGACATGGTGGAACTGTTCGACGGCATTCCGCTCACGCCGATGGCCATCGGAACGCTTGCCCTGAGTTCGGTTATTGCGCAGATATTTGCACTCAGGAAGACTGGCAAAGCGGATGAAGCGACGGCAGGACTCGGTTTCAGGGAAGACAACAAGCTTCCCGCGTCGGAATTCTGGGGCAATTGGAAAACATTATTGCGTTCAGCCTGTATCGGCACCGGCGTCGGCATGCTACCAGGCCTCGGTGTCTCGCTGGCGGCTTTCCTGGGCTATGGTGCGGCGAAAAGAGGCTCCAAGACGCCGGAACTGTTTGGCAAGGGAACAATCGAAGGTATTCAGGCAACCGAAGCTGCGAACAGCGCGGTCGTCGGATCCAACCTGATCCCGACGATTGCCTTGGGTATCCCGGGCAATGTCGCCGCAGCCCTCCTGATCGGCGCTTTTATGATCCACGGCGTCGTTCCCGGCCCATTGATGATGATTGAGCATGGCGCCCTGGTCTATTCGATCTTCGCCTCCATGTTGATGGCGAACATAGCGCATCTGATCATCGGGCGGATCGGCATCGTCATTTGGGTGAAGTTTGTCCAGATTCCCAAAAAGATCATTCTGCCCGTCGTCACGGTTTTTTGTTTCCTCGGCGTCTACATTCCGTCGAATTCGATGTTCGACGTGGCGCTTCTGCTGATCTTCGGCGGGCTCGGCTATGTGATGCGGAAATCAGGCTTTTCGATCGTTTGCCTGGTGATCGGCTTCCTGCTCGGCCCGATGCTGGAAATGGCCCTACGCCAGACCATGCTGATGCACAAGACTGACCTGACCATCCTGATAACCCGCCCGATCTCCCTCGTATTTCTGCTGCTGACAGTCTTTTTCATCTGGCACTTCGGCTTCAGGGGCCGGTTTAGGACAAAGGAAACGGTTAAGGAATCCGAAGCGGCGGAGTAGTTCACCGCAGCTTTGGTTCGATCACCCGCCCGGGATAGTCCGGTTGTTCGGCTGGCGTGGCGGCAATGAAGGCGGGCAGAGTTACGCAAGCCTTGTGGATGCCGCTGATCAGGGGATAGGGCGCCATGTCCACGTTGAAGCGGGCTATTCCCTTGGTCACTTGAGGGGTCAAATGCAAGTCCGCCCAACCCGGAGTTTCACCGAAACAAAAGGTCCAGGCCGTTTGTCGCCGTGCCAACAGTTCCTCCAGCGCGGCAAAACCATTGGCAAACCAATGGTTTTGCCAATGGTCTATACCCTCCTGATCTACGCCGAGTTGGTTGTGCAGAAAGCGGCGCACGCGGATCACATCGATTGCGTGCATCTCGGAAACCACATGCTGGGCGAAGGCGCGCGCTTGAGCCCGCAACACCGGATCAGCCGGCAAAAGTGCCGGTTTCGGATATGTTTCCTCGAGATACTCCAGGATCGCCGTCGCCTGAGGCACGATCTGGTCACCGATCTTCAGGGCCGGCATCAACCGTTGCGGGTTGATCCGTTCATAAACCTCCCAACTAATTTCGCCAACCGAAACATACTCGTAATCAATACCCTTTAACGCCAATGCGATGCGTACCCGCTCACCGGCGGAATTGACGTAGTTGGAATAGAGGGTGAGGGTCATGTGCGTTGCCGCTCCTTGTAATACCCTGCCCGCCTTCTTTATTTCCGAACCGCCGAACCATTAACCGACCACGTCGGCAGATACGATCGCCTCCAGGTTATTTTTGGTTCTCTTACTCATGGAAGGTTGTGGGCGAGCCTGGAATCTATCCTCGAAATTAATAGCGGTCAAATGGCTGCCTTTAATACTATGAACGGCTCCTACGCCTCCGAATGGGGAAACCAGGAGCCGCCGCCATTAGAACCGCGCGCCGCCTGCTCGAAATTGGCGGAAACAGGTAGTGTCAAAGCTATAGGCGGGTGATTGAGCGCACATAGAACGAGCGGAATACCTGCCTCAGCCATGGCCGCGCGTCAACTGAGTGAGACCATGGTGCCGTAGCCGGGGACCAGAACGCTTTGGATATCGGCGAGCAGCACCCGGCCCAGTTCCCAGCCCTCCGGACCGACCTTGAGGCTGCCGCGCGAGAGCTTCAGAACACGGTCATCCTCAACAGGTAAGAATTCCAAATCAGCGGCACCGTATCTTTGGCGAGAAAGAAATAGTCCTTTAAATCCAATGGCCCAAGTTGGGATCGCAGGGATCAACGAACATTTCCACCAGATTATCCTTCCGGAGCACGAGCAGCACGCGCCCCTCTTCCCGGCGCCAGCGTTCCTGGTAGCCTTGTGCGTTGGCGTCCAGCATCGAGACGACCTCCAGTCTCGTTCACTGCCGATGTTGATAAAGTATATCACCCGGTCGTCACCGCGGGTAGCGTTGCCTCGACTAATCTCAACCCTGCGCCTTGTAGGCATCCAAGATCTCGGCCCCGGTAGCAGACCAGACGCCGTCGTGGGACATGATATACGACAACGCGCCTTCAAGGGCCTTGATGCGGTAGGCCTGCCCCGTCACCCAAGGGTTCAGGTTGATGGCCATGATGCGGCCGCCGCTGCTTTCGGACTCGGCATACAGGCAATCGAACTGGTCTTTTAGTTGATCGACGTATTCCTGCTCCGTATGGCGCAGGGTGATCAGGATCTGCTGATCATCCAGCTCCATGGTGTGGGGCATATTGAGGATGGTGCCGGACGCGGTCTCGAATGGATACGGCATATCGTCGTTAGCCCAATCGCAGAGATATTCAATGCCTTCGGCGGCGGCCAAATCCGGGGTATTCATGGATTCCGATCTGATCGGTGATAGCCAGCCGCGCACCGCTTGGCCCGAAATGCTACGCAAGGTTTCCAGCACGCCCTTTATTAGGGCAGCCTCTTCCTGGCTGTCCATATCGCCATGGTGGGGATGGCCCATGTCCAGGCCGTTGGCGATTACCTCCCAATCGCGGGCGACCACCTGTTCAAGCAAATAGGGATACATTTCGGCCAGGGCGGAATTGATCGCCACAGACGAGCGGATGCCCAGTTTGTCCAACACCTTGAAAATCCGGTAGACGCCAATCCTGTTGCCATAGTCGCGCAAGGTATAGTTCCAAGAATCGGGATAGGGCCGCGCCATACCGGCTGGCACCGGGATGGCGGGCTTCATGTCAAGGGGGAACCATTGCAGCTGGGTCACCACCCACAATGCGACGCGGGCGCCGTTGGGCCAGGTGACAGCTGGGCGGTCCTTCAGCATGGACCAGGTATAGCGGTCATGATCCATGCCATGGCCGCGCTTGGGGTATTCTAGATAGTCATTAGGCAGACTCATGCTTGGTTCCCCCTGTTGGCGGCCAAGGCGGCGACCACGTCGTCGTAATGGTGTTCATAGTAATGCGCCGCGATCTCGCGGCCCGTGGTGACCCAGACCTTATCGTGGCCGGTGATGTATTCCAGAACCTCGGCGAAATTGCCGATCCGATGCGGCTGGCCGATCAGGAAGGGATGCAGGGGAATGCACATGACCTGGCCGTTCTCGGCCCCTTCCTCGTACAGCTGATCAAAGTTGGCCTTGAGGATCTCGGTATAGTGGCGGCTGCTTTTGCCCATCATGGAGAGGACGACGGTATCGTTCATCTCCAATGAATAGGGCACTGAGATCAGCCGGCCGCTTTTCGTTTTCACGGGCTGTGGCTGATCATCGTGGAACAGATCGCAGGTATATTTGATGCCGTATTCAGCCAGCAACTCAAAGGTATTAGTGGTGTACGACAGCGCCGGGGCCAACCAGCCATCCGTGTCCTGGCCGGTGCAGTCCTTAATGGTCTTGATGACGTCTTCCATCATGGCGCGTTCCTGCGCCTCCGTCATGGTGTAGGTGTAGCGGGTGTTGTAGACGCCGTGGGAGAAGAATTCCCAATCCAGCGCGCTGCACGCCTCAATAATCTCCGGGTGATGCTGGCACATGGCAACGTTCAACGAGACGCTGCCGCGCACGCCGTATTCTTCCATCACCCCCATCATCCGCCAAAAGCCGGCCCGGTTGCCATAGTCACGGTGGGAATGAGGCACCACATCCGGGTGCGGTTTCGGCCAGGGCCGGCGTCCCGGATTTTGCGGCGGGTCGAGCTCGTAAAACTCAATATTCGGCGCCACCCAGAAAGCCACCCTGGCACCGTTCGGCCAAGTGATTTTTGGCCGGTCCAGCATGGGTGAATAGTCGTATAGCCCAGGCTCCCGCGTCATCGCCATCACCGCCTCCCCGTCATTCACATGTTTAATTGCTCAAGTTCCTAGTCGTTCAGGATTTGATAATTTTCCAGATATTCGATTACATCGGCCGCCGGCACCACGTCGGCATATTTGATGGCCATATCATAGAGGTTGGAAAAATGCGGGCTCTCATGCTTATCAGCCACGCATTCCTCCGCCACGATAGTGCGAAAACTACGCGAGAGGCTATCGACCACAGTGGCCCGCACGCAGCCCGACGTTGAACCGCCCGTAACGATCACCGTGTCGATACCGTGGAAATTCAGCACCGATGGCAGATTGGTCTCGTGAAAGGCCGAGGCCATGCGCTTGTTGATCACCACGTCCTTTTGGTGATCCACATGCAGGCGGTCGTCAAATTCCGAGCGCCGCGAGCCAACCTTGATGTTCTGCAGAGAATCCTCGGTGTCCGTGCGCGTGCCCCAGATGCCGCAATCCTCACCCGAGCCCATATAAGCCACGTAGGTCCAAACCACAGGCAGGTTCTTGGAGCGCGCCAGGTCGGAGATTTCGTTGACATAGTCCATCTGTTTCGGATCAGTTTCATAGGCGGTGGCGAACTCACCGACGTTGGTGTAGGCCTTTTGCAGATCAATATTAATGATTGCCGCCTTGCGCCCGAAGCCGAAGCGCGGCCGGGTCGGATTGGCCTTGATCTCTTCATAGAGTTGTCTGGCGCTTTTGTCCGAAGTTTCCATTTCCTGCCTCTCCCAAAATCTTTCCATTCGCAAAGAGACTAGCAGAACCGAACGGCATCGGAAACGAAATGGGCCGCCCCGAAGGGCGGCCCAGATGCGCGTTGCCTGAAATTTTGAAAAATCAGACGCTATAGTACATGTCGAACTCAACCGGATGGGGGGTATGTTCGAATTTGTAGACTTCTTCCCACTTCAGCTCCAGATAACCGTCGATCTGGTCATCGGTGAAGACGCCGCCCTTCTTCAGGAAGTCGCGATCAGCATCCAGGCTTTCCAGAGCTTCACGCAGCGAGCCGCATACGGTCGGCACATCGGCCAATTCCTCTGGCGGCAGATCGTAGAGATCCTTGTCCATTGGGTCGCCGGGATGGATCTTATTATCGATACCATCCAGGCCAGCCATCAGCATCGAGGTGAAGGCCAGGTAAGGATTGGCGCCCGGATCGGGGAACCGGATTTCCACCCGCTTACCACTCGGGCTGGGCGAGAAGGGAATGCGGCAGGACGCGGAACGGTTACGCGCAGAATAGGCCAACAGCACCGGCGCTTCAAAACCTGGTATCAAGCGCTTGTAGGAATTGGTCAGCGGGTTGGTGAAGGCGTTGATCGCCTTAGCATGCTTCATAATACCGCCGATGTAGTACAAACAATTCTCAGACAGATCCGCATAGCCGGAACCTGCGAACAGCGGCTTGCCATCCTTCCAGATGGATTGATGCACATGCATGCCCGATCCGTTGTCTTCCATTACCGGCTTTGGCATGAAGGTCGCCGTTTTGCCATAAGAGTGCGCAACGTTGTGCACCACATACTTATAGATCTGCAAATTATCGGCACAGCTTGTCAACGGCCCAAACTTCATGCCCAACTCATGCTGGCTGGGGGCTACTTCATGATGGTGTTTTTCCGTCTCAACGCCCATTTCTCGCATCACGGTGAGCATCTCGCTACGCAGATCCATTGCCGAATCCACCGGGGGAACAGGGAAGTAACCACCCTTGGCCGCCGGTCGATGGCCGATGTTGCCGCCATCCATATCGGCACCCGTGTTATACGGCCCCTCACCTTCATCAATGGCGAAAAACGTCTCGTTCTGGGAAACGTTGAAACGCACGTCATCAAAGATGAAGAACTCAGGCTCCGGACCAAAGAAGGCCTCGTCGCCGATGCCGGAGCTTTGCAAATAGGCTTCTGCCCGCTTTGCCGTCGAACGCGGGTCGCGGCCATAGGCCTCATGGGTCGAAGGTTCGACCACATCGCAGAACACCACCAGGGTCGGCTGTGCGAAGAAGGGGTCCATCACGGCGGTGGAGGCGTCGGGCATCAGCGCCATGTCGGAATCGTTGATCGCCTTCCAACCGGCGATGGACGAGCCATCGAACATCACGCCGTTGGCGAAAAGATCGGCATCAACCATCTTGGAATCCATGGTCAGATGCTGCCACTTGCCTCGGGGGTCGGTGAAGCGGAAGTCAACAAAGGGAATTTCTTCGTCCTGGAGTCTCTGCAGGACGCTTTCAGCGTTGGACATGGCTTTTGGTTCCTTCCTGTGTCCTCGGTTATCTTGCTAGGTCTTGATACTGTTAAAAATTCAGTTCTCTAAATCGCATCGTTACCGGTCTCGCCAGTGCGGATACGTATGGCGGTCTCAACCGTGCTGATGAAGATCTTACCGTCGCCGATCCGGCCCGTATGCGCCGCGCTCTGGATTGCCTCCACCGCGCGCTCTACGAGATCGTCTTCCAGGACCACTTCCAACTTTACCTTGGGCAGGAAATCAACCACATACTCCGCGCCCCGGTAAAGTTCCGTATGCCCCTTCTGGCGGCCAAAACCCTTGGCCTCTATCACCGTGATGCCCTGAAGGCCGATATCGTGCAGGGCTTCCTTCACTTCATCAAGTTTGAAGGGTTTGATAATCGCTTCTATTTTTTTCATCGCGCCAAATCTCTTTATCTTCGCTCCAACCGGCGGGGCAATCCTGTCGCACTACATCTATGTCTAAGCACGAACTGTGCCAACTTGTGAAACTTCATAACCTACTGATTTAAAGTAGCAATTTTTCAACCTTCTGTACTAGTTTCGGTTTCTGCCCGAAATTTCATCACTTTGCCAATAATTTGGGCGAAACACTGATTATTGCGCCGCCACCAGATCACGGATGCGGCCCATGGCGGCAACGATATTCTCGGTCGAATTGGCGTAGGAAAAACGCAAATAGCCTTCCCCAAAGACGCCGAAAGAGGTGCCCGAAATAGCCGCAACGCCTGCTTCGTTCAACATCTTTTCCTGCAGCACGGACGAGGTCATGCCCGTACCTTCAATATTGGGGAAGGCATAGAACGCGCCGCCGGGCCGCACACAGCGGAAACCGGGGATGGCGTTTAATTCGTCAACAATGACCTCACGCCGTTCATCAAACGCCTTAACCATTGCGTCCGCCGCGTCTTGCGGCCCGCGCACTGCCTCGACGCCGGCCCATTGGGTCGCGGCGTTGACGCAGGAATGATCGTTGACACAGAGACGGGCGGCTTGCTCGGCGCAGGCCTCGGGCCAAATGGCATAGCCCAGGCGCCAGCCCGTCATGGCATAGGTTTTGGACCAGCCGTCCAGCAGGATCAGCCGGTCGCGAATGGATGGGTAGCTCAACAAAGAAATATGCGGCTGGTTGTCATAGACCATGCGGCTGTAGATCTCGTCGGATAGGATAACCACTTCCGGATGCTGTTCCAGGCCCGCGACCAGTTTGTCCAATTCGTCCTTTTGCACCACGCCACCCGTGGGGTTGGCTGGCGAATTGATGATGATCAGGCGGGTCCGTTCGGTGACCTTTTCCAGAACTTCATCGGCCGAAAATGAAAAGCCGGTGTCTTCGTGCAGCTCAATCGGCACGGGCGTGGCGCCGGAAAAGCGGATCGCCGATTCATAAATCGGGAAACCGGGATTGGGATACATGATCTCCGCCCCAGCCTCGCCAAACATCAGGCAGGCATAGAACATGGTCGGCTTACCGCCCGGCTGGATCACCACGTGCTCGGGATCAATGGTGGCGCCACGGTATTTCATAATATCGTCAGCGACCGCCTGGCGCAGTTCGGGGATGCCATTGGCGGGGGTATAGCCGTGATGGCCGTCGGCCAGCGCCTTGCGCCCAGCCTCGACAATATTTCCCGGCGTTTGGAAATCGGGCTGGCCGATACCGAGATTGATGATATCACGGCCCTGTGCGGCCAGCGCATTAGCCCGGGCCAAGACCTCAAATGCGGTCTCCGTGCCTAGGTGGTTCATTCTGTCGGCGAGTTGCATGAGCGGGGTTATGCCACCTTTGGCGCGTTGCTCCAAGCCCCAGATTTCACCCTAATGAGCCGCCCGATATTCCTTAAGGGTTTCGCGCGCGATGACCAGTTGCATGACCTGGGAGGTGCCTTCGAAAATGCGCAGCAAACGGGCATCACGGAACAGGCGCTCCACAGCCGTTTCCCGCATGTAGCCATAGCCGCCATGCACCTGCACGGCGCGGTCGGCGATGCGCCAGGCAGTCTCGGAGGCGAAGTATTTACAGGCCGCAGCGGCCTTGGTGACATTTTCGCCGGCATCCATCTGCCGCGCCGTTTGTTCGACCATGGCGCGAGCCGCGATGCATTCCACCTCGCTGTCGGCGATCATCGCCTGGATCAATTGAAAATCCGCGATCGGCTGGCCGAACTGCCGGCGTTCCACTGCATAGGCGGTCATCTCCTCCACCAACCGCGTGGCCAGGCCAACGCTGACCGCACCCATGTGGATACGGGCGTCGTCCAGCACCTTCATGGCGGTAATAAAGCCCTGGCCTTCGTTCGCGCCCAACAAGGCATGGCTGGGTACGCGGCAATCAGTAAATGTCACATCCGCCGTGGGCGCGGCCAGTTGACCCATTTTCTCCAGCGGCGGATCAATGTGTATGCCCGGCGTATCCGCCGGCACCAGAAAGGCCGAGACGCCGGCGGCGCTCTTATCGTCCAGATCGGTTCGCGCCATGACCGTGAACAGGCCCGCCACGGGAGCGTTGGAGATAAAGCGCTTAGAGCCATTCAGAACATAGTCATCGCCGTCGCGGTCGGCGGAGGTGGATAGGCTTTTCGCGTCCGAGCCGCTGCCCGGTTCGGTCAGGCAAAAACTTACGATCAACCTACCCGCCGCGATATCCGGCAGATAGCGCTGCTTTTGTTCCTCGGTGCCGTCCAGCACAATGCTCTTGCCGCCCACGCCATTGGTAGTGCCAACGTAGGAGCGGTAGGCGGGCGCGGCGCGGCAGAATTCGAATATTGTCCGCACCTCGGCCCACTTACTCAGGCCCAGACCGCCATGTTCGGCTGGAATGGCATAGGCGAACAGGCCCATCTCGCGGATAAGATCCAGCAAATCGTCCGGGATGCGGTGGTCACGGTCGATCTGCGCCTCCGCCGGAATTAGTTTTTCGTCCACCAGCCGGCGCACGGCGTCCAGCAATGGGGCAATCTCATCTTCATTCATTTCGGCGTCTCCTCTCGCGCCAATCTGCCCTGACTTGGCAGCGAGGTCCAGCTTACCCCGCGCCGTAGCAGGCCATTTGCAAAGAAATTCCAAGCACGGCGCAACTAGATGCGCGGACCGCTTGACGCCGGCCCTTGGGGGGTTTAATCAACCATCCGACTTCGTGGCGGGTGTAGCTCAGTCGGTTAGAGCGCTAGATTGTGGATCTAGAGGTCGTGGGTTCGATTCCCATCACTCGCCCCATTTTCCCCTTCCAAAATCATTATTCCGCCGCCAAGGGGCCAAACCTGGCCGCGACGATCCGGCGTGCCTCACCACTCTATTACGGGTAATTGGATTACCGGCGACTAGCTCTTGAGCAGGCGGCGTATGGGTGCGGCGGCGGTGACCTTGCCTCGGCCCCGGTAGGCTTCGTGGTTCTGTTCAATATCCGCCAGCTTGTAAAGATAGTTCACCATGAAGCCGGCAGCGCCGTCGAGGCCATTGCGCGAGGTATCCCCGAGCCAGTTGATCCGTTCCAACCGCGCACCGTTCGACAGGTGAAAATTCTGCACCGGGTCCAGGGCCCGCTTGCCGCGCTTCTCGACCAGCAGATAACGCGCCGCCATGGGTTCCAGCACCGGACGCATGGCGGCGACCGCTGCCTCATCCCGGCTCCAATCACTGCGCGCCAACAGCGTGCGCAGGGCTTCCGGGCCATTATCGATCCCGGCGGCCTCGATCAAGGCGGCATCCACTCTTTGTGGCCACAGAGCTGCTTCCGGAGCCGAAAGCTGCTGGGTTAACCACTTGCGAAAACCAGGGACCGGCGAAAGGGTGGCAAAGGTTTTCAGGTTCGGCAATTCCCGGCGTAGTTCATCGACCACGCGTTTGATCAAGAAATCACCAAAACTAACCTGAGCCAGGCCGGCCTGAGCATTGGAAATGGAATAGAAAATCGCGGTATCCGCCTTGCCCGGGTCACCCTCGGGCGCATGCAAATCCAACAGCACCTGAACGTTGTCGGCCATGCCGCTAACCAGGGCGACCTCGACAAAGATCAACGGTTCGTCCGGCATGCGGGGGTGGAAAAAGGCAAAACAACGACGGTCGGAATCCAGCCGGTTCTTCAGATCATCCCAAGAGCGGATTTCATGCACCGCCTCGTAGGCCATCAATTTTTCCAACAATAGCGCCGGCGCATCCCAGGTGATCCGGCGCAGATCCAAAAAGCCGATATCGAACCAGGACATCAGCAACTCACGCAAATCATCGTTGAGGGAGCGCAGCTCCGGCGTCTCAGACAACAGGGAAATAATCTCCGCCCGCATATCAACTAAAAACTTAACGCCTTGCGGCAATACATTGAATTGAGTAAGTAAATCAACGCGTCTATGAACCAATGCAGCGCGTAATTCGCGCTCGGCCCGGCCCGTGTCGCCACCAGGCTCTATAGCCTGCAACGAAGCAATGGCAGCATCCACGCGATCACGGTCAACGCCGTATTCCGTCGCTAGCAACAGTAAAAAGCGGCGCCGGCCTTCGGGACCCAACTCCAGATAAAAATGCCCCAACTCGGCTGCCTTGGCCCGCGCCGAGACTTCGCCGCCGCGCCGGTCCAGACAATCCTCGATACGTTGTTTCAGCTTCTCAACGCCGGCTTCGCTCAGGGCTGCGCCCGGCTCCTCTGCGTCAGAGGCACCGAACAATGCGCGGCGCAAGGGCGCGAACGTGCGGTCGAAAAGGCTGTCTCTATGCAACATCAAAAAGTCTCAAATTTACCGGAATAAACAATGACATAAGAAAGGTTACAATTTTGTGCAACTGATTTTGCGGGTTAGTTTGTTTCGGTCCGAATCTCGGCTAATACGCCCGGCAGGGCGGGCGCCAGATCCTCGGCGGTCAGACCGGGGCCGAAGCGTTGTGCCGCCGCGCCATGTAGCCAGCAGGCCGCCGCCGCCCCCTCGAACGCCGGCAGCCCTTGCGCCAGCAAGCCGGTGCAGAAACCGGCCAGAACATCGCCCGAACCCGCCGTCGCCAGTTCCGGCGGCGCATTGGTGTTTATCACGGCCCGACCATCAGGCGCGGCGATAACCGTATCGGGGCCCTTCAACAGCACGACCGAGCCGCAGTCGGCGGCGGCCCGGCGGGTACGCTGCAACTTGTCGCCGCCGCCCTGGAACAAGCGCCCAAATTCGCTTTGATGTGGCGTTAGGATACAATTGCGGTGAAGCTTGGCAAACAAACCCTTTCGGGCCTTGGCGAAGGCGGTGATGGCATCGGCATCAAGCACAACAGTCTTTTTTAGGCTTAGGGCCGCGAACACATTATCCCGCAACTGTTTACCAACGCCGGCGCCAGGACCCAAGCAAACAGCATTGCGGCGCGGGTCCAACAACAAGCCCTTGAATTCCGCGCCGTTCCGCCATGGATCAATCATCACGGCGGTCAGATGGGCAGCATTCTCCGCCACCGCCCCCTTGGGCGAGGCAACGGTTACCAGCCCCGCGCCCACACGCAGGGCGGCACCGGCGGCCAGGCGGGCGGCTCCGGTCTTACCCGCTCCGCCGCTCAAGACCACGGCATGGCCACGGCTGTATTTATGTCCTTCGGCCCGCAACGGCGGCCAGGACGGCAGCCAGATATCCGATTGATTGAGCCATGTTTTCGGCTGAATTTCAGACAACACGGTGCTTGGAATGCCAATATCGACAATCCGCAACTCGCCACAAAGGCCCCGACCCGGATACAGCAGATGGCCTGTTTTGGGCCGAAAGAAGCTAACGGTCATGGCAGCTTGTGGAGCAAAGCCCAGAACCTGACCACTATCGCCGTGCACGCCTGATGGGGTATCGATGGCAATAATCGGCAGGCCTCTAGAACCAGCCACCGCCAGGACCTGGCGCGCAGATCCTTCTACGTCACGGGCCAAACCGGCGCCGAAAAGGCCGTCAACAACCAGCGCAGCGCCATCGAGTACATCTTCACCCAAGGGTTTGACCCGACCCCGCCAGCGCTTAGCCATGATCGCCGCATCGCCCCGCAGCTTGGCCCTCTCACCCAACAACGCCACGCGCACCTTAGCGCCGGCTTTTTTCAGATACCTGGCAATAACAAAACCATCGCCGCCATTGTTCCCCGGCCCGCACAGAACAGCCGTTGGCTTGGCACCGAAGCGGTCCAATACCGCTTCTGCGACCTCCCGACCGGCGGCCTCCATCAAGACTTCACCGCCAATCCCGGCAGCCATGGCCGCACGGTCGGCGGCCTGCATTTGCTGGACCGAAAGGACTTCCGTCATCGCATCTCTACAGATCCGGCTGCCGGTCGATGGGACGGGCGCCTTCAAAGGCCTTGGCGGCGCGCAGGACCAGATCTTCGCGGAAATTATCGGCCACGATCTGCAAGCCCACGGGCAGACCCTCGGCGGTAAAGCCGCAGGGAATGGAGCAGGCCGGTTGCTGGCCCAGGTTGAAGGGAATGGAGAACGGCGTCCAGTCGGTCCAATAGGTATTGTCGGGCGGGCTACCCGGGGGTTGCAACAACTCTACATCAAAGGCAGGTACCGCCAGGGCTGGGGTCAGCAACAAATCAACTTCCTGGAAGAATTCCCTGAGGCACATGCGCAAAGTTGTCCGGCCCTCCATGGCGCGCATATAGTCCATTGCCGAGAGTTCCTGGCCCTCGGCCACGATCTGGGCCAATTCCGGTTCCAGCTTGGCCTTTTGGCCGTCGGGCATATGGGCAAAGGCACCAGCGGCACCGGCCCACCATAGGGTCCTGAAGGATGCTTTTGGATTGTCAAAGCCGGGATCGCGGCGTTCCACCGCCGCACCCAGTTCGGTAAAGGCGGTAACCGAATCCGCCACGATGCTGGCGACCTCCGGATCGACCGTGGCATAGCCCAGGTCTGGGCTGAAGGCGACTTTCAGGCCGGCGATGCCGTCGTCTAGGCCTTGAGTGAAATCAATCCCCTGGTAGGGCAGCGCCGTAGGGTCGCGGTGGTCAGGCTCCGCCAAAACATTCAGCATCAGGGCGGCATCCGCCACGGACCGGGTCATCGGCCCAATATGAGACAGTTCGCGCATGGCGCTTTCAGGAAAAACCGGCACCCGGCCAAAATTGGGTTTCAACCCAAAAACCCCTGCAAAACCCGAAGGGATACGGATCGAACCGCCGCCGTCCGAACCCACGGCCAAGGGCCCCATATTGGCCGCCAACGCAGCGGAGGCACCGCCTGACGAGCCGCCGGGCGTCTTGGCCAAATTCCAGGGATTGCGGGTAATCCCGCTCAAGGCGCTGTCGGTTATACCCTTCCAGCCCACCTCGGGCGTCGTAGTCTTGCCCAGCATTACGGCACCATGTTCGCGCAAGCGCGCCACGCAGGGCGCGTCTTCGTCCCAAGGGCCGGCAGGATCGACGGTCAGGGAGCCTTTCAGGGTCGGCCAGCCCTTGGTCAGCATCAGATCCTTGATGGTGGTCGGCACGCCATCGACCAAGCCTTTTGGCGCCCCCTTGGCCCAGCGCGCCTCCGACGCCCTGGCAGCCATCATGGCGCCTTCGTCATCAATGATCATGAAGGCATTGATCTTGTCGTTGACCGCGTGAATTCGCTCCAACACCGCCGCCGTCGCATCGACCGGCGAAAAACTACCCTGGCGATAGCCCTCGATCAAATCGACGGCATTCGTCCTGATTAGGTCATCACTCATAACATTTCCTCGCAATGTGTTTGGCGTTCTTACGCCTAGCCTTTTGGGTGCCATGCCTTGCTTTGCGCCCGGATACGGTCCATCTGGTTCACGGACAATTTTCCACGCAGCTTATCGAAATACCATTCGGCCAGGACCGGCTTCTGCACTGCACCCAGCAAAGCCCAAAAAAAGGCTTTGGCGAAATCAATCTCCACCCCCTCGCCCAATAGATACATGCGCGACAGCATCAATTGGGCATCACCATTGCCGCCTTCGGCCGCCTGGCCGAAATAATAGGCCGCCAACGCAAGGTCCCGGGGCATGCCATCGCCATTGTAATGAACGAAGCCCAGATTATATCTCGCCTTTTCCAACCCCGCCGCCGCCGCCGATTGGAACAATGATGCCGCCTTGGCACGGTCGCGGATCACGCCCCTGCCAAAGTAGTACATATAACCAAGGTTACGCATGGCCTTGGCATTGCCCAGATCGGCGGCCCGCCGCAACAAACGCCCCGCCCTGGCTAAATCCCGGCTCACGCCTTGTCCCCGCACATAAAGTTGGGCCAGATTACGCATCGCCTTGGCATTGTTCCGCCGCACCGCATGGCCGTACCAGACGGCAGCCTGCACAAAATCCTGTTTCAACACCTTACCCAATTCAAGGTAAACCCCGATCACCCGTTGAGCCTCACCATGGCCCTGTTCCGCCGCCTTGGAAAACCACTGATAGGCCGTGCGGGGATCACGGCTGACGCCATGGCCCCGGTCATATAACAGGCCCAGCCAATACGCCGCTTCGGCGGAACCTTCGCCCACGCCCCTGTTGAATTCCTTCAATGCCGCCCCATAGTCGCCATTTTCGTAGGCGCGGTGGGCCTCTCCCAAAGCGTCCGTCTCTGCCAACGCCGGCACCGGCAATAACAAGGCAAGACAAACAGCCAATGCCGCGCAAAAGCGGCAATATGCGTTCCGTAATCTCATCGTGACACTGTACGCCGCCCGCCGAACCACGACAAGCAACAGACTTGCGGCAACAGACATGCGACTTGCCTCAATCGCCCCTCTTGCAGCTTGCCTCCGGGGCCCCTCATATGGCTTGCCTCTGACATGACAGTCTGCCAGCCTACGGTCAAAGCAACAGGTTCGAGGAGACAGCCATGCGCGTCGTCATCGCGATGATGAAACACGAAACCAACACCTTTTCACCGGTACCGACACCGATTGTGCGTTTCGCCAAGGCCCAGCCCCTCCCCTACGAAGGGCAGGAGGTTTATGATGCCTTCAAGGGCACCAACAGCGGCGTCGGCGCTTTTATCGATTTGGCCGAGGAAGCCGGCGCCGCCATGGTTTTTCCCATCGCCGCCAATGCGCCACCATCGGGACCGGTGCAGGACGATGCCTATGAATACATCACTTCGCGCATACTCACGGCCATCAAGGATGGCTGCGATGCCATTATGCTGGATTTGCACGGTGCCATGGTGACCCAGAGCTTCGACGACGGCGAGGGCACCTTGCTGGCCAATATTCGCAAAATCGCCCCGGATACGCCCATGGCGGTCTCGCTTGATATGCACACCAACATGTATGCCGCCATCGCTGACAATGCCACCGTGATTGGTGGGTTCCAAACCTACCCCCATATCGACAACTACGAAACGGCGGCCCGCACCGGGCGGCCCCTGTTCGACATGATCAACGGCCAAGGAAACCCCACCATGGCCTGGGGCAATCGGCCCATGCTGCCCCATGTCATGCGCCAGGGGACAGACAATTTCCCCAATAAAGACCTACAGGATATGACCAAGCGCATGGAGGCCGAAGGCGCCCTGATCGCCACCCTATTCGTTGGCTTCCCCCATGCGGATATCCACAATGCCGGCCTGTCGGCGGTGGTGGTAACGGATGACGACATGGCCCTGGCGGAAAAATACCGCGACGAATTGCTGGATTTCGCCTGGAATGAACGTGAAGCTTTCGTCTATCAGATTGAGCCCTTGGAAGATTCCCTGGCCCGCGCCAAGGCCGCCACGGAATTCCCGGTGGTGGTCTTGGATCACTACGACAATGCCGCATCCGGCGGCACCATGGACACCATGACCGTTCTGGGCGGTGTGCTGGATGCGGATCTGGAGGACGTTGCCGCCTTTGCCATTCATGACCCCGGTGCGGTGCAGGAGATGATCGCGGCGGGCGTCGGCAACCAAGTCACCATCAATCTCGGCGGCAAGATCGATATGCCCTCCATCGACCGCCAGGGCGAGCCCCGCATGGTCACGGGAACGGTGAAGTTGATCTCGAACGGGCAGTTTCGCAACCTGGGCCCGGCACAAACCGGCATCCTGCAGGACATGGGTCCCACGGCCGTGCTGGATACCGGAAAAGTCGAGATCGTGGTGATCAGCCGGCATCAGGAACCCAACGATCTGAACTGCTTCCGCAGCCTTGGGATCGAGCCGACGACAAAACGTTATCTGATGTTGAAAAGCCGCATTCACTACCGTGCTGGCTATGGCAAAGTCGCCAAGGAAGTCATCGAATGCGCCGGGGTGGGTGTTTGCACCTCGGACTACGACATGTTGGACTTCAAGAACGTACGCCGGCCGATCTTTCCCTTGGACAAGATCAACGATCCCAATCCCTAACACCCAAACGGTTTTGCAGTTGCGCCGCGCCTGCCGTAGTCAGGCGGACGGCGCGGCTGCCAGGCACGCGGCGCAGCCATTTTCGCATCAGGAACTGATCCAGCAACGCCGCGCCCAAGGCACCGCCAAGATGGGGACGTCTTTCGCTCCAATCCAAACACTGGCGCGCGAATTGGCGCCGTCCACGCCGCAAATCGTCAGGCGCAATTCCCATCTCGGCAAAGAATTCCTCACCGGCTTCCGTCACCTCAAAGTCATCGCCGTGGCAGCGCAGCAGGTTTCGCTCCTCCAACGCCCTTGCCACCGCGACACCAAGGCGGCCCGCAAGATGTTTGTAGCAGGACCGCGCCAGACGCACGTCATCAAGTTCGGCGGGCTCCACCGCCGCTTTGGGGGCAATCACCTGCAGGGCCTGGATCGCTGCAACAACGTCCCTTCCAGCGATGCGATAGTAATTGTGCCGTCCTTGGCGCAGCATTGTCAGCAGGCCACCCGCCCGGAGCTTGCCCAGATGAAAGCTGGCCGTCTGCGCCGTGATGCCGGCGCCAGTGGAGAGCTCCCGCGCCGTCAAGGCACGGCCATCCAGCAGTGCGGCGATCATTGAGGCCCGGCTTTCCTCACCCAGCAAAGCGGCAATTGAAGCCAGATTTTTGTTTACAGACATAGTTCGATGATATTCGATGTGTGCAGGTACAGCAATAACAATGATCCAGTGCGGAAAAATGGACCATCCCCATCTTACCGCGGCAGAGTGAGGACCAGATGATATATTGCCTTTTTAATCGGCCCGGTTCGGGGGGCTTTGTGGTCGAGGCGGCGCTGAGCCTGGCCGAAACATCGTTCGAATTGCAGGAATTTGAATCTAAACCAGGTACACCTTTGCATGAGAGCTTCCGCGCCACCAATCCATGGGGCCAGGTACCGACCCTGATTCTGCCCGACGGAGGCACAATGACCGAGGCGGCGGCGATCCTGATCCATCTGGCCGCCGCTTTCCCGGACAAGGGACTTGGGCCAGCGCCCGGGACCTCGGACCACGCCAAATTCCTGCGTTGGCTGGTGTTCGCCAGCGTGAACCTTTACGAGGCCGTCCTGCGCCGCGGCTATCCGTTCCGCTATACCACGGACCCTGGCGGCCATGGCGCCCTGGCCGCCGCCGCCAATGCTCGCCTGAAAGATGGCTTGGCCGTGCTAGAGGCCGCCCTCGCGCCGGGACCGTTCCTGCTGGGAGAGCGGATGAGCGTGGCCGATATTTACTTCGCAATGCTGTTCACCTGGGTCCACGGTGAGATCGAAGCGCCACACCTGGTTGCCATGAAGAACCACATCAAGGCACACCCGGTGATCGGTCCGATCTGGCAACGCCACTTTGGTGATCGTTGAGTTGAACGACAGCAAACATAGCCAGATTTTGGTTTACGGACATGGCTCATTGATAATCGATCTGTGTTTTTCTTGGCAATGCCCATGCTAAGCTGCCCTTAAACACGAAACCAAGGGACGGATAACATGCAAAGCGGGCAAATCGTTTTCACTGGGATGGAGCGGGTAATCTTCGGCCAGGCGGCAGCGGAGGCCGTTGCGGGCGAGGCCGAACGCTTGGGCGCCGAACGAGTGTTCCTGCTGGTCAGCGGCACCTTGAACCGAGAGACCGACGCAGTCGACCGGATGGCCGATGCCCTGGGACCACGCTATGCCGGGCGCTGGGATCATATTCCTTCCCATTCGCCGCGCGAGGCCGTGGTGGGCTGCGCCAACGCTGCGCGGGAGGCTGGCTGTGATCTATTGGTCAGCTTCGGCGGCGGTTCGGCCACGGACGGCGGCAAGGCCGCAACCATCTGTCTGCAACACGGCATTACCAAGGCGGCGGGGTTGGAGCCGTTCCGTACAGTGGTGGATGAGAACGGCGAACGGCATTTTCCGGACTACGAGGCGCCGCAAATCCGCCAGATCGTCGTGCCGACCACCCTGTCGGGCGGTGAGTTCAATGCCCGCGCCGGCATCACCAACAGCGTGGAAAAACTGAAACAAAGCTATATGCACCCCGGCATCATTCCGATCTCGGTGATCCTCGATGCCGCGGCCACCGTGCACACACCGGAATGGCTGTGGCTGTCCACGGGCATCCGGGCTGTGGACCATGCAGTGGAGACCTATTGCTCGCTTGATGCCAACGACTATACCGACGGCGCGGCGCTACAAGCCTTGCGCCTGTTGAGCGCGGGGCTGGCTCGGGTCAAGGCCGATCCTGGTGATTTGGAGGCACGGCAGAAATGTCTAATGGGAGCCTGGATCTCCATGACCGGCGTTGTCACCGGCACCCGCCTCGGGGCCAGCCATGCCATCGGGCATATTCTGGGCGGCACCGCAAATGTACCCCACGGCTATACCTCCTGCGTTATGCTGCCCTATGTGATGGACTACAACGCTGCCATCAACAGTAACCTTCAGGCCGATATCGCCGCCGCCCTTGGCCAGCCGAAAGCCTCCGCCGGCGACGCCCTGGACAAGTTGATTTCCGGCCTGGGCATGCCACGGACCCTGCGAGAGGTGGATATCAGCGAGGAAGAGCTGCCGCAATTGGCGGAAAACTGCATGCTGGATACATGGACCTTTTCAAATCCCCGGAAGATTCGTTCGCCGGATCAGGTCATGGAAATTCTGCGTGCGGCGTTTTGAGGCGAATCGATTCGCCACGGGTCGCTTTTGAAGGCAGAATCAGTCGCGAAAAACTATGATCCGGCCTCGCGGGTAGGAAAATTATCCCCCGAATATTTTCCATAATGTGAATTTCAAGCCAATGTTTCGACAGGCGAATCCGATATGGCTAACAGACCGCTGTGGATAGCTTGTTTGGCAATTGTGTAATATAATTACACTTATCCACAGATATCTTGTCATTTATTATAAATTCTTCTTGTTTGCCGCAGCATCATGATCCAGAATTTATTCAGCGGCCACGAAGGATGAATTTCTAGCCTTCAAACAGCGGGAAAATCAAACACCGGGGCCGCCGCGAGACACCAAGATCCTTCGGCTTAAGCCAGCCTTGGTTGGAATAGGTTAAAGGATACCAACGACAGGCAACTGGCTTGGATGGGGTTTCGGGACCGAAAACCTTCGTTATGACCTCCGGATCTTATCGTTCGGTGATGGGTCGAATGGCTCAAGCACCTTCGGGTGCGGCGGCCACGCCGGCGGTAGCGGCCTTCGGGCAGCTAGGGTTGGTGGGTTGCGACGCGGTCGACACGTAGCCTCCGGGTGAAAAACTGATCGGCGTAACAGCCCGAACGGAGGCACGGCACTCCTTGGGGGAACCCTGGATGCCGGGCGAGCCGGGGCCGCATGTCTCTCGGGAAAGCGGTCTGGACCGAGGTGGTTTCGATATCTTCGGATATGTGGGGCTACCATGGGTCCGCCGAATGGACGGCCAGCCCTCGGGTGGGTTTAAAATTCGGCGACCGGAACGGGGCGCTTTTGGGCGCGGCGATCCGGGGACCGGAAAGCCTTCGGGCGGAACGGTCCGGTCGGTTAAGGTGGCTTTTGAATTTATCCTTCGGGATATATTTCGCAGGCATATCCGGGCCGACAGGCTAGTCGAGGCGTGAAGCGGGTCTAACCCGTGGGTGTGTCTAGATTGGTTGGATTGGGAAGTCCTTGCAGCGTGCCTTCGGGTTTCGCAGTATTGGCTGGAACGATCCAGGCGGAAGGGCGGTTACGGCGCGTCTCCTTTCGGGGAGAGGTTCCATGAACTCCTGGCCGCGGGAGCAGCAGGCCTTTGGATGCTGGTCTTGGGAAGCGGATCTTCGGATTTGGCTCCTTGGATTTGGAATTCGGCGGTGGTTGGTCTCCATGAACCGGGAGGTTTCGGTCTCTCAGGTTCCGAGGCGTCAGGCGTGTCCTTCGGGGCACATTGCTAGGACCCCGCGTCCAATGCACCTGACGCCTCTCTTTTTTGTCAAAATTTCGCTAAAGCCTGTTTCTGCAGCGCTGCCGCCATTGTTAGCCGACAACGCTGACAAGGCGCCTATTCCGGTAATCCAGCTCTTCGTAGACTCTCGGTGTACGGAACATCTAGTTGATCTGAAAGATAAGGATGCGTCGCTAGAATTCTGGAGATGATCAGGCGCGGAGTTAGGACTAGGGCTTCCGCAATCGCCGCCTCAGCCTAGCTCTGTTTTCCGGCCCCCTCCAAAACGGCGACATAGAGGCCAAGACAAGGAGAGACGCTCAGGGTGGTCAAAGGGCCCACCCTGGCACCCTTAGTCATGGAAGAGCGAACGACGGCAACAAAATCTGGCCCCGGCAAAATGAGGGCGGGGATAAAATACCAAAGACGCTGATCAGGATGATCGATGCATCCACCTCAAGCACCATCCATCCAGGCGGCCTTGTCAAAGGCCACATGGTCACCGAAATAATGCACAGCGGCCTCCAGCTTATCCATCTCCTCGGTGCGGTAGACCTTCATTGGCCCTGCAATCCGTTCAACGAACTCCTCGCGCTCGGCCACCCAGGCTTCCACCGTCTGCAGAGTGCTCTGCCGCTGTACCACGTCCCAGATATAATAGTGGCTGGGGACGATCACACGGGGCTGCAAACGATCAACAATCGACTGCACATGAATATGCCCCATGACATGCTGCGAGGCATCCACGGGCAGCAGCGCGACATCGATATGGCCCAGGGACTTCCAGACGTCATCCGGCGGGTTATGGCGGTTGTCACCCCAATGGACGATGCGCATGCCGCCGGTCTCGATCACGATCAAACAGTGATCCCAGGATCGCGGATTGTTCGGCGGCTCGATATCGGCGCCGTTGAAATGCTTGTGAACTTTCTTGAAATCGTAGATGGCGCAACTGGAATCAATGGCATGTTTGTCCGCCAGGCCATAGATCGTCATATCACCGAACGAGTACATGCCGATCAGACGGTCCAGCAGAACGTGGGCATCCAAACGATGCAGCGCATCGTGATCGAAATGCGCATGGGTGGAGACGCCTATATCAACAGCGGTAATGGGAAAGTCGCGAAAATACCAATCCCAGGTCCGCGAAGGATGATTGCGCCACGGATCGATCATCACGCTAACGCCCTTGGGCGAGGTGATGCGAAAAGCCGAGCTGCCAAAAAACGCCACCTCCACCGGCCCATCACGGGCCGGCGAGGTATCAGCCTGAAGCTCGATCATCCGGTTATGATTGGACGTCATCTGCCAGACATTCAGGCCAGTATCGATATCCGTCATGGCGACGCTCCTCTAAAGGTCTCTTCGCAAAAAACCCGGTTCATCACTCCCGCGAAAGCGGGAGTCCAGAGCCATCCATGGATTTGCGCTTTCGCGGGAATAACAATGCTGATGGAACGTCTATGCTTTCGCCGCCGTCGCTTCAATCTCGATCAGCATATCAGGCGAGGCCAGACCATCGACGATCAGAAGCGTCGAAGCGGGCAGCGTGGCATCGCCAATGACCTTTCTGCGGGCCGCGCGATAGTCATCGATACTACGCGGATCGGTGAGAAAAACAGTGAACTTGACCAGATGCTTTTTGGCCATGCCATTCTCTTTCAGGCAATTGAGAATATTGCGAAAGCACTGTTCCGCCTGCTTGCGGGCGCCGGCCTGTAGCTTGCCCTTGCCGTCAATGCCGACCTGGCCAGCGATGACCAGCCATTCGGCGCCCGCCGGCACCTTAACGCTGTGGGAATAGGCGCCCGCCGGTTTGGCATTGGTCTTGGGATTTACGAATTCGTTCATAACAAAAACCTCCCCGTTGTTTATCTCTCCAGCAACGCAGGTATCTTAACCTACCGTGCTGTAACCGCCACTAACAGATACGATCTGACCGGTAATCCAGCTGGCACCACCAGAGGCGAGAAACGCGATGGTAGGCGCCACATCGCCTGCCTGCCCTATCCGGCCTGTAGGATAGTTACGCACGATCTTGGACATGTTCGCGTCCAGCCATTCCTTGTTGCTGTGGCTGGTTTCCACAAGGCCCAGGGCAACCGCATTGACGGTGATGCCGTCGCGGCCCAATTCCTTGGCCAGTGATTTGGTCAGGGACAACACGCCGCCACGGGAAGCGGCGGTGATGGCAAGGTTCTTTTCGCCAACGCGCGCGGAATCGCCAGCCAGCGAAATAATGCGGCCATCACCCGAAGCCGCCAGATGCGGTGCAGCCGCGTGACAACAATGGATGACGCCATACAGGCCCACATCGATCTGGATATGCCAATCCGCCGGCGTGGTCTCGATAAATTTCTGCGGCGTGACATAGCCGGCGTTGTTGACCAGCACATCCAAACGGCCTAGGTCGGCCACCACCTGCCCGACCATGGCCTTGGTCGCATGGTAGTCGGTGACATCGGCGCCATAGGCTCGCGCCGTGCCGCCCGCCACATTGATCTCAGCCACCAGGGTATTCGCCGCGTCTTCGGAACCGCGATAGTTGATCGCCACCGCCGCACCCTCGTTGGCCAGCGCCAGGACGATCTCCCGTCCCACATCCCGCGCCCCGCCGGTGACCAAAGCCACTTTGCCTGAAAGTCCTAAATCCATGCTCTCTACTCCTGTTGCTTATTGACCAGACGGAACAGACGCTCTGGCGTCATGGGCAGTTCGTTGACATGCAGTCCAAGCGCATCGGCGATGGCGTTCGCAAGCGCTGCCGGCGCGCCGATGGTGCCGCCCTCCCCCATGCCGCGAAAGCCGCCGATGTTGTTGGGCAGCTCGGTCTCCAGATGGATGACCTCCATGCTTGGGATCTCCGCCGCCGTCGGCACCACGTAGTCCATCAGCGAGGCGGTCAGGATCTGCCCGCTATCATCATAGACCACCTCCTCCATCAAGGCCGCGCCGATGCCCTGGGCGACCCCGCCATGAACCTGACCATCGGCGATCAGCGGATTGATGATACGGCCGCAATCCTCTGCCACGCCATAGCGCAGAATATTCACCTGAAATGTCTCGGGATCAATCTCCACCATGGCCAGATGGGTCGCCGGCGTGGCGGTACCAAAATATGGATCATAGGTGCGGGTCGCTTCCAATTCGATGTCACCGCGGATCTCGCGCGGCAGGCGGCCCATCTCAGAATAGACCGCACGGGCCAGTTCACGAAAGCTGATGGATTTGTCCGTGCCCTTAACGAATATCCTGCCGCCAGTGGCATCAATATCACCCGCGTCGGCCTCCAGAATATGTGAGGCGGCTTTCAAAACCTGCTCTCGCACTGCACGTGCCGACATGATCGCGGCGCCCCCCGCCAACACGGTGGAGCGGGAGGCATAGGTGCCGGTGCCATGAGCAACGATGGCGCTGTCGCCATGGATCACGTCCACATCCCCGACGCGAACGCCAAGCTCCTCCGACACCACCTGCGCCAAGGTCGTCTCCAAGCCCTGACCGTGGGAGGCGATGCCGAAATAAGCGGTCACGGCGCCGGATGAATCAATACGGATATTGGCACTTTCCGTCCCCGTGTTGATCGGCATGCCCGGCGCCACGGCGATGCGGGAGCCCAAGCCCGTCAGTTCCGCATAAGATGCCAAACCAATTCCAATCCAACGTCCCTGTTCCCGCGCGTCTGCCTGATGGGCGCGCAAAGCCGGATAGTCCAAACGCTCGGTAACCGCGTCGAGACATTCCATGAACCCGGCCCGGTCCCAAACAATGCCGGATGCGACCTTGTAGGGAAATTCCTCCGCCCGCACCATGTTGCGCCGGCGCATCTCCAACGGGTCGATGGACAGCTTGGCTGCCGCCATGTCGATCAACCGTTCCATGACAAAGGTCGATATGGGCCGGCCAACGCCGCGATAGGCCCCCATGGGCGCCTTTGAAGTAGTTACACCGCGCACCCGGCCCCGGTAGTTCGGCACCCGATAAGGCCCCGGCAGGAACGAAATCACCTGCACCGGCTCCACCGTGGCGGTCCAGGGATAGGCGGAATAAGCACCCACATCACCGATTACATCCGCCCGCAGGCCCAGGATATGGCCGTCTTCGCCACAGGCCAATTCGGCCTCAATACGTTCATCGAAGGCCTGATTGGTGCTCATCAGATCTTCCGTGCGGTCCGACAGCCACTTCACGGGCCGGCCCAACAGCCTCGCCAGAACACAGACCAGCACTTCTTCGCGGTATAGCGCACCTTTGCCACCAAAGCCGCCGCCCACATCCGGCGCCACCACACGCAGGCGATTGCCGGGAATGTCCAGCATCTCCACGAGGGCATCACGGACCACACCGGGCACCTGCGATGTTGAATGCAGGGTTAGGGCACGGCGGCCCTGATCATAGTCCGCCAGATAACCCCGGTTCTCCATTGCAGTCGGGGTTTTGCGGCGCATCCGGAAGCTATCGCCGACACGAACCGGCGCGGTCTCTATCACCTCGTCCACATCGCCGCGCTGGAAGGTACGGGTCAGAATGACGTTGCTACCCACGTCATCATGCAGCACAGGCGCATCCGGTTCGGCGGCGGCAACGGGATCGATCACCGCGCCCAGCTCTTCATAGCTGATGGCAATCCGCTCCACCGCGTCTTCCGCCAGATAACGGCTCTCCGCCGCCACGGCGACAACCGGCTCACCTACAAAACGTACTTTTGACCCCGCCAATACCGGCAATTCCGTCGCGTAGTAATCCACCATGCGCGAGGTGGCGCGGATTGGCTGGAATAGATCGGTGATATCACTGGCCGTGAAAACCCCGTACACGCCCGGCATAGCGGCGGCCTCCGCCGTTTCGATGCCGGTTATGTGGGCATGGGCATGATCACTGCGGGCAAAGGCGATGTGTAAGGTATGGGACAGGCTAATGTCATCGATGAATGTGCCGTGTCCAGTCAACATTCGCGGATCTTCGACCCGTTGCACACGGGCGCCAATGATCTTTGGTCTAGCTTCCGCCTCCCCAGCTTCAACTATCATGGTCCGCCTCCGCCACCGCGCGGATCGCCCGCACCACATGTTCGTAGCCGGTGCAACGGCAAAGATTACCCGACAGTCCTTCGCGGATTTCCTCATCCGTCGCCAAGGGATATTTGCGCAACAGATCAATGCCGGTCATCAACATCCCCGGAGTGCAGAAACCGCATTGCAGGGCATGATGGTTCTGGAACGATTTCTGCAACGGGTTCATGTTGTCGACCGTGCCCAGGCCCTCCACCGTCTCGATTTTGCCACCGTCCGCCTGCACCGCGAAGCACAAACAAGAACGCACGCTGTCGCCATTCAGGATGATTGTACAGGCACCGCAAACGCCCTGTTCGCAACCCACATGGGTGCCCGTGAGGCCCAGTTCGTGGCGCAAAAAATCGGCCAGCGAAAGGCGTGGTTCAACCTCCCGCTCGTAAGTGATGCCATTGACGCTGACCTTTATCATGTTGCCGACTCCAGCGCGCGGCGGGTCAGGATCCCTACCAAATGACGGCGATAATCGGCGGAAGCATGCAAATCATCATTTGGCGAAACGGCATCCCGCGCCGCAGCTACCACCGCGTCCATATCTGGGTACAAGGCCTCCGCCTTAGTCAGACGCAACGGCGTATCATGCGCGCCGATCACCGCTATCCTGACATCATCCGCAACCGTTGCACCCACAGCCGTAAGCGCGAAGTCGCCGGAGCGCCGGGCAAATTCCTCGAACCCCCAACCAGTTCCCGCCGGTAGGGCCGGCAGTTGGATTTCCGTTAGGATTTCATCCTCCGCCAACACGTTATCAAGCGTGCCCTGATAAAAGTCCACCGCCGCGATGGTGCGTTGGGTTGTGACTAATTGGGCATCCAGCAACAGCATCAGGCCCGGCAACTCAGCCGCCGGATCAGCATGGCACAGACTGCCGCCGATGGTACCGCGATTGCGGATCGCCAGATGCGCCACGTACTGCATGGCGGCATTCAATACTGGGAACCGTTGGCGTACCAGCTCGGAGGTTTCCAACGAATGATGCCGCGTCATGGCGCCAATACGCAAACCAGCCGCGCCATTGTCTTTAATATAGTCCAGGCCGGGGATACGGCCGATATCGACCAACAATGAAGGCGCCAGCAAACGGAAATTCAGCATGGGCACAAGGCTTTGCCCACCGGCCAAAACCTTCGCCTCGTCATCCGCCAGGGCGGCGACAGCCTCGTCCAGTGAGGCTGGCGCGAGATATTTAAAAACCGGCGGCTTCACCGCTTAAACACCCCTGAATACGGCCTTGCGCTTGCCGTGGAAGGCTTCCACGCCCTCCTTGAAATCCTCCGACATGCGCAGACGGCCATAGGCGTCGCCTTCGATCTCGGTGCCAGCTTCAACCGTTGTATCCTACGCCGCATTGACCACGCCCTCAATGGTGCGTTGCGCAAGGGGCGAGAATTCACACAGTTCGTCCACGAAAGCATCCACGGTCTCTTCCAGTTTATCGTCGGGCACGCAATCCAGTACGATGCCCCAGTCCTTGGCCTCGGTGCCAGAGACACGGCGGGAGCGGAAGGTCATGTCCTTGGTACGCTGAATGCCGATCATGTGCAGCAGCCGGATGGAACCGCCCAAGACGGTATTTTGCCCGATGCGCTGTTCAGGCAGGGCAAACTGCGCCGTCTCGGAACAGATGCGAAAATCGCAAGCCATAGGCAGCTCGAAGCCAACGCCGAAACTATAGCCCCTAATCTGCGCCACCACGGGTTTGTGACAACGCGCCGGCGCAGCGATGTTGTAGGCCAGTTCCGAGACATATTCCGGCGTGGCGGCGAGAAAGCCCACAATGTTGCCGCCAGAGGAGAAATGCTTACCCTCGGCACGCAGCACTATGACGCGGACCCGGTCGTCATGGTCCAACTCCTCGAAGACCAGGCGCAACTGGTCACACTGAGGTATCTCGATGACGTTCAAGGGCGGGCGGTCGAGGATAATATCGGCCCGCTCCCGGTCCGGGTAGATCTCCACCCGGAATCCATCAAGATTCTCCAACGACCTGGCCCGCTGACTTTCAAAGGACGTGGGCACTCGCTTCTAACTCCCAAATTATGGTTCAACAGTGTATTCGCCATCCACCAGCATGCGGCGCAGGATCTTGCCCACCGGTGACTTCGGCACATCCTGGATAAAGACATAAGCACGCGGCCGTTTGAAGGGGGGTAATTCAGATTCCAGACACCAGGTATCCAGCGTTTCTTCGTCTACCCCAACCCGGCGCACGATAAAGGCCGTGACCACCTGGCCCCAACGCGGGTCAGGCAGGCCGACAACCGCGACCTCGCCCACGCCAGGATGCAGGGACAGCACGCTCTCGATCTCGACGGGCAGGATATTCTCGCCACCAGAAATAATCATGTCATCTACCCGGCCCGTGACGAAAATATCGCCATCTCCATCCCGATAGCCAATATCGCCAGTGTAGTACCAGCCGTCATGCAAGGACTTGTCATCTGCGTCCGGGTGCTTCCAGTAACCCTCGAAACTTTCGTCGCCATCCAGGGCGGCAATGATCTGGCCCTCTTCCGTGCCGTCCACCAGATCATCGGGCCCGCTGGCATCCAGATCTATGATGCGGATTTCCTGGTTCAGACCCGCCTTGCCCGCCGATCCCGGCTTGGCCGCCGCGTTCGGTTCGATGGTGAAGGTGTAAATTTCTGAAGAGCCGTAGTGATTGACGAACAGTTCCGGCTTAAACGCCGCATCCAGTTCCTGCAACAGGCCATCGGTCATAGCCTGGCCAGCAAAGCCCAGCTTACGCACCGACGAGGTATCCGTGGCCGCGAAAAACGGTGAGGCTAAAAGGTCATGATATAGCGTCGGCACGAGATACAGATTGGTGATCCCGTGCTCCATGATCAGGGTCAGCGCCTCACGCGGATCATAACGGCGCTGGCAGACGAAATGTCCGTTGATCAGTATTGATGCCAGCAACGAACGTACACCCATAGTGTGATACAGCGGCATGACGCCCAATGTGACCTCGCCACGGGCATATTGGTTTTGCGCCACATGCGCCATGGCCGCTGCGCGTTCTGCGCCTTGTGTGCGCGGCACGCCCTTGCCCCGCCCGGTGGTGCCGGAGGTATAGAGCATCACAGATTTATCCCGCACCGTGGCACGGGAGGCCGGCGGCGCCGGAGGATGGGCAAGCAAACCAACCCAATCCTCGTCCACATTGATACCCTCGATATCGGTGGCCACCAGATCCATCGTCGCGGCCTCGAACACCACGGCCTTGGCCTCTGCATCATGCAGGACATAGTCCAGTTCCTCGGCACTGGCCCGCCAATTCAGCGGCGTTATCACCAGGCCCACGATCTGCGCCGCCATGTGCAAGGTCGCCGCCTCGTAACGGTTTTGCAGTACGGTAACGAAATGATCGCCCTGTTTCAGGCCGTGCGCATCCAGGCCGGCAGCCGCGCGCAGAATATCGTCCTGCCAGGCCTGATAGGTCATGCTCCGCTCGCCGTCGGAAATCGCCACCGCGTCAGGCATGCGGATGACGCTGGCCAACAAGCTTCTGCCCAAATCGAACATTCTCAACCTTTCCCGAATGCCTCTACGGCAGCCTGAACGATGCCATGATAACCGGTGCAGCGGCAAATGTGACCGGACAGAACATCGCGTATACGCGCCTCGTCCGCATGGGGCTCCTCGTCACGCAGCTGGCTCAGGGACCAGGGGAAATCGTTTAGTTCATCATCTTGTCCCGGACAGTTGAGACCGATCATGCCGGGGGTATCGATAGCGCGGATTTCGCCATGGACCAGGGACGAGCGCAGAAAGGCCGCATGGCGGGCATGTGGCGGTGTGGGCAAGTCATCGTCAAAACGGCCCAAACCACGCAACAAGGTGGGATCATCCACCCGCCGCATGGAATGCCTGACCCAATCCTTGTCTGCCGTGCTGTTCACGCCGCCAAACTTATCTTCGTGGGCCGAAAAAGAGAAGGCCCGAAGCGATGTTGCCTTCACTTCGGGCCGACCCCAATATAGTCAGGTGCGTCTATGCTAGATCCCGCGTCCATGCACTGACGGCTATTTTCTTACGGGAGCAACCGAACACTGTCAACGCTATTTTGTGGTTTTGCGGAATTTAGACACTAAATCTAGTACACAGCTTTCCTCTGCCAGTTCGCCAACTGGACCCGCAAGGCTGCCACGAATGCCAGGGGTTGGTCCAGCATCAGGTGATGTTGCGCCGCCGGAATAACAATCAGCGGCGCATCCGGCCCCATCAAACCGTTCGTATAACGGGCCATTTCATCCGTGACCAAGGCGCTATCGGCGCCAATAAATAGGGCTGTTGGACAGTTTACCGCCGCTAAATGCTCATGAAACGGTTCGGCGAAGCGGCGCCCAGACATTGCGTTGCTGTCGAATTTCCAGGTCCAGCCGCCTTCCATCTCTTTCAGGGAATGGCGGGCAATATATTCGACAATAAAGCGGTTTTCACAGACCTGCCTTGGCCGTAGGCGAAAGCGGGCCACGGCTTCATCGAAATCAGGATACAGGCGGATGGCGCCCATGGGCGAGGCCCTGCGGCCACGGCCCTGGTCCTCGCCAGGGGGGCGAAGGGGCGAATCAGCGATCACCATTCCGCCCAGATTTTCGCCGTAAAGCGAGGCATATCGCATGGACATGAAGCCACCAAAGCTATGGCCAACAAGGAAAGGCTTTGGCCCTAGGCCGCCATCCTCGATTACGGCATGGATTTCCTCGGCCCGGATGGTGGCGTTGTAAACTTCCCCCGGCCTCGTCCCGCTATCCCCCATGCCCGAAAGATCTATCGCCGCGACCCGGTACCCATCGCGAAAGAACGGCGCGACATGGCTCCACCAATGGGCATGCGCACCGCCGCCGTGGACGAACAGAACCCCGCGTGGATTTTCGCCATAACTATTGGTGCTGTCTTCAGGCTGCCATAGCAAATAATGGATCGAGCAGCCCTCGACCTTGACGTGCCGTGACTGACCTTGTTGGCCAATGGCCCAATGGAACCAATCCGGTGCCGCCGCCCTGACCTTCAATCGCTGCTCTGCTGCCGCCATTTTCCTATACCAAAATAACTGCCATTCGATCATTCATAACACATTTGCAGACGGCGCTTGCCTAGAGCCTAGGGTAGGCCCTAAATTGGTCAGTGGAAGGGGGACGCATTCCGGTGATGCGCGCGGGCTTCAAACCCGTTGAGGGGCGTTAGACGCGCCTGGTGGGTTCGACTCCCACTCCTTTCCGCCAATTCCTTCCAAAGCATAAAAAACGGACCCTTCACCGCCTAGGTAAAGGGCCCGTCCTTGGTTCTTGTTTCTATTGCGGAATTTCGAACAGGCCGGCAGCACCCATGCCGGTGCCGACACACATGGTCACGACAACATATTTGGCGCCACGGCGCTTGCCCTCGATCAGGGCGTGACCGGTCAGGCGGGAGCCCGTCATGCCGAAGGGATGGCCAACGGCGATGGAGCCGCCATCAACATTCAGCTTATCATTGGGAATGCCCAGCTTATCCCGGCAATACAAAACCTGTACGGCGAAAGCCTCGTTCAATTCCCACAGATCAATGTCATCCATGGTCAGACCATTACGTTCCAGCAGCTTCGGAATAGCAAATACAGGCCCGATGCCCATTTCATCGGGCTCGCAGCCATGTACGACCATGCCGCGATAGATCCCCATGGCATCCAAATTGCGCTTAGCGGCTTCCGCATCGCTCATCAAGACGCAGACCGAGGCACCATCAGACAGCTGGGAGGCATTACCAGCCGTGATGTGGCCGTCTTCCCGGGTCACTGGCTTCAGACCTTGCAGACCCTCCAGCGTAGTCGAGGCGCGAATGCCTTCGTCATGCTCCAGCAGCGTATCTACATGGCTGACCTCGCCGCTCGCTTTGTCCGTGACGATTTTTACCGTCGGCATTGGCACGATCTCGTCATCGAAGCGGCCGGCTTGTTGCGCGGCCGCCGTGCGCATCTGGCTTTGGAAGCCGTATTCGTCCTGGGCGTCGCGGGAGACGTTGTAGCGGTCCGCGACCGTCTGAGCGGTCTTCAGCATGGGGTCATAGATGGACGGTAGGTTGCTATCCAACCAATCGTTGACCCGGCGATATTCGTTGGCATGCTCATTTTGAACCAGAGACACGCTTTCCAAGCCGCCGGCCACGGCTATGGGCACGCCATCGGTGATGATGTTCCGGGCAGCAATAGCGATGGCGTTCAGGCCGGAAGAGCAGGCGCGGTTGACCGTCAGACCCGACACACTAACCGGCATGCCGGCCCGCATGGCGGAGGCGCGGGCAACATTGCCCCCGGTGCAACCTTCGGTACGGGCCGCGCCCATGGTCACATCCTCGACCTCCGCCGGATCAATGCCGGCACGTTCCACGGCGTGTTTGATCACATGACCGCCCATATCGACGATATGGGTATCATTGAAGGCGCCGCGAAAGGCCTTGCCGATCGGCGTGCGAGCGGTTGAAACGATGACGGCGTCGCGCATGATGGATTTTCCTTGTTTTGCGATTTTGAACCGGAATTAGGCCAACTATAACCTTCTTCGCCGGAACGTGCCAGCGGTCACGGCACATCAACACATATCAACGTTGTTTGCTGCTTAATGACAATCTACACTGCTTTTCCCAGCGTGGAACGGAACCAAGGATGGAGAAGTCAAGTCAGTGCCCGATGTAGATCCGATTACAGCTTCCGTCATCCAACACCGGCTGGTCGCCATCGCCGAGGAAATGGGCGAAGCGATGTTGCGCACATCCTATTCACAGATCCTCAATTCGAGCCGGGATTTCTCCACCGCAATCTGTGGCGCCGGCAGCCGCCTGGTGGCCCAGGCGGAACATATCCCCGTCCACGTGGGTGCCCTGCCCTGGGCCGTTAAGGCGGTTGTCGATTTCTTTGGCGATAATGTGAATCCGGGCGATGTCTTCCTTTTGAACGATCCCTATCATGGCGGCAGCCATCTGCCGGACCTGACAGCCTTCGTGCCTGTATTCGCAAACGGCAAAATATTGTTCTGGACCATCAACCGGGCCCATCATTCCGATATCGGCGGCGCCACGCCCGGCGCATATAACGCCTCGGCCAAGGAAATCTGGCAGGAGGGCCTGCGCGTTCCGCCCCTTCGCCTGTATGCGGGCGGCGAACTTCGCGAAGATCTGATGCAGATGCTGACGGTCAACGTGCGCCATCCGCGGGATTTCCAGGGCGATCTGGCGGCACAGATCGGCTCGGTGCGCCTTGGTGAAAGACGGTTGGAAAAACTGCTGGAAGAATTCGGGGCCAATGTGGTCATGGCGGCGGTGGAGATCATTCTGGATGCCGCTGAAAAGCAGGCTCGGGACGTCATCGCTACCTGGAAGGACGGCACCTATACCGGCACCGCCCTGCTGGACGATGATGGCCGGGGCAATCAGGACATCGCCATCCGCGCCAACGTCACCAAACAGGGCAGTGGTTTGGAGGTCGATCTAAGCGCCTCCGACGACGAGGTAACTTCCTTCGTCAATTCGTCCCACGCCAACATGCAATCCGCCGTGGCCATGGCCTTGGCGTTCTTGTTGGATCCCGAGACACCAAAGAACGACGGCTCCCTACGCCCGGTGAAAGTGGTCGCGCGCGAAGGCAGCATCGTCTGGGCCAAGCCCGGCGCGCCTGTAACGCTGTCCACCTCGCATTGCGCGCAGGAAATTATTGAAGCCATTATCAGGGCTCTGGCACCCGCCTGCCCGGAACGTGCCATGGCTGGTTGGGGCCGGCGTTTCCGCATCGCCATCAAGGGCGAGGACCCACGCAACGGCAAGCAGTTCATCTGGCATATGTTCCACGCCCGTCCCGGCGCCGGGGCTTCCTCGGGCGGCGACGGCTGGCACGGCACTGGCGAGTGGCATTCCACGGGCGGCCTCAAGTTCGGCTCCATCGAGGTCGCAGAACAACGCTTTCCACTGTATTTCCGACGCCATGAATATCGCCCTAATTCAGGCGGCGACGGCAAATACCAGGGCGGCGCCGGCGTCGATCTTGAATTACAGGTCGAGACCGAAAAAGCCTGCCACGGCAACACCGCCGGCGATGGTGCCCGTCATGGCGCCGCGGGCCTGCTGGGCGGCCAGGATGGCGCCCCGCACCGCTATCTGATGCGGGTGCCGGGCCGCCGCCCAAAAGTATTAAGCACTAAGGAAGAAGGCACCAATGTTCCGGCCGGCACCATATTCGAGGTCCATTCAGCTGGCGGTGGCGGCTGGGGTGCACCCGGAGATAGGGATCAGAACGCCAGGGATTACGACCGAAAGAATGGCTACGTCTCTGGACGATCAAAGGTAGGTAGTTAGTCGCATGTATCGCGTAGGTATCGACGTCGGTGGCACTTTCACGGATTTGGTCGCAATTGATGGCGATGGTAAGGTCACCCTGGGCAAGACATCATCCACGCCCAACGATCAATCCATTGCTGTCATGAACGGCCTGTCCCAGGTAGCCGAGGTGCTGGGTCTGGATCTGGCGGAACTATTGGCCCGCACCGAACGTATCGTTCATGGCACCACCGTCGCCACCAACGCGTTGTTAGAGCGCAAGGGCGCCAAGGTCGGCCTGTTGACCACCGCCGGTCACCGGGACGTCCTGGAAATGCGCGAAGGGCTAAAACCCGAACGCTATAACCTACGTCTGCCCCGTCCAGAGGCTCTGGTGCCGCGCCATCTACGCCTTGGCGTCGAGGAACGCATAAAGGCTGACGGTAAAATCGCCGTCCCCCTGGATGATGCCTCCCTGGTCAAGGCCATTCGTGTTCTGAAGCGCAAAAAAGTGACCTCAGTCGCGGTCTGTTACCTGCATAGCTATCACGATAACCGGCACGAGTTGGCGACCCGAACGGCTCTGACCGAGGCCTTGCCGGATGTGGACGTCTGCCTGTCCTCGGAAGTACTGCCTCAGATCAAAGAGTACGAGCGGGTCTCCACCACCGTCGTCAATGCCTATGTGGCACCCATCCTGGCCGGCTATCTCTCGCGTCTGGAACAGGCTCTGAAAGTCGCCGGTTATAACGGGCCGATACTAATCATCCTCTCCCACGGCGGTATCGCGCCCATTGCCGAGGCTATCCGCATGGCGGCGGGCACGGTCCTGTCGGGCCCGGCGGGTGGCGTCTCGGGCGCCCGTCATGCCGCCGGACTGGTGGGCATTGATGATCTGATCCCATTCGATATGGGCGGCACATCGTCGGATATCTCGTTGATCGTGGATGGCCAGGCAACCTTGGCCTCGGACCGGCAAATCGCTAATTCCCGTATTGCCCTACCCAGCTTGGACATTGTTACCCTCGGCGCCGGCGGCGGCTCCATCGCGAGGGTCGGCGCGGGCCGCCTGCTGGAAGTTGGCCCGCAAAGCGCGGGTGCTATCCCTGGGCCGGCCTGCTATGGCAGCGGCGGCACGGAGCCAACGGTGACCGATGCCTCCATGGTGCTGGGCTATCTTGACCCGGACAATTTCCTGGGCGGGCGGGCGAAGCTGGACCTGGATGCGGCGCAGGCCGCCCTGGAACGTCTGGGCGACGCCCTCGGCATTTCGGGGGTGCGCGCGGCGGAGGGCGTGCACCGGGTTGTCAACACGCAAATGGCCGAAGGCGTGCGCCTGGCGACCGTACGGCGCGGCGTCGATCCGCGCCGTTTCGCGCTGCTCGCCTTTGGCGGGGCCGCGGGTCTACACGGCACGGAAATGGCCCGGCAGCTTAACCTGGGTCGGGTCGTTGTACCCAGGATCGCATCCGTGCTCTCGGCCTGGGGAATGCTGGCCACAGAACTGCGCCTGGAAGTTACCCGCACCCATATAGGTGACACCTCGGCCCTGGACGTTGCCGTCATTAACAAACTATATGAAGAGATGGAATCCGAGGGCGAACAACGCCTGCGCAGTTGGTTCGACGGCGCCATTCATGCCGTCCGCTCCGCCGATATGCGCTATGGCGAGCAGATTTTTGAGATCGACGTGCCGCTGGACCGGATCGATTTCTCCGCACCGGATCTGCTGGACAAAATAAAATTAGCGTTCGAGCGCCGTCACGAAGCGCTCTATACCTACAGCCTGGCGGATCAGGATCCGGTCCTGATCAACGCCCGCGTGGCCACTGTCGGCGCCCTGCCGGCCTTGCCGGAAGAACCACTGGTATCTACCGGAACGGATACACCCGCAATGGGCCGGCGACGCATCTATCTGGGCGAATGGCTGGAGGCACCAGTTTATGATTTTGACCATTTAAAAGCCGGGCAGACGGTGCCAGGCCCTGCATTGGTGATTTCGGAAACAACCAATGTCCTACTGCGCGATGGCGACGTGGCGACCACCACGCCCCATGGCTGGTTGGATATCAAAGTGCCTCTCTAGTCCACGCCAATACGATAGCCTTAATGCGCTATTAACCATGCTTAGGGATACTGCTGCTCCATGGTAGTTGGGTGCTTTTGCGCCCTGACGGAGCAATTGATAAACGAATTGACCCCTTTGGTCGAAACCTGTTCCGGCCCGACGCCTGAGCACCAAACATATGTGCCGGGCAGCGTCAGCAACTTCCTCGGCGTGATGACTGACCAGAAATTTTTGGAACGGCATCACGCGAACGACTTTAGATTTAGGTGACTAGTCGATATTCGAAAAAGTGAGATCAATCTAATACGGCGATCGCTTCGATCTCTATTAATAAATCTGGTGACGCCAAACTTTCTACAACAATAAGCGTATTAGCGGGAGCAGGGTCCTGGAAAAATTCTGGGCGCAGCTTTCGAAATGTTTCCCTGTAACTGTGGTGGGTCAATATCGTAGTTAGTTTAGCGACGTTGCGTAAACTCCCTCCAACTTCTTCTAGAATGTTCTGTAAATTGGTCAGGACTTGACGGGTTTGAGCTTCAATGTCGCCTCGTCCCACACAATCCACTCCATGGTCTCGGGCTACTTGGCCAGAAATATATAATGTGTTTCCGTTCTTGGCGACGTGAGAATATCCGTATTTTTCCGTCTGGTGGACAGATTTTAATGTTAATATTTCGTGAGCCATGTTTGGTCCCTCCCTCTTGGTTTCGAACAATTAAATGAGCGCCTTACGGCGTCAGTTTGGCCGGGTTAGCGGAACTCCAAAGGCGGGTTCCGCTTCTGAATTCGCGCAAGAGCCGGAAAGATAGCCCTGCAGCCTTGGTTGCCCAGTAGCGGCTTCCTCTGGTCACAGTCGCCAGCAATCAGCGCCAACAGGTCGGGCAATACGATATCGCTGCCATACTTTTTAATCAACACGGGCGGGCCAGTCGGCACCGTCCATGGCGACCATACTGCTTGCGCTCAATCTCGACCAGATCGGAGGGGAAGTCTTTGATGGTTAGTGAGCCCATGCTCCACGGATTAGTCGAAACTGGCGGTCACTTGTTGTCCATGACGACATCGCCACTGATCGGGTCGGTTACCCCTAATTCAGAAGAAATCTCATCCAAATGATCACGGAAGCTATCAAGAAGGGCGATCATCTGTGGCATCGCTTTCTGCATGTGTTCCATGCTCTCCCATTCGCCAAACCCGCACAAGACATCACCGGCATCAATCATGCGCATTGAAATGCAGCCGGGCCATGTGCTGATGTCAATCTCAGCGTGGGCTTTGATCACGGCATCCTTCTGACCGGGTTTTGGCTTGAAGCGAACGATATTCATCGCAATCGGCATGGTCTTACTCCTTTTTATTGCTAAGTAATGCAAATATCGAGGAAGTAAACGTCAAAAATCTTAAGGATATATTCACACCCATCCTCAAAAATTATACGTAAATTTTATCTGCCACCCCATAAATTAGGATCGTCCATACTATTGAAAAACCAAGAGGAGCAAGATAGCCTTCTCGTGTTATTTTTTCCCCTTTTGTCGTCGTAAATTTTGACTTCTCAACTGTCCAAAATCCTACAACTAGGGCCGTTATAGATTGCATGAAACAATAAACAAATATCATCCAGTGTCCTGCTATACCCTTGAACAACATATAAATCATGATAATAATCAAGGGTAAAAGAAACGTTCCTGCAAATCGCGTCATGAACGCGCCAGACTGGTCGATATTGTATTTCTCTAAAAATTTATCTGTCATGCATATTGTTTGGAAACAATAATATGCGGTTCCCAGTAAAAGTAATATATAAATAACAAGAAAAACTATTCCATTGAATTCTTCGACCATAACCTTTTCCCCAAATTTAATGAAAATTACATCCCGAAAATGAGATACCACATAGGCAAACCAGTGGCTAGACTTGTTTAGTTGGCCCAGCCTTTATGTAGCTAGTTTGGAGGGTTAGATCGCCCTGTAGCGATGAACGCTGTACGCGAGGCAGCCGATTCCGCTGTCAGAGGATCAGAAACTGACCTTTACCCTCGTTCACGGCAACAGCCGAACCCATAAGTTCCCGAACTTCGTCCAAATCCTCTTCCGGTGCCGTCGCTGCTATCATCATTAGTTCGTTCATGACGGCATCCCAATCGGGCGGCCGCCAGTCTCGGCCTCTTCGAACCGTCGCCGGTACTCTAAGTCAGCCTCGGGCCACCGCCACTTGGCCTCATCGGGATCACGGGTATCAAGTGAGAACCTGACCTCCCACTTGCCGTATCCCTTTGCATGCATAGCATGGCAGAGATGGGCGGGGATAGCTTTCCGGTAATAATACATACCCGTTCTTCAGATGCTTCCAAGGCTTTGACATACGCACTTCTGTGCCATCTTTCTGTGCCACCAACAGGGTCAGAATGACAAATACTCAATTATTTCCGAGTGTTAAAAGTGTTTGGCGTCCCCAAGGGGAGGCGAACCCCTGTTTCTGGCGTGAGAGGCCGGCATCGATGACGGAAGATTAACCAGCCGGAAACTTTTCTTTTGCATACCGTGTCGCAGCGTCTCGTAGGTATTGCGTAGCGAGATTATAGCAATTATTTGACCTCACATCGATCCGCCTCCCCCCTTAACCTGGATCAATTCGTCGCCGCCCTGCCACGTGGTAATATGCGGCCCTGGCTAGGCGATTAGATCGAGTCAGGCCCGGGCAGGACGCCGTCACGCATTACTTGAAAGAGCACGGCGAACGTCTGCATACAGGCGTCATCCGCGAAGGCTACAGCCTTGGGTGTATTGTCGATTCTATGGAATGGATTTCCTACGGCGACAATCCGCTGCACTAACGGGGCCGGCAGGGACATCCTCGCCAGCGCCATTTTTTTTGGGGCGGCCTGCATAGGACGTATTTCAATAGGTGTGATGCCGAAGCTAACGCTCCAGCACTGCTCGAACGTTAGTTGCGATTGGATCACGTTCTCTAGTCAGCTAAAATCTTTAACGGCAGCGGCGCAACAGGTGGGACGGCCGCTTGGGTTTACGGGTTAGACTTGGATGGGCCGAAGTTTGTGGGCCCCAAGGGAGAGCAGGACGATGACATCTGGCAACGGTATGGAAGGCGCGCTGGCGGGTCTGCGCGTGTTGGATCTGTCGCAATTCGAGGCGGGGCCCTCGTGCACCGAGGCTTTGGCCTTCCTCGGCGCCGAGGTGGTGAAGCTGGAAAACCCGACCTCGGGCGACCAGGGGCGCTTCCGCAAGCCCGGCAGCGACGAGGACAGCTATTACTTCCTCGAGTTCAACGCCAACAAGAAGAGCGTCACCTGCAATCTGAAGTCCGAGAAGGGCCTGGCGATGGCCAAAGACATGGTCAAACAGGCGGACGTCTTCATTGAGAACTTCGCTCCCGGCGCCATTGAGCGGCTGGGGCTCGGCTATGACGTGGTCCGCGAACTCAATCCGAAGATCATCTACGCCCAAGTTAAGGGCTACGCCCAGGACGGGCCGCACGCCGACTACCCCTCCTTCGACATGATCGGGCAGTCGGTGGGTGGCCTGTTGTCTATCACCGGCGAGCGCGACGGCGTGCCGATGAAGCCCGGCCCGACCATCGGCGATACGGGCACCGGCATGCTGATGTGCATCTCGATCCTTTCGGCCTACATCCAGCGCATGCGCACGGGCAAGGGCCAGCGCATTCAGCTCGCCATGCAGGACGCGATGATCCAGTACTCTCGCATTGCCTATTCGACCATGGCGGACACCGGCAAGCCGGGTCCGCGCACCGGCAACAAGACCATCTTCGATGGCACTGCGCCGTCGGGGATTTTTCCCTGCAAGGGCGGCGGTCCGAATGATTACGTCTACATCATGACCAGCCACACCAACGAGCAGCATTGGCACCGCATCTGCGATGTGATAGGCCGCCCGGAACTGAAGGACGACGAACGCTTTAACTCACCTATGAAGCGGTTCGAGAACGAGCTGGCGCTGGACGAGATTCTGACCGACTGGTCGATGGCGCGAGGCAAGCGTGAGGCCTGGGAAGCACTGGGTCATGCCGGCGTGCCCGCCGGCGCGGTGCTCGATACCGCGGAGCTGCATTCCGACCCCAACATGGAGGCCCGCGGCATCTTCCGCACCGTCCGGCATCCGCAGAAGGGCGACTTCAAGATGCCGGCCTGGCCGGCCAGGCTGTCGGAGTCCAATGTGCCGATGACCGCCGCCCCGCTCCTGGGTCAGCATTCCGAAGAGGTGCTAGGCCAATGGCTCGACATGACACCTTCCGACGTCATCGCGCTGCGCGACGAAGGCGCCATCTGATTTCCGGGATCACACCCGAGGGAGAAACGTCGTCACAGAACTCGGCTTCAAGGCCGCCTTTTTTTCTTGGGACCTTGGAGTATCAACCGCCCACCAACTTTCCCTTGCACGGGCTTCCTAGGGCCTCGAAATTCCGGCCATCAGTCCGAAACCGCGGAACTCGGCCCAAATCAACCTATCGGCAAAATTCAGACCATGCCTCGTTGTGGGCCAGACAGGCGCTGGTGAGGTATATTGATGCGTCCAGTTCGACGCGCCCCATGGGCCAGAAGAAGTGCGGCAACTGCCGATCCGCTACCTTTCGGTGATCAGCTACGCTCGGGATGTTTAGCAAGCCTGTATTTCTTACAAAGAACTAGAATTTCCTGACAGTTGATCCGCCATGGTGTGGCAGCTAGAGTGACCCTCACGCTCAGATTTGTACACGTAGGATTCGGCCATGTGCGGTATTGTAGGTCTTTATTTGAAGGACGTAGAGCTTCAACCAAGCCTCGGCGTGCTTTTTGCGCCCATGCTGATTGAGATGACTGACCGTGGACCGGACTCGGCCGGTTTCGCCATCTACCGCGATCCAGTTGATGGAGATCAGACCAAGTTCACGTTGGCCAGCGACGATCTCAACATTGATTGGAGGGCGCTCAACGCTGAGATGGAGCGGGCGCTTGATTGTGTCGTAGGGATTAACCTCTGGGGCGACCATGCCGTCCTGGTGACCGATGCCCAAGCAACGGCGACGCAGGTTTGGTTGGGGAAGAACCGGCCCGATCTGAGGATCGTCGGTTCGGGCCGGAGCATTGAGATTTTTAAGCAGACCGGTCTGCCCAAGGATGTCGTTGCAGCCTTTGCGCTAACCAGAGCCCATGGCAGCCACGCCATAGGGCATACGCGTATGGCCACGGAAAGCGCGGTAACCACGGCCGGCTCGCATCCCTTTGCCACCGGGCTTGATCTATGCCTGGTGCACAACGGTTCGCTGTCGAACCACAATCACCTACGCCGTGAACTCGAACGCGACGGTATCGTCTTTCAGACCGACAATGATACCGAGGTGGCGGCCGGCTTCATGACGGCGAAATTGCGTCAGGGCAAGTCGTTTCTGGAGGCGCTGCAGGCCGGACTTGTTGAGTTGGATGGCTTCTACACATTCTGTGTCGGCACGGCCGACGGCTTCGCCGTGGTGCGCGATCCCATTGCCTGCAAGCACGCGGTGTTGGCCGAAACCGAAGGATGGGTGGCCATGGCGACCGAGTATCGCGCCATCGCCCATCTTCCGGGCGCCGATCGCGCCGAAATCTGGGAGCCTGAGCCCCACAAGATCTATACCTGGGGCAGCGTGCACTGAAGATGGCGGAACTTGACCTGAAAGCGATTGGCGTTCGTGGTGTCAATTCGACCTTGCACAGCCTGCCCGAAGGGGCCAACGAACAGGACTGGGTGATCAACAACCCAATGGGCAAACATGCCATCGCTTGCGGCCTGGATGCGCCGCTCGAAGTGATCATCAATGGTCATGCCGGTTTCTACTGTGGCGGAATGAATCAGCAGGCATCGATCACCATCCGCGGCCATGCCGGCGTCGGTGTCGCGGAAAACATGATGTCCGGCCAGGTGTGGGTTACGGGAAGTGCTTCGGACTCGGCCGGTGCGACGGCCCATGGTGGACTGCTGGTAATTGAGGGCAACGCAGCGGCCCGCTGCGGCATCTCGATGAAAGGCATCGATATCGTGGTGGGCGGATCGGTGGGCCATATGTCGGCCTTCATGGCACAGTCGGGCCATCTGGTGGTTTGCGGTGACGCCGGTGATGCCTTGGGCGATTCCCTGTACGAGGCGGTGCTGTTTCTGGCCGGTAAAGTTAGCAGCCTGGGCGCCGACTGCATCGAGAAGGAAATGCGTCCGGAACACTTAGCCAAGTTGACTGCGTTGCTGGAAGCCACCGGCATCGATCGGGATCCGGCCAGTTTCCGCCGCTACGGCTCTGCCCGGAAGTTGTACAATTTCGACATCGACAACGTCGGTGCATATTGAGGCAGGATAATGGCAGCCGAGACCCCACGTACCGTACCACGCAAGCCCGCGACCTTTGACGACTACACTCTATCCGAGATCCGCCGAGCGGCTGCGACGGGAATCTATGATATTCGCGGCGGCGGCGCCAAACGGCGGGTGCCAAATTTCGACGACCTGCTGTTCCTCGGCGCCTCGATGTCCCGCTATCCCTTGGAAGGCTATCGCGAGGCCTGTGACACCAAAGTGGTGCTAGGCGCCCGGTTTGCTGAAAAGCCGATCGAACTGGACATCCCAATCACCATTGCCGGTATGAGTTTCGGCTCATTATCGGCCCAGGCAAAGGAAGCCCTTGGCCGCGGCGCCTCGCTCGCGGGCACCTCGACCACCACCGGTGACGGCGGCATGACGCTGGAGGAGCGCGGACAGTCGAAGACCCTGATCTATCAATACCTACCGTCCCGTTACGGCATGAACCCGAACGACCTGCGCAAGGCCGATGCGATCGAAGTGGTGATCGGTCAAGGTGCCAAGCCGGGAGGCGGCGGCATGCTGCTGGGACAGAAGATTTCCGATCGGGTGGCGAAAATGCGTGGCCTGCCTATCGGGATCGATCAACGTTCGGCCTGTCGGCATCCGGATTGGACCGGACCGGACGACTTGGAAATCAAGATACAGGAGCTGCGCGAAATCACTGATTGGCAGAAACCGGTCTATGTCAAGATCAGCGGCACCCGACCGTATTACGATACCGCATTATGCGTGAAGGCCGGCGCCGACGTGGTTGTGATGGACGGCATGCAGGGCGGCACGGCGGCCACGCAAGAGGTCTTCATCGAACATGTGGGCCAGCCGACCCTGGCCTGCATTAGGCCGGCGGTGCAGGCACTGCAGGATCTGGGCGTGTATCGCAAGGTGCAACTGGTCATATCGGGCGGTATCCGCAATGGTGCGGATGTGGCGAAGGCCCTGGCGCTTGGTGCCGACGCGGTCTCCATCGGCACCGCGGCCATGGTTGCCCTGGGCGACAATGATCCGACTCTGGAGGACGAATACAATAAACTCGGCACCACTGCCGGCGCGTATGACGATTGGCACGAGGGGCGGGATCCGGCCGGCATTTCCACCCAGGACCCGGGACTCGCGAAACGGCTGGATCCGATCAAGGCGGGCCGCCGCTTGGCTAACTATCTCAAGGTGATGACTTTGGAAGCCCAGACCATCGCCCGGGCCTGCGGCAAGAAGCACCTGAATAATTTAGAACCGGAAGACCTGGTGGCGTTGACCGTAGAGGCCGCAGCGATAGCGCAGGTGCCGCTGGCCGGCACCGAGTGGATTCCCGGTCAAGGCGGACAATAGAACCTAGCTGCGGCGGCGTCCGGTCGCCGGCGCATCGAGAGGGAGAGCAAGCATGGCAGTCGATCTGGCGAAGTATGCCGAGGACAACGGCATCAAGTTTTTCCTGATGAATTTCACTGATCTGTTCGGTGTACAGCGCTCCAAGCTGGTGCCGGCTGCGGCGATCGGCGAGATGCAGAAGAACGGCGCGGGATTTGCCGGCTTCGCGGCCTGGTTGGACATGACACCGGCGGACCCCGACATGTTCGCCGTACCGGATGCGGATGCCGTCATCCAACTGCCGTGGAAGCCTGAGTTGGCTTGGATGCCAGGCGATCTGTATATGGCGGGCGAAAAAGTCGCCCAGGCGCCGCGCAACGTGCTGCAATCGGTGATCGCCCAAGCGGCCGATAAGGGCCTGTTGATGAAGGCCGGGGTGGAAGCGGAATTCCATCTGATCAATGAAGACGGCTCGGCGGTTTCCGATCCCCGCGACATTCAGGAAAAACCCTGTTACGATCAATCCGCGCTGATGCGTCGCTACGATGTGGTCGCCGAGATTTGCACCACGATGATCCAGTTGGGCTGGTCGCCATATCAGAACGATCATGAAGACGCCAATGGGCAGTTCGAAATCAACTGGGACTACTACGACAGCCTGAAGACGGCGGACCAGTTATGCTTTTTCCGCTTCCTGGTGAAATCGATCGCTGAAAAACACGGCCTGCGGGCCACCTTCATGCCGAAGCCGTTCACCGATCTCACCGGCAACGGCTGTCACGTCCATGCCTCGTTATGGAGCCTGGATGAAAGCACCTGTCTGACCCACGATCCAGACGGCGAATTAGGCATTTCCGAACTGGGCTATCATTTCCTTGGCGGTGTGTTGGCGCATGCCCAAGGTTTGACGGCGATCACCAACCCGACTGTCAACTCATTCAAGCGCATCAATGCACCGGCGACCGCATCAGGCTCCACATGGGCGCCCAATGCAGTCAGCTATGGTGGTAATAACCGCACCCATATGGTGCGGATTCCCGACGAAGGCCGCTTCGAGTTCCGCTTGGCCGACGGCGCGGCTAACCCCTATTTGCTGATGGCGGGTTATCTCGCCGCCGGACTGGATGGCATCGAAAAGAAGACCCATCCGGGCAAGCGCCTGGATATTGACATGTATGCGGATGGCCACAAGGTGCGCGGCGTCAAGAGGCTGCCGCTCTATCTGATCGACGCCATCCGGCTGTTTGCAAAAGACAAGGTCCTGCGCGCGAGCCTGGGCGAAGAATTCTGTGATGCCTATATCAAACTGAAGGCCAACGACTGGGATCAGTATTCCCACCATCTAACCCAGTGGGAGCGGGACACTACGCTGGATTGTTGAACTGCCCGTTCGCCACTGACCGGCCTTGGTTATTTCGCTGGGAACGGATCGCGTCTCGAGCGACTCTGGTCTATTAGCACCAAAAGGCCGACGCCGCCGCGACCAAGCCAATTACGGCAGCGTCACCCTAAATCCAATTTCTACGCATGCTGGATAGCGGACCAGGGCGTTTTGTTCTTCGCCGCAACAAGCCTCGACGGCGGCATCTACCCCGGGCATCGGGCGGGACGGGAGGCGCATGTCCTCGTCAACTCAAGGGCGGAATGGGAACACCTCGACGACATATTTCTAAAATTTGATGCGTCGACACCAAACTGGGGCGAACGGTATTTGCCAATGCACGCCTCGCGTAGCGCCGAGAGAGCACGCTTAAAAAACGGCGAGGGTGCGCTAGTCAACGCTAAAATGGTCAAAGGAGGTCGAGAGGGGGCATTCGTGTTGCTGACTTTGCAAGCTAGGGTATCTAGCACCTTGCTGATATGCGCAGGCCTCGAAGGATAACGCGTCATCGCAAAAAATTGGAAGGTTTTGTCGCCAGATTGACTGCCCTAGGCGGTGGCTCGGGCGACTCTCGTGATATTTATGAGGGTTGGGCCCCAACCTACGAGCAGAACCTGCGGCAGGACTACGGATACATCGCCCACCGCATTGCCGTAGCGGCGTTCGCCAAACACTGTACTGACCAGAGCACAAGAATACTGGATCTCGGCTGTGGGACAGGCTTGGTGGGCGAGGAACTCGCCGCGCGCGGCTATTGCCAGCTTGATGGACTGGATATCTCACAAAGAATGCTGGACGAAGCGCGCAGCAAGCAAATTTACTGCAACCTGCTGATCGGCGACATGACCCGGCCGATCGATCTCGGCGGCCGGACGTATGGCGCTGCGATCGGTGTCGAGTGCTTCGGAGGCGGTCACGTCGGCCCAGAACATCTCCCGGAAATGATCCGCTGCGTGCGGCCCGGCGGACTGCTGGTTTTCTACATCAACGCCATCCCGTATGACCAAGACGATTATCCTGCACATTTCAGATCGCTCGAAGCGGACGGGATCTGGCACGTGAAACTTACGGAGCAGTCGAACTACATGCAGGCGATCGAGCGTCCGGGATGGCTCGTTGCGGCGAACCGGACTTAGTGTGGTGGGTTCGAAGTTCGCTGCATTGAAATCGGACACGGACGCTCGGGCCGGTGCAAACTTTGAATCTTTAAACCGCACTAGGTTCATGGCGTTAATGTGACTTTAGAATTTTAAGTCCGCATGCGAAGCTGTGAAATTCAACAAAGCAGACTAAAGATTCACCATACTAGGCAACGCCACGCGCGGTCGAAGAGGAGTTGGGCTGTTGGCAGCAAATTATCTTGGCGAAGGTTTGATCTGGGACGCGCATGCTGGGTTCGAACTGAGGACTGTCAAGGATCTCCAGACGCTTCCCATTTGGAAGGACGCAGGCGTGAACTTTCTCTCGGTCAACATCGGATACGACGTCAATTGCTGGCAGAACACCATGAAGGCGTTGTCTTTGGCCCGAGATTGGCTCGACACAACGGACGGTTACCGACTAGTGGGCACCGGGTATGAAATAGACCAGGCCATCGCGGCAGACCAGATGGCCGTTGCCTTCGATATCGAAGGCATGAACGCGCTCGACGGATCCCTCGGCATGGTGCGTTTCTATTACGATCTCGGCGTCCGTCAGATGCTTTTCGCATACAACATCAACAACCTCGCCGGCGGCGGGTGCCACGACGAGGATGTCGGTTTGACCGATTTTGGCCGCGCCGCCGTGGCCGAGATGAACTCGGTTGGAATGCTGGTCGATTGCTCGCATTGTGGATATCGAACGACGATGGAGGCGATGGACCTCTCGAGTGATCCCGTTATCTTTTCTCATTCGAACGCCCAAGCGCTATGGTATCACGAGCGCAACATCCTGGATGATCAAGCGATGCGTTGTGCCGCAACCGACGGTGTCGTCGGCGTAAACGGCATCGGCGTTTTTGTCGGCGCCGACGATATCGCCACGTCGTCGATAGCAGATCACATCGACTACTATCTGGACCTAATTGGCGCCGAACACGTGGGCATAGGCCTCGACTATTTTCACGAGGCAGATGACGAATCGGGCTTCAACGAGACCGTTTCGGAAAATGATCGGTACTGGCCAAAATCACAGTATCCCGGCGGTAGCATTCGTTGCGCCGTGCCAGCACAGATTTATCAAATCGCCGAGGAAATGCTCCAGCAAAACCACAGTGAACCTGTCGTTAGGGGGTACTTGGCGGCAACTTCAGGCGCGTGGCTGGGCAGGTTTGGAAGTAACCCGATACATGGTTCAGCGAAATATCTACAGAGCGGCGGGCGCTTTCTTGGCCCACACACACTTTTGCTTCGGTCGTAGACAAACCGGTCAGGGCCGTGACAACATTGTCCCGTATCTGTTTTCGCAAATGAGCCAACGGAGGCAATTCCTATGAGTTACACGCGAGTGCTAGTTATTGAGAATCCACTATCATGGGCCGAAGGTATGAAAAGTTTTCGAAAAAATACCCGACCGGCGCTTAATGCCGCGAAGAAGGCGGGTGTTTTGAAGAAGTACACGCTAGTTCAAACCGGTGAGCACTCTGGTATGTTGATCACCGAGTTTGATACCAAGGCAAAGATGAATAAATATGTCAAGGCCTTGGCGGCTATCCGCAGGGATGTAGCTGCTGAGACTGGCGGTCAGATGTGGGGCTATGGAGGCCAGGTCAAAGCCAGCGGCTAATCCTTCTCCAAGACCAGCGTGGTGACGCCCGTCCCTTCGGGCTGAATAACGCGGACGGATAGGCGGTGCTGTCGACCGTGATGGCATCGCCTGACGCAGCGCCGCTGGGCAGATCAGCCGTGGTGCAAATGAACCAGGGCTGGGCACTGACCACGCCGACGCCTGATAGTGGATCGACCTC
>Ga0187827_10000273_pt1 | contig 81905 bp, 79 predicted proteins | sample ETNtaG_39_FD_167969 | JGI IMG/M metagenome (GOLD analysis project Ga0187827, IMG submission 167969) | Marine microbial and viral communities from oxygen minimum zone, Eastern Pacific Ocean - ETNP2014_SV_150_PacBio MetaG (Illumina Assembly) | ecosystem: Environmental > Aquatic > Marine > Hypoxic... | reverse complement strand
TCAGTTCTGATGGCGCGTCGACGCGGCCATCGACCCGAACGGGGTCAGCCCGCGATCAGTCTCCACACCTGGGTCACGAGGAAGCATACCGTCGCGCCCATGGCGAGCGGGAGCAGCGCGGCCAACGTCGTCCACTTGGCACTCCGTGTTTCCCTGTAGATCGTGTAGATCGTCGTGGAACACGGGTTGTGGAGCAAGCTGAACACCATCAGGTTCACTGCTGTCAGTAGCGTCCACCCACCGGCGCGCAGCAACTCACCAGTGGCATCGACGGTGTCGAGTTCGAACATCACGCCCGTGCCAGCACCCGCGACGTTGGCCCCCAAGACCGTCAACATGAGCACCGTCGGCACGATGATCTCGTTAGCAGGAATCGCGACGACGTAGGCGAGAACGATGACCCCGTTCAGGCCGAGCAAGACGCCGAACGGGTTGAGCCACGCGACGAAGTGCTCCGCAAGACTGGCGTCACCCAGCGTCACGTTCGAGATGAGCCAGATGACCGCGCCAGCCGGGATCGCGAAGACCACGGCGCGCCAGAGGACGATCAGCGTCCGGTCAATCATCGAGGTGTACAGCGTCCGCAGCACGCGCGGCGGCCGATACGGCGGCAGTTCCAAGCTGAAGCTCGTCGCCTCGCCGCGAAGCACGGTGCGGGAAAGGAGCCACGACGTGAGAAACATCATGCCGACCCCGAAGACCGCGATGCCGACGACCGCGAGAGCCGACACGACGCCGCCGAGCCGTGCCGGGACAAGGGCGCCGATGAAGATCGCGGCGACGAGGATCTGGGTCGGCCACCGGCCGTTGCAGAGCGAGAAATTGTTGGTGATGATGGCGATCAGACGCTCGCGTGGGCTGTCGATGACGCGCGTCGCCACCACGCCCGCCGCATTGCAGCCGAAGCCCATGCACATCGTGAGGGCCTGCTTGCCGTGGGCGCCGGCCGATCGAAAGAGCGCGTCGAGGTTGAACGCCACGCGCGGCAGGTAGCCAAAGTCCTCCAGCAGCGTGAAGAGCGGAAAGAAGATCGCCATCGGCGGGAGCATGACCGCGACCACCCAGGCGGTTGCGAGGTAGACCCCGTCGAAGAGGAGGCCGCTCATCCACCATGGCATGCCGACCGCACTACCGAGGTTCTTGAGCCACGGATGCGCGGTGTCGATGAGCAGCGTGGCGAGCCACCCGGACGGGCGGTTCGCGCCCTCGATCGTGATCCAGAACACCGCGGCGAGAATCGCCAGCATCAGCGGAAACCCAAGCCAGCGACTCGTGAGCAGGCGATCGAGCGTACGGTCGAAGTCGAATCGGACTCGCTCGAGACCGCGAATCTGCACCCGCTCCGTGATCTCCTGCGCGGCCGTGTAGGTCCGTTCGGTGATCGTGTCGTGAAAGTCGACCGGCAGATCCCATCGCAGTCGTTGCGCTGTCTCGAGCACCTGCGTCCGGACCGCGTCGGGCACCGAGGCCGGTTCCCGCGCATCGGTTCGTTCATCACCGAGCTGGCCAAGCTCGCCGGAGCGGACCGCCTCGACGACCGCTTCGTCGGCGTTGAGGAGCCGCTGGGACACCCACCGGCTGTTCGGCACACTCGGGAACGCCTCTTCGACTACTCCGGCGAGCGACGCGATCACCTGCTCGATGGCGGGCGCATGACGCGCGCCGCGGAACGGCGTGGTGCGGGTCTCTCCGGCAGCGACGCGGTGCGCCGCGTCGAGCAGTTCGTCGATCCCGACGCCGGAGCGCGCGACGCCGCTCACGACCGGGACCCCCAGCACCGTCTCGAGCCGCCTCGCATCGATCGCGATACCGTGACGCCGAGCCTCGTCCACCAGGTTCAGAAAGACGACCACGCGGCCGGTAATGGTGAGAATCTGGATGACCAGGTTCAGGTTCCGCTCGAGACGGGCGGAGTCCACCACGACCACGGTGACGTCGGGCCGCCCGAAGAGGATGAAGTCGCGCGCGACCTCCTCGTCCGCGCTGCCCGCCTGGAGCGAGTAGGTGCCGGGAAGATCGACCACCTTCATTCGCTTGTCCTGATGGGCGAAAGCACCTTCGGCTCGTACGATGGTCTTCCCCGGCCAATTGCCGGTGTGTTGCCGGAGACCGGTGAGGGCGTTGAAGACCGTGCTCTTGCCGACGTTGGGGTTGCCGGCCAGCGCGATGAGATAGTCCCACGTGTCCGGGCTCAACCCGAGCCGGACCAGGCTCTGCGTCCGATGCGCGGCGCACCCGCCGGACGAGGGTGCCGCCAGGGTCGCCCTCACGCGACGCCCTCGGCGCCCTCGACGCCGTCATCGCCGCCGCGCGCCACGCGGATCCATACCGCCTGCGCACGGCGCAGGGCGATGAGCGCACCGCGGATGCGATAGGCGACCGGGTCGCCGGCCGCACTCGTCAACTCGGGCGTCACCTCGGTTCCCGGAACCAGGCCGAGATCGAGGAGCCGTCGCCGCTGCGGCCCCTGGCAGGCCTGCGAGATGCTGACGACCCGAACCGTCTCGTGGGGGCGAGCATCCAGAAGCGTCGTCCGGGCGATCTCGCCCTGCGCCTCGACGGGCAGGTGCCGGACCGTGACGTTGCCGGCCGCGACCGGATCGAGCTGCCACTCGCGGCCGCCAGCCCGGACGTGCACCGCCTGGTCGGTGCGTTCGACGACGTCGAGCCGGCCGCCGAGCGCCAGACCGTCCTCGAGCAGCGCGTCGTAGATTTCTCGGGGTTCGTCCTCCAGATGGACGATCTCGACGGTCCGGCCGGCCTCGGCGGCGTCCAGGCCGATCCCCTGGTCGGGCGGGGTCTGTCCCTCGGAGGTCGGGATCGGGTCGCCGTGCGGGTCCCAGCGCGGGTGGCCGAGCCGCGACTCCAGCTCATCGACTTGTTCGGCGGACAGCGCATGCTCCATCCGCTCCGCCTCGTCGTGCCACTCGCCGGCCGGCACGCCGGTGCGGTCGGCCAGATATCGCTCCCACATCCGGTGGGTCCGCACGATCCGCAGCGCCGACTGCTCCCCGGTCTCGGTGAGCGTCGGTCCCGCGCCACCGGTGTGCAGGAGCCGCATTTCCGCCAGTCGCGACAGGAGCGACGCGGCCTCGGCTCTGGGCAGTTCCAGACGGCCAGCCGGGCTCTCAAGCGAGCACGTCCGGCCGCTCCGTTGACATGTGTAGACGTGCTTCAGCGCATCCTCGATCCGGACGCGCTCGTCCAACCGGGCGAGACGCAGCAACCGCGGTACCACGCCGTCGCGCGGCCAGAGCAGACCGGCGAGTGCCAGCACGAGGAGACCGAAAACGAATAGCGCGAAACCGGGATCGACCATGTCGTCCACTCGCGGCCCCCACACACCGCGGGCCGTACGGCAACAGTGTACGCCAAACCATGGGTGACCTACCCCCAGTGGTCTACGTGCGATCTCTTCCTGAGATTAGCCGAAGCGTGTGGCTAGTTGGAACGCGCTCGGCCCCGGCGTGGTCCCCGGATGAGACGGAGCTGTCGACTTGGCGCCGAGCTGGCCCTTCGCTAGCTCGACTCGTCGTGCGCAATCGACATGCCGCGGGCTTCGAGGACGCGCAGCAGTTCGCCTCCCATCGCCCCGGCGAACACCTGCTCCGGAAATCGGACCCCGGTATCCTGGATCGTCCCGTCAGCGATCCGTCGCGCGGCGTGCGCCGCCGGAAACCCGGTGGTTCTCGCCATGGCCGTGTATGATGAGGGCCAGTTTCTGGCACTCCGCGACTACGCGGAGACCCAATAGAGCATGTCTCTCGAATCACCGGCCGCGCTCAGCAGGCGTGAAGCCGCCGAACGCTGGCACCACCTGGAAGAGCTGGACGACGGGTGCGCCGTCGTCACGCGCCGTCTGGAGGTCGTCTACCTCAACGGGACGGCGCGCGCGCTGGCGCGTGAAGATTGGTACGGCCACCCCTGCTGGTACGTGCTCCCAGTGAAGGACGCGTCATGCGTCTGCACCTGTCCGGCCATCCGTGCGGGCTCGTCCGCCGAGATTCTCTACTGCGAGGAGACGATCTATCCAGAGGACGGCGTGCCCGTCGTACTGGGCGTCGGCATCGTTCCCGTCGGCGACGGTTCGACCCCTGCTGACACGTTGCTCTTGTTGCGGCCCAAGAGTCCGGGCGGGGACAGTGATGCATTTCGCCGAGAGGTTATCCGGGATGCGGATGAACTCCAGACGCGGGTGCCGACGGGACGATGAGATGACGCTGACCCTCACGAGTGGCCTGTCTGTCCAGGATGATGATGAAGAAGACGACCTCGACGAGGACGAGGACGAGGATGGCTTTGGCGGCGGCACCGCCGGCAGCAGCGGAGATGAGGACGAAGACGGCGAAGAGGATGACGAGGAAGACGACGACGACCGCCCCGGATGGGATGACCGCCAGCCAGGATGGTCTGACTGACGGGTGACGGAACGGAGGGCGAGAGGCTGGCCGACCGGCTGTTCCCTCAGCCCGCGAGTGCCCTCGGGAACAAGATGTTGTTCTCCAGGTGGATGTGCTGGTGGAGTGATTCTTCCAGCGCCGCCAGTCCATGCCACAGCGCCCGCCACGTGTTGCAGGCTCCGGCCGGGACTTCGTAGCCATCTGTCAGCTCCTGCAGCCGTCGCAGCACGGCTCCCGCCGAAGCATGATCGTGCTCCATCGCCGCGATCGGACCACCGGCCATGGCCCCCCGCCCCGACCTGATCAGCGGGAAGAGAATCTGCTCCTCTTTTGCCATGTGCTCCTCGAGCTCGGACTTGAGCCCGAGAAACACGGAGAGCAACTCAGGGAGTCGTTCGGGGTCCTTGTCCCGATGGACGTCGAGAACCTTCCGGGCCATTGACTCTAGGCGAGGCAGCTCCTCGTCGAGTGACCGGTGGTAGGTGGCGAGAATATGATCGATTAGGTCCCCGAGCGGGGCCTGGTCCCATCGAACCTCTGATGCATCGGCCGTCTCCAGCTCCCTGCGGATTTCATCGAGCACAGCGTCGGTGTCTAGCCGTTCCTCGGCGCACACCTCCCCGAGGGGCCGGCCCCCACGACAGCAGTAATCGATCCCGTGCCGGGCAAATACCCGCGTTGCCAGCGGGTGCTCGGCCGCTAGCGTTCCGACGCTCATGCCGCTCGTGATTGTCATCGGTGTCTCCCTTGGTGTAGCAATTCCGTTCCTCCGAGTATCGCCGCCCTTTCGCTTCCCGCCTATGACTGCCGTCATGGTTGCGCCCAGCCGAAGCCCCTCTTCGACAAGATAGCGCCGGTGCCTTACCACCCAAACTGTTTGGCGTCAAATGAATGGGGACCAAGTGAGGCGGTGAAATAGGAGAGACTTGGCCACCAGGGGAGGAGGTCCCCATGAGCCAAGGCAAGTCAGCGGAGAAGGTCGTTCAGGAGATTCGTCGAAAGACCCCGTATTCCTTACGCCACCGGGAGTACGTCTGCTCACTCGTGCCGAGCTTGCGCCAGACCTCGGCGGTGGTCTGCCCTCGAACGAGCTCGACTTCGGCCTGGCGCAACTTGGTGATGATTGGCTCCGGCGTGTAGCGTTGTCTCGGCACTTCCAGCTCCCTCTCGACCCAAAATCCTCTCCCTAGTTTTGGACCGGTTTGAGGGGGCACGGGCACCGGTATGACAGCTGTCATACGTGGCGTGGCGACGACTGCTCAAGACTGACCGGAAGCTCAATGACCCTCACAGTCGGCTCCCGCTCGGTGTCACACACGGTATTCGTGCCAGAGATTGACCAGAAGGAGCTCTTTTGAGCGGAAACCTGGAAGGAGGAAGCAGCGGCAAGTGGCTGAAAGAAGAGAACCAATCCAAGACATTGCACATCTAGGCCAGGTTGAGTTGCTGACACCCAAACCGAATGAGAGTCTCTGGTACTTCAGAGACCTTCTCGGCATGGAAGTGGCACACACAGAGAACCAATCCGTCTACCTTCGCGGCTATGGTGACTATGCTGCATCTACGCTGACGCTCACTGAAGCCAAGCAGGCTGGTGTCGCATGTATAGCCTTTCGAACAGTCAGTCCTGCAGCGTTGGAACGCCGCGCCCGATCCATCGAGGGAACAGGGCTTGGGGTGGGATGGGTTGATGGAGGCTACGGGCGCGGGAAGACCTATCGCTTTCACGATCCTGATGGTCACCTGATGGAGATCTATTACGAGGCTGAAAAGTACACGCCTCCGGAGACGCTCCGCTCTGCATTAAAGAACCAACCAATGAAATATCTTGGTCGTGGCGTTGGAGTGAAGCGAATCGATCACGTTGCTATGCTGTGCAAGGATGTTGCTGCAAATCGTACGTTCTTTCAGGAACACATGGGGTACAGGCTCCGCGAGCAAGTCGTATTTGGAAATGGCACTCAGGAGATTGGTTCCTGGATGAGTGCAACACCGGTCCATCATGAAATTGCCTATGTCGTCGATGTCAAAGGATTGAGCGGACGAATACACCATTTTTCGTTGTGGGTAGACAATCGGGAGGACATACTCCGAGCTGCTGACATCTTGTCGGAGAATGAGATCTTTATTGAGGCAGGGCCATCGAAGCACAACAACTCCCAGGCCTTCTATCTCTACTCGTATGAGCCAGGGGGTAATCGAATCGAAGTGTATTCAGGTAGCTTCCTGATTCTTGCGCCTGATTGGGAACCGGTAATCTGGAATGAGGAGGAACGCGGCACAGGCGTCTATTGGGGAGGGGCGTTGCCTGATAGCTTCCTCAATTACGCGACGCCAACTGCAGAGGTCTCAGACAACTCAACAGCAGAAAAGAAAGAGATCGCAGCCTTCGATCCTCTTTGAGACACCTATTGTCTTGGAGTGACCTGACTCCATTGGTGGTCCCGGTTCGAGCACGAGGATCAAGGGCACGGGCGCGATCCCGACGCCTTCCCGGACTCGTCGTCGCGCTTGCTGCGATGGCGCTCCTGGCCGCGTGCAGCGACGGCACAACTCAGGTCGATGGGGCCGTCGCAGGCGGGGACGCGCCGCCAAACATCGTGTTCATCCTCATCGACGATATGGGCTGGCCCGACGTCGAGCCGTATGGCAGCGAGTTTCACGAGACGCCCCCTATCAACCAACTCGCGGCCGACGGGATGCGGTTCACGAACGCATATGCGGCCTCGCCCGTGTGCTCGTCGACGCGTGCGAGTATTCAGTCAGGGCAGTACCCGGCGCGCGTCGGTATTACCGACTTCATCCCGGGACACTGGCGACCGTTCGAGGAACTCACCGTACCGACCAATCGTACGCAATGGTTGCCGCATGAGGTGATCACGGTTGGAGAGCTGCTGCGCGATGCCGGCTACACGACCGGCTAGTACGGAAAGTGGCATCTGGACGGTTCCGATGCCGTGTCACTGCCGACGGTGCGAGGTTTCGAAGTGGCGTGCACTCGCCGGGGCGGTGCACACTTCAATTTCGCTGACAGGTTTGACCTACCCCCCTTGGTGGTCCATTGATTATGAGAGAGGTCGGGTCAGATTTCCCCTCCCATGAGTCAGCCCGGTCGGCCGTCTCCTTCACCACCACGAGTGCCAGCGCCTGATCGGCGCTGACCGTCCGCAGGCGGCGGTGTTCCAGCTCCAAGGCCCTGAGCCGCTTCAGATGATTCACGCGTAAGCCCCCGTATTCCTTACGCCACCGGGAGTACGTCTGCTCACTCGTGTCGAGCTTGCGCCAGACCTCGGCGGTGGTCTGCCCTCGAACGAGCTCGACTTCGGCCTGGCGCAACTTGGTTCGGTGAGGCAAATGATCTTGCCGAGGCCCTACCGGAGAAGGCCGCCGAGCTGGGGGCGATGCTTGCAGCCTGGCGTGATGATGCCGGCGCGTTGATGCCGACCTTGAACGAAGACTTCGACCGGGAACGTCGCGGCGAGTGGGGAGAACACCCGAACCGCCTCGGTTGGAACCCGGACCAGGAGTGGGAGCCAGAGCGGCGGCAGCCGCGTTGACCTGGCGACTCGGAGCGGGTGCCGGTCACTCCTCTCCCGCGCCCCACCGACGAGAGATCTTATGACTCCAGGAATCGCCAGGTGCGTGCTCGCTGTCGTGATTGTCCCATCCATGCTCGGGTGCAGCACCATCACAGACCTCTTCACCGGACCGTCCAACGTTGAGTATCGCGCCAGTGGGACAGCGGCTCGGGTGTCACTCGCGTATGCCACGGAAGATGGAACCGAGCAGGTCAGCAGCAGCACCTTGTCGTGGGCGTATTCACGGAAGGCGGACGACGGGGATTTTCTCTCTGTCTCGGCCCAGATCCTCGAGGGTGGCGATCAAGACACCGTCACCGTTTCAAGACCGCGACCAGCATAGGGTTCCCGTCCACCGCTACAGCGTCGGGGACTTTGGAGTAGAAGCCCGACACAAGGAACAGGGCGGATCCGGGACCCGCCGTAGGCGAAGCCCCTCACCGTTGTTCTCGCCTTCCCTACCCTCTACAATTGGGCCTGTTTCTTGAGGCGGCATGCCCCTCGAACGCGGCATCGCCTCGACCCGAATGTTTGTTTCCCGGGAGACCTCATGAAAGCTGCCTATGGCACGGTCACCGTCGCAACGCTGTTCTCCATCATGGCCGGCTCCGGCATCGCCGGCGCCCAGGAGTTGACGTCCGCCCAGGAGACCGCGACCGGCATGGAGGCGCGGCAGCATGTCGAGCGGTACTACGGCTACTACTACGAGAGAAACCCGGAGGCACTCTCCACCGAGATCTTCACCATCCCGTGGATCTCGGTCGGCGCGAACGGCGTTCAGGTCACGATGACCGAGGAAGAGAATCTGGCGAGATTCGAGGCGGCGATCGCCACCCTGGTCGAGCGAGGCTGGAACCGGTCGATCTTTACGACGAGGAATGTCTGCGTGCTCAGTGAGGGCTCCGCCATCGTGAGCGGCATGAATACCCGCACGCGCGCGGACGGAAGCATCATGTCGGTCAACGGGGTGTCGTACATCGTCGCCAAGACCGACCAGGGTTGGCGAACGATCTCCTTCTCGAGCCACTCTCCGGAGAAGGTCGTGCGGTGCGATGGTGCGTGAAGACCGCGAGCGCGACCCCCGCCCAGGTCGACGTCGTGCGCCAGCATCGGGCGCCGACGGTCCGGTAGGTGTAGGAGGCTAGCTAATGCGTATCCGTCGAGGGCAACCCACCGCAAGTGAACAGAAGCTGACCCCGAACGTCGCTCCCGCGGCCCCGTCGAAGCGAGTACCCGTTCGTACGCCAGAGGCCACGGCCACGTTGCGGTTCGGCACCTCGGTCGTCATCAAGGGCCACCTGGCAGCCTCAGAGAATCTGACGCTCCACGGTCCGTTCGAAGGGGAGATCGAGGTGCGGGCGCATACGGTGACGATCGGCCGACTCGCGCACATCGAGGCACCGATTGTCGCGAAAGGCGTGGTGGTCGAGGGCACGGTTCGGGGCAACGTGACCGCGACCGATCTCATTGAGCTTCGTGATACCGCGCGGCTCCACGGCAACGTCGCCGCGCCACGCATCGTGATGGCCGACGGCGCGTGGGTTTGCGGGAGCATGGAGACTCGACCCGTCGACTGACGAGAGAGCGATGCCCGTCCTCTTCGCGATCCTCATCGGGTGGGGAGCGGTGTTCCCCGCGCAGGCCCGATCGGACGGTCAGACAGACCCGGCGGCAGCCATGCCGGCCCAGTCGGAGCCACAGCCCGCACCGGTGGTCATCTACGACGAAGCCGACGTTCCACCCTACGACCTCCCCGATCCGCTCACCCTGCTGGACGGGACCCCGGTCACCGACGAACGGGACTGGTGGGAGCGGCGGCGTCCCGAGATCCTCAGCCTGTTCGAGGCACACGTCTACGGCAGGGCGCCGGGCCGTCCCGACATGCAGTTCGAGATCCGATCGGTCGACGACCAGGCCCTCGGTGGACGGGCGCGGCGCAAGGAGGTCACGATCTCCTTCACCGGCCGGGCGTCCAGTCCCCGGCTGGAAGTGCTCATCCTGATGCCCCGCGAGTCATCAGGGCCGGCGCCCGCATTCCTCGGCCTGAATTTCTTCGGCAATCATTCGATTCACCCGGATCCAGGCATTACACGCTCCACACAGTGGATGCGCGATAACGATGCGGTCGGCATCGTCGACAACCAGGCCACGGAGGGGTCACGTGGCGCGCGCGCCGGGCGGTGGGCGGTCGAGCGTCTCCTCGAGCGAGGCTACGCGCTCGTGACGATGTACTACGGCGACATCGACCCCGACTTCGATGACGGCTTCGCGAACGGCGTGCACTCGCTGTTCTATGCCGACGGGCAGACCCGGCCGGCGCCCGATGCCTGGGGCAGCATTGGCGCCTGGGCCTGGGGGCTGAGCCGCGCGCTGGACTATCTCGAAACCGACCCGGACGTCGATCACGCGCGCGTGGCGGGCATGGGACACTCGCGGCTCGGGAAGGCGGCGCTGTGGGCAGGCGCGCAGGACCAGCGCTTCGCGCTCGTGATCTCGAACGATTCCGGCTGCGGCGGCGCGGCGCTGTCGAGACGCCGATTCGGTGAAACGGTCTCACGGATCAACGCCAGCTTTCCGCACTGGTTCTGCGCCAACTTCAAGCAGTACGACGACCGGGAAGACGCCCTACCCGTCGACCAGCACATGCTGCTCGCCCTCATCGCGCCCCGGCCCCTCTATGTCGCCAGCGCGGAGGACGACCGCTGGGCCGACCCGCGCGGAGAGTTCCTGGCAGCCAAGCATGCCGATCCGGTCTACCGCCTGCTCGGCACCGACGGTCTCGCCGTTGAGACAGACGAGATGCCCGGGGTCTCACGGCCGGTCACGAGCACCATCGGCCACCATGTTCGGCCCGGACCGCACGACGTCACCGCATACGACTGGGAGCGATTCATGGATTTCGCGGACCTCCACCTCGGGCACCCATCGGGCGCCCCGATGATGCTCAGGGGCGGCTATAACTAGGCAGGACGCAGACGGTCGCGTCGGTCGATCAGGCACGGGCCCCGATGTTCTGGGACAACCGGGTCAGAAGCCTCGAAGCGCAGGTGCTGGAACCGCTCAAGGCGTTGGAGGAGATGCGCGGCATGGCGTACGCCGAGGACGCGGCGGTCGACCGCGTCGTGGCGAGGCTCCAGGCGATTCCAGAATACGTTTCGCTGTTCGCAGCCGCCTTCGGTTCTGGACCGATCGTGGCGGACCATCTCGTGAGCGCGATCGCCGAGTTCGAACGATCGCTCGTGGCAATGAACAGCCCCTTCGACCGGTTCCGGGCGGGCGACACCGAGGCGCTGAGCGAGCAGCAGCGGCGCGGGATGGAGACCTTCGACGACGTCGGCTGCGACCGGTGCCACGAAGGCGTGATGTTCTCCGACTTCGACCTGCGGGCCGAGGGCGTTGCCGAGCATCCGCTGCTCACCGAACCCGACACCGGCGGCGGTCGCTTCAGGTTCCGCACGCCGTCGCTCCGCAACGTGGCGCTCACGGCGCCCTACATGCACAACGGCGTTCTGGAGACGCTCGAGGATGTGCTCCGCTTCTACAACACCGGCCGCTCCGAGAACCCCAACGTCTCGAACGAACGGGGCCGCCGAGGCGATCGAACGACGCCGCGCGTCGACGGTCGCTTCCGCGGGATCGACGAGATGAGCGAGGGCGACATGCAGGACATCGTCGCGTTCATGGAAGCGCTGACCGACGAGGAGTTCGACCGGGCGATCCCCGCGCGGGTGCCGAGCGGGCTACCGGTCTGTGGACGGATCGAGCGGTGACGAGCCAGACCGGCCAGCGGTCGAAGTCGGCCGGCCTCGGCGATGAACGGCCCGCGCTGCCCGCTGACGCGCTCGGCTGACCTCCCCCGGCGTCGCCCTACCGGGCGCACGTTCGGAACCCGGCCACGATATTGCGCCGGTGCCGGATGAAGAAGTTCCGCCAGGTGTTCCGGACCATCCGCGACCGCGTCGTCCAGCCGCCCCCTCGCAGCACCGGTTTCTGCCCGAAGTAAGGCTGCGAGTACTCCCGGTAGGGGCCGGGCACGAAGCCCGGGTAGGGCTCGAGGTAGCTGCCGGTCCACTCCCAGACGTTGCCGATCATCTGGCGGCAGCCGCACGAACTGTCGCCCGCCGGGAACGCGCGCACGTCGACGACGCCGCCGTGCCGGTAGTCGAGGTTGGCCCGCTCGGTCGTCGGCGCGGCCTCGCCCCACGGAAAGTGGTCCTTCTCGGGCCCGCTAGCCGCGCACTCCCACTCGGCCTCGGTCGGGAGGCGCCGCCCGGCCCAGACGCAGTAGGCCTGCGCTTCGTACCAGTTCACGTGGACGACCGGACACCACGGATCGAGCGGCACGACGCGATCGAACAGGTGCTGGCACCACGCCCCGTCCCGCTTCGTCCAGAAACGTGGATGTTCGGCGCCTTCCCGCCGCCGCCACTCCCACGCGTGCTTGGCCCAGTGGCGCCGCGTCACGTAGCCGCCGTCGTCGACGAACTCGACGAACTGGGCGTTCGTCACCGGGGTGTTCGCGATGCGAAACGGGGCGATCTCCACCGGATGCGCCCACTTCTCGTTGTCGAAGACGAACGGGTCGACCCTCGGCGCACCAAGGAGATGGGTGCCGCCCGGCACGTCGACATCGCGCGGCGTGTAGGCCGGGTCGACCTCGACGTTGCGCAGGCGCTGGGCCAGGCCCTCGAGCGCCGGTCGCGGGTAGGCCAGCGTCTGGCGAACCATCGTCAGATTCTCGGCGTGCATCTGTTCGTGCTGCGTGACGAGGCGATAGACGTGCGCCTCCTGCTCGGTCGGCTCGCGTTGCTCGAGGCGGCCCACGCAGCGGTCCAGCACGGCCTGCAGATACGCCAGCGTCTCGGCGCGCGATGGAAACGGGTGGTCCCAGCGCACCTTGTACACGACGTTGAACGCGTCGTAGATCGAATCGCCGTTGGCGAGGGCCGGCGCCTCGTCGTAGAGGTGGCGGAGCACGAAGAACTCCTGGAACCAGCCGACGTGGCCGACCTCCCAGATGGGCGGCTCCAGAGAATGCTCCCGAGGACCGAGCATCTGGTCGTCGGTCAACCCCTCGAAGATCGCCAGTTCCACCCGGCGAGCGTCGCGCAGATCGTCGATGAGGTCGGCGGCTATGGTGCGGGTCGCGTGCATAATCGATTGTCAGCCCGGCGCGGCAGAGGCAGTATAGGCCACGGAGGTCGTCCATGCCTGATCTGACCCGTCGCGCGTTTCTCGCCTCGGCCTCGGCCCCGGCCTCGGCCGTGTTCGCGCTGCCGAGACGCCAGCCGGCGGAACCGGCGACCGCCCTCGCCCTGGTCGGCGATCGCTATCACAACGCCGATCACTATCGCTCCGCCTTCGGCAAGACGTTCGTGCGTGACATGGGCCTGTCGATCGACTTCTCGGACGACGTGACGGTGCTCAACGAAGAGCGTCTCGGACGTTACCGGATGCTCATCGTCCTGCGCGACGGCATGATCTGGCCCGACGGCCACGGCAATCCGAGCAGCAACGCCGGCTGGTGGGCGCAGGGCCAGCCCGAGATCGTCAGCGACCCGCCGCTCCCGGTGATCGAGCCGCGATCGGTCGGCTTCATGACGCCGGCGATGGGCCGCGCGGTGAAGCGCTTCGTCGAACGTGGCGGGGCTGCCCTGCTGTATCACAACGTCACCTACATCGCGCCGTACAACGACGACTTCCGCGACGTGTTGGGCGCCGTCACCCGGGGACACCCGCCGACGCGCACATTCAAGGTCAGGGTGATCGACCCCGACCACCCGATCACGCGGGGGGTCCGCGACTTCATCGTCACCGATGAACAGCACTTCGTGGAGTACCAGAAAGACCCCCAGCACCTGCTGCTCGAGAGCGTCAACGAGGATGGGTTGACCCACGGGGACTGGGGCACGCGGTCGGCCGCCGGCTGGGCCCACGCGTACGGACAGGGCCGGGTCTGCTATCTTGCGCCGGGCCATCTGATCTCCGCGATGTGGAACCCGGAGTACGAGAAGATCCAGCGCAACGCCGCGCGATGGCTGCTGCGCCAGGCCTAATGGTCGGCGCGGACCGACAGAGGAGTCAGATCATGCCGTGGTCACGATTGGCGGTCGCTTCCCTCCTGCTCCTGACCTGTTCGTCGAGGGCTCACGCGGCCGCCGTGCCGCTCGACATGAGCGCGGTGCGCCCGGGACCGGTCTCGGTCCGGGCCGACGGTGATGCGCTGGTCGTGGCCTGGCCCGACGAGACGGGCCGCGACTGGACGGCGACGTTCTCGCTCGACCCCGAGCAGCCACTGATCAGGTCGATCGCCGTCGCGAACGCCGTCGTCGTGAGTGCGGCCGAGCCGGTCTACCGTGGCGAGACCGGCATCCGCCGGCGGGGGTGGAACGCGTTCTTCGACTACCCGCCCAGCCATCCCGACGGGACACGCCAGGCGCAGGGCGTGTTCACACTCCGCTCGGCACGCGTCCGCAGCGTCGGCGACCGCATCGAAGTGTTGTTCGATGGCCTGCGGATGGGGCCGTTCGACGGCGGAATCGCCTACACGTTCTTTCCGGGCAGCCGGCTGCTGCAGCAAGAAGCGCTGATGACAACCTACGACGCGGACGTCGCCTACTACTACGACGCCGGGATCGAGATGGCCGCCGCGGACGATCGGACGCCCGGCAACAACATGCAGACCGCGATCGCCTACTACGACACGCGCGGCGATCTCACCCACGAGACCGCTAGCGGACTCGAACCCGAGCGCGTGCCAGTCCGGGTGCGGCATCGCACGCTCGCGATGCAGACCGACGGCGGCAGCGTGGCGGTGTTCCCGGCGCCGCACCAGTACTTCTTCCCGCGGGACTTCACGTCCAATCTGGGCTACCTCTGGCACCGCGCCTGGCGCGGCCGGGTCGCGCTCGGCATCCGACAGATCGGCGACACGAACTGGCAGTTCTACCCGTGGATGAATGCCCCACCTGGCCGGCCGCAGCGGATGTCACTGTTCCTGCTGCTGACGGACGGCGCGCCCTCACCCGCCCTCGAGCAGGTCCTGCGCTACACCAATGCCGATCGATTCCCGCCGCTCGACGGGTACAAGACGCTCAGCACGCACTGGCACCTCGCGTACACGGTGCAGGCGCTGGCCAACGGGTTCGACTGGACGCCGCCGTTCAAGCCGGTGCTCAAAGCGATGGGGGTCGACGCGTCGATCATCATGGACTTTCACGGCGACGGACACCCGCGTGACCTCACCGACGTGCGGCTCGAGGAACTCGACGCTTACTTCGGGGCGCTTCGGGCGCAGTCAGACGAGGACTTCCTGCTCATCCCCAGCGAAGAAGCCAACGTCCACCTCGGCGGGCACTGGGCCGTGACCTTCCCGAAGCCGGTGTACTGGTTCATGGACCGGCCGGAGGGCGGCGCCTTCGAGATGCCACACGCCGAGTACGGCACGGTCTACAGCACGGCCGACGCCGCGGAACTGCTCGACCTGGTCCGCCGCGAGGGCGGCTTCATGTACCAGACACATCCGCGGACCAAGGGCTCAACCGGCTTTCCCGATCGGATTCTCGCGACCGACCACTTCCAGGACCCGCGCTATCTGGGCGCGGGCTGGAAGGCGATGCCGTCGGACCTGTCGTCGCGGCGGCTGGGCGACCGCTCCCTCGACCTGCTCGACGACCTCAGCAACCTCGGACACCGGAAGCAGATCTTCGGCGAGGTCGACGTCTTCCAGTTCGACGCGACGCACGAACTGTATGCCCATATGAACATCAACTACGTGAAGCTCGACCGGCTGCCGGCGTTCGACGACTGGGGTGAGGTGCTCGAGCCCTTGGCCAGCGGCGAGTTCTTCACGACAACCGGCGAGGTGCTCCTGCCCAACGTCGATCTCTCGGCGTCCACGACCGGTCGCATCGTCGCGCAGGTCAGCGCCGCGTGGACGTTCCCCCTCCACGCGGCGGAGATCGTCTGGGGCGACGGCACCCAGATTCACCGGGAAACGATCCCGCTCGGCGCCGCGCGTGAATTCGGGCGTGACACCTTCGAGTGGTCGGCCGAGGCCCCGGGGTGGACCTGGGCCCGCATCGCCCTGTGGGATGTGGCCGGCAACGGCGCGTTCGTGAACCCGGTGTGGCGGGACTAGACGGCCACTCCCGGGCCACTGGGCCCACATCAGGGTGCCAGTCGATCGGTGATGACCTAGGGTCTGCACCCGTCAGCTTCATCCAGGTAGCGATGGCCGTCGACGGTGGACACGCCCGCGGAGACGACATAGCTCGCGCCGTCCGCCGCTGACTCGCTGGTATGCATGGTGAATTCCACAGGGACGCCTGCGGACGATCCGCCGCGCAAGGCCTCCTCGATCGCCCGGCCCTGCATCGTGTCCGGCGTCTCGAGACCGAGCAGACGGAGCAGCGTCGGCGCCAGGTCGACGTTCGCCGTCGGCACGTCGCTGACGGCGCCCTCGCGGAAGTCCGGGCCGACCGCGATCAGCGTGGCGTGAATGTCGAACGGGCTCGTCGAGCCGTGGCCGGCGGTGCCACGCTGGCTCGTCGTCCCGGCGTAGCCGTGTTCGTTGACGTCCGGCGTCCAGTCCGCCGACACCAGAATGTCCGCCGCGCGCGCGTGGTCCCAGTGGACGAGCGCCCGGGAGAGTGTCCCCGGCACGATCCCCTCCGGCGCGCCGGGCGCGGACGGGCGCGTGAAGATCGCACCGTAGCCCGGCGCGCGCTGGAGCGCGGAGACGATTCTGGCGACCTTCTCGTCTTTCGCGTCATCCTCGTCATCCCCATTAGAGCCGTCGCGGACGTAGATGGCGCCTTCCGCCCTCACGACGTCAGGCAAGCCGTCCGCGAGCGTGCCGGTGTAGGGTGCGAGCAGCGCATCCAGCTCCATCTCGCCGGTGAGCGTCGAGAACCCGTGGTCAGAGGCGACCAGAAGGTTGACGTCATCGAGGGTCGCCATGATCCGGGCGATTTCGCCATCGACGGCTTCAAGGGCCGCGAGCGCCTCGGGTGAGCCGACACCGCTCGCGTGGGACGCCCCGTCCAGGTCGCCCATCCACAGGATCGTCACGTCGGGCCGGAGTTCGGTCACCACGTACCGCAGGTAGACGTCGACGATCCACCGCGTCCGGTCGGCCACCTCGGCCTCGGGTGCGAGACGCCGGCCGAGCGCATCCGCGAGCTCCGCGTCGAGTTCCTCGGGAAGGGTGTAGTCGGGATGGATCACCGCCCCGCCCGCGACGGTGGGGTTGAGCAACATCCCGGAGCCTTGCGTGCCGGAGCTGAGCACCACGAGCGAGCGGCCCGCCTCGGCGAGCACCTCCCCGAGGGTCGTCGCGGTGAGCAGTCGCCCGTCGCTCGCGAGGGCGATCGCGTCGAGCACGCTCTTCGAGCCGGTACTCACGCCGCTCCCGGCATCCACGGCGGGCACGTACACCGTGTTACCCATCAGGCCGTGGGCGGCGGGATAGGCGCCGGTGGAGATCGACGCCGCGTTGACCCGCGTCACCGTCGGAAACACGGCATGATGATTCGTGAAGACCACGCCACGCTGACCGAGGTCGTGAAGCACCGGCGTCAGCTCGGCGGTCACGAGGTCGGGACGCAGACCGTCCACGACGATCAGGAGGTGTGTGCGCTCGTCAGGCTCGCGGGCGTCGTCGGCTGGCTGACAGCCGGCGGAGAGCGCCGCCACGAGCAGCCCTGCCAGACCGCATCGCGCGAGCGTGTCCGGCCGCCAGAACGCGTGCATCGGAACTCCTCTTCCCACCACCCGGCGTTCACGCGATCGACAGCCTGTTCGTGCTGTCACCGATGCGGTCCCACCCGATGCCATAATGGAGTACATCTGTCAGGAGAACAACCGGCATCAGTATCCGCTGACGGATGACTTCGGGGACCCGAGCTTCACGATCCGCCGCAACTAGCAGTGTCATTCCCGAGTGACGTGAGTTCTCGATCGGCCCGAATCCTCGGCGCGCTGGCTCTCGTCGTAGCCCTCACGCCGCCCGCCGCGGGAGTGCCGCCGCCACCATCGGGACAAGACGCCACCTCTCCAGCGTCCCAGCTCGAAGCCATCCTGGCGCAGGGCGAGATCCGTGTCGGCACGACCGGCGACTACCGCCCGTTCAGCTATCGCAGGCCCGACGGGACCTACGAGGGGTTCGATATCGACGCCGCGCGCCGGCTGGGTGAGGCCTTGGGCGTCGTGGTCAGGTTCGTGCAGACGAGCTGGCCGACGCTCGTGGACGACCTGGACGCCGGCCGCTTCGACATCGCGATGTCTGGGATCACGCGCACGCCCGAGCGGCTCGCCGTAGCCACGCTGTCGGATCCGTATCTCTCGATCGGGAAGTCGCCGCTCGTGCGCGCCGCGGACCGGGAGCGCTTTCCCGATCTCGACGCGATCGATCGCCCAGGAGTGCGGATCGGCGTCAACCCCGGGGGCACGAACGAGACATTCGTGCGGGTGCGGATCACGCGGGCCACGATCGTCGTCATCGAGGACAACCTCTCCATCCCCGACGCGGTCGCGACGGGACGCGTCGACGTCATGGTGACCGACAACGTCGAGGCGGTGCTCGTCGCCGGTGAGGATCCGCGCCTGGCGGCCGTCTCGCCGGACACGCCGTTCACGCGCGAAGCGCTGAGCTACCTGCTCCCGCGCGGCGACTCCGCGCTGCTGGAGCGAGTCAACCTCTGGCTCCGCCGAATGACGGCGACCGGCGAACTCGATCGGCTGCGCGAACGGTGGATGACGGATCCGGCATCGAGCGGCGCCGCCCTGGCCAGCCCGACTCAGCGCCGCTCGAACGTCGCGTCCATGAGGACCCAGACGTCGGGATCCAGCACCACGGACGGCGGCTCGCCGTCGACCGCGATCGTGAACCGGCCGGTCCGCTCGCGCAGCTCGATCCGCTCGACGCGGCGCTCGGCCTGCCCGTCAACGGACAGGCCCACAGTCAGCGGCAGCCGGAACGAGTCGCCGGACTGCGTCTGGCGCAGCTCGATCTCCACCCGGCCGCCGTCCGCGTCGTACCGCCAGCTGCCGTCGACGCGCGGCACGCCACCGCGATAGAGCCACTGCTCGAAGAACCAGCCGAGATCCTGGCCGCCCACCTCCTCCATCACCCGCCGGAAGTCGTCGGTCGAGGCGTTGGTGTCGCGGTAGCGCCGGTAGTACTCGCGGATGCCCGACCAGAACTCGTCGGTGCCGAGGACGCCGCGCAGCATGTGCAGCGTCCAGCCGCCCTTCTGGTAGATCTGACGGCTCAGGACGTCAGCCATGTCCGACAACTCGTCGTGCACGACGCGGTAGTCGGGGTTCGACGCGTCGAAGCGGATCACGGCGTCCCGGCTGCGCTCCAACCCCGCGACGAACCGGTCGCGGCCGAACGCGTGCTCGGTGAACAGCAGTGCGAAGTACGTCGCGAACCCCTCGCTCAGCCAGACATCGTCCCAGTCGTCCTCGGTCACCGAATCGCCGAACCACTGGTGCGCTATCTCGTGCGCGACCAGTCCGGTCAACCGGCCCTCTCCCTTTACGCTGTTCTCGCCGTAGAAGATCGCCGAGGCCAGTTCCATGCCGCCGCCGAGATCGGCCGCCTGCACGTTCGCCAGCTTCTCGTACGGGTACGGACCGATCTGTTCGCTGAAGAACTCCATCACCTGGCGAGCGGGCGGCTCGAAATCCCGAATGCCGGCGTCGCGATCCTGACGGAAGACCCAGGTCTGCAGCGGGACGCCCGCGACCTCGCCCGCATGATGTACGGCGAAGCGCGCCGCGCCGAGCGCGTTGAGCCACGACGCGATCGGCACCGACTGCTTCCAGTGCGTCCGGCGGAGATCGCCCGGAAGGTCGAGGGTCTCCTGCAGCCGCCCGTTCGACACGACCTGATAGTGGCTCGGGGCCGTCACGATGAACTCGCTGGTCGCCTTGTCGTAGGGATGATCGACGGTTGGCAGCCACTGGCGGGCGCGGTGCGGCCAGTTGTTACTGAAGAACGACCGCTCCCCATGCTTGTTCGAACCGATCGACAATCCGGCCGCAGGCTCGCCCTGGTACACGACGGTGAAGCCGCCAAGCTCGCCCGCGCGAGACGGGGTCGGGAGCGTCACCCGCAGCCGGTCGTCTTGATGCACGAACGCCAGCGCCTGACCACCGAGCGGCATTGCCTCGATGGCCATGACGGCCGTCACCGTCATCCCGGTCCCGGCGGAGACCGACGCAAGATCCAGGGCTACCTCGGTCAGGCCGTCGGTACGGAAGCGGATCCGGACGGTCGCTTCCCCTGAAATCTCATCGGTCGCGTCGCTGAGCCCGATCCGGAAGACGTAGTGTTCGACGTCGATGCCGGGCTGCCGGGGGAAGATGTCGGCGCTCACGGGTGCGGAACCGAACCCCACGAACAGCAAGGGCAGGAGGAGCAGCAGCGGATACCGGATCATGTCCCTCAGCATATCGTGGGGTCCCCCGTGAGCCGATTCTCCGCCGCTTCACGCATTCCCAAGTAGAGCCCGGCACGTGGGGGCGCCGAAGGAGGGGGCATGAAAGAAATGGGACGGGCGGGGACGGAACGGCGGACGGAGCGACGGGCCAAACGGGCGCGACCACGGCGGCCCTCGACGCGGTACAGGGCGCCGCTGAGGGCGCTGCTCGACGAGCAGGCCCGATCGGTGGTCGCACCCTTCCCATCGCAGGTGCGGTGGATGGTGCGAGCCTACGGCGACTGAGGATCCGAAACCGCTACTGCCTCGGAGTCCCAGGCCGGCGCGTCCGAAGGCCCAAGAATAGGGGCTGTTTTGACGGATCGCCTTCCGCTCGCCCGAAACGACCCCGATTGACACAAATTCATCCGCGATATGCGACACTAAGAGGGCACAACGCGACGTAGACGGCCCCAACGGGGCCACTTCTAAAAGGAACGAGCATGTCCACGACGACCGGTACCATTTCGCGGCTGACTGACAAAGGATTCGGGTTCATCGCTGGCCCCGACGGCACGGAGTATTTCTTCCATCAGTCGGCATGCATCGGCACGCCCTTCGATCAGCTCCGGGAAGGTCAGACCGTCTCGATGACGATCGGCCAAGGCCCGAAAGGCCCCCGCGCAGAGGACGTCAAGGCCGAATAGCCCTTCATCTCACCGGTCCCAACAACCACGAGTAACTTCCAAGGACTGGGGTGTTCGAGAGCACCCCGGCCGGCGGAGTGGTGTGGCCGGCGGCCGCGCGAACGGGTGCGCCGTTTCCTTCGCGACAGGCAAGAAGTAGACTGGGGTCGGATGCACGATCCACCGCTGCACGACGAAACGGCCCTCCGCTGGAACTTCCTCGAAGCCGAGAGCGACCCCTGCGTCGTCGTTTCCGAACGGATGGAGTTCGTCTACGTGAACGAGGCGGCACAGGCCCTCGTGCCGGCGCAATGGTTCGGCAAGCGTTGTTTCGAGGTGTTGCCGGTCGTCGACGAGACGTGCGCGTTCCACTGCCCGAAGATCGACGCCCTCAGCGAGGGCGCTGACTCGGCCTCGGCCGATGTCGTGTACTGCGAGGAGACCCTCTACACGGACCGCCTCGATCAGGTGGTCCTGGGCGTCGGCCTCATTCCGCTGGGCACGGAGCGCACCGATAGAGCCCGAGCCGTGTTCGTCCTGCGAGCCAAGGAAGGCACCGCGGACCCCGCGCAGTTCGAAGCGCAGCTGTTGCAGGACGCCGCCAGGGTGCGGGCGCGTATCCTGACCAGTGCTCGCTGATCTGCAGCTGTCCACGACCGACTGGATCGTCGGCGGCTTCTTCATCTACATCGCGATACTCGGCGCGTTCCGCCCGCTGGCATTCGGGCAGCGGGTGCGCGTGCTGCTCATTGCCCTGGCCTGTATCGGAGCCGCGGCGCTGCTGGCCGCCGAGCCTCCCTGGCCGGCGCCGATCACGAGCAGCAACGCCAGGCTCGTTTCGGCCACGACCAGACCGCTTCTGAGCCGCTCGTGCCGGAGGGACGCCGTCGCGCCCTTCGTCCCATCCTTCAGGTCCATCGCGGGGCTGGCGCCCGCGCTCGAGACGGCCGGCCGTCGCACTGGCGTTGCCGCCCCCTGGAAAGAAAAAAGGCGGGGCTCGTTACCGAACCCCGCCTGCTACTACTAGAGGTCCGCGGGACTGAAGTCCCGCGCCACAGCATTGACTACGGCAATGCCATGGCCGCCAGGCCGCCGGCGAGCTGGATGATCACGTACTGCTTTCCATCGTGGACCCAGGTCGACATCCCGTATCGCGTGTTGCCGGGAATCTCGACCGTGCCCAACCGCTCGCCAGTCTGCTTGTCGATGGCGAAGAACGCCGCGGTGTCGTCGGCCAGTTGACCCGACGCCAGGAGCAGATTCGGCGTGACCGTCATCGCCGAGTGGCCACGCCGGCCCGGGTTGGTCGGTACATCCTCGACACCCTGCAACATCGGATGATTCGTGATGAGTTCCTGCTGCTCCGTGGGCGCATCGCCGTGCGGGATGACCCAGAGATACTCACCGGTGCTCAGGTCGATCGCGCTGATCCGGCCGATCGGCCCCTTCCAGATCGACAACCCGTCGATCGACTCGGGGTCCGGGCCTCGGCGTCCAAAGCCGCCGCCACCGCGGCCGATCTGGCGGGCCCAATCGACGATCGTCGTGCCGGTCTGGTTCCGGTTCTCGAGCGGCGAGTCGACCGCCGGCGCCAGCAGCGTCGTGCCGCACCCGCTGTGCGACGTGATGAAGATGACACCCGACGTCGGGTCCGCCACGGCCGGGCCCGTGATGTTCACGCCACCGGTCGACCCCGGACAGATCCGCGCGCCGGCGAGGCCCTGCTCGTTGCCGACGTGGGTCGGCGGGTTGAAGAGCGGGGCGAACGAGTTGTTCTCGAGGGCGACCTCGAGCGCACGCGCTCTGATCTCGGGCGTGTAGTCGATCAGGTGGTCTTCCTGACGCCCCTGGAGATCGAACGGCGCCGGCTTCGTCGGAAACGGCTGCGTCGGTGAGAGCCTCTCACCCGGCACGTTCGACTCGGGCACTTCGCGATCCTCGATCGGCCAGATCGGCTCGCCGGTCTCGCGGTTGAGTGCGTAGAGGAACGCCTGCTTGGTCGCCTGGTAGATCCCCTTCACCGGACGGCCGTCAACCTCGACGTCGAGCAGGACCGGCGCGGTCGGCGTGTCGTAGTTCCAGATGTCATGGCGCACCATCTGGTAGTGCCACTTCCGCTCGCCGGTCTTCACATCGAGCGCAATGAGGCTCGTCGTGTAGAGGTTGTCCCCCGGGCGGAAGCCGCCGTAAAAGTCCATCGTCCCGCCGTTGGTCGGGATGTAGACCAGACCCAGCTCGGGATCGGACGCCATCGGCGCCCAGGACGAGACGTCGCCCGACCACTGCCAGGCGTCGTTCTCCCAGGTCTCGTGGCCGAACTCACCCGGCCGCGGGATGACGTTGAACTTCCAGAGCAGGTCGCCGGTCCGCGCGTCGTAGCCGAGGATGTCGCCGGGAACGTTCTCCTGGCGGGTCTGGTTGTAGCCCTGCTCCGCCGAGTTGCCCACGACGACGACGTCGTTGACGACGATCGGCGGCGAGGAACTCGTGATGTAGCCCAGTTCGAGCGGGATCCCCTGGTAGGGGTCGTACTCCTGGTTGGCGTTCACCCACGGACCCCAGTCGCTGATCAGGTCCTCGACCATGTCGACGGTGCCGCTCGCGCGGAACCCGTCGACTGCCACCGGACGGCCCCAGTTCTCGAGCGGGATGCCGGTGTCGGCGTCGAGCGCGTGCAGGAAGAACGCCGGGCTCGAGATGTAGATGACGCCGCGTCCGTCGATCTCGCCGTAGGCGATACCCTTGCCGTAGCCCTTCCGCATCGAGTACTCGTGCCGGAAGGTGTTCGGCTCGGTGAAGCTCCAGATCAGCTCACCGGTCGCCGGATCGAGCGCGATCACGTGGCGTCGGCTGCCGGTCACGGTGATCAGCTTGCCGTCGATGTAGCTCGGCGTCGCCCGGCTCGTGCTCGAGCCGAAGCTGCCAGCGTCCCACTCCCAGGCCACTTCGAGGAGCTCGAAGTTCTCGGAGTCGATCTCGTCAGCCGGTGAGTAGCGCGTGTGCCAGGCGTCTCCGCCGAGATAGGTCCACGCGCCGTTCTCGGTCCCCGGGCCCTGCGCGGTAGCGGCCATCGGCGCCGCCAGCAAGATGCCGCACGCAAGAACCAGCCAGACGGCGGGGCGCCTCGTGCCTTCCCTCGTTCGTTTCATCAAGAACTCCTGTGTCAGGTCGAGCCTCAATTCGTGGGCCATTATAGATAATCGCGCGCCGGACCGCCTATCGCGCCCATCCCCCCGGGCTAACCCCGGCGCTACCCTTTCCTGACGCCCGGGCCAGGGGTTTTGTTTCTCTTGCCCGAACACCTAGAATTGGACCCGTTTACCACTCCAACCACGAAGGAACCAACCATCATGGAACGACGTGAATTCATCAAATCAACGGCAATGGGCTCGATCGGACTGGGCGCGGCGGATCTAGCTGCGAGCAGCTCGCGAACGGACTCGGCACAGGCAGCCACCCCGAAGATCCTGATCGCCGGGGGCGGCTTCGGCACGACGTTCATCAGGTACATGGCGGAGCTAACCGGCAAGCCGCGGCCGAAGATCTGCTACCTGCCGACCGCTTCGGCCAGCAGCGAGGTCAACCCGACCCGCTGGTACGAGAACTGCGCGCCGCTCGACGTCATTCCCTCGGTTCAGCGGAGTTTCATCGCCAGCACCCGGATGGACCAGACCTGGGAGGAGGCGCTGCTCTCGGTCGACGGCATCGTGGTATCGGGCGGCAACACGCTGAATCAGCAGGTCATCTGGAAGGCCCACGGCATCGACGAGGTGCTCAGGAAGGCCTGGAACCAGGGGATCGTTCTCGGCGGCGCGAGCGCCGGGTCGCTCTGCTGGTTCGAGGAGGGCACGACCGACTCGCGGCCGATCGAATTGACGAAGGTCGAATGCCTCGGTCTCCTCGCGGGCAGCCACTCGCCGCATTACAGCTCGGAGGAGGCCCGCCGGCCCGACTATCACCGGATGATCCTCTCGGGCGAACTGAAGCCTGGTTATGCCTGCGACAACAACGCGGGGATCTACTTCGAGGGTACCGAGGTCAGGCGCGTCGTCCACACGCGTGACGACGCGAAGGTGTACTACGTCAGCGTCCAGAACGGCGAGATCGTCGAGGAGGAACTGACAGCGGAGATGATCGAATAGCGGGGCATGCGGGCGCGCAGCTCCCCTTCACCGTGACGACGTCCCCGACGTTCATCGTCCGCCGGGTCCGGCCGGATCGGATGAGCTGATTCGGACCCCGGTTCTCGGCTTCTGGCAATGACAATGTCTGCGGACTGGATAGGAGAGATGATCATGTCGAACGTGAAGCGCGGTGGACTCGTAGCAGCGATGGCGCTCCTCGCGCAGTTCGTCTGCGGAGGGCACGTCTTCGCCCAGGCGCTGCCGAACCCGTATCGCGCGGTCGACGGCTGGGCGCAGCTGCCCAATGGCCGGACGATGGGCGCCGTGGGCGGCGTGACGATCGACGCGACGGGCGACCACGTCTGGGCGGTCATCAGATGCGACGCGACGGCCCCGGAACGTTTCGGCAACGAGTGCCTCGACTCCGACCTCGACTCGGTCCTCCAGTTCGATCTCGAGGGCCGCGTCGTCGAGAGCTTCGGCGGCGGGATGTTCATCTGGCCCCACGGCATCGACGTCGGTCCGGACGGCAACGTCTGGGTGACCGACGCGGTCGCCGCAGGACGGACGCCGGAGGGCACCCGCGGCCATCAGGTCGTCAAGTTCAGCCCGACAGGCGACGTCCTGATGACGCTCGGCACGCCCGGCGAGCCGGGCGCCGGTCGGGACCATTTCAACGCCCCGAGCGATGTCGTCGTCGCCGACAACGGCGACATCTTCATCGCGGATGGCCACGGCGACGACACGAACAACCGGGTCGTGAAGTTCTCTAGCGACGGCACCTATCTGATGGAGTGGGGCCGGACCGGCTACGCGCCTGGCGAGTTCCGAACGCTTCATGCCATCGCGATCGACTCGCAAGGCCGCGTCTTCGTGGGCGACCGCTCGAACAATCGCGTCCAGATCTTCGATCAGGACGGCGAGGTGCTGGCCGTCTGGACGCAGTTCGGCCGGCCGAGCGGTGTCTTCTTCGGAGAGAACGATCGGATCTATGTCGCCGACTCGGAATCGGACGACGTCCAGAACCCGGGCTGGGAGATGGGGATCCGCATCGGCGATGCCCGCACCGGCTGGGTCGACGAGTTCATCCTCTACCCGTGGGGGGACCCGCGCTCGACTGCCGGGAACGGCGCGGAGTTCGTCGCCGTCGACCGTCTCAGGAACCTCTACGGGGGTGAGCCGCGTCCTAGAAAGCTACAGAAGTACGTCCGGGTTAGACCGTAAATTTGTCGCCACGGACGTCGTCGTTACGAGTATATGGAGGGAATCCGATGAAACGAGTCATGTTGGTACTACTCGTCGTGCTGGCCGCTGCCGCGGCAGCGGAGGCTCAATCGAACGAAGAAATCATCGCCCGCGCCGTCCTCGCGGCGCCCGGGCGCGCTCAGGAAGGGGCCGGCGTCGTCAACTGGGACGCCGATGGCAACCGGGTGATGCTCAAGGAGAGCGAGAACGGGTTTGTCTGCTGGGACCGGTCAGGCCAGTTCGGTCAGCGCCCGTTCAGCGTCCAGTGCACCAACGTGGGCAACATCGAGCGCTACGAGCAGAACCGGGAGTTCTTCAAGGCCGGCGGCGATCGCGACGGCTGGAACGCACTGATGGCCGAGGCCGAGGAGAACGGTACGCGCAAAGTGGCCGTGTTCGGCTCGATCTACTACTACATGTCGGGTGACGACCAGGAGAGTGCCGGGCAGCATCTGGTGATCGCCGTGCCCTTCGCAACCGCCGAGTCGATCGGCATCCCGGCCGGGCGCACCGGCGGCGCTGTGTCAATCATGGGCGCGGGCACGTCCGGCGCGCACCTGATGATCGCCGGTCGCTAGCCGCGGCAGTGTTGCGGCCGCGGGTGGTTGGTGAACACCGACGCCGCCCGCGGCCGTCATTTCGAGGAGAGTGAGATGATCCGGAAAACGCTAGTCGTTCTGGCCGTGGGCCTGCTGTCATTCACAGTGTCGGTGGAGGCACAGGAGGTCCATGGCACGGCCCTTCACGACTTCACGGTCGTGACCGTCGTCGATGGGCTGGAAATCCCCTGGTCGATCGCCTTCCTGCCCGATGGCGACATGCTGGTCACCGAGCGGCCGGGTCGCCTCCGCATCGTCCGGGAAGGCATCCTCCTCCCTGACCCGGTGCCCGGCTTACCCGAGGTTCACGCGGAGGGCCAGGGTGGTCTGTTCGACGTTCGCCCGCATCCGCAGTTCGCGTCGAACCGGCTCCTCTACATCGCCTACGCCGACCCGAACGACGGCGCGTCGACGACGCACGTCATCCGAGGCCGATTCGAGAACGACCGCCTGAGCGACATCGAGGACATCTTCATCGCCGTCGCCGAGGGCCGGAACGGCCACTACGGCGGGAAGCTCGCCTTCGACCGCGACGGGTATCTCTTCATCACGACGGGTGACCGCCAGGCGCCGTCGACAGGCGATCTCGAGGCACATCCGGCGCAGGACCTGATGAATCATCACGGCGTCACCGTGCGGCTCCACGACGACGGCCGGGTGCCGGACGACAATCCGTTCGTCGGGCGCGACGATGCGCTGCCCGAGATCTGGAGCTACGGCCACCGGAACATGCAGGGCCTCGTGATTCATCCGGACACGAACGACGTCTGGGTCACCGAGCACGGCCCGCAGGGCGGCGACGAACTGAACCGCGACCAGGTCGGGCTGAACTACGGCTGGCCGGTCATCGGCTACGGCGTGAACTACCGGAGCGGGTCGGCGATTCACGAGGGGACGATGCGCGAGGAGATGGAGCACCCCGACCACTTCTGGGTGCCGTCGATCGCCGCGTCGGGGCTGATGGTCTACACCGGCGATCAGTTCCCCGAGTGGCAGGGCAACATCTTCGCCGGCGGCCTCGCGGGTCAGCAACTCGCACGCCTCACGATGAGTGTCGACGCGCGGACCGTCGAACGCGAGGAAACGCTGCTGCAGGGTCTGGGCCGGGTCCGCGACGTGCGGCAGGGGCCGGACGGCTACATCTATCTGGCCATCGAGAATCGCGGCGGCGCCCTCACGCCGATCGTGCGCCTCGAACCGGTGAACTGAACAATGCGCAGGGCAGGGCTCTAGCCCTGCCGTTCGACTCAGAGGGCGGCACGCCTTGGCGTGCCGCCCTTTTTTCTACCGTCGCCCCGACCACTCCCGGCGCGCCGGCTGGCACTCGGGCCATCCGCCGACCTCGCCCGTCGTCGGGTTCACAGGGAACTCGGTCCTTCTGTCGCGCGGCACCCGCTCGGTCTCCTCCGACGCCATGTAGGTGAGGAGCGCGTAGAGCGTCGCGTTGTGCTGGAGATCCGAGAAGACGACCTTGTCGAAGGTGTCGCGGTTGGTGTGCCAGGTGTACGGGCTGTAGCTCCAGTTGAGCGCCCGCAGGCTGAACGCCGGGGCACCGTAGCAGACGAACGACGCGTAGTCGCTGCCGCCGCCGCCCGGCATCCCGGGGAAGCTGAAGTCTACTTCCGCCGAGAACTCCGCCGGCAGCCCCGAGAACCAACGCGCCATGAAGCCCGACGCGCCGATCAAGCCCTGATTGCCCACGGCGATGATCCGCCCGGTGCCGTTGTCCTGGTTGAACAGCGCCTGGAGGTTCTCGACGACCTCCGGGTTGTCCTCGGTGTAGGCGCGCGAGCCGTTCAGCCCCTGCTCTTCGCCACCCCAGTGGCCGACGATGATCGTCCGGCGCGGGTTGGGATACGCCACCTTCAGGATCCGCATCGCCTCGAGCATCACCAGCGACCCGGTGCCGTTGTCGGTCGCGCCCGACGCGAGATCCCACGAATCGAAGTGCGCCGACAGGACGATGTACTCGTTGGGCAGTTCGGTCCCGGGAATCCGACCGATCGTGTTGAAGACCGGCCCCTCGCCGAGCAACTCGGCGTCGGAAACGACCTCGATGACCGGGCCCTGACCGTTCTCGGCCAGGCGATGCAGCAGGCCGTAGTCCTCGCAGCCCGCCGTCAACGACACCATCTGCTCCGATCCGATACTGGAGAACATCTGGTGCGCGCCCCATCCACGTGACCAGCGCGACGCGATGATGCCGGCCGCGCCGGCCGCCTCCATCCGCTGGGCGATCGCGGTTTCCGAGCCGCGGCCGACGATCTCCAGGCCGATCCGGCCCATCTTCGCCCGCCAGGCCTCCTCGGCCTCGGTCCGCGCTTCGCGCATCTCGGTGAACGATGACTCGGTCGCCCACTGATCCCAGTCGGCGTCGGGCCGGCAGGTCGGCTGCGCGAAGGCGATCGCGACGAACTTGCCGCGCACGCTCGGCAGCCAGCCCTCGAACGCCGCCTCGTCGCCCAGGTCGGGGATCGTCACGACCTCGGCGCGCAGTGGCTGTCCGCCGGTTCCCGGGCTCCAGGAGAGGAGCGCCGCCTCGAGCGTCCGGACGCGCGGCTCGACGAGATCGACGTGCGTCCGGCCGCGCTCCCACTGCATCCAGGTGCCGTACTCCTGATTCTCGGCCTCGATCCCCCACCCGGTGTAGGTGTCGACCAGCCAGTCGTTCGCCTTCTTCTTGCCTGGGGTGCCGGTCAGGCGCGGCCCCAGTTCGTCGAAGAGCGTCTGCGCGAGGGTCCGGGCCTGGGATCGCTCCATCCCTTCCTCCCACATCCGGCGGACGACCGGATCGTTAGTCGGATAGGTCTGGGCGGTCAGCGGCAGCGTCGAGCCGAGCAACGCGGCGAGGCTCGAGAGAAACACGAGACGTCTCATGGCAAGTCCCCCAACAGGTCTGATGGTCACTGGCGGTCCGGCGCGATCGTCGTCAGACCGCGCGTCGAGAACTCAATATACGGGAAGCACTCCGGGACGTGCGAGTCCCAGACATGGTGTGGGCTCCAGGCCCAGCCGCCAGTGTCGGCGGCCGGCGGTGCCTCGAGGTACTGGTTGAACCGGGAAAAGTCGATCCGCCAGGCATCGCCGTCCTCGGGCGGCAGCGCCCGGCCGTCGGCTCGGGCCAGCAGTCCCATGCCCGCCCAGGGGAAGGCCAGTTCGACTGTCCAGCCGCGGTCTCGGTCGGTCGCGTCGTTCAGCGTGCCGTCGACGTCGACGCCCCAGCTGATCCCTGGGAAGTCCCAGGCCCACGAGCCGATTCTCGCGCCGCGCGGATGGTTCTTGAGGCCGACACCGTTGAACGGTCGGACGAGTTCGTGATCGCGCCGAAGCTCGGGCACCTCGGCGAAGCCGCCACCGTCGTAGGCCTCCTCCCAGATGAAGAAGACCTCGTAGATAGTGCCCAGCGCGTTGATCTCGAACTCGTAGTAGGCGTCGCGGCCGGCGATGAAAATCTCGGCATCGTTGTCGTTGTAGATCAGGTCGTCGCGCTCAGTGAGGTCACCTCGAATGTCGGGCTCCTCCAGCCAGATCCCGATGTAGAGGGTCTCGGCGTCCCAGAGTACGGCCGCGCGCGTGTCGTGAATCGTCGGCCCGGCCGAGACCAGATCGACGTAGCGCGACGAGCGTGGAGCGCGCTGCCACGCGGCGTCATCCAGCCGGCCGTCGATGGTGATCGGGCCGGCGGTGCGATAGGCGGTATACCTCGGGATGCCGACGGCGGGACAGGGGATGATCGATTCTTCTATCTGCAGTCGTTCCTGCGCCGGCGTCGCAACCGTGGCCGCCCAGGCGCCGAGCGCAACGGCAACGAGCGTACGGAGCGACCGTGGCCCGTCGAGCATCATCAGGTCAGGCTGTCTCCGGAACCGCGGCAACGATCTTCCGGATCAGCGTGTCACTGAATGGCTGGTCGTCGACCGACCGCCGGTTGTCGTTGCCCTGGCGGACAACGACCAGATCGCGACTCGGGATGATGTAGCTGTGGTTCTGGTTGTGGCCGCGCGACATGAACGCGTCGGCGGGGACGCCGTCGGTCCCATCCTGCACCCAGAAGGTGTAGCCGTAGGGACTCGGCGAACTGCCATCGTCGCGGACATGCCGCGTCGTGGCCACGTCGAGCCACTCGGCCGGCACGAGTTGGCGGCTCCCCCACCGGCCCTTGTGCAGCCAGAGGTAGGCGAGTCGCGCGAAGTCGCGCGCCGTGCAGCGGAACGTGCTGCCGGCGATCGAGTTGTAGCCGTACGGGCTCTCGCTCTTATCGGCGCCGTAGGCATCGCAGCCGGCGCTACCACCGACGCCCCACCCGGGCGCCTCGGCGAAGTTCAGCTCCCGGTTGTCGGCGTAGGGCATGTCCCGGTACTGGGTGTCGCGCAGGCCGCGATCCATTCCGATCGGCCCGAGAACGCGGTCGTAGACGTAGGGACCGACCGCCTCGCCCGAGACATTCCGCATCGCCAGCGCCATCTGCTCGAGCCCGTAGTTGCTGTAGGTGAAATCGGTCCCGGGCTCGAACTTCAGGGTGTGGTGATCCGCGATGCCGTCGAACCGCCACCAGCCAAAGCAGTACTCGTACATCTGGCAGGCACCGGGATAGCCGTCGTAGCGATGCCGCGCCGCCGGCGCGAGCCACGGCTCGCGCGTCTCGTGCCCCGAGGTCATCGAGATGGCGTGCCTCACCTTGATCCGGGTCTTCCGCTCGTCGGTCAGCGGCTGATCCCAGGCCTGCGGGATGAGCGACGCGTCGCGCGAGTCACCGACCAGGTAGCTGTCGAGCGTCACGCGACCACGGTACTCGTCGAGAAAGACGCCGACCGCCGTTCCGAAGACCGACTTGGTCGACGACTTCATGTCATTGCAGGTCTGCGCGGTCCAGCGCGCCGGCCCGTCGGCGCCGGTCGTGTAGCTCTCGCCGATGATGTGTCCCTGATAGATGACGACGATCGCACCACCATGACTCGTCGTGACCGGGCTCGTGTCGTGGTACGTCATCGCGCCGCGCAGCAACGCTGCGTCCACACCGAGCGACGCCGGATCGGCGACGCGCCAGCCTCCTTCCGCTTCCGACGGCGGCGCGTAGGGGGCCGCTCGCCCGAAGACCGGCAGCGGTGAGAGACCCAGGCCGGCGGCGCCGACCCCGGCCGTGGCAAGGAAGCGCCGCCGCGTGACGTGTCGCTGATTGGGCGTACTCATGATCGATCCCTACTCACTCACCGCCGTCCCCATGATCTCGAAGTGCGAGTTACCCAGGATCGTGCTGGTGCCGATAAAGGCGCGCGTCGGCAACGGCCCACTGAAATAACTCATGTAGATCTCGTTGAACATGTCGTAGAGCGCCAAGTCGGTGCAGAATACCTGCACCCAGACCAGATCGTCCATCGTCATGCCGCCCGCCTCGATGTTGCCCTTGAAGCTCTCCAGCAGGTTCCTGATCTCGGCCTCGACATCAGCCTCGATGCTGCCGGTGTTCTGCACCTGCCCGGTGTTGCCGGCGACGTAGAGCGTATTGCCGATCAGGATGTTCCGGCTGTACGCGGTGTTCGGATTCTCGGTTCCCGGGCCGCCGGGATCGCCGATCTGACGCCCCGCCTGCTGGGTGCTGACCACGCCGGTCAGGATGAACGTCGTCACGCTGCCAAGCACGAACGCAAGAGCGAAGGATCGAGAAAGGGGTCGCATGCTGCCTCCTTTTGCGGGCCAAACACCACGGTTTGTCGGGTGAGACTGCCGATCATACACTCTGGCGATGCCGACGACCCCACGCCCCGATTCGCGTCGCAGGTTCCTGAAGCAGCTCGGCGGCGGGCTTGGCCTGCTGCCGGTCACGGCGGCGCTCGGCCGCGGAGCGGATCGCCAGCCTGACGTCGGATCGTGGGACGCCGTGCGCGCGCAGTTCCCGTTCGAGGACGCGGTGGTGCCGATGAATGCCGGCAACCTCTGTCCGTCGCCCATGCGGGTCGTCCGGCACCAGAATGCATTGGCGGGGCAGATCGAAATCGACGTTTCTCACGGCCACCGCGACGGATTCCGAGCCTTGATCGAAGCCTCGCGGACGCAGGTGGCCGGGCATCTCCACACCGACCCTGAAGAGATCGCGCTGGTCCGAAACACGACGGAGGCGAACGCCGCGGTGGGGGCGCTCCGCGACAGGCTCGGCTGAGGGCTCGCCAGAACGGAATCGACTCGCGACTCACCGTCGTGGTAAAAGTTGAGGTCTGTTTTCCGAACATTTGCTCGCCAGACCTCTAGCCGAAAGGGTTAGGAGACGACGATGGACAGTACCCGGCGTAACCTCGTGAAGGGCGGCCTCGCGGCCGCCGGAGTAGGCATTCTCGGCATTCCGGAGTGGGCGGTCCCGGCCCTGGCTCAGGGCGAAACGCTCGTTGAATTCACCGATCTCCCGGATCCACTGACGCTGGTGCGCGGCCCCGAGTCGCGGATGATCGACGTCCGGATGATCGACGGCAAGTTCATCGATCGCGACATCTTCGCGACGACGCAGCATTTCGGCCACCCGGAGCTGGACGAGGCGGCCTACCGCCTCGAGGTTTCTGGCTTGGTCGACCGGCCGCTCTCGCTGTCGATGAGCGACCTGCGCGCGATGGCCGGCGAGGAGATGGCCATCGGCTTCGAGTGCTCGGGCAACCGCGGCCCCATCAACGGGCTGTCCGGTAACGGCCTCTGGAGTGGTGTTCCGCTACGCGACGTGTTGAACCGCGCCGGCGTCCAGGCGAACGCGAAGGAATTCGTCTTCTTCGGCGCCGACCGCGGAGAGGAAGAGGTGCAGTTCCGCGGCCAGTCGTTCACCGTCGAACAGCAGTACGGCCGGAGCGCCCCGCGCGAGACGGCGCTCTCGGACGGTCCGCTCCTGATCTACGCAATGAACGGCGAACCGCTGACGCGCCATCAGGGCTTCCCGCTGCGTCTGCTGATCCCCGGCTGGTACGGCATGGCGCAGGTGAAGTGGCTCTCCGAGATCCACGTTCAGAAGGACCAGTATCTCGGGAAGTACCAGGCGCGCTGGTACCGGACGCTGAAGGGCGAGATGGTCAACGGCGAGATGAAGTGGAAGGAAACGGCGATCACGACGCAGCAGTTGAAGTCGTTCGTCGCGCGCGTGACCAGCAACGGCCGCCGCCATCAGGTCTTCGGCGTCGTCCTGAACGACGGCACGCCGATCCGTTCGGTCGAGGTGAAGATCGACGACGGCGGCTGGCAGTCGGCCGCGATGGACCCGAGCACGACCGAGCAGTACGGGTGGAAGTACTTCACCTACGACTGGCAGGGTGCCACGCCAGGAGAGCACACGGTCGTCTCGCGCGTGACCGACGTCAACGGCGTCGTGCAGCCGACCGCAGAGGAACTCGAAGTGAAGCGGACGTTCCTGGAGCACAACGCCCAGCATCCGCGCACGCTCGTGATCGCGTAATCGTTGTCTTTGGAGGTTGTGATGAGAAGTCTCGTAAGCCTGTTTACTGCCGTTCTCGTGTCTGCCCTGCTGGCCGCGCCGGCCGCCGCACAAGGCCCCGGTGGAGGCGCGGATCCAAGAATCGCCCCAGCCGTCCGGCCGCTACCGATCAACCTGAGAGCCGACGCCACCGTCATCACCTACGACGAGAACACGGGCGAGCGGATCGTCATCCGCGAAGGCTCGAACATCGTCGAGTGCCAGCCCGAGAATGAGGCATCGGGCTTCACCCGCTGCTACAACAAGGCGCTGGCTCCACGGAACGACATGGCGGCGAAGCTCCGCGCCGAAGGCAAGTCGGGCGAGGAGGTCCAGGCGGCGATCGCCGCGGCGGTCGCGGCCGGCGACATTCCCGAACCGCCGACCGGCACGATGACCTACCGGCTGTACAACCGTGACGACCGGATCAGGTATCTCTGGGTGATGCGGGTCCCCGGCGCGACCTCGGAGTCGATCGGCATCTCGACCGAAAGCCAGCGCAACAATGCGCTCGCGGGCAAGGGCTTCCCCTGGCTGATGGCCGAGGGCACGCCGGCGGCGCACGTCATGATGCCGATCAACAACACGCTGTACTCGAACAAGACGACCGAGCAGAAGATCGCCGAGGCGGTCTTGCCGCTGCCCGCGGACCTGCAGGCCGACGCGACCGTCTTCACCTACGACCCCGACTCGGGTGAGCGGATCACGCTGCGCCAGGGCTCGAACCAGGTCGAGTGCACGCCGCCCGACCCGGCCACAGAGCAGACAATGTGCTACAACCGGCGCGGCGCGGCCGGGCGCGACATCTCGGCAAAGATGAGGGCCGAGGGCCGCTCCGGCCAGGAGGTCCAGGCCGCGATGGCTGCCGCGCGCGAGCGCGGCGAGGTGCCGGCCCCGCAGTTCGGCGAGATGATGTACTTCCTCCGCCACAACGACCGGCAGATCAAGCTGCTCTGGGTGATGGTCACGCCGGGCGCCACGCCGGAATCGATCGGCGTCTCGACCGAGAGCCAGCGGAACAATGCGCTCGCCGGCGAGGGCCGGCCGTGGCTGATGCGTCCGGGTACGCCCGGCGCGCACATCATGATCCCGATCAACAACACACCGCTGTCGAGCGGCTACACGCCCGAATAGGCGCGGTCAGGAGGCCATCATGCAGAAAAGCTTCGGACTGGCCGTTGCACTCGTTCTCGTCGCCGGCGCGCTGCTGGCCGCGCCGGCCGGCGCGCAGGCCCAGTCGACGGCCGAACAGATCGCCGACGCGGTGCTACCACTGTCGGACGATCTGAGGGCGGGCGCGGCAGTCGTGACGTACGACAAGGCCACCGGCGCCCGCAAGGTACTTCGCGAGGGCACGAACCAGGTCGAGTGCCAGTCGCCCGACATGGAGGCGATGCAGACGGTCTGCTACGCCAAGTCGTTAGCGCCTCAGATGGACCTCCAGGCGAAGCTCACTGCCGAGGGAAAGTCTCCCGAGGAGGTGCAGGCCGGCATCGCGGCCGCCCGAGACGCAGGCACGCTGGCCCCTGTGCCATTCGGCGCAATGGCCTACGCGTTACGGCACGACGATCGGCGGATCAAGTTGATGTGGGTGATGATGGTGCCGGGCGCGACGTCGGAGTCGATCGGCGTCTCGACCGTCACCGAGCGGAACGACGGCCTCGCGGGCAAGGGGCGCCCCTGGCTCATGGCGGCCGGCACGCCGAACGCACACATCATGATCCCGATCAACGGCACCGAGTACTCGGACGGGCAGTAGCCTTGTGGCGCGGGGCTTCAGCCCCGCGATCCTTCGAAAGGCCGGACGGTCGAACGACCGCCCGGCCTTTTCTCCGTACCGATCAGAATGCGGAGCAGCGGTGGCGCGAGACTTCAGTCTCGCGGGCGGGCAATCCGAAGGATTGCCCAAAGACCCAAGGCGCGGCTCTCGCCGCACCGATCGCGCCCCTGAAGGGGCGCGCCACCGACGAATAGGGAGTCTGCCCCTATTCTTCCCCGAAGGCCCAAAGGGTTTCTTCCGTGCGGATGTAGATGCGGCCGTCGGCGATCGCCGGGGTCGCGTAGGCGGGCGATCCGAGATCGTTGAGCGCGACGACGTCGAAACCGCCGCCCGGTGCCACGACCGCCACCTTGCCCATCTCGCTCACGAAGAAGACCTTGCCGTCGGCCGCGATCGGCGACGCGTAGTAGCTGTCAATGGCACCGCGGATCCGGCCACGCGTGATCACCTCGCCCGTCTCGGGCTCGAACGACGTCGCGATGCCGCCGTCATTGATCATGTAGAGCACACCCTCGTAGAGCAGCGGCGACGGCAGTTGCGGCACCGACCGGTGGTAGCGCCAGACGACGCTCTCGTCGGTCATGTCGCCCGAGCCGCCCAGGCGGATCGCCACCATGCCGTTCAGGCTCGCCATGGCGGCCGCGTAGTAGTTCCAGCTCGCTTCTTCGAGAAAGCCGTCGACGTCGAGGTCGACGAAGTCGAAGAATCCCCGCGTCCGCTCGTCGGGAAACTCGTCGGGCGAGATCAACCCATCGCCGTCAGCGTCGTGCGCCGCGATCGTCTCGCTCCAGGACGTCACGTCGACCTGGCGGCCCGGCTGGTTGAGCGGCGTGGCGAACCCGTGGACGTACAGCGTGTCGCCGTCCATGACCGGCGTCGACTTCATCTCGAACGGCAGGCCGCCGACCCACCAGATCTTCTCGCCGGTCGCCACGTCGTAGGCGGTGAGCAGGAACGACCCGACGACGAGCACCTGCAGCGGCCCGTCCGGCGCGTCGTAGAGCACCGGTGACGAGTGGCCGCTCTTCGCCTCGGGCCGCTCGACGCGCCAGCGCTCCTCCCCCGTCGCGGCGTCCACCGCCAGCAGGAACGAGCCCCGCTGCTGGTCGCACGGAAGAATGACGAATCCCTCCGCGACGATCGGCGACGCGCCCATGCCGTAGACGTTGTTGAACGGCCCCAGCGGATGCTGCCACAGTTCAGCCCCCTCACGGTCGTAGGCCACCAGGCCGAACTCGCCGAAGAAGGCGTAGACATCGCCGGCGGGACCGATGGCGACACTGGGCGCCGCCGGGTGGTTGCGCGAATCGAGGACTTCCTCGCGCGGCCGTGCCACCGCGCCCCGCCAGAGGGTGCGTCCGGATTCGCGATCGAGCGAGAGCGTGACGAACTCGCCGTCCTCGAACGCGGTCAGCAGAATCCGGTCGCCGTCGATGATTGGCGAGGAGTAGCCCGGCGGAACGGTCGCCTCCCAGACGACGTTGGTCTCGGGTCCGAAGGTTGACGGCACCCCGACGGCATCGATGACCCCGGAACCGTTCGGTCCGCGGAACCTGTTCCAGTCGTCGGCCGCCCGGAGAGACACGACAGGACCGGCCACGACGGCCGCGAGCAGCAGCGCTCCGAGCGTTCGCTCCCTCCGCGCGTCGCGTGACATCGAACCGCTCCTCTCCAAACCGGTGGATATAGAAAAAGGGGGTCCGGGAAGGACCCCCTTGATGGTCGTACTCGCGCCGGCGCCTCTAGAGGTCGCTGACCGCCGCCGCGATGTTGTCGAGCGCCAGCTTGATGAGCTGCCGCGACGTGCCAAGGTTCATCCGCATATGGCCCTCGCCGCCAGGGCCGTACGACGACCCGGCGTTGACATACACGTTGGCGTTCTCGACCAGCCAGCGAGAAACGATCGTCTCCGGTGTAACCGGCCGCGGCGCGTTCCGACTCGCTTCCGCCGCCGCCGCCACCGCGCCGATCCGCTCGGCCAGTTCACTGACATCCAGCCACGCCAGGTACGTGCCCTGCGCCTTGGTGTACTTGATCAGCGGGATGTTCTCGCGGATGTAGTCCTCGAGGTAGTTGTGGTTGCCATCGATATAGATGAGCAACTCGTCGAGCCAGTCCTCGCCGCCGCGCAAGCCGGCATGGTGCGCAATGACGCCGAGCGTGTTCGTCTGCCCGCGGTGCTGGGCCTGCACCAGCCGCATGTACTCCGGGTTGGTCGAGAAGAACCAGGCGACCTTCATCGCCGCCAGGCTGAACGTCTTGCTTCCCGACTTGAAGGTCACGCTGTTGGCGACGACCTCCTGATCGGGCAGGCTCTGGAACGGGACGTACGTCTGGCCCTGGTTAACGAAGTCGCAGTGAATCTCGTCGGCCAGGACGACCACGCGCTTCTCGAGGCAAATCCGGCCCAGCCGGAGCAGATCCTGTTCCGACCAGCAGTTGCCCGTGGGATTCTGCGGATTGCAAAGGATCAGCGCGTCGGTGTCGCGACCGATCCGCCGCTCGAGGTCGTCGAAGTCCATCCGGTAGCGGCCGTTCTCGAGAATCATCGGACTGTTCTCGGCCACCGTGTCCGAGGCCAGGAGGTCACCGTAGAAGCCGTTGTACGTGGAGGTCGTCAGCAGCACCTTGCTGCCCGGCCGCGCGAACGCCTTCAACGCGGCGATGAGCGCCGGGTGGACGCCGTCCGACAGTTGAATCGTCTCGGGGTCCACTTCCAGACCGTAGCGCTTCTGGTTCCAGTCGGCGATCGCCTGGCGGAAGTCCGCCGGCATGCTCAGATAGCCCCAGTTCTCGTGCTGGATCCGCTCCGTAAGCGCCTGGGTAATCGCCGGCGCGCACTTGAAGTCCATGTCGGCGACGCCCATGGCCACCCGGATGTTCTCGGCGCCGTAGGCGCGCATGATGCCGTCCCACTTCGCCGAGTCGGTGCCGACCCGGTCGTACGGCGTATCGAAATCGAAATCACTGTTGCCCATCTGGGCCGGCGTCGCGGCGGCGACTGGGGCGACCAGCGAGGTCCCCGACGTGGCCGCACCCGCGAGCGCGGTCATGCCGGCACTCTTCAGGAACATCCTGCGATTCAACTGAATCATTTCTGCCATTGCGTCACTCCTCGCTAGTTTCGGGATCCCCCACGGCCGGCTCCGGCCCTGCGTGATACTACACTAACGTCGACCCTGGCAACTACCGGCCAAACGTTGCCGTCTGACGGAAGTCATTTCAAGCTCCTGAACAGGAAGGGATGTCGCTCAGTGCCTATTTGCAGTACAGTTATTGAGTTCCACTAAACTTATCGGCTGAATCGAGTGGGCCGTAGGTCGGCTTTCGCCCCGGGGGGTGAGGGCGGCTGGCGAGCCGGGCCGATGTGGTCCGACTCGGCCGACTTTCCGAAGGGAGGAAACGACGACCTGGTAGACACGAAGGTAAGACGACGCGGCTCCATCTTCGACAAGATGTGGGCGAGGTATCGTGCCACAGCCCGCGGACCGTTCCTCTCCTATGGCACGTCGGCTGGCCTTTACTTCTTTGGGCAGTATCCCTGCCGGCGCTGCGGCGCCTGGCTTCGTGAACACCCCACGCGCTCCCACTCCATCCCCACGACCAAGAAGCAAGGGCGCAAAGGATGCCCCCAGTACCACGGCTCAGGCCGGGCCGCGAGGGCGGCAGACCAACTGCCCACGCGCTGCGCCTGCGTGCATGAGGTGGCGACCATCGAGTATCGATACGCCTGGACCTGTCTTCGGTGCCAGCGTGAACGGACGGCGAGCACGTCCTGGTCGCCCGCGCTCGTGCGCCCGGGGCCGTGGAAGGTCGTGAACCTACCCGGCAGCTTCCCAGCTCAGGAGACGTGGTGGTTGGATCGTCGCCTGGTTGACACCGTGCTTCGGACGACGCACGACGTGGTCCCCGACGCGGGGCGTGTGGCCATCGCGGGGAAGGAATCGCTGCTTGACCACGAAGGGTGCCGGGTCGTGGCGTGGGGCACGTATCGCGGTGACGTGAGCGATGCGACGGGCATTCGGCGAGCGCTGGCCATCCTGCGCCACGGGGCTCACGGAGCCGAGGGACAGGCGCTCTGCGCCCTTGTCGAGCGCGCCGTGCTGACGACGGCGGTTGTGCACGGCGAAGTGCACGCCGGGGGCTACGGCGGGGCCACGGACCCGATGGGCTCCGAAGCGCGGGCGCACCTCCTACCCGTGACCCCGGTCATCGGTGCCGGGCGCCTGAGCCTCACGCGCCGGTTCGACCGCTGGATTGAGCAGCACGATCTGGCCGAGTCGGCCTTTGACCGCGGCCCGGGGAACAAGCGGCTCACGGGGCCCCTCACCTTCGTGAATCGGATTCGCTTGGGAGATGAAGTCTTGCTCGCCTTCAACCTCTATGGGACAGGAGATAGTTCTCTCGACACGGACAGGGATGTCATCAGGATCCGTGGGTTACTGGGCGGCTGGCGCGAGACGGTTCGGCCGAGGCGCGAATCGTAGCCGTTTGCGGATCAGTTGGCTTGATCGACGGGGGGAATAAACTTCGCCATCCCGTCCTGGATCGCCTGGAGCGCGTCCTCGTCATGGACGTGGGTCTTCACGAGGTCCGCCAGACGGTCCACGAGCTGAAACACTTGATCGAGCGAGAGCATCTGGAAGAGGTCTTTCGCGAGGCGCGCCTGCGCCTCAGTCGCGCCACAGGCCGCCGCGAGGGTCAGAAGCCACGCCGGAGTCAAACGCCGGAGTGACACACAGCGGGCTGATGGCATCGGCGTCGATCAGGAACGCGTGGCATCCCACGCCGGCGGGTCCTCTTGGTAGGCGGCGAAGGTCGGCAACGCTGCGTCGCGCTCCGAAACGAGCGGACGCTCCATCGGCCACCTGATCCCAAGCTGCGCGTCATTCCAGCGGACGCCGCCTTCACCGGCCGGCCCGTACGGCGCGTCGACCTTGTAGTAGACGTCGGCCGGCTCATCCCCGAGGACGCAGAATCCATGCGCGAAACCCGGCGGAATCCAGAGCAGCCGTCCGTTCATGTCGCTCAACTCCAGGCCGATGTGCTGCCCGAACGTCGGCGAGGCGGGTCGGATATCGACCGCCACGTCCCAGACCCGGCCGCGAACGACGCCGACCAGCTTGCCCTGCGCCGGCTGGTGCTGGTAGTGCAGCCCCCGCAGGACGCCGGGCGCAGAACGGGAATGGTTGTCCTGGGCGAACGCGGTCGGCAGCCCGTGTGCCTCGAACCGCTCGAGATGAAACCGCTCGGCCAAGAAGCCGCGGGAATCGCCGTGAACGACCAGCTCGACCAGCACCAGGCCGTCGAGCGGGAGCGACGTCACGCTGTGTTCGGGATTGGCGCGCGACGGCACGATCAGCGCCGCAGACGGCGCACGGCCGGCCAGCGTCCCTTCGGGGCTCATGAGCCGCTATCTTATCGAAGAGGCGCGTCGTTCGCGCATAATCCTGCGGTTGCAATTCTCGCAACAATTTAAGGAGCACCCGCCGCGGCGCAGTCACCCGCTGGCGACAACGAGCCGAACAAGATTTCCCTCTGGGCCGATTTCGGCGCCCTGGTCACCGTCGACGCTGGTCACGAATCGACCTAGAATGAGGGCCATCCGGTGAAACGGTCCTCGACGGGGCCGGCCTGCAACAAGGAGAGACGCCATGCGCTCACTCGACAGACGGAGTTTCCTGAAGACCGCCGCCGCGACTGGCCTGGCGACGCTACCCGCCTCTGCCCGGGCCCGAGCGCTCGGAAAGTCGGCCCAGGACGATCCTCTCGGTGTCCGCGACGACTTTCACGTCACGCGGGAGCAGACCTACATCAACATCTCGCTGGTCGGCCCGATGCCGACGCCGGTCTACGAGGCCGCCATCGAGTTCGCCGACGCTCAGCGACTGGACCCGGCTCCGGCCTACTTCGAATCGCTCCGGATCAGAAACGAGACGCGGGGTGTGTTCGCCGACCTGTTCGGCGCCAAGCCGGAAGAGATCGCGCTGCTCTTCTCGACGAGCGACGCCGAGAACATCGTGACCGACGCCGTCGACCTCAAAGCGGGTGACAACGTCGTCGTCGACGAACTGCACTTCGCAACGACGTTCGTCCTCTACCGGCAGCTCGAGCGGACGAAAGGGATCGAGCTGAGGATTGTGCCGCACGCCGAGGGGCGATCCCACTTCGAGGATTTCGCGGAACGGACCGACAGCCGGACGCGGCTCATCTCGGTCGCCTGGGTCTCGAACCGGAACGGCTTCAGGCACGACGTGAAGGCGCTGGCCGATCTGGTCCACGGCCATGGTGGCCTGCTCTTCGCCGACGGCATCCAGGGACTCGGCGCCTTCCCGGTCGACCTCCACGAGACCGGCGTCGACTTCGCGGTGGCGAACTCCTACAAGTACCTGCTGTCGGCTTGGGGCGCAGCGCCGTTCTACGTCCGCGAGGAGCACCTCGACCGGATCCCGCCCGACCGCTTCGGCCACAATCACGTCGCCGAGACGCAGCCCGACTTCCATTTCAAACTGCGCGAGACCGCGGCCAAGTACGAGTATTCGGGGTCGGTCTACGGGACGATACGCCAACTCAAGGCCGCGCTCGAGTATCTCGGCGGCGTGGGGCTCGATCGGATCGAGCGACACACCGTGGGTCTCGCCAAGCGGCTCAATTCGGGCCTGGTCGATCTCGGCTTTGACATGTTCACACCGCCCGACAACCCGTCGTGGATCGTCAGCTTCAACCACGGCCGCGATCGTCAAGAGGTTCAGGAACTGCTCGACGCCGAGAAGATCAGCGTCTCGATGAGAGAGCGCGGCACGCAGATCCGCGCCAGCGTCGGCCTCTACAACAACGACGCCGACATCGATCATCTGCTAAAGATAATGGCGCGCCTGGCGTGATCGCGATGGGCAGGCGACACGCCGTCGGATAGGTCTTCCCGGCGTTCCACGCCGCTTCAGATCCTGTCGAGCGAGGCAACCCGCCAGGTGCGCATCGTGCGCCCATCGCGCGACTCTCTGGCGAGCCGGAGCGCGTCGTGACAACGAGGTAGTGGCCACGAACGAACGAACCCGACACGGTGAACGCGCCAAATCGCTCGATAACGGTCATTCCCTCGCCTCGGCTCCGGCCGTCGACGGTGCGGCCAGTCATGAACTGGAGTACCCCGCCGGCATCGACCGTGCCGCTCACACTGTCGCTCAGGTCGAGAAAGTCGGAGACGCCAGTCACCGAATCCATCGACTGCTCGAGTCTCATCTCGAACGGCGCGATCTGTCCGACGGACGCGGCACACGCAGCGCGCAGCTCGGCATCGGCGACGGTGGTCTCGCAGGTCTGCACGCGCAACGTGCCCACCCAGCGCCCGGCCACCATCGGCCGCGCGGGCGGGATCGACTCGGTTGTCGGATCCGCCGGGGGTCTCACACGCGGCGGCGGCTTCACGTCGGGCGTCGGCGAGGTCGTGGTGGGTGGGGGCAGCGTTTGCGAGCCGCCGGCAACGTTGATGTCCACGGGGAACCGCCCGGCGCAGGCGCCAACCGACGCAGCCAGCGTGACCCCGATGAGGGACGCGCATGCGGCGTGGCGCCTCGGCTCGGACCGGACGCGGCGGCAATTCGACGGAGGCATGTCGACTCAGCGCGCTGCGGCGCCAGTGTACTCCAACTTCGAAGCCGAACTTCGGCAGCCGGAGGCCCGTGTTGCTACCCGACAACGGCCGACCTTCAATCGCTTCATCGACGGCGCCCGTCGACCAAGAGGAGTCCAGAGGCGGTACAATTCAGCCGTGTCCAAGCCTCTGAACGACCTGCGCGCGCGCCTCGCTGAGATCGACCGGCAGATCCTGGCGCTCGTCGGCGAGCGGCAGAGCCTGTCCACGGAGATCGGCGCCGCCAAGCGCGAAGCCGGCCTCCCGCTACGCGACTATCGACAGGAGAAGGTGGTCATCGATCGGTCGAGGGCTGCCGCCACCGATTTGGGCTTCGACCCCGGTCTGGCCGAGCAACTGCTGGTGTCGCTCATCCGCGCCTCCCTGGCCGTCCAGGAGCGCGGCGAGGTGACGGCCCGCGCCGACGGCGCCGGCCGGCGCGCACTGGTCATCGGCGGCGCCGGTAAGATGGGCCGCTGGTTCGTCCGGTTCCTGGCCTCCCAGGGCTACCAGGTCGAAATCGCCGATCCGTCGGGCGGCGTCGAAGGACACGTCCACCACGCCGACTGGCGTCCGCTCGAACTCACGCACGATCTCATCGTCGTCGCGGCACCGCTGCGCGCCTCGAACACGATCCTGCTGGAGCTCGCCGAGCGGGCGATCGCCGGCGTCGTCTTCGACATCGGGTCGTTGAAGAGTCCGGTGCGCTCCGGCCTGACCGCGCTGGCGCAGGCCGGCGCGCGCGTCACGTCGATCCACCCGATGTTCGGGCCCGATACCGACCTGCTCTCGGGCCGGCACGTGATTTTCATCGATGTCGGCGTCGCCGGAGCGACCGCGGAAGCGGAAACGCTCTTCGGCTCGACCATGGCGGTCCGCGTCAGCATGGACCTGGAGAGCCACGACCGGCTCATCGCCTGGGTCCTCGGGCTGTCCCACGCCACCAACCTCGTCTTCCTGACGGCGCTTGGCGACAGCGGCGAGGCGGCACCGACCCTGGCCGATCTGTCGAGCACGACGTTCGACGAACAGCTGCGGGTCGCCGACCGCGTCGTGCACGACAGCCCGCAGCTCTACTACGAGATTCAATCGCTCAATGAGTTCGGCGGAGAGTCGCTGACGGCGCTACGCGCGGCGGCCGAGCGCGTCCAAGCGATCATCGAGGCGGGCGACGAGGAGGGATTCGAGAGCCTGATGCGGGCCGGCCGGCGGTATCTCGAAGAGCGGCGGCCCTAGGACCGACCGTCAGCCCTTCCCTCCTGCAAGCGCGCCGCGCATGTAGGCAAACGACTCCTTCATCCCGGGCAGCGGGTCGTCGGCGTCGATCTCGTACTCCAGATTGACGTAGCCGCCGTAGGCCATCCGCTCCAGCTGCCGGAAGATGGCTGGAATCGGCATCGCACCCTGGCCGACGATGCACTGGCTCTCCTTGACGGCCAGGTCGCGCAGGTCTTTCAGATGAATGTCGAGCACCCGATCACCCGCCTCGGCGATCGCCTCGACGACGTCGACGCCGGTGCGCGCCGTGTGCCCGAGATCGACGCACAGCCCAACACGCGGGTCCATCCCCTCGACGACTTTCAGCGCATCGCGCGGACCGGGGAAGAACCCGTCTTCGGGTCCGTGGTTGTGAATGGCCACCTGAATGTCATAGGTCTGGACGAAGCGCTCAATCCGCGGCATCGCCTCGGGAATCGGCGCGATGACCATCAGTGGCATGCCGCTGTGCTTCGCGTACTCGAAGTAGCTCCGGATGTCGTCGTCGTCGTCCTTGGCTAGCGTGATCGTGCCGCCGCCGACGATCTGGAGGCCGGCGCGCTCGAACGCACGACGACCGTCGGCCAGTTCCGCGCGCGTGCCCTCGTAGGGCTGGTGAAACGACTTGATGTTCACCCAGGGTGAGTCCAGCGCCTGAATCGCGGCGATCGCGTCGGCCCGGCTGAGATTCCTCAGCGAGTAGCTCGCCACGCCTAGGCTGACCGCGTCCTCGGCGATGGCGGCACGGCCAGTTCCCGCCGCAGCCGTGCGCGGGGCCAGAGCGGTCCCCACGACACCCCCCGCCAACGTCCCCAGGAACCGCCGACGTGGAATCTCCGGACTCATACCCTTGGCTCCCATCCGGGCGCGTACTCGCGCCCCCAGAGCGCGGCCGCTTCGGCATCGCCGACGATATGGCCGTTCGACGGATCGCAGGTCAGCGCCCGCCCCGTGCGCTGGGCGATATTGCCCAGGTGACACAACAGGACGCTCTTGTGTCCTTCGTCGATCGGCGCGTTTGGACTCGCGTTGCCGTGGACCGCATCAACGAAATTCTGAATGTGCGTGTCGGTCATCGGCCCGGCGCCGAGGACGCTCAGCCCCGATCCGCCGCCCTCATCGAGATCGCGCTTGATCTCCTGATTGTCGTTGTCGTAGACGACGTAGCCATTGCGGTCGAGGACGACCGTACCGCGTTCGCCGTGGATCGACGTCCCCCGGCCGCGGCCCTCGATCGGCCGGCCGTTGCAGCTCCGGCCTTCCCAGGAGATCGTCTTGTTCTCGGCGAAGTCGAACGACGCCACCTGTGTGTCGACCATCTCCCAGTCATCGCCGGTGAAATGGTACCGTCCGCCGGCGGACGTCACGCGCGTCGGGTAGTCGACGCCGAGCGCCCAGCGCGCCATGTCGATCTCGTGGGCGCCGTTGTTGTTGATCTCGGCCGTGCCCCAGCGCCAGAACCAGTGCCAGTTGTAGTGGATGACGTTGTCACGGTACGCCGTCCGCGGCGCCGGCCCCTGCCACAGCTCGTAGTCGAGCCAGGCCGGCGACGGCGCGACCTTCCCGCGGCCGATCGTCCCGCGCGTGTTCGCGTACCAGGCGCGGGCGTAGTAGGGACGCCCGATCAACCCGTCGCGGATCTCCTCGATGATCCGGATCGACTCGGGTGCCGAACGTTGCTGGTTGCCCATCTGGACGACCTGGCCGTACTTCCGCTGCGCGGCCACGAGCCACTCGCCCTCCTGGGCATTATGACCGCACGGCTTCTCGACGTAGACGTGCTTGCCCGCCTCGAGCGCCATGATCGTCGCCGGCGCGTGCCAGTGGTCCGGCGCGGCGATCACGAGGGCGTCGACCTCCTGATCGTCGAGGATCCGCCGAACGTCACCTTCGCCGACCGGCTGGATCGACTGCTTCGCGGCCACGCCATCCGCACGGGTGAGATCAGCGATCACCTTCTCCATCGCGCGGCTGTCGACGTCGCAGATGTAGGCGACGTCCGCGCCGCGCGCCAGGGCGAAGCCCCGCGCAAGCGCCGCGCCGCGGCCGTTCACGCCCATGACCCCGACACGCATCGTGTCGCTGGGTGCCCGCTGGCCGAAGGCCGGTGTGCGCGTGAGACCCAAGCCGACGCCGGCGGTCGCCGCCGACGTGATGAAGGTTCGCCGATCGAGTCTTCTGGGCATCCTGGTCATGGCAGTATCCGAATCTTGATGTCACGGAACCAGACGTCGTTGCCGTGGTCCTGCAGGACGATATGGCCGGAGCGCCGGTCGCCGAAGCCGGGGATCGGCTCGTACTTGCTGGCCGCGTAGTGCGCGGCGAAGTCGGCGGAGTCGAGGTCGAACTCGACGACCTTCACGCCGTTCAGCCAGTGCTCGCCGCGCGGCCCGTGGAAGACGATCCGCGAATCGTTGAATTCCCCAACGGGACGCAGCTGCTTGGCGTCGGTTGGGCCGAGCAGATCGTAGAGCGCGCCCGCCGTCCGGTTCGGGCCGTTCAGCGCGTCGGGGTGCAGGTCGTCATCGAGCACCTGAAACTCGAAGCCGAGCGCGGCATGCGCCGGCGGCTCGGAGACCGACATCGTCTCTGAGACGTTGTACTTGATGCCGCCGTTCGCGCCCGGCGCAACCTTCCACTGGAACCGCAACTCGAAGTCGTCGTAGGTCGCCACGGTCATGATGTCGCCGCCCTCGAGCGGCTGACCATCGGGCGCAAGGGGCACGACGCCGCTGTCCACCTTCCGGATCGCGCCGTCCTCGACGACCCAGTGCTTGGCGGGTACCTCCTCGCGGCCGAGCCCGCGCCACCCGGCGAACGTCTCGCCATCGAATAGCCGTGTCCAGCCTTCCGCCGCTTCGTCGGCGAGGAGCGTGTTCGGCTCGGCGTCGGCTGTCGGCGTGGTGGACGCCTCGGCCGGGGCCACGTCGGTCGAAGGCTCGGACGTGCCGGAGCAGGCCGCCACGAGGAGCGCCAAGCTCCCGAGTCCAACTGCCGCCAGGGGTCGACGCATCTGGGGATGATAGATCAGGATCTCCTTCATCACAGAAGCTGCCTCCGGCGGGCGGCGCCGGACCGGGGGGGGGCGCTGGCGCGGAGGCCAAGGCCGAGGCCTGCGCGGGGCGACGGCCGCAGGCTGAGCACCAGTGGGGGAAGGCCGGCGACAGGACCCGCCAAGACCTCACTCCGCGCCGGGTCGAACCCTCCCTGCGTGCTATTCTGCCCACCCCGATGCCCCGCGCCCTGGCCATCATCCGGACCGGCCTCGCTCTCGTCAGTCTGTCCGCCGCGGCGTGCGCGCCGACGCACGACGTCACGGTCCTCAAGCTCGGGCACGGCCTCGACGTCGAGCATCCGGTGCATCTGGCGATGGAACTGATGGCCGAGGCCGTCGGCGAGCACTCCGGCGGCAGCCTGCGGATCGACGTCTATCCCGGCGAGCAACTCGGATCCGAGCGCGAGCTGCTGGAACTCGTGCAGCTGGGCATTCTCGCGATGACGAAGTCCTCTTCGGCCCCGATGGAGAGCTTCGTGCCGACGATGAAGGTGTTCGGCCTCCCCTACCTCTTCCGCGACAGCAACCATCTCTGGAGCGTGCTGCAAGGCCAGGTGGGCAGAGAGATTCTGGAATCGGGCACGCGCTACGGCCTCAAGGGCCTTGGTTACTACGATGCCGGTGCGCGGAGCTTCTACACCCGTGACACGCCGATTCGCGGACCGGCCGATCTCCAGGGGTTGAAGATCCGGGTGCAGAAGAGCGTGATGGCGATGCAGATGGTGGAGACACTGGGCGGCGCCCCGACGCCGATCGACTGGGGCGAGCTGTACTCGGCCCTGGACCAGGGCGTCGTGGACGGCGCCGAGAACAACCGGCCGAGCTACGTGGTCGCACGCCACCACGAGATCGCCCGCTACTACTCCCTCGACGAACACTCACGTCAACCCGACGTGCTCGTCATCAATCCAGATGCCTGGGCCTCGCTCTCGGCCGATCACCAGGCGGCCCTCACGCGGGCGATCGACGACTCGGTCGCCTTTCAGCGCGATTTGTGGCGCCAGGCGGCCACCGACAATCTGGCTGACGCCGAGCGCGCCGGGGTCGAGATCATCCGGCCCGACCAGGACCTGTTCCGGCAGGCGGTGCAGCCGCTCTGGCGGGCGTACGACGACACCGACATCGGCGAGCTGGCGCGTCGGATCCAAGAGGTCGACTAGCCGTGTCGGTCGGTGGCATCCGTCGCGCGGTGGATCGTACGCTGGACATGGTCGTCATCGCGTTGATGGCGGCGCTCGTGCTCGACGTACTGTGGCAAGTCTCGACGCGCTACCTTCTGGGCGCGCCGAGCTCGTGGTCCGAAGAGCTGGCGACGTTCCTGCTGATCTGGCTGACGCTGCTCGCGGCCGCGGTCGGACTACGGGATCAGGCTCACCTGGGCATCGACTACGTCACCTCGAAGCTCCAGCCCAGCGGTCGCCGTCGTGTCGAACTGTTCGCCCACGGGTCGGTCGCTGCGTTCTGCGCGATCGTCCTCACCTACGGCGGATCGACGTTGGCCTTCCGGACGCTGGCACTCGACCAGACGTCCCCAGCCCTCGGCATCCCGATGGGCTATGTCTACCTCGCGCTGCCGGTGGGCGGCCTCGCCATGGTGTGGTACAGCGTGCACTTCCTGGTCGCGCGGCTCGCTGCGCCGCCCGAGGCCTCCGAACACTGATCACTGACCGGCGCGCGCCGAGTCGTAACAATGGCCACCCTCACGCTCGTCGTCAGCTTCATCCTGCTGCTCGCCCTCAACGTGCCAGTGGCCTTCGCCATCGGCATCGCGACGGCGCTGGGCGTCGTGGCCACGAGTGAACTACCCGGGGCGCTCCTCGTCGCTCAGCGGATGGCCACCGGGATCGACAGCTTTACGCTGCTCGCCATCCCCTTCTTCATTCTGGCAGGGCTGCTGATGGGCCAGGGCGGAATCGCGCGACGGCTGATCGACCTCGCGGACGTGCTCGTCGGGCGGCTGCGCGGCGGCCTCTCCTCTGTCACCATCCTGACCTGCATGCTGTTCGGCTCGGTCTCCGGCTCGGCGGCCGCCGCCGTGTCGTCGATCGGCAGCTTCATGGTGCCGGCGATGAACGAACGGAACGACAACCCGCCGCTCAACACCGCGATCGTCGTGACCGCCTCGACGACCGGCCTGCTCATCCCGCCGAGCAACATTATGATCATCTACGCGATGGCCACGGGCGGTGCGGTGTCGGTGGCCGCGATCTTCCTGGCCGGCGTCGTGCCGGGCGTGCTCGTCGGGTTGGCCCTGATGGCGGTCGCCGCTGTCGTGGCGCCGGATAGCTCGGGTGGCACCGGATGGTCGCTCCGCGAACTCGTCATCAGACTCGGTCGTGCCGTGCCCGCCCTCGCGATGGTCGTCATCGTCCTCGGCGGGATCGTCGCCGGCGTCTTCACAGCGACCGAGGCCTCGGCGATCGCCGTGCTCTACGCGCTCGTACTCTCCCTGGGCGTCTATCGGGAGGTCGGCGTCCGCGAACTCCCCGCCCTGCTGCTGCGCTGCGGCGTGATCACGTCGGTCGTGATGCTGCTGGTCGGCGCCTCGAGCGCCATGGCGTGGATTCTGGCGTACGAGAACGTCCCGCAGGTGCTCGGCACGGCGCTCCTGCGCCTGAGCGACGACCCCGTCGTGATCCTGCTGCTCATCAACATCTTCATGCTGGCAGCCGGTACGGTCATCGACATGACACCGGCCGTGCTGCTGTTCACGCCGATCTTCTGGCCGGTCGTCCTCTCTCTGGGCATCGACCCGTTACACTTCGGCGTCGTCCTGATCATGAACCTCTGCATCGGCCTCTGCACGCCGCCGGTGGGCACCTGCTTGTTCCTCGGATGCGGCATCGGTGACACGACCGTCCCGCGCATGTTGCCGAAACTGCTCCCGTTCTACGCGGCGATGATTGCGGCGCTGCTCCTCACGACGCTCGTTCCGAGTCTCACGCTGGCGCTGCCGCGCGCCCTCGGTGCGTGGTGACGTCGATGAGCACACCGCTTGCCGCGAGCATCGACGACGCCAGGTGCCGTATGGCGGCACGCGCCGGCCTGCCGACAAACGAGGTGAGGGTCGTCGTCTCGCCGTACCGAATCTGCCCGATCGGCGCCCACAGCGACCACCAGGGTGGCCCGGTGCTGGCGATGGCCGTCAGCGCCTACACGCTCGTCGCCTTCGTGCCGGCACCGTCATCGGAGGTGAAGGTCACGAGCGACAACTTTTCCGGTGAGGTCATCTTCGACCTCTCGCATCCGGCCGTCGACGACCTACCGGACTGGGGCGTGTACGCGGTCGGAGCAGCCCGCGCGTTCGACGAGCGCTGGTCGACCGCGCACGGGATCGTCGCCCAGGTCGGCGGCACGCTGCCCGGCGGCGGCCTCAGTTCGTCGGCCTCGGTCACCCTCGCGTACCTGATGGCCTTCGCCGACGCAAACACCGTGACGCTCGACGCCCCGGCGCTCGTTGCCCTGGCGCTGCGTGCCGAGCGAGACTTCGTCGGCGTGAAGGTCGGCATCCTCGATCCGGCCGCCATCGCCGGCGCGCGGCGGGACCATCTGCTCGCGATCGAGACGCGCGACCGAAGATGGACCCCGCTCGCGGCCGGACCGGATGCGCCCGACTACCGGATTCTGGTCGCGTTTTCCGGGATCACCCGCAACCTTTCGGGAACCGACTTCAACCGTCGGATCGAGGAGTGCTTCGACGCGGCCCGGCGGCTCGCCGCGCGGGCGGGGCGCGACGACGTGGCGGGGCTCCACGATCTGCCCGACGCGGTGTTCGAGGATTACGGCGGCGAACTGCCTGGGCCGCAGCAGCGACGGGCTCGCCACTTCTTCGGCGAGCGCGCGCGGGTCCGGCGCGGCGCGGCCGCGTGGGAGGCCGGCGACCTGGTCACCTTCGGCCGGCTAATGCGTGAGTCGTGCGTGAGTTCGATCGACAACTGGGAGGCTGGTTCGCCCGAGCTGATCGCGATTCAGCAGATCCTCACCGACACCGACGGTGTCTTCGGATCGCGCTTCAGCGGCGCGGGCTGGGGCGGGTGCTGCGTGGCGTTCATCGAGGCCGAGCGGGCCGGCACGATCGTCTCCGCCATCGAAGGCGCCCTGGCCTCCCGTCTACCCGACCTGACCGACGCGAGGGTCCTGCTCGTCGAGAGCGAGGACGGCTTACGCCTGGGATGAATCTGAACGCCATCTTGCTCTGCGCCGGTTTCGGCACGCGCCTCGGTTCCCTGACGCGGGAGACCGCCAAACCGCTGCTTCCGGTCGCCGGCAAGCCGATCGTCGACTATCTCGTCGAGCAGCTCGCGGCGACTGATCGCGTAAAGGAACTCACTGTCGTCAGCAACCATCGGTTCGCGGCCCAGTTCGACCGATGGCGGGCCGGCGTGTCGCGCCGACTCCCCGGCCTCGGGATCACGGTGGTCGACGATGGGGCAACGACGAACGAGCATCGGCTGGGTGCCGTGCGCGATCTGGCGTGGGCAGTGGGAACGGCGAAGATCGAGAGCCCGGCGCTCGTCTCTGCCGGCGACAACCTGTTCGACTTCGATGTCAGTGGGATGCTCGACGACCATGCGGCAGGTCCGAGGAACCTGGTCCTCGCGTACCGGGAGACTGATCGGGCCAAGCTACAGCGAACCGGTGTGGCCGAACTCGATGCCGGCCGCCGGATCGTCCGCTTCACGGAGAAGCCGTCAGAGCCGGCGTCGGACTGGGCCTGCCCCGCCTTCTATCTCCTGCAACCTGACGCGCTAGCGCTGCTCCCGAGCTTTCTGGAGGCAGCGCCCGAAGCCGACGCCCCGGGCAGCTTCGTCGGCTGGCTGGTCGAGCGGCAGGCGGTCTTCGCGTATGAAATGGAAGGTCGGCGGCTCTCGGTCGGCGATCCCGAGAGCTACCGGGCGGCCGAAGCCTGGATCGGACAGCCCGGTTCCAGGCTCCGGCCTCCGGAATGACACGACCGGCGACGCCTGACGTCCGTCAGTCCATCGCCGAGCCGCTGAGCAGCGGCTCGATCGGCACCGCCTCGAAGCCGTTCTCGGTGCAGGTCGCGTAGCGGCTCCGCTCGTTCGCATACATCCCGACGCCGGCGTGCTCACCCTTGGCGTTGAGGACATAGAAGTTGATCCCGAATGCCGGCAGGCCGCGGCTGTTGAGCAGCCTCTGCTCGACGGTGTTCGCCTGGATGCGCTTCAGCCCTTCCATCCCGGCATCCTTCGGCGACATGCCGCGCCTGAGGTTTTCGACGATCAGGTACGACGTCAGGTTGTAGAGGTTCGCCTCACCCCGACCGGTCGAACCGGCCGCGCCGACGTCCCCGTCGAGGTACAGACCGGCGCCAAGGACCGGCGAGTCGCCGACCCGGCCTGGGATCTTGAACGCCAGGCCGCTCGTCGTCGTCACGCCGCAGATCTCGCCGCGCGAGTTGATCCCGTCGCAATTGATGGTCCCAAAGAAGTGGTCCATGTCGATGAGCCCTTCCATCGCCATCTGCAACCCGACCCGATAGCCCAGCTCGGCGCGCTTGGCCGGATCGAGGTAGTGGCCCGGATCGGTCCGGCGCTTCCACTCCATCCAGCGCTCACGCGACCGCTCGGTGTTGAGATCGTCGTGGACCGCGAAGCCCATGTTGCGCGCGAACGACTGGGCACCATCGCCGACCAGTAGATGGTGGTCGGTATGTTGGAGGACCGCCTGCGCAACCTTGGCCGCCTGCTTGACGCCCTCGAGGCCGCCGACGCCGCCGGCCCGCTTGGTCGGGCCGTGCATGCAGCAGGCATCGAGCTGCACGACACCTTCGGCGTTCGGCGTGCCGCCGAAGCCGACGCCACCCGTCGCCGGATCCTCCTCGACGATCGTCACGCCTTCGACGACCGCATCGAGGACATCCTCGCCGCCGGCGATCATCTTGAACGCACGCTCGACGCAGTTCAGCCCCTCGGCGTCCCGGGAATTGCTGGCCCCCGACGCGATGACTAGCGGCCGGGCGCTGTTCATCTGGACGGCCGGCGCCCGGCCGAAAGCCGGCTTCGGCGCGGCGGCGGCCAACCCGGCCGCACCGGCCAGGACGAAGTCACGACGCTTGATCTTGTGTCCCATTAATCTGCCCCCCTGCGGCCCTCACGATACGCCGATTCCTACGGGATGACCATGCCCTTTCCGCCGTCGGTCCGCGCTTCCGCGACGGGCGCCCGCGGCATACAATTGGCTCGATTTCTCAGATCCAACAGACTGGACCGGACGAGAGGAATCCGAGTGACCCTACGAACCTCATTCGCAACGACGGTGGCGGTGGCCGGCCTCGGCGCGGCCGGGCCGCCACAACCGGGCGCACCCGCACCGGGATCTCGCCCCTGAAGAGTAACGGCCTGTCTCGGTGAGGAGGAACCAAGCGATGTCGATCCGTGTCATAGCACTCGTCACGACCCTGCTCGCGCTCGCTCCCTCGACGTCGTGGTCGCAGGCCGGAGGCGGCCCCGTAGCCAGCTGGACGATCGTCCACGCCGGCACGATCCTGCCGGTTCCCGGACAACCGCCGCTGGCCGAACAATCGCTTGTGATCGAGGGCGACCGGATCGACCGGATCGTCGCCGGCTATGCGACGGCCGACTCTCTCGGCCTCGGCGGCGGCGCCGACATCACCGTGATCGATCTCAGGGAGTACTTCGTCCTACCGGGCCTCATGGACATGCACGTCCACCTGACCGGCGGCGGCGCACCCGCGGGAATGCCCGACGAGGCGGACGATGTCTACCGCCTGACGACGGGCATCGTCAACGCGGGGCTGACGCTCAGGGCCGGCTACACGACGGTCAGGAATCCCGGCTCGGCCGGCTGGTCGATCTTTGCGCTGCGCGACGGCGTCGACGCCGGCGACCTCGAGGGCCCGCGGATGTTCGTGGCGGGCCACACGATCCGCAGCTCGGCCAGCGACGGCTCGGGCTCATGCTACAGCGTGGAGAGCTGCCGGCAGGCAGTCCGCCGCCAGATCGCCATGGGCGCCGACGTCATCAAGGTCTACGCGACGTGCAGCGGGTCCCAGCCGTGCGCCCACAAGGACGCGCCGGGCGTCTTCCTCATGGACGAACTTGTCGCGGCCGTCGAAACCGCCCGGACGCGCCAGTTGAAGGTCGCGGCGCACGCGCACACCACCGCCGGCATCAACATGGCGCTCGAAGCCGGCGTCGATTCGATCGAGCACGGCTCCTGGCTCGACGCGCGGTCGTACGAACTGCTGGTCGAAACCGGCGCCTACCTGGTGCCGACGCTGGCGGTGAAGGATTTCGTGCGGGAGAGCCTCGCGCAACGTTCACCGGAAGTTCGCGCGCGGCTGGAAGCCTCGATCGCCGAGCATCCGCGGCGGGTCTTCGAGGCCTTTCAGGCCGGTGCCAAGATTGCGTCAGGCAGCGACGCCGGTGTCTCGCGCCACGGGAAGAACGCGCGCGAACTGGAGTGGTACGTCGACATCGGCCTGACCGAGATGGAAGCGATTGTCACCGCGACGGTCAACGCCGCGGACCTGCTGGGCGAGGCCGACCTGGGCACGTTGGAGGCCGGCAAGCTGGCCGACGTCATCGCCGTATCGGAGAGCCCGCTCGAGAACATCTCGGCCCTGACCGATGTCGACTTCGTCATGAAGGGTGGAACGGTCTACGTCGGCCTGCACCCCTGAACTCGTGCAACTCATATAGCCGCCATCGATGGAGCCGTACACCGTCGTCTGCCCATACTGCGGGCAGCGTACGCCGCCACCCACGCACCGTGTTGTTATCCACCGGCGTACAATCCATTCACACACGATAGCGCGCAGTCGGTGAATCACGGCTGCCTCACTGGAGGAACAGATGCCCGGCTCCTGGGGCGACTACCTCTACGAGACCTTCAAGAGCACCCTGACCTTCAACCTGATGGACGACCAAGCGGGTGAAGTCGACCTCGTCTTCTCGCCCGACGGCCGCGCCATGGAATATGAGATCAGCCGCGACCGAACGATCCGGCTGGAACGGTGAGGCGGCAGGTCACGGCACAATCTCGAACAGCGTGTCGCGGTGGACGTCGCCGAAATCCCGGCCGAGCCGGAACCGGGCGTAGCCGTCGGCCTCGACCGGCACAGTCATCGTCACCCAGTCGCCCATCTCGCCGCGCACACGCATCCGGTTGCGCGGCAGCAGGTCGCCGGCGAGCGTCACACCCTGGTAGAAGACCTGCTCCACCTGGCCCTGCGAGATCCACTCCCCATCGCGCGTCAGGTTGATCGCGAGCGCGCAGACCAGGCCGCGCACCTCGACGACCTCGCCCGGCGTACCCGTCACGGCGAAGTAGCGCCAGTCCTTCTCGGCGACATGGTCGTTGAGGCTGTAGTAGCCAGGCGGCACCGCGGCCGCGGTCTCGACCGACGTTCCGCCATCGACTCGGGCCACCGGCGAGGGGAACGACGGCAGGGCTCGACCACCCATGACGAACTCGCTCGCGGACTCGACCACTTGCTCGACCCCGCTGACGAGGTCGGTCGCCGTCGGCGCATCGAAGTAGTCGCCTCCACCCGCGGTCGCCAGCGCTCGGAGCGCAGCCGCCGAGTCGGCGTCAACGCCAAGACCGACCGTGTGCAGCACGAATGTGAGGCCGCTCGCGGCGATCTGCGCCGCCACCGCAGTCGGGTCACCGCCGCACGACTCGACACCGTCGGTCAGCAGTAGCACGACGCCGGCGCCGCCGGCCGCCGCGAGGTCGTCCGCCGCGGCGCGCAAGCTCAAGGCGATCGGCGTCTGCCCCGTCGGCGTCAGGCTGGAGGCTTCGGCTAGCACCTGGGCCGACCCGCCCTCCGTCGGCGGGATGAGGAGCTCGGTCTCCTGGCACGACTGCGCCTCGTCACCGAACGGTGTGAGGTGGCCATAGGCCCGGAGCGCGACGCGAACGTTCAATGGCAGTTCGATGAGCGAGGCGGCCAGCGCCTCGCGCGCCAGATCCATCTTGACCCTGCCGTCGACCTGCCCCCACATGCTATTGCTCACATCAAGAATGACTTCGAGCACTGGCCCCGGCCCATCGGCCGCGGCCTCAGGCAGATCTTCGGGCGCAGGCAGCGACTCCTCGGTGGCCGCCGCGAAGGTCGTATCGTCGAACGCCATCGCATAGCTACCGCCGGTCACCAGCGCGATGCCCGCCAGTTGGTCCGACGGACGATCGCCAAGGCTGATCGTGTGAACGCGGATGCCGCCGGCCTCGGCACGGGCCACCGCAACGGGATCTTCCCCGCAGGTCTCCTCCCCATCGCCGATGATCAGCACTTCCTTGCTCACCGCATCTACCGCGGCAAGATCGGCGAGCGCCGCACGCAGCGTGAACGTCAGAGGCGTCGCCCCTTCCCAGCGGACGCGCCCGATCGCCCGCCGCCACGCACCGGAGTCGAACGGACCAAACGGAAGCGCCTGACGGGACGCCCGGCACTCGTCGTCATCGCCTCCGCTCCCCTCACCGAGCAGACGGAGCGACATCCGCGTGTCGCCCGGAAGCCGTTCGAGCGTGGGTAACAGCCCGCGCGGCGCCAGTTCGGCCTTGACGCCGCCCTCGACGGCTTCCTTCATGCTGCCGGAGGCGTCCAGAATCACGACGAGGGCGGAGTCGGCCTGGGCCTCGGCCGCACCGGGCTGCACCAGCAGCACCCACGCACAGGCCAGACCGACGGCCACCGCGCGTGTAGACGGTCGGCGTCGCGTCAACTGCTGCATCTTCTCAATCCAGGGAAACGGGGGGGCGCCAGCCGGACCCCGAATCGATCGGCTTTGGCCTGTCAGGCCGAGTCAGGGGCCGTCGCCGAGCAATCGATCGACGGCGGCCGTCATCGCTTCAAACTGTTCGGGGAGAAATCCCTCGACCCGGAGGCGCAGCCGCCCGGAGCGATCGATCACGAAGCTGGTCGGAAAGACGATCACCTCGTAGCGTTCGGCCAAGCCGTCGTCGAGCAGGACCGGATAGGTCATGCCGAACTCCTCGACGAACGGCGGCAGCGCCTCGGGTTGATCGCCCCAGTCGGCACCGAGGATGACGAGGCCCCGATCTCGCCACTGCTGATCCAGGGCGATCAACTCTGGAATCTCGTGCCGGCAGTTGGTGCACCAGACCCCCCAGAAATTGATCAGCACGACCTGGCCTGCCAAATCGGAGAGCCGGACGGTCTTCCCCTCGAGGTCCGTTGCCTCGAACTCGAGAGCCGGCTCGTCGATGAGTCCGGCGGCTCCCGGCTCGGCTTCACTCTGAGCGGCGACCGGCGCGACGAGATGGCTCCCCAGGAGAAAGAGAACGGTCGCGAGCGCTGCCCGCGTCCTCATTCGAACACCACCTTCGCGATCTCGACCTGCGAGGCACCTTCTCGCGAGTAGGCCTCGGTCCAGGTCACGTAGACGTCACCCTTGAAGACCGCCGTCCGCACGAACCCGCTGGCCCGCCCGGCACCGGTGCGCGCGATCGCGTGAGACGCGTCAACCTCGCCCGACGACGTCACGCGTCTGAACTTCACCTCGGCCTCGCCCTCGTCACCCCGCTCGAGCCAGGAGACGATCGCCGAGCCACGAGCATGCTCGATGTCGACGCGACCGACCGGACGGCCATCGTCGACCCGCACCGCGCCGCCGAACGTGACCCCACTATCGTCAGAGAACTTCACCTGGACGCGCGGGTCGCCGCCTTCCCCGGTGAACCAGGCCACGGCCACCTGACCGCCGTCGGCCGCCAACTGCGGACCATTCACGGGACACCCGGGAATCTGCCATCCGTCATCATGCAGGGTCACCGGGTCGGTCCACGCGCCGTCGGCATACCGGATGATGGAGATGTCCCTGACCTCGTCCGCCGAGCGATCGCGATACGCCACGAGCAGGCCGTCAGCCGTACGGGCCATGCCGGTCTGACAGCACTCGCACACCCGGCCATCGAGAAGCCGCTCGGTCTGGAACCGTCCATCCGTGTAGGTCGTGAACATGAGCGCCATCTCGTTGTCGCTGGCGCCCTGCTTGAACTGACGCCCGTCGAGCCAGACCCCGGCGAGGCCCGATTCGCCGTAGCCGGTCAACGAGACGAACCCGTGCTCGCTCAGTGTGCCGTCGCGGTGCGGCCGGTCGGGTGCACTCCAGGTCTCACCTCCGTCGTCGGAAAGCGACATCCAGATGTCGTACTGATAGGTGCCGCCCGCGGCCTTCTCGAGCCAGTGCGCCGCAAGTCGGCCATCGGCAAGCGGCAGCATCGACCCGAAGTCGGCCCAGTTGGCGAAGAACCGATCGGACGTTCTGATCGTCCGCGGCGCGCTGAACGCCTCACCGTCCCATACCGCGAACTGGAATCTGTGGCCGGGCCCGTCCGACCGCGCCTCGAGCCAGCTCAAGTAGAGACCGCTCTCGGCGGCGACGAGATTGCCGGTGATGCTGGACGCCGGGGCGGGCGACGCCAGCGCGCGCAGCTTCACCGCGTCGTCGGCCCGAGCGGGCGTCGCGACCACGACGCACGTGACCGCCAATGCCAGAGACCATCCGCCGAACCGGGCGCCGAGGCGGAATGATGAACTTGTCATGCCAAATGAGGCGTACAGTGAATCATACCCCGGTCTCACGCGCGGGCCGGACCGATGTCGACCTCGATCGAGCGCCACTTGCCCTGTTCGAACCTGATGACGCTGAGGCCGCACCGCAGGACGTGGCCCAGGACGATCGCCAGCCAGATGTCCGACGCCTCGAGTCCACGCAGCGCCTGCAAGACGAAGCAGAACCCGACCGGCACGACGACCTGCGAGACGATCGAGATGTACAAAGGCCCCTTCGTATCACCCGTGCCCTGCAGCGCGCCGGTGAACGTCAGCGCGACGGTCACGAAGAGGCCGGACACCGCCAGATAGCCGAGCAACTGGCGGCCCAGCGCGAGCGCCGGTCCGTCGGTCATACCAAACACGGCGAGCAGCGCCTCGGGCGCGAAGACGAACGCGGCACCGATGCCGGCGGCGAGCCCGAGGCCGACACCGGCGGCCACCCGCGCCGATCGCGCGCTGCGATCGGGATGGCCCGCGCCGAGGTTCTGCCCCGCCACTGCCGACGCCGCGCCCATAAGTCCAACTGACGTCCAGGTGATGAGCGAGAAGAGCTGCGTGTACCCGACCGAGTAGACGGCCTGCGCCTCGGCGCTGAAGGTCAGCCCGCCGATGAACCGGAGCATCAACAGGCCGCCGAGGTTCATGACGACGCCCTGGAACCCCGCCGGCAGCCCGAACCGAAACAGCTCGCGAATGATCCCGAAGTCCGGCCGGTAGGACATCGTGCGAGAAAAGTGGATCACCAGTCGGTTGGACGCCAGGAGGTAGAGGAACACCAGCCCAACGGTGCCACTGGCGATCACGGTGCCCATCGCCGCGCCCTGCGTTCCGAACGACGGGATCGGACCGAGCCCGCGGATGAGGACGACGCTGAGGACGACGTTCAGCCCGGTCATGAGGATGCCGAGGCGCATCGGCGTCTTCACGTCGCCGGCGGCACGCAAGGCGCCGCTGAAAAGGAAGAACATCAGCATGCCGAAGCTGAAGACGAACATGATCCGGATGTAGGGCAGCGCCTCGACCTGCACCTCGGGCGCGGCGTTGATCAGGTTCAACAGCGAAGGCGCGAAGTAGTACCCCAGGGGCGCGAGCACGCCGAACGCCAGCGCCAGCGAGACGATGAACGCTTGATAGACCGAACGGTTGACCTTGTCATGGTCGCCGGCACCGGCGAACCGCGCCACCAGCACAGCCATCCCGGTGAAGATCGAGGCGACGAAGACAATGACGAGGATGAAGATCTGCATGCTCACGCCGATCGCGGCGTTGCCGATATGGCCGACGTAGTTGCCGACCATCGCCTGGTCGATGGCGCCCTGGAGCCCACCGATGATGTTTTGCAGCATCGTCGGCCAGGCGAGGCGCCAGACGGCGCGGCCGAGCGGGCCCTCGACGATCCGGCGATCGAACTGCTTCGTGGGCTTCGCCGAGTCGGTCATCCGGTGGCTTGTCTCGGCCACGGACGCACCGTAGCAGGTGTGGGAGTCGCTCTAGGTGATGGCGATGGCGCCTGAACGCACCGCTCATCATGTCATAGACGAACCGGGCGGAGCGCCTGTTTCGCCGGAGACACGAGGCTAACGAGGGTCGGAAGGAAGGTGCGCGCTACGAGCGTCAGCCACTCGCGCCGCCTCGAACGGACCGTAGTGCATTGCCGACACGCGCGCCGCGCCGTCGCGATCGAATCTGACGCGGAACCACTGCTGCCGGTGGATGAACGTGGGATCGCCGGACGCTGACGCCTCGACGAGTTGGAGCAGCGCCCCCGCGGGACTTCCGGCCACGGCCAGATGGTCGCCGGCGGGCAAGAGGATCATCGACGCGTTCGGCACGTAGAAGTCTTCGCTGAACCGGTACTCCCCCGCCAGTTCATCAGCGAGTGACGCCTCGAGCGGCGCGGCGGCGAGCCGCAGAGGCGTCGGCTCCTCGCCGAGCGCGAGCGGCGCCAGACCGTCGGCCAATTCGGTCGGCACCGTGCTGATGCTGAGGTTGCACAGCACGATCACGGTCACCTGCTCCCCTTCGAAGTGCACGAACTCGGTCGAGAACCCGACGCCGTCTCACCCCGACATACTGACCTTCGAACGCCCGAGCCGCTCGTCGAGGATCCACCCGTAGCCACGGGCGTCGACGTGGCGACGGAACATCAGCGCGCGCGACTCCGGCGTCAGGACCTCATCCCCAGAGAGCGCTCGGTGCCACCGCAGCAGATCGCTCGCCGTCGAGTAGATCGAACCCGAGCCGGTGCTCGCGGAGTAGTCCACCGGGCTCGACGGCTCGATCTCTCGCAATCCGACTGGCACGTGGCCCATCGCCAGCCCCGGCACGGGGGTCGCAGCATCGCCGCGATGCCCGGTCGCCGCCAAGCCGGCAGGCGCGATGATCTCATCGCGCAGAAACTCGCCGAACGACCGGCCCGACACGAGTTCGATGACGCGGGCAAGGAGCGCGTAGTTCGCGTCGGAGTACGCGCTGCGCTCCCCAGGCTCGAGCGCCAGCGGCACGCCGGCAATCCAGTCCACGAGATCCGCCGCCGTGTGCGGCCGGCGCGAGCGCTCGGCGTAGTCGGGTTGGAAGACGTAGCGGGCCAGCCCCGAGGTATGGACGAGCAGCTGGTGAATCGTGATCTAGTCGCCGCGCGGGAACTCCGGCAGAAACCGGCTGAGCGGATCGTCGAGCGACAAGGCGTGCCGTTCGCGCAAGCGCAGGATGGCCGCAGCCGTGAACGACTTCGACAACGATGCGATCTGGAAGGCGGTCTCCACTGTCGCCGGCGTGTCCGTCGCGTGATTCGCCGGCCCGAAGCCTTCATGCATGAGCAGTTCGTCACCCCGCGCGACGAGGACGATGCCGCTGAAGCTCCGACTCTCGACGTAGGGGCTGACCAGCTCGCGGACCGCAGACCGCAACACGTCATGCGTGGCCACGCTGGCCGACGGGCCACTCGTCCGAGCACATCCGAGGACCAAGAGCACCCCGGCGAGTGCCGCGACGTATCCGGCGTGACTCCGCCCGAATCGACCGCCCATGAATGCCCTGCTCGGTGTTTAGCATATCTGTATCAACCACCCGTCCCCGCCGTCGATTGCGCCGGTCACTCTGCTACTATTGATGCCTCGTGGCGCGGATGTTCGGCGCCGGACGCGGGACCAACAAGTGGGGAACGATATGACGAGACGAGCAACCGGGATGGTGAGAGTGCTAGGGCTGGCCACGGCGACCCTGGGGCTGTCGCTGCTGGCGACTGCGCCCGCCAGCGCACAGAACACGCGTGACGATCTTCACGACGGCCCGCTGATCGAAGGCTACGGCCGGCACGTCGATCTGCCGACGGCCGACTACCCAACGCCGACCGACGGGGTTTACAGAGTCGCCTTCGAGCTCCTGGCCCCGCTGAACAATCCCGAACGCGTCCACGGGCGGCTCGAGGCCGCGGCGCGGTTCATGAACATGCACGCCCACGCCGGCGTAACCAAGGAGAACCTGCAGGTCAAGCTGATCCTGCACGGTGGCGGCACCCGGGCGGCAATGACCAACGAGGGGTTCCGGAAGCGCTACGAGATGGACAATCCGAACCTGCCGTTGCTGCAGGCGCTCACCGATGCGGGCGTCGAGATCTTCCTGTGCGAGCAATCGCGCGTCCTCAGCGGGCTCGATGCGAGCGAGGTGGCCGCGCCGGTCAAGAGCGCCCTGTCGGCGATGACCGCGGTCGTGTCGTTGCAGGCCGAGGGCTATCAGTTCCTGACCTACTGAGGCCCAGCTGCCCGGCCGTAGGCCCGATTGAGTATTCGCGAACAAATGCTGACGCTCGCCAGGCTCGCGTTGACCGCGGCCGTGATGCTGCTCATCACGACCGCGTGTTCGCCGCCTCCGGAGGAGGCCGCTCCCCCGACTGCCGTCGTGGAGCTCCCGCGCATCCCACAACCGGGCGAATTCGGACCGGCTTCACACACCTACGAACTCACCGGGCCGCTCGTGCCGTTCACGACGACGATGGTGTCGGCATGGGACCTGCCGCAGGACCCGATCACGGATCCGACGCTCGACGCGCGTGACGACGGTGAACTGATCCGCCGCGGCTTCAGGCTGTTCAGGGACACGCCGAGCGAGACACCGCGCTTCACGCCGAGCGGCATGACGTGCGCCAACTGTCACCTGAACTCGGGCCAACGCGAACTGGCGCTACCGCTCGTCGGCTCGGCCGGGATGTTCCCGGAGCGCAACGGTCGCGCCGGACGGATGTTCAGCCTCGAGGACCGGATCGTCGGCTGCTTCTATCGCAGCGAGAACGCCGTGCACGGACCTGACAACGGCGGCCTCGCGGCGGCCAGGGCCGGCGTCGCACCGGTCCCCGCAGCGGACGCCATCAGTGAGCCGATGCTGCCCGACGTCGACTCCGAGGAGATCGTCGCACTGGCGGCGTACCTTCGATATCTATCCGAGGGCTACACGCCTGGCGAGGATCCGTCCTGGCGGAAGAAGAATCGGATCCCACAGGACAGCCTGGTGCCCCTCGACGCGTTGAATCCGGCACGTGGCGAGGAAATCTATACGGAACTCTGTGTGAACTGCCACGGGCCCGATGGTCAGGGCGTCCAGGTCGGCGACAAGAAGCCCGGGCCGCTCTGGGGGCCGCTCTCCTGGAACGACGGCGCCGGCCTGGCGAGGTTCTACACAATGGCGGGCTTCGTGCGCTACGCGATGCCCTATCTCGATCCGGGCATCCTGAGCGACGAGGACGCGCAGCACGTGTCAGCGTTCATCATCTCGAAGCCACGGCCGGCCTATCCTTACAAGCACGAAGACTGGCAGACTGATCCGATGCCGATCGACGCCGCGTTCTACCGTCTCGGCAACGACTCGGCCGCGACGCCAAGCACCCCGCAGCCGTAGGCCGCCTCGCCTACTCGTAGCGCACGCTTTTGAGAATGCCGGCACCTACTGCGGCTGCAGCTTCGTCAGCAGATCTTTGGCCTGCGTGACCTGGGGGGTCTCGCTCGGTGAAAGCTCGACGAACTGGTTGAAGTCGGCGATGGCCTCGTCGTCATTCTCGAGCCTGATGTGCGCCATGCCGCGGTAGTAGTACGGCAGCGCCGAATTCGGCGCGCGGTCGATCGCCACCCCGAGCACCCGGACGGCGTGGTCAAACTCCTCCGCGTCCATCAGGGTGTTGCCACTCAAATCGATGAACGCCGTCTCGGCATCGGCGGGCAGCGGATCGTCGAGGTCGTCAATGTAGCCGTGCATCCGGTCGTACTGCCCGGCGGAACCTGCGCTCAGCATCGCCTGCAGGATGACTTCTCCCGGGGACTCGGGCGTCGGCGCCGGGGCGCCGCCTTCCCACGCCTCGAGCAACGCATCGTAGTGCCCGAGCGCTTCGGCGTGCAGCCCTTCACCTTGATAGGTGGCGGCAATCGCCTGGTGCAGATCCACGTTCGCGGGCAACGCGGCAAAGATCTTCTCGTAGCTCGCTCGCGCCCCGCTGAAGTTGCTGGCTCCGAAATCGGCCGTCGCCTGATCGAGCAGTTCCTGCAGGGTCGGCAGGACGACCTCGATGTCGTCATTGTCGCGCTCCGCGACGTCGAGTTCCAGAATCTCCGCCCCGTACCCGAGATGACCCGCAGCGATCGTAATCCGCCACGCGCCAGGCTTGAGGTCGTCGAGTTCGAACTCCCCGTCGCCGTCGGCCGTCTCCGGATCCGGCCCGGTGCCGGTTTCCACGAAAATGGCCGTGACGGTCGTCTGAGGCAGCCCCACCCCGTCCGCGTTGGTCACCTTGCCGTCGAGATCGACTCGGCCCTTCCAATCCTGACCGGTGACCGCCGCTGGAACGGCCAGCGCCACGAGCAGGACGATGAACCACCGAAGTGTGTATTGCTTCACGTTAGCCCCCAAGAGCTGGAATTTGCCACGCCGTCGCCCTGCGCCCCGCAGCGGCTCCGGCAGCCTTTGATTGTAGATGACTCACCGACCGGCAGTAAACCCCGGCCGTCAGGATTCGGGCCGCGCGCCCGGGATCCCACCTGGCCGCAACGGAGATAGGACGGGGCATCAGGAGATAAGATGGCACCACACGAGGAGCCAACTATGGACAGACGGACCCTGCTGAAGGCCGGCGGCGTCGGACTGTTCGGACTCGGCTTCGGTGGGTGCGCGGGCCGCTCGACCGAGACCGCCCAACCTGCGGCGGCCACGATCCCGCTCGCGCCGGTCAAGGCGTCGTGGGACCGGGTGATTCGAACGACGGTCGGCCTCCGGCCTCACCGACCATCGGGGTTCGTCGTGAAGGCGGCCAAGCTCGACGACAAGATGGTCGTCCACAACTACGGCCACGGCGGCGCCGGTCATTCGATCGGCTGGGGCACCGGTTCACTCGCGGCCGATCTCGCGGATGCGCAGGACGCGCGCCGCGCGGCAGTGCTCGGCTGCGGCACGGTCGGGTTGACCGCCGCCCGCCAGCTCCAGCGGCGCGGCTACGACGTCACGATCTACACGGCGGCCGTGCCGCCCTACACAACGTCGAACATGGCGTGGGCGGCCTTCACGCCGACCTCCGGCCTCATCGGCCGCGGCGGCCGAAGCCCGGCGTGGGAGGCACAGTTCCGTGCGGCGGTCGAGATCGCCTACCGCGAACTGCAGTTGCTGGCCGGTCGGGATGAGTACGGCATCGCCTGGCTCAATTCGTATTCCACGCTCGAATCGCTGCCGAAAGAACGGACGGCGCCGCCGCGAGAGAGCCAGACGGCGGGGCTCCTGCCCGAGTACATGCGCGGCAGCCGGGAGATCCTCGGACCTGGCGAGCATCCGTTCCCGACGGCCTACGCCAGCCGGCGACCGCGGCTGCGGATCGAACCATCGGTGTACCTGGACGCGCTCATGCGTGACATCCGGCTCTTCGGAGCGAAGATCGTCCTTCGGAAGTTCGACTCCCCGCGGGATCTCATGACGCTCGACGAACCGCTCATCGTCAACTGCACCGCGCTGGGCTCGCGCGAACTGTTCGGAGACGAGGAACTGACGCCGGTGAAGGGCCAGCTCACCTTCTTGGTGCCGCAGCCCGAGGTCGACTACGGGTTCGGGGGGAGCATCGATGGCCCCAACGGCCGCGTGCGCGCGTCGACCAATCCCCGCCGGGACGGCATCGCCTTGAGTGGTGCCGGCAACGCCCCGGGCGAGTGGTCGCTGACCCCCAACGAGGATGCGGTGCGACAGGTGGTGCAGGGCGCGATCTCGCTGTCGCAGGCGATACTGGCAGTGCCTGCCGGGGAACGGATGGTGACTGCGGCGCCGCGGCGGCCCGCGCCGGCTGTCGACGACTTCTTCGATAGAGAATCTTGATGAGATGGGGCGCCGTGCGCCCCATCCCTGCCTATCTGACGTTCACCCTGATGTGGGCGTCGGTCCAGCAGCAGCTGAACACGACCTCGTAGTCCTTAGATCAGGCCCATCGCCACGCTGGTGGTCTTGCCGTTCGCGATCAGCGTCCAGGTGAGCGTCTTGTCACCAAAGTCAGCTGGCACGGGGATGGCGAAGACCCCCCCAGGCCCGCCGGGCCTCACCCGATCGACTATCCCAGCACCTCTCGATACAGCCGATGGAGGTTGCCCCCCAGCAATCTGTCCACATCGGCTGCGGCATAGCCGCGGCGAACGATCCCGTCGTGGACGACCTCCATGCGACGGGGACCGTTCAACTCGCTGATGTAGAGCGGCCACTGCTCGGGGGAGAACTGGGCCCCCTCCTCGGCGATCAGGAGGTCGATCTCTTCCTGGGTATCCGGAATGACCCGATGGTCGCGATCGCTTCCGATACAGACGTGCTCGACGCCGGCCACGCGCACCGCATGGTCGATGTGATCGAAGTAGTGCTCGAGATTGTCGCGTGTCTTCGCGGTCACGAAATTCCGGATCTGACAGATCCCCACGACGCCGCCCGAATCTGCCAGCGCCTTCAGGTTCTCGTCGGTCGCGTTTCGAACGTGCGAGTGGACCTGCTCGCAGCAGGTATGCGACACGATGGTCGGCCGTCGGCTGTGCGCAATCGCGTCGCCCATCGTCTGCATCCCGGCGTGCGACGTGTCGACCAGCATGCCGGCGGCGTTCATGCGTTCGATGAGTTCCAGACCGAAGACGGTTAAGCCGCCGTCGTGCCGTTCGCGGCACCCGGCGCCGACATAGTTCTGATAGTTGTAGGTGAGCTGAATGCTTCGGACGCCCAGACCGTACAAGAGGTCGACCCGGTCGAGATCCTTCTGAACCGGCGTCGAGTTCTGGAGTTGGTAGACGAGCGCGAGGCGATGATCGGCCCGCGCGGCGTCGATGTCCCCTACCGTCAGCGCCTTGGCCAGCCGGTCGGCGTGCGCCGCCACGTGTCGATCGTAGGCCGCGAGGTCCGCGAGCGCCGACGTGAAGGCCGCCTCGCCGTACACCTTGGGGTCCGTCAGCGTGACGGCAACGCTGTTCGTGCCGCTATCGAGCACGTCGTCGATGAGGCTCATCGGGTGGGTGAGACGGATCTCGCCCAGCGCATCGAGGACCAACGGGCGGAGAACGGCTGGCTCGGGCATCGGTTGCGACATTCTGCCGTCAGCACGGGCCCGAGTAAAGCCCGGGTCCGGTGCAGCCCGGGTCGAAGTGGGCGCGGTTTCTAATTATTAATCTTATAGTTGTCATGCCCGTCCGACTCGTGTATCGTTCCCCGCGTGGCGCCGAACTCCGCGAGTCGATGAGCGATGGCCCGAAAGCGATCGACGACGCTGACCGCCGGTGAACTGAAGCTGATGCGGGTCCTCTGGACGGAGGGCCGCGCGACGGTCAACGACGTGGTCGGGGCGCTGCCTGGTTCGCGCCGTCCGGCCTACAACACGGTGCTCACGATGCTCCGGATCCTGGAGCGCAAGGGCTACGTCAAGCACGAGAAGCTGGGACGCGCCTTCGTGTACTATCCGATCATCGATCGGACCCGGGCTCAGCGCAGCGCCGTGAAGCGACTCGTTCTCGAGCTGTTCGACAACTCGCCCGGTCTACTACTCATGAACGTCCTCGAACACGACAACGTCGATGCTGACGAACTGGTGCGACTTCGCCAGTTGCTCGGCGAGGACCTGTCACTGCGGAACGCCGACTGATGCCAGCGCCGAGCCTACTCGTCGAGTGGTATATCGCCTGGCTGTGGCAGGGCAGCCTGCTCGTGATCCTGGTCTCGGGCGCGCTCCGGCTCGTGCCGCGGGCGAGTGCGGCGACGAAGCATCTCGTCTGGTGGGCAGCGCTCGTGGCCCTCTGCCTCCTGGCACTCCTCTCCTGGCCGGGTCGGCCGGCGGCAGACGTCGTGGCAGCGGGCATGCCCCTTCCGATGGCCGCGACCGCTACGGCCTTGCCGACCGACTGGCTCACGCTTCCGGCCGTCGCGAGCTGGATGGTCGCGCTCGGGATCGCCGCCTGGGTGGGGATTGCCGGGATCAGGCTGATCGGTCTCGCGCGGGCGATCGTGGCACTCGGCACCATGAAACGCCGATGCCGCCCGTTCCCGGTGTCTCGCGAGCGAGACCTGACCGGCTGGATGTCTGTGGGCACGCTCGGACGGCGAACTCGGCTCTGCCTGAACCCGCAGGTGCCGGTCTGTTCGGTACTGGGATTGACCGCCCCGATCATCGCGGTTCCGCCCGAGCTCGCGGAGGCGTTGACCGACGTCGAACTCGATCAGATCGTGCTGCACGAACACGCGCACGTCCGCCGGTGTGACGACTGGGGCCGGCTGCTCCAGGTGATCGCGACCACCCTGTCCGGCGCCCACCCCGCCGCCTGGTGGATCTCTCGCCAGCTCCACCTCGAGCGTGAGATCGCCTGCGACGACTGGGTCCTCAGCCAGAGCGCCACGCCGCGCGCGTACGCGTCGTGCCTGGCGAAAGTCGCCGAAGTCACGATGTGGCAGCGAGCGCGCGGGCTGGCCCCGAGTGCGCTGCGCTCGCCGCGAGAGATGTCTCGCCGCGTGGCCCAGATCCTGCGGGGGGATCGGACGATCGCTCGTCGCGGATCGCGCGTGGCGCTGGGCGGCTGGGTCCTCTTGCTGTCGGCGACGATCGCGGTACTCGCGGGGCTGCCGCCCGTCATCGTCGTCGACCGGACGGGATCGACACCGACCGCCGACCCGCCGACGCCGACGGTCATCCCCCCACTTCCCGGACAGGCCATCGCGCTCACGCTCGCCGCACCGGGCCCGCTGGTTACTCGACGACCACAGCCGCGACTGGCGGCGGCCGAGGTCGTGAGGCTGACGTCGCCCGTGGCCTTCGATTGGGTCCCGCGCGCAACCGCCATGCCGGTCGCCGCAACACCAGAGCCCGACCGACTCGCGACGTCCGCGGCGATCTGGCCGGCCGACCGATGGCGCGGCGGGCGCAACATGCCGAACCTCGACGCCGCAATCCTTGTGTCCAATCCGGCCGGCGCGGCGGAGTCCGATTCGTCGAGATGGAGGGCGGTCGCCAGAGCAGGCACGGCCGTCGGCTCGGGCTTCGTCAAGGCCGGCGTTTCTACGGCGAAAGCGCTCTCAGGGCTGGGCGCCACACTCTCTCGACCCTTTCGCCGCGACAATTGAGTCGAGCTGAATCGAGACGCCATGCTTGCCTGCGCTGCACGACCGAATCGATCCCGTCTTCATTTAACTAATTTCTTAGTATTTCATCCGAGCCCATCGTCGCCTGGAGTCTGAAAACTGATGCGCGTCCACCTGGTCAATCCGAGCAACTTGTCGTTCGGCACGTCGGTCATCACGCCGCGATGGCTCTTCGTCCTGGCGGGAGCCACACCCGCGTGGTGCGGCGACCCGACCGTCAACGATGAGACGATCGAACCGTTCGACCTCGACACGGTGGACGCAGGCGACGTCGTCGGCATCGGCATCCATACGGGGAACGTGCTCAAGGGCTACGAGATCGGCCGGGCCGCGCGCGCGCACGGCGCCACGGTGGTCTTCGGCGGCATCCACTCGACGCTCTATCCCGACGAGACGCGCGAGCGCGGCGGCGCGCACGCGGTCGTCTGCGGCGACGGCGACCTGGCCTGGGGGCAGGTCCTCGACGACGTCCGGGGCGGGCGCCTTCAGCCGGTCTACCAGGCCGGGCGCGTCGAGGCCGCCAATCTGGCGGCGGCGCGTTGGGATCTGATGCCGCGCGACAAGTACATGTGGGCATCGGTCCAGACCGTCCGCGGCTGCCCGAAGCATTGCTCGTTCTGCTCGGTCTGGCGCACCGATGGCCAGGAGCCACGTCAGCATTCCAGCGACGTGGTGATCGAGGAGATCGTGGCGCTGCGCCGGCTGGGCTACCGCTTCCTTATCCTGGCCGATGACAACTTCTACCCGGTGACGCTCGATAACGTGAAGACCGCACAGCGACGTGAAGACCCGTCGCATGCGAAGCAACTCGAGGATCTCCGCGCCGAACGCTTCGATCTGATGGAACGGATGGCCGAACTGCCCAGCGACATGGTCTTCTTCACGCAGCTCACGATGGAGGCCGCCGAGGATCCCGAGTTTCTGGCCGCGATGAAACGGGCCCGGATCAGAGGCGCACTCGTCGGCGTCGAGTCGGTCACCCCCGAAGGGCTGAAAGCGGTCTACAAGGACTTCAACCTCGCAGGGGATGCACTGGTCGACCGGCTCCGAGCGTTCCGCGAGCACGGGATGCACGTCCTCGGCTCGTTCATCTTCGGCCTGCCGACCGACCGTGCCCCCGTATTCGAAGCTACGGCCAAGCTGGCGGACGAAGCCGGCATCACCATGGCCCAGTTCGTGATGCTCGCGATGCTGCCGGGAACGATCGACTTCGACAAGTGGGAAAAGCAGGTCGGCGACGATGTTCAGAAGATCAATGGCATCCCGCTGACCCGGTACTGGCTGATCCCACACGGCGACCGGCCACGGATCGTGAACGAGCATCCTTCCATGTCGGATGAGGAAATTCGACGCCGCACTCAGGGCGTCTGGGACCGCTTCTATCGCTTCGACGCGGTCTGGCGGCGGTCGCGCTGCGTGAAATCGCTCAAGTCCCGTCTGGCCTTCGTCCTCGTGTCGAAGCTGTACCGGCAGATGTACGCCAACACCGGCATCACGACCGACAGCGCGCGCATCAAGCAGGCGAACCGCGTGGCACGGCGTATGGCCAAGTGGACCCGTCGCCTGTTCGTCGCCCAGCCGCTGCCCGACCTTCAGGTACCACGATCGGGCGCCCAACCGCTGCCCGACCTCCAGGCGCCAAGGCCGAAGGAGGCGTGACACCGGATGCGCACGCGGCGTGTGCTGACGTTCGCGCTGGTGCTCACCCTGGCCGGTGCCGCAGCCATCGCAGCGTCACGGGGCGCTCGCTCGCCCGTCGAGTTCGTCTTCGTCGACGCGCCGACCTGGCGGCCGGGTGGGCAATGGCCCGCGTTCTGGACCGAGCACTACCGGATGGCCGGCCGGATCCGGCCACTGCTCTTCTGGATCAGTCGGGACAACGTCGGCCTGGCACGGATCGTTTGGCGCCGCGGCCCCGCTGACGCCCTCGCCTACGAACTGCTCATCGGGACCGATCCGGATCTCGCCCCGCAACGGCTCAACCGGTGGGGCTACATCGCCGAAGAGATCGACGGTCGCGATGGCCGCCTCCTCGGGATCATTTCCAAATCGGAAGAGCGCAGCGTCGGCGAGGTCCGCTCCGGGCGGGACGATGACGGTCGACGACACGCGTTCTCGGTCATTCGCGCCACGGTGCGGGGTGGGCGCTCCGATGCGACGCAGTGGACCGAGCAGACCACCGACAACCTGGCCTTGCACGACGTCGACCAGGTACTCGCGGCGGTCGAACATCCGCCCGCGAACGCGGAGCGCCACCAGGAAGCCGTTCGCGCCGGCATGCAACCGGGATTTCTCGCCGCGGTCGCCGAGTTGATCGATCGCAGCGTCCGGGCACATCGCAGGTCGCCGGCCTCGGTCGACGCGCTCACCAACGTCCCGGTGCCCTATGCGTACGCCGATGCGAGGCACGACCTCTCCCTGCGGTCGCACGCCAGCCGCCGCCAGTTGCTCGATGACAGACTGGTCACGACGATCGACGGAAAATTCGAGACGCGCGACCGGTCAACCGGTAAGAAGACACGTTTCGAGGTCGGCTACGGCCGGGATGGATGCCTGGCGGGGATTCCGGTGTCGATCAAGTACGAGCCACGCTGGTGGCTGCGGGTCGAGCTCGTGCGCGAGCCGCCGGCCGCGGCATCACTCCCCACGCCCGACGCGGATTCCCCATCGGAGACGCCGTACCCCTGACGTCGGAGTGAGGTGCTCGACGTTTTCGTGCGGCGCATCCGTGGTAGCCTGGAAAATCGACCTAATCACGGAGACATCATGCGCCCGCGTATCCTGCGTTGTTCGCTCGTCCTGCTCGTCCTCGTCAGCGCGTGTAACGCCGGCTCGGAGGAGGCTCCTGGCGTGCCGACCGGCCCGTCGGCGACACCACCGGCCCAGCTGACCACCACCGACCTGACCGTCGGCAACGGCGCGACGGCGGCCGCTGGAAACACGCTGTCCGTCAGCTACACCGGCTGGCTCTGGAACGCCAACAGCTTCGAGAACAAGGGCCAGGTGTTCGATACGGCCAATGCGCTGGCCCCGTTCGTCTTCGTGCTCGGCGCCGGAAACGTGATTGCCGGCTGGGAGCAAGGGATCCCCGGCATGCGCGCCGGCGGGGCCAGGCGGCTGATCATTCCCCCGGCCCTGGCCTACGGCGACACCGGTAGCGGGCCGATCCCGCCGGGCGCAACACTGATCTTCGACATCGGGCTGCTCAACGTGCAGTAGACGTTCACGAACCGATCGAGCGAGGTGTTCCATGCCGCAGACGTCACGGTCACGGCCTTCAAGGGTTCCACGCCTCCCCGCCTTCGGCTCCCGCGCACAACGGACCGCCGCCCTGGCGCTCGTCCTGTTCGTTGGAGTGATCGCCGAGTCCACCTCGTCCGTCGAGGCGCAGCGACCACCCGTCTCGGGCCCGACGGCCGGTGTCTCGGCTGGCCACCCGCTGACGACCGCCGCAGCGTTCGAAATTCTCGTCCAGGGCGGCAACGCCTTTGACGCCGGCGCAGCCTCGCTGCTGGTGGGCGGCGTCGTCGAGCAGGATCTGTACGGCCTTGGGGGCGAAGCGCTGATCCTCGTGTACCCGAAGGCCGAGGGGAAAGTGACCTCGATCGTCGGCCAGGGCTGGGCTCCGGCGCGTGCGACGATCGACTGGTATCTCGAGCGCGACCGGGACCTCAACGGCGAGGGACTCGATCCGGCCGTCGTGCCGGGCGCGCTGCACGGCGCGCTGACGGTTCTCGAACGCTGGGGCACGATGACGTTCGGGCAGATCGCGGAGCGGGCCGTCGACTACGCGCGAAACGGCTTCCCCCTGCGGCCACGCACCGCGCGCTCGATCGAGCGCAACCTGGAATTCTTCGAGGCGTGGCCGGAAAACCAGCGCTACTGGCTGAAGCCCGACGGCTCGCCCTACGCACCGGGCGACACGATCAAGCTCCCGACGCTAGCGAACACCCTGACGAAGATGGTGGTCGCCGAGCGCGAGAATGCCCATCGTGGCCGCGAGGTGGGCATTGTCGCGGCGCGCGACCGGTTCTACAAGGGCGACATCGCGCGCGAGATGGTCGGCTTCCTGCAGGCGAACGGATCGCTGTTCGAGTACGACGACTTTGCGGAGTTCTACGCGAAGATCGAGGAACCGACGGAGGTCGACTACCGAGGCTACACCGTCTACAAGCAGGACTTCGGCAGCCAGGGACCGGTCCTGCTCCAGACGCTGAATATCCTGGAGCGCTTCGACTTGCAGTCGATGGGCCACAACAGCGCCGACTACATTCACACGATGGTCGAGGCGATGAAACTGGCCTACGCCGACCCGGAGTTCGTGAACGTCCCGCGCGTCGGCCTGCTGTCGAAAGCCTACGCGGCCGAACGCGCGCGATCGATCGACCCGAGCCGCGCTTCGGTGGCGTTTCAGGCGGGTGACCCGCTGCCCCACGATCCCGACGTCGACGAGTGGCCGTTCTGGATTGCCGACTTCGAGGACGCCCAGGCGGCCGAGGATGCCGGCAGCTCGTTCGTGCCGTCGTCGGGCGGCCTGAAGGACACGTCGCACATGGCGATCATCGATGCCGACGGCAACATCTTCGATACGACGCCCAGCGGTGGGTGGATCGGCGGCGCGGTCATCCTCGGCCAGACCGGGATCGGCATGAGCACGCGCGGCGAGCAGTTCTGGCTCGACCCCGACCGCGCGAACCAGCTGCGCGCCCGCGCGCGGCCCCGTTACACGCTGACACCGAGCATCGTGGCGCGAGGGGGCGAGCCGTTTCTCGCCATCGGCACCCCCGGCGGCGACAACCAGGACCAGACGATCCTCCAGGGCTTTCTGAACATCGTCGAGTTCTGGGACGACTGGTATCCGAACCTGCACGAGGCCTTCGAGTGGCCCCGGGTCCGGACGCGGCATTTGCACGGCTCGTTCTGGCCACACGCGGCGGGCTTCAACCAGATGGACATGGAGTCGACAATCCCGACCGAGGTCGCCGACGAGCTGCGTGGCCGGGGGCACCAGGTGAACGAGGTGCGCCCGCTCGGCGTGTCGGGATGCGCCACGGCCGTCATGATCGACCCGGCAACCGACAATCGTCTCGCTGCGGCCGATCCGCGCCGCGACTGCTACGCCATCGCGTATTGAACGGCCGCCCAAGGGGCCGGCCGTTCAATACGCTCTGCCACGTGGCGCGGGACTTTAGTCCCGCGATGCCTGGCCATGGAGGAAGAGACCGCATGCGACTTCGAGTCACGATCGCCGTCGCTACCATTACCGCCGCCGCTGGACTGCTCGCCCCGGGACTTGGCGCCCGGCAAGCCGCGATTAGCGAGATCGAGTTCGACGCGCTGATGAAGGAACTCCGGCTGACGCTCGGCGACGTCGAACAGCACATCGACTCACGCTACTGGCCAGAAACAGCGGATGACGGCGACCGGCTCGCCGCGATGTTCGAGCAGGTGCAGGCGTTCTGGGACGCGCGGGACGTCGAGGAGGCGGCGAAGCTCGCGGCAGCGGGCATCACGGCATCCGGTGCGCTCAGCCTGGCGGCGAGCCGGAACGAATTGGACGGCACGCGGGAGGCACTCTCAGAGATTCGCGGCACCTGCGGCCCCTGCCATCAGAGCTACCGCGAAGAGACCGACGACGGATATCGGATTAAACCGCGCTGACACGCCCGCTCGTCCGTACAACGAAACGCGCCGGCCTGAGCCCGGACCGGCGCGTCGGTTGTCCCGGTCGCTGACGCCGCTAGTTGGACGTCGGCCAGGGCGGTCCTTGATTCCGCTCGCGGACCGGCCCCATCCCCTTGTAGACGAACTTCTGCAGCCGCTTACCCTCGTAGGTCTCCGTCGTATAGATGTTTCCGGCGGAGTCGGTCGCGATACTGTGCACGCCGAAGAACATCCCCGGATACCGGCCGCCCTGCCCGAAGGTCGTGAGCTCCTCGAGCGTGTCGCGCAGGACGATCCGGACCTTCATGTTCCGCCCATCCGCCAGATAGAGGTAGCGCTGCTCCGGGTCGGGTGAGAACGCCACATCCCACGTCGAACCTTCCCCAAGGCTCTCGGACGCGAAGAAGCCCTCCTTGACGAACTCGCCCTCACGCGTAAAGACCTGGATCCGGTTGCTCTGCCGGTCGCAGACGTAGAGCAAGCCATCGTTGGCGAGGTCGGCGCAATGGACCGGGCCTCTGAACTGCTGCGCCGGCTCGGCGTCCGGACCGCGACGTCCGAACTCGTAGTCGTCGTCAGGCTCGTTGCCGTAGGCGCCCCAGTACCGCTTCATCGCACCCGATTCACCGTCGATGACGGCGACGCGTTTGTTGAAGTAGCCATCGGACACATAGACATCGTTGGTGTCGGGATCGACGAACACCTTCGCCACCCGGCCGAAGCTCTCCTGGTCGTGGCTGTCGCGCGCCATGATCGGGCGCCCCTGATCGCCCGTCCCCTGCTGACGAGCGCCCTTCCGTCCGAACTGGGCCACGAACTGCCCGTCGGTCGTGAACTTCAGGATGTGCGAGTCCGGGCCCCCGTTGCCGCCGATCCAGACATAACCCTGATGATCGACGAACAGGCCGTGGTTCGAATCCGGCCACTCGTAACCATCCCCGGGACCACCCCAGGAACTGAGCAGGTTGCCCGCCTGATCGAACTGGAGTACCGGTGGCGCCGGCGAACAGCATTCGCCGGTCGGCGGATCCAGCGTCGCGCCGCGCTCGCCGCCGGTCAGCGCGTCAGTCCGATGGACGATCCAGATGTGATCCTCGTCATCGACCCATGCGCCAATCGCATTTCCGAGCAGCCAGTTGTTCGGCAGCGGCTTCGGCCAGAACGGGTCGACCTCGAACATCGGCGCCTGCGTGCTCTGGGCGACAGCCGTCCGATCCAGGGCCGACTGCCCGACTCCGAGGACGAGCACCAGCGCCACCAGCGCCGCCCCAAGCAGTACGTCACGCTTCCGTCTCATTCCGTGCCTCCTCTTCCTCGGCCTCCCACGGCGAGACCTCGCCGAGCGGGGGGCCAGTATATACACGATTCGCGGACCCCGGGGATGAGGAGCAAGCCCGCCGGGCACGACTGACGACCGGTCAACCCGAGAGGCGCGGACTATACTGAGTGACCCGCGCGATCGACGCCACTCGACGATGTCTTCGACCCGCCATCACTCCGGATCGAGCCTGATTCACATCAGCCTCGCCCTCGCCAGCCTGGCCTCGGCCCTCCCGTCGAACGCACAGCCGATCGTCGACGATGTCACGGCGCAGGCGCTCATCAAGCCCGACGGGCAGCAACTCCGAATGGTCGTCCGGATACCGCTCGGCGGCCTCGGCGATCTGGAGTTTCCGACCTACGGCATCGGTTACCTGGACCTATCACGGGCCGAGCCAGCGCTGCGGGACGCCGCGCGCCGTCGGGTCGCCCCCGATCTCCCGCTGTACGAGAACGGTGCGCGCATCGCTGCCCCCCGCGTCGCCGCGGTGCGCGTGTCGCTCCCGTCGGATCGCTCCTTCGACACGTACGACGGCGCCGTCGCGCACGTCAGGAGCCCGCCGCTGCCCGCCAGCACCGAGCTGTACTGGGAGCAAGGGGTGCTCGATGTGCTCTTCGAGTTCCCCATCACGTCGGACCGATCGGATTTCTCGATCGACACATTGCTGGAACGCCCGGAGGTCAGGGTCAACATGGCGCTGACGTTCGTGCCGCCCGACGGCGTCGAGCAGGCGTTCGACTATGCGGGCAACCCCGGGCGGATCTGGCTCGACCCACGCTGGCATCGTGCCGCCCGACGCTTCGTGGCGCTCGGCTTCACTCATGCGTTCGACGGCCTGGACCACCTGGTCTTCCTGGTCTGCCTCGTCGCGCCATTCCGGCGAGCCCGATCGCTCGCGACCATCGCCGGTGCATTCGTCGTCGCGCACTCCGTGACATTGTCCGCCTCAGCATTCAGGATCGCGCCGACGGCACTGTGGTTTCCGCCGCTCGTCGAGACGATCATTGCGTTCTCGGTGCTTTACGTCGCGCTCGAAAACATGATCGGCCCGCGCCTGGAGCGACGCGCGACCAGCACGTTCACCTTCGGCCTGGTCCACGGATTCGGTCTGGCGTTCGTGCTGCCGGAACTGCTCCAGTTCGGCGGACGGCACGACTTCGCCTCGCGGCTCGCCTTCAACGTCGGCCTCGAACTGGCGTTCCTGCTCGCCCTGGCGGTGCTAGTTTCGGTGCTCCTGGTCGCCTTCCACCGCGTCGACACCCGGCGCGTCGGGATCATCGTCCTCTCGGTGTTCGTGGCCCACAGCGGCTGGCACTGGTTGAGCGAGCGCGCCGGCGCGTTCGGCCAGTTCGGCATCCCGGCACCGACCTACGACCTGTTCTTCTTCGCCAGCGTCATGCGATGGGCGATGCTCCTGGTCGTGGCGGTCGGGGTCGCGTGGCTGGGCCGCACCTTCCTGGACCTCTCAACTGAGCCCGCAGACGACGGTGCCGCCCCGTCACGATGGACGTGGGGTAAATAAGAACCACCCCGGACGAGTCTGCATCCTCGAGCAGCTGTGGCTCGGCCGGGAACCGCCTGGCTCGGGTGCAGCTTGACGGAAAGGGAGTGACGCGAATGCTGAAGACCGGACGATGGATGATCGCACTCGGATTGACGGCGGCAATCTTCGCGCCCAGTACCGCGGCGCAGGAGGCTTCCACGCTCGACGTCGCCGGAAAGGTGTCGGCGGAGCTGAGCGGCGGCCGGGGCGGCGCGATGGCCATCACCGACATCACGAAGTCGGACGGTGGGCTGGTCCTGCGGTTCGAGCGGAGCATGCGGGGCAACACGATGGGCGTCACGATGACCCTGAGCCTCGACGGTGAGACCTTGAACGTCTCGCAGGATGTCGGCGACCGGACAATGTCGGGCACCGGCGAGAAACGCATGTAGCGACACGCCCCGAAGCGATCCCCGCCGCCCGATCAGGGGGCGGCGTGGCGGTCGAGCGGTAGGAACAGTTCGGCGCCGCGACGTTCGCCGGCAGCGTCGGTGTAGGCGACGACGCCGCGAATGGCGGAAAGAGGAAGCTCCGTCTCCGTGTGGCCCGCCGTCGGCGAGAGCGCGATCCGCGTCCGCCGCCTCGAGCCGCCCACGTCGCTCATCGGAAAGACCGCGGAGGTGTCCTCGAATGGGAACCACTCGACGTCGGTCGCCGGCGTTCGCCACGACAGCGACACGACGAACCCCGCCGCCTCCGGGGCCGACGCGGCCGTGAACGGCAGCGCCGCGGACGCGTATGGCAGAGGCCGGCGGCGAGCCCACGCGTCGATGCGCGGCGCATTGATGAGATCGACGAGCCGGGTACCGGAAATCGACCCGGGGAGGGGAAGGGTGAGCGTCACTCGACCTCGAGCGCACTCGGCCGCGCACGCGAGCCAGCGTGCTTCTGCGGCGAGCGGCCACATCTCACCATCGTCGACGTCGCGGTTCGACGCGCGCCCATCCGCATAAATCAATACCTCATCCCGGTAGCCGTAGCCCACTCGGCCATCGGGCTGAGTGAACCGGACTGGCACCGGCCACTGAAGCGGGCCGACCTCGAATCGCTCCGGCAAACGGAAATCGATCGCGACCGGTTCCCCCGAGCCCCCAGGGTTCGCCCAGTGCACGTGCCAGCCTGGCTCCAGCGTAAACAACACACCGATCCGAAACGGGTCGCCCGGCTGCACGATCGCGATATCGGAAACCAACTCGACTCGCACCGGCGGCCTCTCGCTCGACATCTCGGATCGCTCGGCCGCGGCGGGCGGTCGGGCCTCGGCAACAGGCCGCGAGTCCTCCGGCGTGGCGGCGCCGCAAGCGGCCATCGCACCGACCAGCACCGCTCCGGCAAGATATCGCCGGGTACCGAATGTGCAAACCACGGCACTAGTGTAACGAGGATCGCGTATGATCGGTCGCACTCCGATGCCTGATCGACGCCTCGACCGGCGAACCGTCATCAAGGCCGGCGGCCTCGCGCTGGTGGGTCTGGGCCTGCCTGGCTGCTCGGCACGTGCACCGCAGCCCACCGTACCGTCACGCCCGATGGTGGATCTGGTCCCGGTCAAGGCGGCCTGGGACCGCGTGCTGCGCACGACGGTCGGTCTGCGTCCCCACCGCCCCGGCGGATTCGTGGTGCGTGCTGAAAAGCTCGACGACCGGACCGTGGTGCACGACTTCGGCCACGGTGGCGCCGGCCACTCGCTCGGCTGGGGGACGGGTGCGCTGGCCGCGGACCTGGCCGTCGCCCACGACGGTCGCCAGGCGGCCGTGCTCGGCTGCGGCACGGTCGGTCTCACCGCCGCCCGGCAGCTCCAGCGCCGGGGCTTCGACGTCACGATCTACACCGAGGCGATCCCCCCGCACACGACCTCGAATAAGGCGTGGGCGGGCTACACCCCGTCGTCAGGGCTCATCGCAGTCGGGCGGCGAAATCCCGCCTGGGACGCCCAGTTTCGGGAAGCCGCCGAGACCGGCTACCGCGAGCTGCAACTGATGGCCGGCACGAACCGCGGCGTCTCGTGGGTCGACAGCTACGGCATGCTCAACGAGGTGCGGGAGCTTCGCGAGGGTGGTGGCGAGTCGACGCGACCGCGCGATCCGCTGCTGCCGGCGCACCTGCAGACGCCACCGGAGATTCTGGGGCCCGGAGAGCACCCGTTCCCGTCGACCTACGCAGCTCGGGCTCCGATGCTCCGGATCGAGCCGTCGCGCTATCTCGATGGGTTGATGCGTGACGTCATCGCGTTCGGTGGCCGGATCACCATCCGGAAGTTCGAGACACCGCGCGACCTGATGACCCTCGACGAGTCGCTGATCGTCAACTGCACGGCCCTGGGATCGCGTGAGCTCTTCGGAGATGCGGAAATGATCCCGCTCAAGGGACAGTTGACGCACCTCGTGCCGCAGGCCGACGTGAACTACTCGACGATGGGCGGCCTGCCGGGCAGCCAGAGCGGCTTGGGCATCCACATGATGCCGCGCTCCGATGGCATTGCGCTGGGCGGTACGTCCGAGCGCGGCATCTGGGACACGACGCCCGACGAGGACGCTCGCCAACGGATCGTCACCGGCCACATCGAGCTGTTCAGCGCCATGCGGCGGCCAGATTCTGGCGCGGCCGCGGCCGTCTGATCGTCACGTCGAGCGCGAAGGCTCCCGCCCGCGGCATCCGCCTTGGGGCCGACCGTATCGAGTTTCAAGGAGGGTCCGATGGTCTCCATCCCGTCGCTCTGGCTGCCCATTCTCGGGTCGTCCGTCCTGGTCTTCGTCGCCAGCTCGATCATCCACATGCTGCTGCCCTATCACCACAACGACTTCGGCAGGGTGCCGTCGGAGGACGACGTGATGGAGGCGCTCCGGCGATATTCTGCCCTGCCCCCATTGGTGGTCCATTGATTATGAGAGAGGTCGGGTCAGATTTCACCTCCCATGAGCCAGCCCGGTCGGCGGTCTCCTTCACCACCACGAGCGCCAGCGCC